>Ga0326728_10020265_pt1 | contig 12719 bp, 9 predicted proteins | sample MB3enrmetagenome_FD_207602 | JGI IMG/M metagenome (GOLD analysis project Ga0326728, IMG submission 207602) | Lab enriched peat soil microbial communities from McLean, Ithaca, NY, United States - MB31MN | ecosystem: Environmental > Terrestrial > Soil > Wetlands > Peat | place: USA: New York...
GCAAACTGGTCGACGATTGAAGGCGATACTCTAAAAATTGATCGACTGCTGCATAAACCGATTAAAGAAATCCCCTGTTTTCGGCCATTTTTCATAGAGAGCGACGCTTTTCACGCCGGATTCAGGAGATTAGGAGCAGGACATTACCCCTTTTGTTCTCCACCTGGAGAAGATGCCGGGCTTGCCAGCCGGTGAAGGGCCGGGTACTTTGTGGTCATGAAATTGCGCTTATTGGTGGAATTTGATCAGCAAACCCGCCGCTGGTCCGCGGTCTTTCCCGAATTGCCGGGCTGCGCCTCCGCGGGCGATACCGAGGAGGAAGCCATCGCCCACGCGAAGGAGGCCCTTTCCCTGTGGTTTGACGGAAGCGGACTGGAGATCGGGCATTTCAGTTAAGAGCAGGAGTAGGAGCAGGCCATTCCCCCGTTTGTTCCCCACCTGGATTTACTTGACTCTGGGCTTGCCGGCGCGGAGGACGCGCAGGGAGAAGCCGCGCTGGTTTTCGTAGGGTTCAACCCGGGCTTCTATTTCCAGCACCGGATAGCGCACGGTGGCCAGACCATAACTTTTGTAGGTTTGCGCGAAAAGTTCCGTTTCAATCATTCCAGTCCAATCGGCCAGAGACAGGAATTTCATCGGCTCGCCCGTGATCTGATGGTGGATGCGCTGCTCCACCACCAGCCCGCAGGCGGTCACTGTGTCACCTATAAATTCGCCCAGGCGGCGGACGGGACAGTAAGTGTCCCAGGCGATGCCGGGAAACAATTCGAGGGGATGTCCGCTCACGGCGAAACCGAAGAGTTCGGTTTCCCATTGCAGGCGTTCCAGGCGGGACGGCTCCTGGAGCGGGAGGGCGGGCCTCTTTTCCAGTCCCGGCGGGGGAACCAGCCAGCCCTGGCCCGGCGCCACGCCCGGGCCGAATTTTTTCAGAAGATGCCGGGCCTGCCAGAATTGGCGGGTGCGGGTTTCGCCGAATTCATCGAAGCCGCCGGCGCGGATCATCGCTTCCAGTTCTTCTCCCGCAGGGGTGACGCGGTGAAAGAAGTTTTCCAGGGATGAAAACGGGCCGTGCCGGCGGGCGGCCAGAAGAGCTTCGATGGTGCGGGCGGTGAGTCCTTTGACGCGGGTCAGCGGGACGCGGATGGCGGAGGGAAAAGCCTCCCTTGAATTGATTTCTTCATCGCGCCCGGCGCCTTCCACCTTGAATTCCGGCCCGGGCGCGTTCACCGACGGGGGCAACAGCTTTAAGCCGAGCCGGTGGCATTCGAGAACATAGACGAGGGGATGGTAGAAGCCTTTGCCATTGGTCAGCACGGCGGCCATGAACTCGGCGGGGAAATAACGCTTGAGCCACGCGGCCTGATACGCCTCCACGCCGTAGGCGGTGCTGTGGGCTTTGCAGAAGGCGTAACCGGCAAAACCGGTGACCAGCGCCCACACTTCCGCCGTCTTCTCCGGCGAGTGGCCGCGCGCCTGCGCCGCCTGGAAAAACTCGCCGCGAATCTCCTCAATCACGGCTCGTTTCTGTTTGTTCAAGGCGCGGCGCAGGACGTCGGCGCGGCCGGGCGGCAAACCCGCAAACGCCTCGCACAACTGGAGAATGTGCTCCTCATAAACCACCAGCCCATAAGTGCTGCGCAAGCACGGCTCCAACGACGGATGCGGGTAGGTCACCGGTTCGAGCCCTTGATAACGCCGCGTGAAAGCCAGCTTCTTGCCCTCGTTGGCCGCGCCGGGACGGATGACACTGACGATGGCAATCAGGCCGTCAATCTCCCGCACGTTGCATTGGCGGCAGAGGCTGGTCATGGCCGGGCTTTCGATGTGATGAACGGCCCGGGCCTGGCCGCCGGCGATCATCTCCCAAACCTTTTCATCCTGCCACGGCTCGCGCGCCAGCGGGTCGCCGGCCAGCAAGCGGCCGTCGCCTTTATTCCGCGCCACACACCGGTCCAGATCCGCTTCGATGCCGCGGCGGTCCAGCATGGCCCTGGCGTCGCGCATGGCCGCCAGGCCGCCTTGCGCGAGAATGTCCATCTTCACCAGCCCGATGGCTTCCACCGCGTCCATGTCAAAGTGGGTCGTGGCGTAACCCTTGTTCGCGAGGAAGGTCGGCGTCAGTTCACGCATCGGCTGGCGCGAGAGCACCAGCCCGCACGGGTGCATTTTCGGATGGCGCGGCACGCCATCGAGGAACTCGGCCATTTGCAAGGCCGTCCGGTAGGGTTCTTCGTCAAAGGGCAGGTCTTGGTTCTCCGGACTGGCCCGCAGCATTTCCACCAAACCCGCGCCGCCGCCGGGAGTGGGTTCATCGGGGACCCAGCCGCCGCCAAAGCTCCACGGGAAATGATCGGTGAACTTTCTCACTTCGCGTTCCGCCACACCCAGCACTTTGGCCGCTTCCGCAAAGGCGCTCCTGGCCTGAAAGGTCGAAAAACCGCCCACCACGGCGCAATGTTCACACCCGTATTTCTCGAAGATGAGCCGGACCACGTCGTCCTTGCGGTCATGGGCAAAATCAATGTCAATATCCGGAAGTTTGTGCAGGGCCATGCGTTCCTGGTTGAGAAAACGGCGGAAGTAGAGATCAAAGCGGACCGGGCAAACGCCGGAAATGCCAAGGCAGTAGCAAACGAGGCTGTCCGCCGCGCTGCCGCGCGTAATCCATTCAATGCCGCGCCGCCGGCAGTCCTGTAGAAAATCCCAGGTGATGAGAAAATACTCCTCGTAGCCGACTTGGGCGATGATGGCCAGTTCCTCCGCTGCCTGTGGATGGTATTGGCCCGCCTGCGCCCCATAACGCCGGCGCAGACCTTCCAGCACAAGCCGCCTCAGAAATTCCCCAGGACGGGAGCCGTCCGGCGGCGCGAAGGCTGGGAATTGCGGCTTGCCGAAGGGGAGGTCAAAGTCGCAACGCTCCGCGATCTCGAGCGTGTGCCGCAGCCAGTCGGGATGCGGCTGGCAGGCGGCGGCCATTTCGGCGGGGGCGCGGAAATGGAACCGGCCGCCGGCGCGTTTTTCGGGATGGGTCTGGCGCAGCAAGGTGAGGGTGCGGATGCTTTGCACCAGATCGTATTTGGGCCGGTCATCGGGAGTGGCGTAGTGGATGGCGGGACAGGCGGCCGCCGGAAATTCGGCGGGCATTTTTTGCGCGGTGACGAGAGCGTAAAATCGGCGGGGAAACATTTCGGCCAGCCGGGTGTCCGGGCTGACGGCGATCAACCCCTCCAGGAATGAAGCATTTTGCAGCAGGAAGTCCGGGGCAACGGGAGCGCGCTGGCGCGCGGCGACGCTGCCTTCGTCATTTTCCATTTCCCCTTCGGCCTTTTTCGAGAGCAGGCGGCAGAGGTTGTGATAGCCCTGGGCGGACTCGGCGTAGAGCAGCAGGGGCTGGCCGCCCACGCGGAGTTCCGCGCCCAGGATGGGTTTGATCCCGGCTTGCTTTGCCGCCTGCACAAACTCAACCGCGCCGTGCAAATTTCCGGTGTCGGTGAGGGCGGCTGCGGGGAGGCCGTGCTGTTTGGCCAGCGCGACAATCGCGGCGGGCGGGAGCGTGGAATCGAGAAACGAATAATGGCTGTGCGCGCGCAGGGGAACATGGGCCAGGGAGGAAGGAGCAAAGGATGAAGTTGCTGCGCGCCCGCGCGCCGGCTTTGCTTCCTCATTCCGCCTTCCGCCCTGGGCCTTGAGGACAAAGTCGTGGCCGCGCATGAGGACCAGGCGGCCGCGGGATTGGCGGAGTTCATCCAAGGCGGCGGCCAGGCGCGCCTGCGCGTCCCGCCGCGGCGCGAAGGCTTCCAGGGGCAGTTCGCCGCAAAAGCGGCTGTCATATATATTGGAGAGTTTCAAGGAAACCAGGCGCAGACTGACGCGTCGCTTCCAGGCGGCGCGCAGCAGGGCGCGCAGACGGCCATAGACGCCGGTTTCCAGATCGGTCGGTTCGAGCAGGCTCTGGCTCGCCTGATCCTCCGCCAGGTCGTTATAGCGGACGCGGACCTGGAGGGTGCGGATGCTGCGGCTCTCCGCGCGAACCTTGGCGAAAAGATTGTCGGCCATGCGCAGCAGGACGGCCGCCACATATTCCTCGTCGGTCAGATCAGCCGGGAAAGTTTCCTGTGCGCTGAAGGATTTCTGCGGCCCGCGCGCGGGAACGAGCGGGCGTTCATCAATCCCATGGGCGAACTGCCGGATGAGCCGGGCCTGGCTGCCCAGCAGCAGCTCCAGCAGGTCCGGCGGCGTGCCCGCGATGTGCCGGATTTCCGCCAACCCGGCCAGGTTCAATCGCGTGGCTGTCTTGGGTCCGATCCCCGGCAGCCAGTGGTTGGGCAACGGATGCAGGAACAGGATTTCCTGGCCGGGCGGCACGGCCCGGAACGCCGCCGGCTTGTTCAGTTTGGAAGCGATCTGGCTGACCAGTTTGTTGGAGGCGATCCCCTCGCTGACGGAGATTTTCAACGATTGCCGGATGGCCTGGCGGACGGTCTGCGCAATTTCCAGCGGGGGTTTTTGACGGTTGGCCGAAAGATCGAAGTAGCCTTCGTCAATCGAGGTTTGTTCCACCGCCGGCGTGAAATCGTAGCAGTAGCCAAACATCCACCGGGAGAACTGCTCGTATCGCTCGAAATCGCCGGGCAGCACGATAAGCTCCGGGCAGAGCCGGCGCGCCCGGGCCGTGGGCATCGGAGTAAAAATGCCCCACCGGCGGGCCTCGTAGGAGGCCGACGCGATGATGCCGCGGCTTTCCCCGCCGACGGCGATGGGTTTGCCCCGCAAGCGGGGGTCGGCGGCTTGCTCGACCGACGCGAAAAAAGCGTCCGCGTCCAGATGCACGATGGTCCGGGGCATACCGGGGTGATTTTGATTTACTCCCTGGCTTTTCGAATCAGTGCTCTAAACACGCCCTGAATCATCAACTCCTGCGCCGGAATCAGATCGGGATATTTCGTGTTCTCGGCTTTCAAATACGGCTTGCCGTTTTTCACGACGAACGTTTTCAGCGTGCTCGCTCCGTCATTCAGCGCGGCCACGATTTGGCCGTGGCGCGGCTCCGGCCCATGTTCCAGAACGACGATGTCGCCGTCGCAAATATGTTTGCCAATCATCGAATCGCCGCTCACGCGCAAGGCAAAGCTGTTCCGGGTCGGCTTGAATCCAATGCTTTCCACATCCACCGAAACACAGCCCTCGGCCTCCTGCTCGCGGGTTTGGGGCGGCCCGGCCGGAATCGAGCCAAACAGCGGAATGTCCGCCAGGCGGCGCCGCCGCCGGGCTGGCGGAGAGGCCAGGCGCAGCGAGCGCGCTTTGCCGGAATCGGACTCGACGAAGCCCTTGCGCTTCAGGGCGTCGAGATGATCCGCCGCCGCGCGATGGCTGCGAAAGCCGAAATGGCCGGCCATCTCGCGCAGGGTCGGGGCGGGCCGTCCGGCCTGGATTTCCGTTTGGATGAAATCCAGCACCCGTTGCTGGGCTGGCGTCAGTTCCGTCATATACTATCCAAATGGATAGCATCGGTGAAACCCATTGTCAACCCCGGATGCGACACCCCGGACGCGTGGGTGCAGATTTTTGTCATGCGCCGCGATGCGACATCCGCGATGCGACAACCAGGACGCAACGAGTCTTGTGGTGAGTCTTGTGGTTTTTTTTACGGCCAATTTTTGCTGCCCTGAAGATTTTTCCCGAACTTTTTTTCTCGACATGTCCGATTGCGTTGTTAAAATGAACACACCCACATTCCCGCATGCCAATGTGGGTGTGTTCCTTTTTCAAACCTCAAAGGAATCAAGGATAACATCAGGTTTAGGACACGACGGCGCCGGGTGCGGAGGTCAGGAGCTTCGGAGGTCAGGAGCTTCGGAGGTCAGGAGCTTCGGAGGTCAGGAGCTTCGGAGGTCAGGAGCTTTTTTGGTAAACGCGGTGCTGGACTTCGCGGAAGGTGTTGAGGAACAGATTGTTCTCGGCAATGGTTTTTTGGATCAATTGCCCGATCATCGGGATTTCCGTATAGTTGATCACACAATGGACGCTTTGGGAGAAGGCTTGGAGGGTGTTGAGGGTTTCAAAGGAGCCGCCCAGCAGGAAGATGTTGGCGTAACGCCGCTGGGCCATGGGCAGGTTTTGCAGGAACTGCACGCTGGGGTTGTCCTCCAGCGGGTTCCCGGCGAAAATGTCCTCGATGACAACGACCTGGTAGTTGATCTGGTTGTAACGGGTTTCGAATTGGATGTGCGTTTCGACGACATGCACTTTGTAGCCCATTTCCGTCAGGGTGGCTTTGACGGCCGCCAGGGCCTCCGGGTTGCTGATGGCGACCAGGGCGGGCAGGTCGTTCGGACCGATGAAATCAAATTCTTCGCTCATGTCAGGTCTTTAATCTGAAGGAGACCGGCGGCGGCGTGGCGGCGGCCCTTTGCGCGGCGGGATTCTCGCGCCGCATTTGCAGGTCGGAGAGGACGGGGGTTTCGCCGCGGGCTTTTTTGACCTTGTCAATGTTGCGGGAGACGACGCCGCGCTTGGTGCAGTAAAGGAGGGCGCTTTCCTCGGTGATGAAATTCTGTTCGTAGGCCTCGAGGCAGGCCTGGTCAAAATTGCGCCAGCCAAAAGTGTGGCTGGCTTCGATGATTTCGTAGAAACTCTTGCCTTCGCTTTCGCCGTGGATGATGGTGTCCTTGGTGCGGAGATTGGCGCCCATGATTTCGAACAAGGCATAGCGCCCGCCGCCGATCTTGGGGGCCAGCCGCTGGCTGATGATCCAGCGCAAGGTGTCGGCCAGGCGGACGCGGACTTGCTCCTGCTCCTCGGTTTCGAACATGCCGAGAATGCGGTTGATGGTCTGGCCGGCGTCAATGGTGTGCAGGGTGCTCATGACCAGGTGGCCCGTTTCGGCCGCGCTCAGGCCGATTTCCACCGTTTCCCGATCGCGCATTTCACCCACCAGAACCACCTTGGGCGCCTGGCGGAGGGCGGCGCGCAGGCCGGTGGCGAAGGTGCTGAAGTCGCTGCCCATTTCCCGCTGGTTGAAGGTGGCCTTCTTCTGGGGATGAACAAATTCCACCGGGTCCTCCAGGGTGATGACGTGGACGGATTTGGTTTCGTTGATTTCGTTGAGCAGCGCGGCCAGCGTCGTGGACTTGCCGGAGCCGGTCGCGCCGGTGACCAGGACCAGGCCGGTTTTTTCCTTGGCCACCTCGTTAAAATTGGCCGGCAGCTTGAGTTGGGTCAGAGTCGGGATGTTGGTGTTGAGCTTGCGCAGGACGATGGCGAACTGGCCGCGCTGGGAGAAGATGTTGACGCGGAAACGCGCCTCGTTGCCCAGGCTGTAGGCCGAGTCACATGAGCCGTGGCGGATCAAATCCTCGGTCAGGCGCGGGTTGCCGTTGATCAAGTTCAACGCGACCATTTCCGTCTGATAGGGCGTCAATTTCTCGATGGGGGGATAAAAGCTGACCGGGATCAGTTCGCCGGCCTGCTCGATCTGCAACGGCTTGCCCACGGTGAAGTTCAGGTCCGAGACATCCCGGCGGCGGCGGATGACCGTTTCCGTCTGCCGGTCCAGCCCGAGCATCATCGCCAATATGTAATCCAGTTCGCTGCGGCGCATACTTGTCTGATTTAAAGTGAATGAGGTTGAAAAGGCAAACTTTATGCGGGCCTCCCCCCGGTTACATCTCGTCCTCGTCCGGCGGATTGGCCAGGAAGGGGCGAAATTTTTTCCGGTCGAGGCATTTTTCGTAAGCTTCCTCCGGGGAAATGCGCTTCATCTTGAGGTGGTCCATGATGGAATCATCCAGGGGCATGTTGCCGTACTTTTTGCCCACCTGGATCATGCCTGGGATCTGGTGGGTCTTGCCTTCGCGCACCATGTTGGCCACCGCGGTGTTGAAGACCAGAATCTCCAGCGCGGCGACGCGCCCCTTTTTGTCCATGCGCTTGAACAGGGTCTGGGCGATGACTCCTTTGATTGATTCGGAAAGGGTGGCGCGGATTTTGTTCTGTTGATCGGAGGGAAAGACGTCAATGATGCGGTCCACCGTTTTGGCCGCGCTCTGGGTGTGCAAGGTGCCGAAAACCAGGTGGCCGGTGCTGGCGGCGGTCAAGGCCAGTTCAATGGTTTCCAAGTCGCGCAATTCCCCCACCATGATGATGTCCGGGTCCTCGCGCAAGGCCCCGCGCAGGGCGCTGGCAAAGGACTTGGTGTGGACGCCCACTTCGCGGTGGTTGACCAGGCAGCTCTTGCTCTCGTGGACAAATTCGATGGGGTCCTCCACGGTGATGATATGATCGCGCCGGTTCTTGTTGGCGTAATCCACGATGGCGGCCAGGGTGGTGGATTTGCCGGAGCCGGTCGGTCCGGTCACCACGACCAGGCCCTTGTGCAGCATGGCGAACTTCTTCAAGACGGCCGGCAGCGGCGCCCCCACCTTTTCAAAGTCCTCGAACGAGAGCACCGTGCTGGGAATCTGGCGGAAGACGGCGGCGATGCCGTTTTTCTGGGTGAAGAAATTGGCGCGAAAACGGGAGACGCCGCTGATTTCATAGCCGAAGTCAACGTCGCCCGTTTCCTCGAAGGTTTTGATTTTGTACTCCGGCGCGATTTCGTAGAGCATGACCTTGAGCTGCTCGTCCTGCAACGCGGGGGCGTCCACCCGCGTCAGTTCGCCGTGGATGCGGAGGATGGGCGGGTTGCCGGCGGACAGGTGAAGGTCCGAGGCTTTCTCGCTGAACATTAAATTGAATAAGGCGTCAATCTGGGCCATATAGGTTCCTTCAGGTTTCCAACTGGTTGGAAGACTCTTACCAAATCCGGCGCAAACCGCAAGCCAAAGCCGATGAATTCACCCGCCCGCCCCGGCTGGCTCATGAAGGCGATGCCTTGGGTAGCACAGGCGACTCGCCTGTCCCGGTCGGCGACTCGCCGACCGGAACGTGAGACGACATCCTGTTTCCAGGCGAACCAGCCTCTCATGAGCCAGCCGTGCCCGCCCGCCCTTGCCCCCAAAACTGCAATTAGCTGAAAACAACTGAACCAGGTGAAACCAGATGCGCAGGATGGACAGGATTTTGAATTTTCGAGACCCCGCTCAAGCATGCAGCGCGAGACGGAACCGCTGACTTTTTGGAGCGCGGCGGCTTGCCGCCGCTTCGCTCTCCGCATCCTCCGCCAAGGCTACGGCGGACAAGGATTGACGCAGATAAGGCAAACGGATTTGAACAGGAGACAACAGAGAAAACAGAGTTTCTTTCTCCGTTCTCTCCTGCTTAAAAACTTTTCATCTGCGTCTATCTGCATGATCTGCGGGCCAAGTCTTTTTCTTGTTCCCTCCTTCATTTCGTTCCGCGGGAAAAAATCTTCGCGAGAATGCGCGACAAGATGCTCAGTCCGCCGTTGTAAGGGAAAAATCCAAAGTCAGGGGAATGATTGTCAAGGGAATGGGGAAAGGCCCTTTCAGGTTCATTCCCCTGACAACCATTGCCCTGACTGCTCTCCGGCCTCTTCCATCCTCCAGCCGCCAACTTCGCCGTGGTTGCGGCTGGCCGCTCTGAGGTCCTTCGCGGCAAATACTGAGTGGCCGGGGGCATTGACTACAGACTGGGACAGCAGGATAGCCGCAAAAAGGCGCAAAAGGCGCATAAACAGAGGCCCTTTTGAGCTTCTTGCGCCTTTTCGCGGCAATTTCATCGTGTTCCATCCTGTGGAGTCCTCTGTAAGCAGGGAATCCGCGAATCGTCCGACTCGACGGCAAACTTGGCGGCTTCCGCCCGCTGCTTGGGCGCCAACGCCTTGAATTGCTTGATGACGGTTTGAGCGGTCATGCCGCCAATGAACCATGACCGCATGAGTTTGCCAAGCGACGCGAATGGGTGGGCGAGAATCTTCACCCTGCAAAAATCAATTGTTGAACGTTAAGACAAGTTTGACACAAGCAGGTCCGTTGTGCGATACCACCAACATGAATTCAGGCGGCAATTTCCTTCCTATTTTGGTGGCACTGCTGGCTATGGCAGCGGAAACCGGCCTGGCAGGCATCGCTCCTCTCCCTGCCGAGAACGCGATTTACGACCCTAACCCGAACCATCTTTGGAACCGCCTCAATGACACTCTGTTCATCCGCACGGGGCCGGATGGCGCCAAATTCGGATGGGATGAATTAGACCCTCTCATTTGGACCGATACGAAGTATTTGTTGGAGAGTCCGGGCCATCAGCGGGCGCTCGCCGTCCTCGACGAATTCCTTGCCCAACACGGGGAGAAACTGATTCGCGAACCGCTCAAAAAGGCCTGGTTGCAGCACGATCTGTGGCTCTTATTTGATTGGGCTAACTACCCCAATTCCCATGATTTCCCTCACGAGAGGCGCGACCTCGAAAATCGGCTGGCGCAAGTCATCCGGCGTCTCGCCTTGAGTTTCGCGGACATTGCGTCGCTCCCGGACAATTACGCACTCTCCGCCGCCAATGCCGAGCTGGCAGACCGCGCCGCCGGGCTGTTCAAAGAGGGAGGACCGTGGGTAATAGTCGGGACGACCGGCACAAATTTGGTGGCCCAAATTCATATGATGGCGTTTGGCGGACGATCCGTCTTTTTAGTTCTTGCTAGATTCCCCGGCGGCCCCAAGGAAACCGGTGAATACCTCAAGAAACTGAACACATTTGCTCCCAAATGGACTTTTGAGTCGAATTCGTCCGCGCCGGGTCCGGTGCTGAACAAAGACATTCCTCAATTCCCCACCAATACGGATTGGGCCTTGGTCCGGCAAATGTGCCTCATTGACGACATGGGCCGGATCCGGCCGACGCATTTGGTCGAGAGCATTCAGATGCGGCATTACTATTCCCTGGCTCCAGACATGGTATTATTCAACGGAGCCCAGGATTTTCCGCGAACCCAGAGGATGTCTGAATTCAAAATGAACCGCCGTCTGCACGGCCTCTTGGCCAGCGTCGGAAACGATGACCGCGACTTTTTAACGGTGCATTTCTTTTCCAAGGGAATTGACCCTTTCGAGTGGAAAGGGCAGGGACAGGGTGAAGATTACATCGCGAGGGACAGAGGCTTGATCCTGCGAGACTGTTTCGTATGCCACTCCGGCCCCGGGGTTCATTCTCTGGCTACCCTTTCCATGCGTTCGGCACCCCCACAGGGAATTGAACTCAATTCGGACGGAAGCGTAGCGCGGGAGTTCGCCGCCACGGCACTCTGGAAGCAAAGCCAGCCGGATTGGAAGGCCCTTGGCGAGCTTTGGAATAGGGCGCCTTGATTGATCGGGCGGGCCTTGGCGTCACCGGGCTCCTCATGCGGCTTTTTAGGGTGGCGGTTCCTGGCTCTGGCTCTTAATCTTAATCGTAATCGTAATCTTAATCTCGTTCTGATTTTATGGGGAATGAGGGGATTAAGATCAGGATTAAGATTAAGATTAGGAATGGACAAAGTTAGATGAACTCACCCGAGGCGGAGATTCGGGAGGAAATCGCGCGGGGCGGGGCGGTCTCGTTCGCGCGGTTCATGGAGCTGGCGCTCTATGCGCCGGGGTGCGGCTATTACGAACGCCTGCGCGAAATTGGCCGGCGCGGCGATTTTTTCACCAGCGTCAGCGTCGGCCCCGTGTTCGGCGGGTTGCTCGCCTTTCAATTCGCGCAATGGCTGGAGGAAATCGCGCCGCCGCCGGCTCAATGGCAACTGGTGGAGGCGGGCGCGCACGACGGGCAGTTGGCGCTGGATATTCTGCGCTGGCTGCGCCAACACCGCCCGGATATTTTCGCGCGCCTTGAATACTGGCTGATCGAGCCGTCGCCCGTCCGCCGCGCCTGGCAGGAAGAAAAACTGGGGAATGAATTTTCCAATGTCAAATGGGCGGGCGATTTTGCTGAACTCGGTCCGCGCCGGGTGCGCGGCGTGATTTTTTCCAACGAATGGCTCGACGCCATGCCGGTTCACCGCCTGTGCTGGGACGCCGCCGCCAAACGGTGGCTGGAGTGGCGCGTGGACTGGCGGGAGAACGCTTTCGTCTGGCAAAAGGGGCCGATATCAAAAGAGGCGGCGGCCTGTCTGCCGGACATTCCCGCGGAAGTGGCGGCGGTGTTGCCCGGCGGCTTTGTCCTGGAACTTTCTCCCGCCGCCAGCCAATGGTGGACGCGCGCCGCCGCCAGCCTGGATTGCGGCAAACTCCTCACTCTGGACTACGGCCTGGACGGCGGCGAATGGCTCCGCCCGGAGCGCGCCTCTGGGACGCTGCGCGCTTATGCCGGCCACCAGATTTCCGGGAATATTCTGGCCAGCCCCGGCGAGCAGGACATCACCGCGCACGTCAATTTCGCCGTCCTGCGGCAAGCGGGGGAAAGGGCCGGATTGCGCACGGAGGGCGTGGTCCGCCAGTCAAAATTCTTGACGGATATTTTCCAGCGCAGCCTGGCGGGCGCGGCGGGATTTGGGGAATGGACCGCCGCGCAGGTCCGGCAATTTCAAACCCTGACCCACCCCGAACACCTCGGCCACCGCTTCCGCGCGCTCATCCAGGCGCGGTGAGACGCATTTTTTCCGTGATGCGTCACTGGCTGCGGGGAAAGGTAGGGCCGGCAGTCCCCTGCCCGCCGCGGCGCGCACGGAGTGCGCGCCCTACCACGCAAGGCGGGTGCAGGACAAAGATCTTCACGTCGCCGGTAGGGCGGCGCTGCTGCGCCGCCCAAGAATTCAGGGCAGAGCGGCAGCTCTGCCCTACCTG
>Ga0326728_10020266_pt1 | contig 12719 bp, 9 predicted proteins | sample MB3enrmetagenome_FD_207602 | JGI IMG/M metagenome (GOLD analysis project Ga0326728, IMG submission 207602) | Lab enriched peat soil microbial communities from McLean, Ithaca, NY, United States - MB31MN | ecosystem: Environmental > Terrestrial > Soil > Wetlands > Peat | place: USA: New York...
CACCGCCAACTTCATCACCGGCCAATCCGAATCACTCCCCATCAAAACGCCGACCAAAATGTTCTTCGTCTTCTTCATAAAATAACCTCCGGCAAGCCGCTACGCGGTCTCCCCAGCGGCAATGCCAACCAGAACCTTCTTCGCCTCGCTCATATATCCGAATCCTCTCTTCAAAAAGGTTGCCCATCATTTGTTACGCGTGGCTCCGCACCCGCTTTTCCCCTGTAGCGGCGGTCTAACTCGCCGAGAGGCCGCCTCGTCGTGCCCTGCGGCAAACCGCCGAAACCCAAAACAACCTCGTCTCAAATGGATGCCCATCATCACCGCGTGGACACTACCACCACGCGCCCCAAAAATCCGCCCCAAAACTCAACCAATTCCCACCATCCCGCTCCCCTCCCTGGAGGGGCAGGGGTGGGTGCCGAAAATCCCTCCGACCTCAAATGGTCGCCCGCCATCATCGCGTGCACATGGGCCACGCGCCCCAACAAAATCTCGACACCCTCACCCCCGCCATTGTAGCCACGCCGCTCCGTCGGCGTGTTCGTGTTGTTTCCCCCCGTAGCCGCACGGCTTCAGCCTGCGTCCGCCTCCGCCCTCCGCATTGTAGGGCGCCCGGCCCGGGCGCCGCCGGTGGTAGGGACGCATCTCCGAGGCGTCCGCCGCCCCGCCAATTCCCGCGCCCCCGCCTGCCATCCGTCCTATTCGTCCTGTGCGTCCCACTGCCCCCTCTCCCAAATCCTTGACTCTCCCCTTTCCCCGCCGTATCCTCCCCTCCGGTTGGGCTTGTCCGCCTCAGGTGGATTGCCACCGAGGCAAGGAGAGTTTTCCCGCCTCAGACGGGCACCCAAGAACGCGTTGACGCCGGCGATTCCCTCGCCCCTTGAGGGAGAGGGTTCGGGTGAGGGGTGCATAGTAATCCCCCCCACCGGCGCAACCAACCTTCAGAACCGCGACGTTCTCCCAAGCGATAGCTCAACACGGCCAGAAGCGTCCGCAACGACCGAGAAACATCTTTTGTGAATACGCCCGAGTCAAGCGTCAGCGATACAGTGGCCCGCCTCGAGGGGCAGGATGCACTTCACCTGATTTCCGATCAGCCAACGGCCAAAGACCTCATCGGCACGCACGTAGTTCTGGCAGATGAGATCATCGACATCGTTCGCTCACAGCTTAAGAAGCCCTTCGTAATAGGTTTATTCGGTTCTTGGGGCAGCGGCAAGAGCTCCATCCTCCAAATGGTTCGTGAGCGTGCGGGAAACCGATTCGAACTGGTTATGGTGGACGCGTGGCGTAAGGACAAGGACAACTTCCTGCGCCAGTTCATCAAGAAGCTAGCGCGCAGCCTTTTGAGAAAGAAGGATGCGGACAAAGTCGTCGAGAAGGTTGATTTTCGGACGTACACTCAGGAAAGCCGGTGGAAACCCGATGGTTGGGCCACCTTTGTGTTTTGGATCTACGTTCTGGTCGCCTTGTTGTTTATAGGTTTGGCGGCAATTGGCTGGCTTGAGCACAATTTTCTGAAGGACTTCGGGGAGGTGTCTTTTGCAATACTCGCAGCGATTTTCCTTCAATACTTCCTACCCCGCTATTCGCGACACACTAACGAGACGCGCCAAGAAATAACACTCGACGATCCCGCGTGGTTCCGACAGGTATACTTTGAAGATATTCTTGGCAAAACGAAAAGCAGTGTGGTGTGCATCGCAATAGATAATCTTGACCGGGTACCAGCCGAGGACGCCCTGAAAATCATCCGCACGATAAAGACATTCATCGTGGATGGCTCGGAAAATTCTAATGAGTCAAACGAAAGCAGGGTTGTCTTCCTTGTGCCTTGCGATGACGAAAAGCTCGCAGCGCATGTCGATAATTGTGGTGCCACCGAGGACGGAAGGGACTTCCTTCGGAAGTTCATGAACGTAGTCCTCAGGATTCCGGAGCTGCAGAGTCAGGACATGACCACGTATGTGCGCAACCTCCTAGGAGAGGCAGCGGTGATGGCATCTCCGCAGGCCTTCGACAACCTGACCTTCGTGATCACTCGCGCGGTGGGTAACGCCCCGAGGCATCCCAAGTATTTCATTAACGCGTTTATCGCTCGCTATCACCTTGCCCTAAAGTGCGGGGAAACCAGTAAGATCGTCCGCGAACATCCGGATTGGCTAGCGGTCTATGTGGCCTTAGAGGCCGAATTCCACGATAAGACAGTGCCACAAAGCTTGGATGACCTGCGAAACGAGATCAAGAACGCCTCTCACGCGACTAACCCAGAGCACTATTCCGGGCGACCAAACCGCGCATACTTTCTCACGAGTGTCCAAGGTATAATTGGCTCGATCACTTCCGAGGCATGGTACGCAATTCAGTATCTGAAAAGACCAAAGGTGCACGAGCTCATTCCCGGCTTCCAAGAGTTGGCATTCTCGGCGCAGGGGCGCAAGGTGGACGATTTTCGAAAGCGGTTCCAGGAGATCACAGGGCAAGGAGAGCAAGACCCTCGGCAGGTTCTTTACTATCTCTGGGACGAACACCGCGACAGCAACAGCCGGATGAACACCGCCCACGCGATCTTGTCCCTGTTTGTTGACGGCACTCCGCTCGATCTCCCGCAGCGCATTGTGGACGACACAGCCAGTTACATCACAATGGGAATCCCCGGTTGGAGCGCACTTCCTCCGAAGGCAACCTACCAGAGAATATTGAAACTTAAGGCGGACGCCCTTGCCGCCGTGCTCTCGCAGAAAATGGATGGGCCAATCGACTTAAGCGTAGCAGTACTAAAACTGGTTCTCGCTGACGACGCGCTCCAAAGAAAGCCGACGACCGAGATTCGGTTTGGACTCGACCAACATGCACCTCACGACCTCAATCTAGTCGTCGCTGCGCTGATGCACCCGCAATTCCCGTCAACACAGGTGCTCTCTACGGCTTTTAAGGGATGGCGCGCTTCGGAAGGGTCGATAAAGCTAACATCTATCGTCGAATATGTGAAGAACATGCCCCAGAATGACATACGCGAAGCCGGGCTACATGAGTTATTTGGCGCAACGAAGGAACTCTTAAGCCAAACCGTCAATCGTCCCCTGAAGGAGGAGGACGCCGAGGGCATCCTCGCCAGCATGGCTGGACTTGCTGAGGGCAAGCTTACTTCCGGGGGAGTGAATTTAAGTGAGCTCCTAAACCTCCTATCGGAATCAGCGAGCCGATGCGCAGGAGGAAGCGGCAAGCAAGCCAAGTTACTCATTTCCGCGCTGATCGCAGCGATAAACTCCGCAAAGCCGCCTTTGTCACAGAACGCGGTACTGCAGAACACACTCAGGCCGCCGTTGACCGCATTCCTTCAGCGCGGGCCCGAGGATCGCGTGACCGAATTCTTACGGGAGCAATCCGGGTTCTTGACGAAGTTCGACCCCACCATTCTTGACCAAGTCGCTTGGAGGTCGGCGAAGCTTTTTGGAACGGTTGTTTTGTTGTTTCCGTCTCGCAGAAGCACAGTTTTAGGGCAGATTATTGAAAGGAACCCCAGCATTCTCGCTGAATGGTCCGAGGCCAATTCCGCCAGCGTACCATCAGAAACCAAGCAGGAGCTTGGAGTGTCACTGGCTGGCTTGGCAGATCGGCGCCAGAGCGACGAAATCTACCGAGCCATAGGCAACCTGAAAGCCGCCGAAGACGTCACCGCACGAAAGGCACTTGAACAGCATTTTGACAGAAGGATTCAAGGCGTTAATTCGGGAACGCCAGCTTCCGCCTTCGAGACTCTGCTAAGACATATGCAAGCCGCACAGTACGCGCCGACTGCAAACCAGAAAGAGTCCATTCGCACAGCTCTCAGTAGCCTGCCGGCGGCGGGACTAACCCAGTCGCTCAAGACTTTGATCGACACGGTCCTAGGCGACTGAACGGCGCCACGGCGTCGGGTCTCAACATAAAACAGTTGATCGCCGCCTCACCGCTTTCCAATTCACAAACCCGACGTTGCGAAGAGTTTTGCCCGACTTGTCCGCCCGCCGGCGGATTGTCTAAGGGGTCAACTCTTGAGAGGCCGTTGAAAAAGACACATTTAGTCGACGGGGTCAACTCTTGACACTTGACACTTTCGACGACCCGGCCTCCCCGAAGGCCACGTTTGCGTTCTGCGCATCACGTGCTGCCGAAGGCCACGTTTGCGTTCCACGCATCACGTGGCGCCTCCCCATCGCACCATATCCAACTTCCCCTCTCCGCCCCCCCGGCTACTGGCTACTTGGCTACGCGGCTACTTAACCGCACGGCCTCACCCCTCGGCACTCGGGGACTTGGGTTCTCACGGGCAGCTATCGCTCAAATTGTTCAGATTCTCGTGATCGATTGTAAAATGAACCGTTTCCCATCGCTCGCTCCGGGTGATCTTCACCACAAAGATGCTGTCAAAATCATCGTGGGGCCAGGGAGGAACCTGCGTGGGGTCGCCACCATGGGATTTGACCAAATCTTTCACAAAATCATCGAGCAGATAATGCTCCCAGGCGATGAAAATGGTCGCGTTCTGGTATTCCGGTTTCCGTAGTTCCGTTTCGAGCCCCTTGATTTCCTCGTAACCGAATTGTGTGTTGACCGGCAGGCCGCAACGGATGGCCGTCGGCTCAATCGTCGTCAGTGGACGCACATAAAAGTATTCGTTGTGGTCCTTCCCATCCACCTTCTGCGTCGGATTGGGCGCAAACAAGAACTGCGGCGTGCCATATTTCGCCAGCAACACCGCGGGCAGCGCCAGCGCCCGATTGAGCCCGCGGCAGGTCAATTGCCCAAGCCCACCCGCCGGTTTTTCACCGTGCCGAAACGAGATGATCGTTTCCACGGTTTGCGCGGAAGCCGTAGTCGAATTGGTTTGCCCGTCAACGCGACCGCAAACCGTCAATCCAATCAACAGGATGCCAAAAAATTGCCCAGGTCGTTTCATGTCCCGCAGTGTAGGCAGGCCGAGATTCCTCGACAAGCTCGCAATGCCAGCAAACTGGTCAGGCACCCGGACACTTGGGCGCTTTCTCGTCCCCCTCGTCCATCCCCTTCAACACAGTCTCCAGTTCCACCCGTTTCCCCTCAAACTCCGCATCGCTCAACCCCGCCGCCACCATCATCGGCGCCCCGATCCGCATCGTCGCCCGCGCAAACGGCAGCGGCACGATGAAATTGTCCCAACTCTTCACCACCACCTTCCGCGTCACATCCCACGACACCGGAATGATCGGCGCCTGCGTCAACTGCGCCAGGCTGATCACCCCGCTCTGGCACACATACTTCGGCCCCCGCGGCCCATCCGGCGTGATCCCCGCGTCGTACCCCAGATTCACCATCTCCGTCATCTCCCGCAACGCCACCCGCCCGCGCCGACTGCTCGACCCCCGCACGCAAATCAAACTGAATTTCTCCAATATCGCCGTCAGAAATTCCCCGTCCTTGCTCGCGCTCACCAACACCGCCACCCGGTCCCGCTGCCGCGAATGCCAGTGCTTCCGAAACAGGTACGGCAATAGGAAAATCCGATTATGCCAAAAGGCAAAAATGCACGACCGCTGCGGCGTGTCCTGTAGCAACCCCGACGGATCATCGATCCGCCAGCGCAACGTGCTGCCGATGCCCGACACCAAAATGCGCAACACCCACCCGATCATGGAACACGACCGTCCCCGAAAACCAAACCATCCAAACCATTTGAACCGCCACACGCCATATCAATCTCTCCCCACAGTATGGAAAGTATGTCCCCGACCCCTTCCACCCGTCAACCGCCTTTCCCAAAAAATGGTCGCCTATCATCATCCGTGTGCTCCGCGCCTCACACGGCACTCCTCTCCGGAATTGTGGGGCTGGATGCCCGAATCCGATGAGGATATCCAGCCGAGGCCGTTTCCCCTGTAGCCACGCCGCTCTGTCGGCGTGCCGCCCCTCCTCTCCGAAATTGTAGGGCGACCGGCCCGGGCGCCGCCGGTGGTAGGGACGCCTCACCATCGCAACATTTCAAACTCCCCCCGCCTCCGCCGACCGCTGAGCGCCTCACGCGGCCTTTTCGGCCCATGCCGCTGCAAAACATCTCGCCACCCGATCGCGTTTGGTGTACGCTGCGACGCTGGTTCTGGTCAAGATGATGCCTCCGAAAGTCCTCAACTTCCTTCGCGGTGATCTTACCAGGAAAACCATGCTGTTCGTTCTGGTCCCACTCATTCTCGCCTCCCATTTCGGGATTCTGGTGGTTGCCGTGTGGTTGTACCCGAAGTCCTATGATTGGCGCTACACGTCCATCTCCCAGTTGCTCTACCCGCGAAACAATCCGGAATTCCACGCGATTGCCTCCGTCAGCGTCGCTCTCTCCGGCGTATTGATGCTCCCCTTCGCCGGTTACATCCGCCGACGATTGCGCGGCGCGGCCCCCACAGCCGCAACGGCCGGAGCCGTCCTGTTCTTCGCCGGGTGCATCTGCCTCACCTTGTCCGGCTTGATCGTGTCGCACCCGGCCCAGGGAACCTCCCCGTTTCCCAAACTCCATGAAACACTGGCGCGCATCTCCGTGATCGGCATCGGGACGGGAATACTGGTGTTCAACGCCTGCGCAACAAGAGGATATTTCCAGGCAACACCGGGACAACCGCTCCGCCGCCGACGCCTCCTCGTCTCGTGGAACCTGCTGACGCTGCCGGCGATCCCGATCGTCGTCACCTGGCTCGTCATCCGCATCTGCCTGAAGAAATCCGGCCCGACTCATCACGCCATTGCCACCTCGGCCGCCTGGCACCTCGGATTCTGGGAATGGATCGGATCCGCCGCCATCGTTCTCTTCCTCGTTTGCGCCGCGTTGTTTCTGCCCCGGAACAATTCCGAGTGAACAGCCTCGCCGCCATCGTTCCCGTTCACGCACCAAATTGCAACTCGTACAACCGCTTGTACACGTGCCCCCTCGCCAACAGATGCTCGTGCGTCCCTTCTTCCACCACCCGCCCCTTCTCCAACACGATGATGCGGTCCGCGTGTTGCACCGTCGACAACCGATGCGCAATCACCAGCATCGTATGCCCCTTCCCTTGCCGCCCGCCTGCACCGCCGAAGCCGCTTCTGTGCGGCGAAGGCGTGCCCCACATCAACTTGTCCAACACCGACGCAATCGAGACGCGATGAGGAACACGCCGCATCCCAACACCACCAACCCCCATGTCCCTGGCTCCGGAACTTCTGCCACGATGGCCGACACATCCAGGCCGGAGGCAAACAGCGACGGGCTGCCACCCGTATCGAACTCGAGAATCATCGGGTCGAACCCAATATACGAGGCGAACAGGTTGCCGCCACTGTCGAACGCCAGCGCCTGTGGTTCACCACCACCGAAATAGACCGACTCGTTGGTTCCGCTTGGGTCGAACTTGTCGATGACGCCAATGTCGGTTACATACACATTCCCGCTGCCGTCAATCGCCAACCCGGACGGCTGATTCAACCCCGAACTAACAAAGACCGAGCCGACTCCGTTCGTGCCAAACTTCTCAATTGCATTATTGTTGTGGTTGGCCACGTACAAATTGCCCTGGCTGTCGAACGCCAGCCCCATAGGGTCTGATAAACCAGTTGCGAATACTGACGGGCTTCCGCTCGGAGTGAATTTCACAATCACGCCGTTGTTTCCACCGTAGTTTCCAAAGGCCGACACATACAGATTGCCGGAACTGTCGCACGCCATTCCTCCGACGTTCCCACCCGATGGGTCAAACAACGACATGGTTCCACTGGGAGTGATTTTCCAGATGGTCCCGTCGCCGGAATCGCCCACAAACAAATCCCCGTTACCGTCGATCGCCATGGCCGTCGGCTCGTTCAGCCCCGACGCAAACGTCAACGAGGCCCCACTGGAATTGAATTCCACGATGCTGTTGCTGTAGTAATTCGCCGCAAAGATCGTGTCGGCGTGGGCTCGAGCGACGGCAAAGAATACACACACGACTCCAAGCCCCCGAACGAAGACCCGTCCCCAACAAGTAGCTGACGTCGCTGCTCTCCTACTCCCAGTGTCCTTCCGTAGCACACCTGAGTTGCTGCGACGCACGCAAGACCTGATGTAGGAACGAACCCGTGGCCCCATCATGTCCTTTACCCAATAACGATGCGCGAAACTATATCGTGGATCGGGTCATCGGGTCAAGCCGAAACAACCTGCAAGCCAGGTTACAGTGGGGTTACAGGCTTGGAAGAAGGGCCACGAGAGTCGCGATCGACCGGCTGAAGTACGCCACGACGAGTCATCCACGCTCGCATCCGCCGGCGGTGGGGAATTGGCTCCCCGCTTCGGACGATTTGCGAACCTGGCGGGTTGAGATTCCGAGGTTTGACACTTAGTGATGAGCCTGCACTCGCGCCAAGGCGTTACTGGCTTGGGTGAATTCAGGCTTGAGCCGTAGCGCCTGCTTGTAGTGCTCGATCGCTTCCGGTGTCCTGCCTCCCTGAGCCAGGGCGATCCCCAGATAGTAGTGAGCTTCGGGGTAATCCGGCTTGAGCCGCAGCGCCTGCTGCAAATGTTCGATCGCTTCGGGCAAGTTGCCTGCCTGACCCAGGGTGATTCCCAGAGCATAGTGAGCTTCGGGGTAATCCGGCTTGAGCCGCAGCGCCTGCTGAAAATGCTCGATCGCTTCGGGTATCCTCCCCGATCCCCTCAAAGCAATCCCGAGGTTGTTGTGCACTTCGGCAAAATCGGGCTTGAGCCGCAGCGCCTGCTCATACTGCGCGATCGCCTCCGGTAATCTGCCCGATCCCGTCAAAGCATTCCCGAGATTGTAGTGAGCTACGGCGTAATCGGGCTTGATCCACAGCACTTGTTCATAATGACCGATTGCCTCGCTGACATTCCCCTCCCGCAAGAGAACATCTCCCAGATTGTTGTGCGCCAGCCAGCACTGGGGATTCTTCATCAGGGTATTGCCCCAGAGCGTTTCCAGGTTTTGATAAATGCGTGCCTGTCTCCATGTGGACACGCCCAGGATCAGCAGCACGACAGCGGCGACGAATCCGCCCCAATCGCGGCCTCGCCCACTGGCCCGTTCGCAGATCGCCGCGCCCGCGCTCACGGCAAGGCAGATCAGACCAATGCATGCCAAGTATTGAAAGTGGTCGGCAACGTAGGAGTAACGGAATGGAAAGACATCAAAAAAACCCAAGGCGGGCACCAAAGTACCCACAAAGCACAACACGGCCACCAGCGGCCCTCTTCCGATCCGCGACCGCAGCAACCACAACGCCGTCAGAACCACCAGAGCCGCCACCGGGAACAAGTACTGCCATGCCGCAGTGGCATCAATTTCCCAGCGCGGATAGATGAATGTGAAATCGCGCGGCCACAACAGCTTGCCGGCGTAAAACCACAGCGCCCGGCCGGCGACCAAGCAACGTTGCACAACCGACAACTCCCATTCCATTCCGCTGGCACCCACATAATGTCTCTCCATCCAGGTCGTCATGAAGCCCGACGTAGCTCCCAAGACAAACAGCGGAGCCAACGCTAGAACATCTTGCCTTTTCACCCGGCCAGCCTTCCACCAGACTAGGAGCATCAGCACGGCCGGTAGCGAACACGTCACCGTCTTGCTCAGCAAGGCGCACAGAAACATCCCGACAACCAGCGGATAGTATCGCCAATCGCCTGTGCGGGCTTCCTCCCGGTCCGTCAACGGCCGAAAACGAAGATACGCCAACACAGTCAGAAAATAGAACAATCCCGAAAGGACATTCTTGCGCTCTGTGACCCACGCCACGGACTCCACGTTCACCGGGTGAAGCGCAAAGATGGCCGCCACCCACCACGATCCCGGAATCTCCAACCGCCGCAGCACGTACCAGAGCAGAACCGCATTCAAGGCGTGCAAGAGAATGTTGGCAAGATGATACCCGAGAGGCTCCAACTGCCAGAGATGATACTCGGCCCAGAACGTAGTGAAAACCAATGGATAATACTGCTTCGTAGTCCCTGGCTTGAACCAGATTTTCCCCAAACCGTCCAAAGACCGGAGAGCCTGATTCTCCGTCACGTAGGATTCGTCATCCCAGATGAAGCCGGCGTGCCACGCCGGCTGGTAGACCAGAAACGTGACGATTACCAAAACAAACGCTGGGAGCCAGGGCCGATGCGTGAAGTGGGCTATCGTTGCAGGTGACGACGCTGCCCTCCGTCGTTGCGGAGCATCATCGATTGGCTCCCGTCTTGTCATCGAGCTGATAATAGCATGTCGCCATTACGAAAAAACAGAACCGCCTTGTCCTGAGCGGGAGGATTTCCACGCACATCCCGAAGCGACCACCCCACGTCTATCGCGGCTTCCTGGCTTGGGACGGTTGGGGGCTGTGGTGGATAATTACGAGGCCGTGCGGACGAATATCTGCGTGGCCACTCCCCGCTATGCCGCATGACGGCCAACTGCGCCCTCCGCCGCGAACAACAACTCGTAACGAACCTTCAACCCGGCTCCGCCAGTAAGACTCGAACCCGGGCGAGAGTGCGCCGTGCGTTCTTGTCGGCTTCACCGGCTCAAGATGGCATCGCTTACCGACTCAGCCCTGAAACTGCAACTCGTACAACCGCTTGTACACGTGCCCCCTCGCCAACAGATGCTCGTGCGTCCCTTCTTCCACCACCCGCCCCTTCTCCAGCACGATAATCCGGTCCGCGTGTTGCACCGTCGACAACCGATGCGCAATCACCAGCATCGTATGCCCCTTCCCTTGCCGCCCGCCTGCACCGCCGAAGCCGCTCCTGTGCGGCGAAGGGCTGCCCCACATCAATTCATCCAGCGCCGCCTGCACCACCCGCTCGCTCTCCGTGTCCAGCGCGCTCGTCGCCTCATCCAACAGCAGAATCGGCGGATTCTTCAGAACCGCCCGCGCAATCGCCAGCCGTTGACGCTGCCCGCCCGACAGCCTCATCCCCGCCTCGCCAATCACCGTGTCGTACCCGTGCGGCGTCTGCATGATGAACTCGTGGGCGTGCGCCCGCTTGGCCGCGCTGATGATCTCCTCTTTCGACGCGCCCGGTTTCCCGTACGCAATATTGACCCCCACGGTGTCGTTGAATAGGAACGTCTCCTGCGTCACCAGCCCGATCTGGTCCCGTAACGATTTGAATGTCCCCTCCCGAATGTCCACACCGTCGATCTTCACCGCGCCACTCGTCGGATCGTAAAACCGCGGCACCAAATTAAACAGCGTCGTCTTGCCCGCCCCGCTCGCGCCCACTACCGCCACCACCGTGCCCGCCGCGACCTCCACATTCACCGACTCCAGCGCCGCCCCGTTCTCCCCGTAGGAGAAACCTACGTTCTCGAACCGGAGCGACTGCCGCAACGGCGGCAACACCCGCGCCCGGGGCGATTCGACCACCGTCGGCTTCGTGTCCAGCACCTGAAACACCCGTTGCGCGGCGCTCACACTCTCCTGCAACTGCATCCGTACCGCACTGAGTTTTTTCACCGGCTCGTACATCAGAAACATACCCCCCGCCATGCTCACCAGCGTGCTCGCCGGCATCCCCGTCCGATACGCGTACAGAAAGATAAACGCCGCGGCCACTCCCGAGATCATCTCGATCAACGGCGTGGAAATCGCCTTGGCCCGCACGATCCGCATCCGTTGGCTGAAAAATTTCCGACACAAATCGCGAAATTCCGCCGCCTCGCGCTGCTCCATCCCAAATGCCTTCACCACCCGCATCCCCATCAGCGCCTCGTGCATCACCGACACCAGCGACGCCTGGTGTTCCTGCATCGGTCGTGCCGCCCGCCGAATCCTCCTCCCATACACCGTGATCGGCAGCAGACACAGCGGGAACAGCACCAACGTGAACAGCGTCAACTTCCAATCCAGCCACACCATCCCCGCCACCACGCCCACCAGCGTGCACGGCTGCTTCACCAGGTCTCCCACCACCACCGTGATCGAGTTCTGGAGCGCGCCGACGTCATTCGTCGCCCGTGAAATCAATTCGCCCGTCTTCGTCTCCGTAAAGTAATCCAGTGACAACGTCTGCAAATGCTCGAAGAATAATCCGCGCAGATCGTTCACCACTCGCCCGCCCACCCAGTTCATCAGGTACGTCGTCCCGAAATCGCACGCCCCGCGCACGATCATCACCAGTGGCAACAATCCCGCGTACGCCAGCGCCATGCCCAACCCGAGATCCTGGCTTCCGTGCTCGAAGATTCCTGACCACACCTTCTTCACCACGCCCAACGTCGCCGCGTTGGCCCCGCTGTATGCCACCGCCAGGACAATGCCCAGTCCCAGCCGCAGATGGTACGGTTTCACGTACCCCAGCAGCCGCTGGTACACCGGCCAGATCTCGAGTCGTTCGGTCATCCCCAACCGCGAGTATAGCACCCGCCCCGCAAGCCGCGAAACACGAATTCTCTCACCACAAAGCACACGGAGACTGGTAAAAGCGCAATATCCTGCCATTGTAGCCGCAGGCTTTAGACTGCGATTGTGGCGGGCTTTTTACCCGGTTCTCAAGATTCCCGTCGTTCCGCGAGGTCGGGGCTATCAAGCGTCGTGACCGCCACGTCGCAGGACAGTTGTGGGCCTCGCCGAGGCGTTCGCTACCTACACCCCGGCCAACGTCGTCTGCCGCCTTGATTCCTCACTTGCCCCGGCCGCAAGCCGGCGAATGTCTTCCGCCAGTTCCTCGTCCATCGCCACCACGGCCCCAATCG
>Ga0326728_10020267_pt1 | contig 12719 bp, 12 predicted proteins | sample MB3enrmetagenome_FD_207602 | JGI IMG/M metagenome (GOLD analysis project Ga0326728, IMG submission 207602) | Lab enriched peat soil microbial communities from McLean, Ithaca, NY, United States - MB31MN | ecosystem: Environmental > Terrestrial > Soil > Wetlands > Peat | place: USA: New York...
CGGCCGCTCAAATTTTCACCCATTGGGAAGAATTCCAACCTGGGAATGCTTCAGATTCCGGAAGAAACCGGAATCCTGCGGTGTCTGGACGGCCAGCATCGATTGTTAGCCCTCAGCGCTCAAACGGATAAAGATGTGGAGATAGATGTTCCTGCCGTTCTCTTCGACAGCCTGGACCCTCGCCAGACGGTCGAGCTCTTTGTCACGATCAATGCGAAGCATACAAGGCTCAATCCCTCCCATCTAATTTCATTGGCGGGCCGGAGGCTTTATACGGACCGGTATCAGGCATTGGCTCACGATATCATTCGTCAGCTCAATGAGGAGGAGAGTTCTCCGATGAAGGGAGACATCAAGATATTGGGCGTCGGGAAAGGCAGGGTTTCGCAGGCTTCGCTGGCCGATGAAATGGTGGACCTTTTCAGCAACATCGAGAAGCTTGGAGGAAAAGAACGATTTAAGGATTTCGAGCAGAATGGAAGACGTTTTTTTCTGAATTACTTTAAAGCAATTCTTTCAGTCTTCCCAAAGGCTTGGGCGGGTCGAAAATATAGCATTAAAACCGGGGCCGCTCTTCGAGCCTTCCTTCGCCTGAGCCCGGACGTCATGGCACGGTCGAAGGAGTTGAAAAACGACGCCTTCGACTATTTTGGCATACGGGAGGCGATCAAACCCTGGGGCGACAGGATTGGGGAAAGCCGGTTCGAGACAGAGGGAGAGTGGCGAAAGAAACTGGCAGGCGGGACAAGGGGGACAGTAGAACTTCTCACCAGGGAACTTCGGGATGCCTTGAAGGTCTAACAAAAAAATCCACCGAGCTCACTGGGCTCGATGGATTTTTGAGGGAAAAGGGTTAATGAGGAGGAAAGAGTTTTTTGTGTCTTGTTACTTTCCACTATACATAATCAACATTAAGAGAAGGTTAAAATAAGGTTAAAACTTTCTAATCTTTCGAACCTGTCTGGCTGCAGGCAGGCCCGCTTTTTACCCCTTGGAAAAGGATCGGGAATGGAGGTGGCCTATGGAAGAGGAAAAGAAGCTGACAGAGGAAGAATTTGTTGTCCAGGCAATCAAAAAGTTGAGGAAAGAGCCGTATCGGGGTATCCACAGCGTCTACAGTGGTTTTAATGAGGCTTTCAGAAAATATTTCGACAAAAACCCGGTGGAGGTCACTTCTGGATTGGCCGGTGAGGGGAAGATCGAGACAAGGCCCTTCAAAGGAGGGATGATGCTCTTCCTTCCCGGAGAAGCTCCGAAAAGACCCTCGGCGGATGAAATCATTCAATTGATATTGGGATCCGGAAACCAGTCACTCTCTGAAGAAGAATTTGCCATCGAAGGGATCAAGAAATTGAGAAAAGAGCCTTATAAAGGGATCCATAGCGTTTTTAGCGGGTTCAATGATGCCTACCGAAAGCATTTCAACAAAGATCCGATCGAATTCACCGGCAAGATGGTTTCGGCGGGGAAGATTGAAATCATCCCGATAAAAAGCGGTAAAGGGGTCATGCTCTATCTTCCGGGTGAAGGTCCGAAAGGGCGAAAAACCGATGAAACGCTGAAGAGGATTTTGGGATAAGTTCTTAGGGCGTCATTTTCATCGGTCTCGATTCACTCGTACACTTGTTTTCTGGCTTTTCTCTGTTAGCTACAATATGAAGCAATGCGTGTGGGTATGAAGCCGCGACCCTTAATGATACACGAGCTAGCCCTTCTGAAAACTCTGTGTGCTTGCGGTCTTTTTTGAGCTACTTCTCTGAAACCTGATAGCCTCCGAGTTGTATGAATGTCTCGGTCCAACCTGCAACCCTAAATTGTCCTTGACATTTGACGTCTGGACGTCTATACTTCCCACATGAGTGAGAATGAGCCAAGATACGCGCCGGGCCGAGTCCGCGATGCCATCCTTCAGGTTCTCACACTAACTTCGCAGGCGCTTTCTGTGAAGCAGATCGAAGACAGGGTGAATAAGATCATGGGGCCAACTCCTGCTTCATCCGTTCGATCGTACCTGCTCCTTAATACGCCAGCGCTATTTGTGCGAGAGGACCGCGGCATTTATCGTGTCAGGTCCGAATACTCCGGTGGAATGCAACGCGAGATCCCCAGGCTGTCAAACTGGGCACAACCTTTCACCATCGGCAGCGCCACCCTGTTCCACGCCGACTGTTTCGATTGGATCGAGAAACAAAAGGACAACAGCATTCACGCCGTAGTAACGGATCCGCCTTACGGTCTTCATGAGTACGCGCCTGATCAACAACTGAAGCTTCGCAATGGAAAAGGAGGGGTTTGGCGCATCCCCCCGGCATTCGATGGCCATGTAAGATCTCCGCTTCCCAGATTCACTACGCTGACGGATGAACAACGTGAGCAGTTACGGACGTTTTTCTTCATCTGGGCACGACTCCTGCTCCCAAAACTTGTGCCGGGAGCAAACGTTGTGGTAGCTTCGAATCCCCTGCTATCTTATATCCTGTCAGGTGCTCTGGCGGACGCCGGGCTCGAACGGCGAGGCGAAATAATACGCCTTGTGATGACAATGCGAGGAGGAGATCGCCCGAAAGCGGCTCACGAAGAATTCGAAGATGTGAGTGTAATGCCCCGGTCAATGTGGGAACCATGGGTTATTTTCAGAAAGCCGATTGAGGGACGGGTACAGGACAACCTGCGGAAATGGAAGACTGGAGGATTTCGCCGTCAGTCTCAGGACAAACCCTTCGGGGACGTGATTCCCTCATCTCCAACGAGGAAGAACGAACGCGCTCTTGCACCCCATCCGAGTCTTAAGCCTCAGGCATTCCTGCGTCGGGTGGTACGCGGTGTTCTCCCCCTTGGTGAGGGGATTATACTGGATCCTTTCGCAGGCACCGGTTCGACGCTGGCTGCTGCTGAGGCGGTCGGGTATCGAAGTATCGGCATTGAAAAGGATCGACATTACTTTGAATTGGCGTCCGAGGCCATCCCGAAACTCATTAGGTTTCGACCTATGGGACTGGGTTAAGTCCTGTATATCCAGTTCTCGCGCAACTTCTTAATACCATTACGGTGGAGTGTGGCCGTCCGGGTGCCAAGCTCGCCCCGAGGATTACGCCTAAAGTCTTTTACAGTGACTTGCCCCAGATAGATTTCGGTGAAACTCATGGGTTTTCTATCGCAAGCCGGTTCGGTTTCTGTGTCCAGGCTGTAGACAAACACACACATCCATTGGTTTCTCGCGCCGTGCGTATCTACCGCACCTCCTGTCTTCCTGGTGGTTTTTATCTCGATCCCCTCAGTTCCCGCTTTGACTGCATTGTCTGGGTAAATCCCCTGTACGATCAAGTCTGGGTGGCCATTGAAGTATTGGTTCTCCGTGAGGACTCGCGCGTGCTTTGCCAAGCTTGCAGTCAGCATATCCGACAGAACGCCCGACATAATCGCCGGGCGAAGCATTTCGTCCAATCTCTGAATGCCCTTCTTGGCAAGGTAAGAGTTCACGTCAAAGAAAAAATCGTATACATCCTGCATGGCCATCTCGAAATCTCGGAGCCTCAACTCGTATGGCAGTTGGGCCACCTTATTGAATTTTGTGCGCTCCACAATGTTTCGCTCTATAGGCACAGTGTGTTCCCTTATCCTCTCTCGGGTATGAAGTGCTACTTAAGGAGGTAGTTTACCCGAGATCAAGAGGACATGTTAATTCCAAATGCTGTTTTTGGATCAGGCCAAGCCAACTCGTTGAATTTGGAAGAGGCACATTAGTTCAGGTCTTGGCTTTCGCAGTTAATTCCTTTAACGTCTCTGCATAAAGGCTGAACGTCTTTGAATCGAAGAGGACGAATCGAACCAATTTAATTTCCGGGTGATCCTTCAAGTAATCCGCGACCGTCTTTAAGGCGATACGGGAAGCCTCCTCCACAGGATATCCGTAAATTCCTGTACTGATCGAGGGAAAAGCAATCGAAGGGATATTGTTCTGGCTACACAGTTCCAGACTCTTTCGGTAGGCGCTTGCCAAAAGCTCAGGGTCTTTAGGCGACCCTGAATATCTCGGTCCCACTGCGTGGATGACATATTTGGTCTTGAGATTCCCTCCACTGGTGATGACGGCTGAACCCGTCGGGCATCCCTTATGCTTTGCTCTCAATTCTGACATTATAGAAGGACCACCCGCCCGGTGGATCGCACCATCCACACCACCCCCTCCTGCCAATGCAGAATTGGCAGCATTCCCGATGGCTTCAGTGTCCTGCTGGGTGATATCGCCCTGGACTACTTCTAAAGTTGATTGATGAATGGTCGCTTTCATCTTTCTTCTCTCCATTTATCCAATCTGTTTCAATCTTGAGATTATCCATACCAAAAAGAGTTGGCCTCGTCAATAAAAGGGAATAGTTGGGAGTGACCTCTGACGGGTATTTGAGAGATTTTACATATTCTTTTCCATAGAGACCTTATTGTTTCCTTGACCGGTTTTCTACTCTAAATACGCCTGGTCATCATAAATAAAAAAGGGTGAGACGGCTCTCACCCTTAACGGGTCAAAAACTTTGTAGTTAAGAACTAAGGATCTTCCACGAGGGTTTGATAAAAGGATTTTTTGAGAAATCTAAAAGACCCCCAAAATCTATCGAAGATTTCAAAGGCTGAAGGATCGTATGTCCCGTCAATAGGCCGCCACTGCGTAAGATAGAAGGCAACCACCCGATCCCCTCTTTTCCCGAATACAACTTTTGACTTGACCTTCTCCTTCTTTACGGGGTCCCTGGCTTCAGCCACCACGGCCAGTCCTTCTCCCCCAAGCACGTTGACCTTCTTTTTTTCTAATATTTGCATATCCGCAATCATAGCAGTGGACCATAGATAACGCCTGAAAAATTCACTCCCTCGTTCGCCAAGTTCACTCGAACAACCAAAAGGTTCCTCATCATAAACAAACATCGATTGAGAAGGGAATGGACCTGAGTCGACTTTCAAAAATCCAAAACCGAATTCACCTCCCACCTCGACTTGAATGATTCTCCATTCGGAGGGAGGTGGCTTGAATTCAAACTCATCCTCCCAGATGATCGTCCCTTGCTGGCTGAATTTGTACGGTTTCTGGGTCGTTCCAGGGGTGGCACATGCGGAAAGCATCATGACCACCGACGCAAGACACAGGAGCATCGGTACGTTTCTTCTCATGGTTTTCCTCCTTCCTTGTTCATTTTCTTGAGAAAGAGGAGAATATCTTTGAAGTCAGGCGAACCATCTTTGGCATAACGGATGATCCCCTTCGTGTCAATGATCACTGTCCTCCTGCTGAAAACCGGAAAACCTTTTATCTCAGGGGAAGGGCCTACCCCAAAAGAGGCCCCTAGGAATCCTGTGACATTTGAAAGGAGGGGAAAGGTCAAATCCAGACTTTTTGCCCAAAATTTTAATGTGGTCACATCATCTACGCTGACGCCCACGACCCGGGCGTTAAAGCGGTCATAGAGGGAGAGATTCCTCTGGTGACCCTCCATTTCGCCCGTTCAGACGGGAGTAAAGGCAGCCGGAAAAAATGTCATGATCAGATAGTATTTCCCATAATACTCATTGAGATAGCTGATCAGCCGGTCATGCGTGGATGGGAGGGAAAAGTACAGAGTTTCTTCACCCACCAAAGATTTTTCCTTCTTTTCCGCTAAAATAGTGGAGGGAAGAATAAATAAAATGAGCAGCAGCAGACACAACCACTTCAGAGACGATTTGCTTTTCATGATAACCTCCTTTCCATATAGGTCTTAAAAATGATATCCCAGTTCAGTAGGTTTTGCAATCCAGACTGATGAATAGGGAGTTCCCTCATCCTTGTTGAAGGACAAGAGGGAGGATGCGCGCAATGACGGATAACAAGGGCGACGGGAAAAGGCCTAACCACAGGATCAGGACAAGAACCGCGATGCCCGCAATGCGGGCAAAGATGTCAAGGTCCGGAGTGATGGGCTTTCTTCCCATCGGTTGCATAAAGAGAGCGGCGATGATCTTGAAGTAGAAATAGATGGATACAATCACGGTCACGACCCCAAGGGCAGCCAAGACTAAAAAATGGGCCTGAAGAACCGCACGGAATAGAATAAATTTACCGATGAAACCAGCGGTAGGCGGCAATCCGGCCAGTGAGACAAGGCAGACGGTGAAAAGGGCAGACCTCCAGGGGTGGACGTAAGCCAGACCCCTGAAATCCTCCAGAGCATCGATATCTTCTTCTTCCGCAGAAAGGGTTGCCAGGGTACCGAAGGCTCCGAGGTCCATTAAAGCATAGACTGCGAGATAGAACATGATAGCGAAAACACCGCCCTCCCTGACGGCGAGAAGGGTCATCAACAAGTATCCCATCTGGGCGACGGAGGAATAAGCCAATAGCCGTTTGACGCGCACTTGGGCGAGGGCAGTGATATTGCCGACGGCCATGGTTAGAAATGCCAGAATCCAGAAAACAAAGACGTAGTCGTTCCATACCGAATTTCGGGCATAGTAAAAAGCGAAGCGCAACAGTGCGCTGAACAGAGCAACCTTCGAGCCGGTCGCTAAGAACGCAGTTACCGGCGCGGGGGCTCCCTGGTAAACGTCGGGAGTCCATAGATGGAAGGGAACCATGGAAACTTTAAAACCGATCCCGATCAAAATGAGGCTGAGGCCGAGCAGCATTGACGGGTGGCTGGCTGTTTGGACGCTGGCAGACAGGCTCTGGAGGATATCCATTTTTCCCGTCGCGGCATAGACCATGGCGATGCCAAAAGTGAGGAAGGCGCTCGCCACGGCACCCATCATAAAGTATTTCAAGCCGGCTTCATTGGATGCAGGTTGAGATTTACAGATTGCGATGAGAACATAGAGAGAAAGCGAAAGGGTTTCAAGACCAAGAAAAAAAACCAGCCAGTGAAGGGAGCTTGCAACTAAGATCATTCCGAGTCCGCTCAAGAGAAGGAGTCCGTAAAATTCATCGCCTCCAATACCCCGAAGTTTTACATACTGGTAAGAGAAGAGAAGGCTGAGGGCGGTAATGAGAGTAAGAAGAAATGTGAAAAATCGCCCGTATCCGCCTGTTTCCACCATCTTTAAGAATTGTGGCTGGTCTGGCCTGAGCAAGACCGCTGCCGCGCCTGCAGCGATTGCTGTGGCCAGAGCCACTCCGAAAAGTAACCCCTGAGGCCGCCTCTTCCAGAAGCCACCTAAGCAGAAAACGAGGAATCCCCCTCCGGCGAGGAGGATGAGAGGAAGAATATCAACCCAATTCGGCTGCATAAATTTCCTTCAAAAAGCTATGAGGAGCATATTATAGTTTACATTCGCCCCGGTAGGTCATTGGGAGGAGTGGTAGCGACGAAGCAATCTCAAAAGATTGCCACGCCTGCGTGCCGATACCCTTACTTGTCAGATGCTTTGATAAAGCACTTCGGCGTGCAGGCACGCCCTTTGGGCTCGCAATGACACCTTTTTTGTGATCCCAAATGCAATCTATTCCATATTCTTGGCAATAACTTTAGACACATTAGTTACCTTATTTTAGTCACTTTCTTTCTGTTATTTCAAAAAACCTATTAGAACCCCCACTGGTCCTTCGAACAGGTCTAAAACGGGCTGCGGATGAAGCCCTATGAATAGGACAACGATAGCTAATGGCGCCAAAATCAACAACTCACGAACGGTGATATCCGCAAGAGGCTGTTCCTTAAATTTTTCATTTCGCGTTTCTTCGAACACCGTCTTTTGGACCATGGTGAGGATGTAAATCACAGTTAGGACAAACCCTGCAAAACCAAACCATGTGACGGGGGGCCATCTCTTGATTGTTCCGGCAAGAACCAGAAACTCTCCGACAAAATTGTTTAGCCCTGGCAATCCGAGAGAAGCCATCCCGAAGAAGAGAAAGAAGGCGCTGAAGCCGGGCATTTTTTTCCAGAACCCGCCAAAATTCGCAATTTCCCTGGTATGCACTCTCTCATCCAGCATTCCTACGAGAATGAAGAGTGCCGAAGTGGTCAGTCCGTGGTTGATCATTTGGAGAGTGGCTCCGGAGAGTGTCATCGTGTTCCAGACGGCGATTCCGATAACTACAATGCCCATGTGTCCGATACTGGAGTATGCAATCAACCGCTTGAGGTCTTTTTGTTCCAGGGCGATCCAGGCTGCGTAAAATAACCCGATCAGACCCAGGACGAGCAGGAGTGGCACGGAGAATCTGGCAGCAACAGGAAAGAGGGGAAACCCGAAACGCAGAAGGGCATAGGCGCCGGTCTTAAGAAGCAACCCAGCGAGTATGACGCTTCCTGCGGTGGGCGCCTGCGTGTGGGCATCGGGCAACCAGGTATGAACTGGAAAGATAGGGATCTTTATGGCAAAGGCCAGCAGGAAGGCTGCGTAGAGCCAGAGCCCTGTAGAAGGGCCAAGTGGCGTTTGAATCAACTGGTAAAGGGAGAAGGTATACTGGCCTGTCTTAGCACCATGGATAAGATAGAGACCGATCAGCGCGATCAGCATAAATAAACTGCCTGCAAGGGTAAACAGGATAAACTTGACCGTCGCATAAACGCGCTCCTCATGGCCCCAGATGCCGATCAGGAAGAACATGGGAATAATCTGTATCTCCCAGAACAGATAGAAGAGAAAGAGATCCGTAGCCAAGAAGACGCCCATGATAGAGGTTTCCATGAAGAGTAGAAAGAAATGGAATGTTCCAACTTTTGCATCAATCTCTTTCCAGGAGACGAGGACACAGAGGACGGTGAGAAAGGCGGTCAGTAAGATCAGCATCAGGCTGATGCCATCCAAACCAAGGCTGTAACGAATTCCAAGGGTCTCAATCCACGGATGATCCTCAGCCAGCAACCATTTCCCGGTGGACCAGGAGTGCCACCGGAGGTTCAATGTGAAGAGCCATGCTACAAGGAAGAGATCCGCCAGCGACGCCCAGAGGCTTGTCCAGCGGCAGAGCATTGGTCTGCGGGCAAAACACAACGCCAAAAAGCTGCCGACAAGAGGCAAAAAGATAATAATCGTGAGCCAGGGGAAGTCTGCCGTCACAAGTCACCCGTCACTAAGTCATTGGTCATTCGTCACTGTCACCCCTCACCCTGCCCTCTCCCCGCCGGGGAGAGGGACAGGGTGAGGGGGCTGAAACAAAACGATCCTTCACCTCAGGTAATACCAGCCAAGGGCAAGAGCAGACACAATCGCCGTAAACCCGAGAAGAAGCATCTTGAGATAGGTTGAAAGCCTGCCGGTCGTCCAGAGCTGCAATCCGGATGAGAAGAAGCGGAAGATGTTCGCGGTGGCATCGAACTGGTCATCGACTACTCCCTCATCCACCTTCAACCAGAGGGTTCGGGCCATTATCTGGTAGGGTTTCACCAGTGCAACTTCATAGACTCGATCCAGGTAGAAACCGGAAGAAAGGAGTTCTTCCAGACGTTGCCGAAAGACGAGAGGTGTGGGCCATCCCAGAAATCTCCCCTCGGGCCGATAGAGAAAATAGGCAGCGATCAATACGGCAATGTTCAAAAGTCCGCTTCCAATCTCCATGGATCTTTCGAGAGGAGCAGAGGCCGGGAAAAGAGGGATACCACCAGGGATAGAGTCCAGGTAGTGCGCCAGCCAGGCCTTTCCGCCAAAGGCCTGCGGGAAATTGAGGCCCGCTGCGAAGATGGCCAGGATGGCGAGAGGAGAATTGACCCATACCATGAATTTTGGTATCTGCAAATCTTTCTTCTTGAAATCCTCTCGAGCAGAAGGTCTCTCGAGGAAGGCGACGAAGAACATCCTGAACGTGTAAAGCACCGTGATCACAGCGCCGATCTCAGCAATCAGAGCCAAAAACTTATAGATCGGCTCGGGATGGCTAAATGTCGAAACAAGGATCCGGTCCTTGCTGAAGAAACCCCCGAAGGGCGGGATCGCAGCCAGCGATAGAGATCCTATCAGATAAAGCCAGAAGACCGCGGGCAGACGGTTACGAAGATTTCCCATCTTGAAAATGTCATGTTCTTCGTGGAGCGCCTGGATTACGCATCCGGCTCCGAGAAAAAGTAGGGCCTTGAAGAAGGCATGGGAGAGCAAATGATACATGCCTCCCGTGACATCGCCTGCCCCTATGCCAAGGAACATATAGCTCACCTGGCTGATCGTCGAATAGGCTAGAATGCGCTTAATATCTTTCTGTCCTAAGGCGGCAAGGGCGGCGAAGAGGCCCGTGAAGGCGGCCGCCGTCGCAATGGTTACCATGGCGGTCGAAGACAGTGCAATCACCGGAAACAATCTCATAAGCAAGTAGGCGCCTGCGGTTACCATGGTGGCCGCATGGATCAGGGCGGATACGGGGGTAGGGCCTGCCATAGCGTCCGGCAGCCAGACAACGAGGGGCAGTTGGGCCGATTTGCCAACGGCACCCCAGAACAGAAGAAGGGCCAGGAGGGTGGCTGTTCCGGCGCTGAGAGATGCCACCTTGCTGTTGATCGAGAAGATGGACAGTTGATCAAGAGTCAGAAAAAAGAGGGCAATCGCAATGCCGAAGGCCACGTCGCCGATCCGCGTCAAAATAAAGGCTTTGCGGCCCGCGGTTGCATTGACCACGTCCGAATACCAGAAGCCGATCAGGATATAGGAGCAAAACCCAACTCCTTCCCAGCCTAAGTACAAGAATACCAGATTGTCTGCCAGGGTGATGACAAGCATGGAGAAGACAAAAAGATTCATGTAGCAGAAGTACCGGACGTAATCTTTATCGTCACGCATGAAGCTGACAGAATAAAGGTGGATCAGACTGGAGACAAATGTGACCATCAGGGCCATGATCGCCGCCAGGGGGTCATAGTAAACGGTCATCGAAGCTGAGAAATCCCCAACCCGGATCCAGTCGAAAAGCGTGAGGAGGTATCGCTTCTCGCCGGCAGATCCAAAGGCAAGGATGGCCATGAGCAACGACCCGAGAACGCTCGCACAGGCGATCCATTCTGCAACACGCCTCGGCAGATACCTGCCCGCCACCGCCAGGATAAAGCCGCCCGCAAAAGGAAAGAAGAGTAAGAGAAATAGAATTGTTTTCATAAAAGAATCCTCCCCTCACACTATCCCTCTCCCCAGCGGGGAGAGGGCGGGGTGAGTGGGAAAGGACTTTTATGCTTTCATCCTTTCATGGAGTCATAATGATCCGCATTCACCGACCCGGTCCGACGCTGTGAATAAACAATTAAGGCCAAACCAATAGCGACTTCTGACGCAGCGACGGCCAAGATAAAGAGGACGAAGGCCTGCCCATCCAGCAACCTCCATTTCAAGGATGCCGCGACAAAAGCCAGGCCAGCGGCATTTAACATAATCTCAACTCCGATTAAGATCATGAGAAGGTTTCTTCGCGAAATGGAACAGACCGCTCCCAGCAGAAACAGAATAATTGCCAGAAGGAGCACGTTTCCGTAAGGGACAATCATCGTCTATCCTCCGATCCTTTCCTCAACTCCCGGCGACCCAGGTAGAGGGCGCCGACCAGGCCGATGAGGAGCAGGAAAGAAGCGATTTCTACCGGGAACCAGTAATTCTTGAACAGGAACTGTCCAAAAGCCGACGCGGTCGCCATGCCGGTGCTCAAGCCCGTCTTACTGCCGGGAATCTCGAATATCAGGACTCCGCCGACGAAGAAAGAGATAACACCCAAAACAACGGCCGGCAGCCATTGGTAGATTTCTCCTTTATCTTCACCAGATTCAGCCTTGACGGTCATCACGATGAAAAGGAATAAGACCATGATCGCGCCGGCATAAATAATGACTTCCAGAGCTGCTAAGAATGGTGCTCCCAAGAGATAGAAGAGAAGGCCGGTGGCGAAAAATGATGCAATCAAGTAGACGACGGCATGGATCACTTGACGCTGGATGATGGCCAGCAGCGTGGATAACACGACGATTGCAGCGAGTACATAAAAGATGACTGAGTATAAAGTCATTATGAAACCTCAATTAAGAGTTCAGAATTGAGAATTAAGAATCAGGAATTTTTTCTTTTCAACTCACAACTCATAACTCTTAACTCTCAACTTGTGACTCCTACGGAAGGTTGCTCTTCAGATCGACCGGCTTATCTTCGTTAATATGGGTTCCCTTATCTCCTACCATGGTGACGCCGGCACGTTTATAAAAGTTATATCCATTGTTTTTGCCGCCGTGATTGACGAGCAGATCTTCTTTCTCATAAACAAGTTTCAGGATGTCCCGGCCGCTTGTCTCAAAGTTAGGTGTTAATTGAATGGCCAGGGTGGGACACGCCTCCTCGCAGAGTCCGCAGTAGATACAACGGGCGAAGTTGATTCGGAACCACCTTGGGTAACGTCGTCCGTCCTCGCGTTCGGCCGACTGCATGGAGATACAGCTGACCGGGCAAACGGCCGAGCAGAGGTAGCAGGCCACGCAACGCTCCTCGCCATCCGGGTCCCGGGTGAGAACGATCACCGCTCGTGATCTCGCGGGCAAGGGCCGCCTGTATTCCGGATACTGTTCCGTGACAGGCTTTCGAAAAAGGATCTTGAGCGTGGTTGCAAGCCCTTTCAACAGTGCTGTGATGCCTTCCGCAAGATTCTTGATTGTCCCCATAGCGCCTCCCATCCTTAAGACGTTCCTAAGACCAGCGCTCCCGTAACCATAATATTTAACAGCGCAATCGGGATGAGCACCTTCCAGCCGGTATTCATGAGTTGATCGTATCGGATTCGAGGAAAGGTT
>Ga0326728_10020268_pt1 | contig 12717 bp, 10 predicted proteins | sample MB3enrmetagenome_FD_207602 | JGI IMG/M metagenome (GOLD analysis project Ga0326728, IMG submission 207602) | Lab enriched peat soil microbial communities from McLean, Ithaca, NY, United States - MB31MN | ecosystem: Environmental > Terrestrial > Soil > Wetlands > Peat | place: USA: New York...
CCGCGTATAAACAAGCCCTGTTCGTCCGAGCCTGCGTTTGCCGCCGCCCGCTGCAGAAAAACTTTGCAGTCTGGCCTTCCCCATGGCTAGCGGCGATCCGCGCCATCGCGGACGCTAAGCCGATGTCCAATTCTCTCTGGGGGAATCATATGCTTTCGAAACGTCATGGGTCGTTGTTGGTTTTTTTCGCCGTTGTTCTCTTCTTGGGCGCGGGTTCCGCCCCGGCTTACGGGCAACAGTTCGTTTTTGCAGCCATAGGCACCGTGGGCACTGGACTTTCTCTCCCCACGTTTATGGCGGTAGATAAGGCGGGGGATCTCTTCATCGCGGATGCCCGTAACAACCGCGTGGTGGAGATTCCGGCGGGTGGAGGCGTCCAGATCACGGTGCCTGCCAGCGGTTTGAATTCCCCTACCGGGGTGGCGGTGGATCAAGCAGGCGACGTCTTCATCGGGGACACCTCCAACAACCGCGTGGTGGAGGTTCCGGCGGGTGGCGGCGCCCAGACCACAGTGGGCACGGGACTGGGCGGCCCCTGGGGAGTGGCGGTGGACGGAGCGGGCGATGTCTTCATCGCGGACACCGGCAACAACCGGGTGGTGGAGGTTCCGGTGGGTGGCTCCCAGATCACCGTGGTCAGCGGGCTCAGCCACCCGGCCGGTGTGGCGGTGGATGGAGCGGGCGACCTCTTCATCACCGACTACGGCAACAACCAGGTGGTGGAAGTTCCTCCGGGTTGTCACAGCGAAAACTGCCAGATCTTCGTGGGCAACGGATACTCTAACCCGCTCGGTGTGGCAGTGGATGGAGCGGGGAATGTCTTCGTCGCCGATAACGGCAACAGGCAGGTGGTGGAGGTTGCGCCAGGCAACGCCTCCCAGGTTTTACTGGCAACGCCTGTTGCTCCCATTGGCGTGGCGGTGGACAATGCGGGCGACCTTTTCGTCACTGGACCACAAACGACGAACGGCGCTGAAATTGCGGAGGAGGTTCAGTACCTTGCCGTCAATTTCGGCAATGTCAACGTTTGTCCTGGAGGACAGACCGCTCCAGCCCCCTGCACACAGACCCTCACATTGGCCTTCTGGCTCTGGGATCCCTCGGATAGCGGGGAGATAAAAGTACTCACGCAGGGCGCGCCCAATGCAGACTTCACCTTGGGTGATGTGTGGTTTGACAGCAGTACGTACACCGCCTACATGGCAGTCACCTTTGCTCCAAGCGCACCGGGAGTGCGCACGGGCGCGGTGCAACTCACCGACTCTTCGGGCGACGTGTTGACTAGCACCACGATTTACGGCGTTGGCGAGGGGCCAGCGCTTGCATTTGGACCGGGCACGCAGATCCCGGTGCCGGCCACCGGGCTCGATGACCCGTGGGGTGTGGCGCTGGACGGAGCGGGGGATGTCTTCATCGCGGATACCTACAATAACCGGGTAGTGGAGGTTCGACCCGATGGTGGCGCCCAGATCACGGTCGGCACCGGACTGAATAACCCGACCGGTGTGGCGGTGGATGGAGCGGGCGATATCTTCATCGCGGATGAGGGAAATAGCCGGGTGGTGGAGGTTCCGGTGGGTTGTACCACCGATACCTGCCAGACCACGGTGGGCAGTGGACTGAGTAACGCGTTTGGTGTGGCGGTGGACGGAGCGGGCGATATCTTCATCGCCGATGAAGGTAACAGCCGGGTGGTGGAGGTTCCGAACGCCGGCAATGGAGCGTACGGCGCCCAGACCACGGTGGGAACCGGGCTTTTGGGCCCCAGGAGCGTGGCGGTGGATGGAGCGGGCGATGTCTTCATCGCCGACACTCAGAACAACCGGGTGGTGGAGGTTCCGAACGCCGGTAATGGAGCGTACAGCGCCCAGATCACGGTGGGCAACGGGTTGAGTCTTCCCTCCGCTGTGGCGGTAGATGCAGCGGGCGAGGTCTTCATCGCGGATAGTGGCAACAAACGGGTGTTGAAGGTTTCTGGCGGCGGCGGTGGAAGCAGCCAGATCGCGGTGGCCAGTGGACTGAATTACCCGAGCGGTGTAGCGGTGAATGCGGTGGGCGATGTCTTCATCACGAATCTGGACAACAGCAACCCTGCGCTGAAGGTGCAACGCTCGCAACCGCCGACGTTGAGTTTTGCGTCCACTCCGGTAGGCAGCACCAGCAGTGACAGTCCGCAGTTGGTAGCCATTCAAAACATCGGCAACCAGCCGCTGATGGCCGTCCCTCCGGGCCTGACGGTAGGGGCGAATTTTCAGATGCCGGTCTCGGGCGCGCGCTATTGCACCACCACCTTCTCGCTGACGCCGGGAACAGCTTGCCTGCTGAGCGTCGCCTTCGAGCCGCAGAGCGTCGGTAGTTTCACGACTGCGGCGACATTCACCGATAACGCACTCAACTTCATACCCTATGCCAGCCAGAGCATCACACTGCAAGGCACTGGGGTTCCGAACTCGCAAACGACGACCACGGCGTTGTCGTCGTCACCGAATCCTTCCAGCTACGGAGAAGCGGTGACCTTTACCGCGACCATCATCCCGCAGTTTGGAGGGCAGGTGACGGGGACAGTGACGTTTAAGAATGGAAGTGCGACTTTGGGGTCGGTTGTGGTGTCAGGCAACGCGGCGAGCGCGCCAATATCCACGCTCGCTACGGGCACGCACTCGATCACCGCAATTTACAGCGGGGGCGGAGATTTCAGTGGCAGCACGTCGATGCCGCTCACCCAATTAGTGCAGAGCGCGACGGCTGTTGGAACCACGACTGCGCTCACGTCCTCGGCCAATCCGTCGCAATCGGGCAAGGCTGTCTTGTTCACGGCTACGGTCTCTCCAAAGTCGGGGACAGGAACCCCGACGGGCAAGGTTACTTTCTATAACGGCTCGACGGCACTGGGGACCGTCGGCGTTAGCGGCGGCGTTGCGAAGTTAAACACGACGGCATTGCCCCCGGGTTCCGACTCGATCACGGCGGTCTATGGAGGGGATGCGAACAATGATGGCAGCACTTCGGCGCCAGTGAATCAACTGGTGATCGCGACGACGACGGTGACGCTTACGTCTTCGCCGAATCCGTCCGCCTATGGTCAGACGGTGATGTTCAGCGCGGCGGTCACTTCGGCAATCGGGGCGCCTCCGAATGGAGAAACGGTCACCTTCAAGCATGGCGCGACGGTGCTGGGAACGGGAACTTTGAGCGACGGCACTGCGAGCTTCCCGACCTCGACGCTGGCGGTGGGGACGGATGCGATCACTGCGGTGTACGGCGGCGACTCGAATTTTGCCGCAGGCACGTCCGCCGCTGAGAAGCAGGTGGTGAGCAAGGCCACAAGCACGACCACACTCGTGTCATCGCTGAATCCGTCGACCGTCGGACAGGCGGTGACCTTCACAGCAGCCGTAGCGCCGCAGTACACTGGCACGGCCACCGGGACGGTGACCTTCCAGGATGGGACGACAACTCTGGGGACGGAAAAGGTCAGTTCAGGGGTGGCGAAGTTCACAACCTCGACGCTGGCGTCGGGCACGCACAGCATGACGGCGACGTACAACGGCAGCACCGACTTTGCTAGTAGTTCGGCTGCGCTGACACAGACGGTGAATTAGCGGAGTCTGGGAAGCGGGTTCCAGGCGCGAAAATGCCCGGGATTCTTGCGAATCTCGGGCACTTGTTGTCGCTAAGCGTCGTTCCCTAGACAGCGGTAACGTTCTCCGCTTGCCAGCCTTTGGGGCCCTTGGTCACGTCGAACTGCACGGTTTGGCCTTCTTGCAGGCTCTTGAAGCCGCCCGCTTGAATAGCTGAGAAATGCACGAAAACGTCTTCGCCATTTTGACGGCTGATAAAGCCGTAGCCCTTGGCGTCGTTAAACCACTTCACTGTTCCTTGTTCTGCCATTGATGTTCCTATTCTTGTTTCTTGAAATATGCTGAGGTGATTCGCTGCTGTAGAGGGGGTTGACGCTGGTTGGCGGTACCGACCTTCAACTGCTTGTGAGTCAAACTTAGCAAGTACAGTGTAGCACAAAAAACGGGCAAAATGGCGGAAACTTTAGTCGGGGGGTGGGCCAGGGTCGAATAAGCCCCTTAAGATGCGTGCGTGAGGAGTCGGTCGTCCCTCCGGGACTTCAATCCCTCTTCAACTTTCCCCAGCGCTGAAGCGCTGGGCTAAGCTCGGCCGCCCCGCCGGGGCTAAGTTCGGTCGCACCTCCGGGGCTGGATTTTCGGTGTTTCGTTCCGCCGGGTTCCGCTGGCTCCACGAAGTGGGATCGCTTCTTTACCGTGGGTTACGCTATACCTTAGCTTATGATCGCTTTCCTCACTCTGGAACTCCGCATGGAAGCGGCGCACTCACTTAAGGACAAGCGTCAGGTCACGCGTAGCCTCAAGGACCGGCTCCGGTCTTCCTTCAACGTCGCGGTCGCTGAACTTGAGCCTAGCCCGCTTTGGAATCAGGCCACCATTGGCGTGGTCGGCGTCTCCCACTCGCGCGATTACCTGGACGGGCTGATGAAAAACGTGGAACGCGCCGCTGCACGCATTGCTAACAATGCTGGGGCGGACGTGACCGATTCGTTTGTGGAGTTTCTGTGATGGAAGAACGCTACGGGCTCCGAGCTACGAGCTGCGGGCAATCGGCTTGCTCGAAGCTCGCAGCCTTTTTTCTGATATCCTTACAGGTTTTCTCCATTCGAGGTGTGCGGTGGAGCATCGTGGCCAGAAACATCATCGGGGACGGCTGAGCGCGGCCATCCGCGAGGAGATCGAAACCATCCTCGAAGGGGAACTGGGCGATCCTCGGATCGGGCTGGCCAGCGTCAGCGCCGTGCTCATGGCTCAGGACGCGAGGTCGGCTCGCGTGATGGTGACCGTTGCCGGGGATGAGGCGGAGGCCGAGCGCACGCTCGAAGGGCTGGCGGCTGCGCGGAACTACGTCCGGCACGAACTGGCGGAGCGATTGCGGCTGCGGCGGCCTCCCGAGCTTTATTTCCAGATCGATCGCGCCGATGAGTTGGAGAGCCGGGTCGAGGAGCTTCTGGGGCGCGAGAAAAAACGCCGGCGGAAGAATGTTGAGCCGAAGCCCTGAAGTGCGGCTGGTTTTCGGGGGCGTTTCGGCATCGCTAGAAGGCTATGGCTTGTCCAGAGTTGCTATGGTTACGGGCGACTGCCGAGCTGCGCTCGGCTTGGACGGGCGAGGGCGCCCGTCCCCACACGAGCGGGTGAGTCCGCTGTTCGAACTGAATACTGATGGCTGAAGGGCGCCTCATGCTGGATCGGGTTCTACAAGCAATTCGCGCGCGTCACCGCTTGGTCGTGACCTCGCACGCCCGGCCGGACGGAGATGCCATCGGCTCTGCCCTGGCCTGTGGCCAGATTCTGCGCGTCATGGGAAAAGATGCCGAAGTCGTAGTGCACGATGGCGTGCCCCGCATCTATCAGAACCTTCCTTTTGCCGATCGCGTCATACATGCCGATGCGGTCCCACCGAACGATGGCGTGATCCTGCTGGAATGCGACAGCACGCAGCGCACGCTTCTCGATGGTCTGGAGGGATGTTTCCTTATTAACATCGACCACCACGTAAGCGGGCGCAATTTTGCCCACATCAACTGGATCGATTCGACGGTGATGGCCACCGCCGAACTGATCTTCCATCTTGCGCGCCTGGCCTGTGTTCCCGTCGATCGCGACATTGCCACCTGCCTTTACACCGCGCTCATGACCGATACGGGATCGTTTATGTTCGAAGGGACCAACGAGCATACCTTCACCGTCGCGCGCGATCTGGTGCTGGCCGGAGCCGATCCGGCACATTGCGCGCGCCCCATCTATTTCGGACATTCCACCGCCAAGATGCGTCTGCTGGGTGCGGCGCTTTCCAATTTGCATCGCGAGGGTCCGCTCTCCTGGATCTGGGTGACGCAGGAACAAATGCAGCGCTTCGGCGCGCGGGAAGAAGATTGCGAGGGGCTGGTCAACTACGCGCTCTCCATGGCCGACGCGCAGGTTGCCATTTTTTTTCGGGAGCTCCCGGATGGCCGTTATCGCGTCAGCCTGCGCAGCAAAGGCGAGGTGAATGTCTCGACCGTTGCCGAGCATTTCGGCGGCGGCGGCCACAAATGCGCCAGTGGCTGTTCGATCGACGGACCTCTGGCCGTGGCCGTGTCCCGAATTGTCGAGCGGCTGCATGAAGAACCTGTAGGGTTGGACGCGAACTCATCGACCAGTCGTTAGTCGTTGGTCGATAGTCGTTCGCGAAGCTGAAACGAACGATGCAGTCGGAGCGACCAGCCAACGCCGAATGAATCAGGGAACGAATTCGCGAACTCGCACCGACTTGCTGCTGCTGGTGGCGTTCTGCGGGTTCCTTTTCTTCTACGGACTTGGGGCATTCGGCTTGCTTGGCGCCGACGAACCTCGCTATGCGCAAGTGGCGCGCGAAATGCTCGACCGCTCCGACTGGATTACTCCCACGCTGCAGGGCAAGCCGTGGCTCGAAAAACCAGTGCTGTATTACTGGCAGGCGATGCTGTCGTTCCGTGTGGCGGGCATCAGCGAGAAGGCCGCCCGTGCGCCCGCTGCCTTCGACGCCGCCGTGCTCATCGCTGCCATCTATCTTTTTCTCCGCCGCTTTCGTCCCGGCAGCGAACTCGACGGGGCCCTGATTACCGCAAGTTGCGCCGGCGTTATTGGATTTGCTCACGCCGCCGCGACCGACATGCCGCTCGCCGCCGCCTTCGCCATCGCATTGCTTGCCTGGTACGCCTGGTACGAGGGCCGCCGCCACCTCGATCTCGTCATTTTTTACATTTTTCTGGCGCTGGGGACTTTAGCCAAGGGTCCCGTCGCGCCCGCTCTATCCGCCGTCATAATTTTTCTCTTTGTTGCTGTAAAGCGCGACTGGCGCGCCATCCTGCGCACCCTTTGGATTCCCGGGATCGCGCTCTATCTCGCCGTCATGTTGCCGTGGTACATCGCCGTCCAAGTGCGCAATCCGGAATTCTTCCGCTTCTTCATCCTCGAACACAATCTTGCCCGCTTTTCGCGGGACGTCTATCATCACCGGCAGCCTTTCTGGTTCTACCTGCCCGTTTTCCTGCTGGCCACGATGCCTTGGACGCTCGTGCTCATCATGGCCGTCGCGGAACGCGTACGCCTGATCTGGTCGGAACGAAAAGAAGCCTTGGCTGCCTTCAGCCCGGAAGATTCCTGGCCGCTGTTTCTTCTCATATGGGTGTTTGTGCCCATCCTTTTCTTCAGCGCATCGCAATCGAAGCTGCCGGGATACATTCTGCCCGCGGTTCCCGCTGCGGCGTTGCTGGTCGCCGAGTATCTGGCCGCACACCGCAGCGAAGGAAAGAAGTGTTCGCCGTTGTTCGCCGCTGCTCACGGTGTTCTCTGCGGACTGCTGATCTTTGCCGCTCTTGCCGCCGCCTCGGTTGCGATCAATCACAAACTGCTGTGGGGAACCGGAACCTATGGTTTCGCGGCCATTGCCGCCATGTTTGCGCTCGCTATCGCCAGCGCTCTGCTCTCGCGCTTCGGATTTCGCCTGCTGCGGTCCGTTACCATGTTTGCGGTCGTCGTCAGCGTAGCCGTCGTCATTCGTTTTGCCGCGCCTGTCATCGACGCCACGCAGTCCGCTCGTCCCATTGCCGAGAGCATTCACGCCTTTTCGCACGAAGCGGTCCCTGTCGCGATTTATCGCATCAATCGGGTGCAGGAATACGGGCTTGAGTTTTATCTCGATCGTCCGGCGCAAGCCTACGAAGATGGGAATGTCCCGGCCGCCGCGCATGTCCTAGTTGCCGCACAAGGTACGCGATTGCAAGTCGCTCAACTTGTTCCCGGACGCCGAGTGTCATACTTAACCAGCATCCCCGAGCAGAAGGTGGATTTGTACTGGGTGGGAAAATAGGTTTCAAGGAGGTCAGGTTCAAGGTTTCAAAGCTTCAAGGTTTCAGAGTAAGGCGGCAGTAAACGCGGGCGTTGGGTTCTTTAAACCTTGGAACTTTGAAACCTCGAAACTTTGCTTCTTTGAAACTTTGAAACCTGGGTTCTTCAATGGAAATCCTCGATCTCCGACACTTTTCCTCCGCCGACCTTCGGCCGCTGTTGGAAGATGAGATCGCCATCTGGGGACGCCTGCTCTGCTGGGACTACACCACCTCGGCGGAGATGATCCTGCGCTACATGGATGCCAAGATCCTCCCCGGCTACGCCGCCATCGAGCGTGGCAGCATCTTCGGCTACTCCTTTTTTGTGTACGAGCAGAGCAAGGGCGTCATCGGGGATCTATTCGTTCGCGACGGGGGGCGCACGTCTGACCGTCACGAGGTCGAAGAGCAGTTGCTCACGCATGTCATCGAAACCCTGCAGCAGTCGCCTGGCATCCATCGGGTGGAGGCGCAGTTGCTGGCGCAGAGCACTGGAGAAGTGTCGCGTCCCTTTCTGCAACAGGGCTTCAGCCGCCATCCCCGGGTCTTCATGAATTTCGATATCGGACGGCATCCGCAGGCTTCGCCAGCGACGCTGCCTCCGATTCCGCCGCAGTTTGAGATTCGTCCTTGGTCGGAGCCGGAATACCAGTCCGCCGCGGCTCTTATCACCGCCGCCTACCGCGGCCACGTCGATTCGGAGATCAACGATCAGTACCGGACGCTGACCGGCTCACTGCGCTTCCTGAACAATATCGTGCGGTTTCCCGGGTGCGGCACGTTCGATCCACAAGCGTCCTTTGTCGTTTTCCAACGCCACACGCGCGCGCTGATCGGACTGATCCTGTGCTCGCAGGTGCGACCCGATGTCGGGCACATCACGCAGGTGTGCGTGCTCCCCGAATACCGCTCGGTCGGACTCGGCGAGGCTATGCTAGCCGCGTCGACTCGGAATCTGCGCGAGCGGGGATTTCGATTTATCTCGCTGACGGTGACCGAGGCTAACGACCGGGCTATTGCGCTCTATAAGCGCATCGGATTTGAATCTACGCGGGTGTTTGATGCGTTTGTGTGGGAGGGATGAAGCCGGAGGACGGCGGAAATAAAAAACCTCCGCGTCGCCCTTCCCCGAGAAGACGCGGAGGATTTGAGTTGGAAACCGGAGTCACGATGCAAAACTGTCGCGAGCCACGGACCCTTTGATACCCAGTTGGACGCAAGCACATCGCCGAGGGGGGCAGACGCTGAGTCCAATCCAAGTTGGCTTCCACTTCATAAAACGAAAACGCGCGGCAATTCCCTTCACGACGGGAGGAAAAAGTCCAGAAACCGTCTCACAATGAAACGAAGGGATGAGTGCCGGACGTTCAGGGGCTAGAAAGGGTGCGAAAGAAGTAGTCCAGCCCCTAAAGGGGCGACTGAGCGGAAGGACTTACGGTATCGTTAAAGGATACCCTGATACGAAACCGGAGTTTTTCCGCAGCCTGCTGCTAACCAGCGAGTGCGGACGGTCCGAGACGGGGCAAGCCCCGTCTCTACGCGCGTTTTTCTGTGCTCTACCAAAAGCGGCTAACCGAATTTATGTTACGGGCTCACTTCCGCAGCAGGTTTTTCGCTATGAACAGCACATTAGCGGGGCGTTCTGCCAGCCGCCGCATGTAGTAGGGATACCACTCGGTGCCGAACGGGATATAGACGCGCATGCCCCAGCCTTCTTTCACCAGGCGCTGCTGCAGGTCGCGGCGGATGCCGTGCAGCATTTGGAATTCGAAAGCGTTGCGGGGAATGTTCTCACGCGTGGCAAAGGCCTTGGCCTCTTTAATGATGGCTTCGTCGTGAGTGGCTAAGCCATGAAAGACGCCGCTCTTCATCAGGATCTTCATCAGCTTCACGTAGCTGGCGTCGACCTCGGACTTTTTCTGGAAGGCGATGTCCGCGGGCTCTTTGTAGGCGCCCTTGCAGAGACGTATGCGGATGCGCTCGTTGAGCAACTTCTCGACATCGGCCTCGGAGCGGCGCAAATACGCCTGGATCACCGTTCCCACGCTGCCTGCGTTCCCCGGAACCCGGTGAAGCTCGTGAACAAAGTCGAGGGTACGCTGGGTGTAGGGCGAGCCTTCCATATCGACGCGAACAAAATTCTTCGGTGACATATTCGCCGCCTTGGCGACTAGCCCGCGGACGATTTCGTAGGCCATTTTCTCGTCCACGTCCAAGCCCATGTGGGTGAGCTTCAGGCTGATGTTCGCGTTGAGCCTGGCAGCGGCGATTTCGTCGAGTAGATGGTGATAAAGCTGGGCGCTGGCGCGGGCTTCGTCAGCGTTAGTGACATTCTCGCCCAGATTGTCGATGGAGACGCCGGCGCCAACTTTATTCATCGCGGCGGCGGCGCGAATGGCGTCGGCAACTTCGGTGCCGGCGACGAAGCGGGCGGACGTGCGCTGGCCAAAGCGGGAGTGTTCGGCGATGGCGCGCAGCGACCGGCTCTCCGACAATGCAATAAAGATTGCCCTTAACATGATGCACCTGATTTTTGCGGGATTGACGGTGGCGGATTAAGACTGCCAGAGGCGTTCATTGGCATTACATTATCTTTTACCACATTTCATGGAGACACGGCTTGCCGCATTTTCCCGCCACGGCGCGTACCGGCGCAGGCAAGACGGGGCAAGCCCCGTCTCTACACGAGCCTGAGTCCGCCGCAGCCAGCGGTCGTGTAGAATAGCCACTTGTATATGGACCTTTCCGCCATCCAACACGCCTTGCGCGAGCGCAACATCGACGCCTGGCTTTTCTACGATCATCACCATCGCGACCCGATCTCTTACCGCGTGCTCGGGCTGCCGGAAGGGCTCATGGTCACGCGGCGCTGGTATTACGTGATCCCCGCCAAGGGCGAGCCGGTCAAGCTGGTGCACAAGATCGAGGCGGGACACCTTGATACCTTGCCCGGAACGAAGAAGCAATACGCCGGATGGCAGGAACTGTTTGACGGTTTGAAGCAGATGCTGGGGCCGTATCGCGATGTGGCGATGCAGTACTCGCCCAACAACTTTGTCTTCACCATTTCGATGGTGGACGCGGGAACGGCGGACCTGATCCGCGGGCTGGGCAAGAACATTGTCAGCGCGGCGGATTTGATCGCGCAGTTCGAAGCGACCCTGACGGAAGAACAGATCAAGTCGCATTTCGCGGCGCGCGATGTGGTGGACGCGGTGACCGCCGAGGCTTTCAAGGAAATTGGACGGCGCGCGCGCAACGGCGGCGCCTACGAGCATGAAATCCAGCAGTTTTTCATGGAGGCGTTCCAGCGCGCGAACATGGTGACTGACGATCCGCCGATCGTGGCGGTGAACGCCAACAGCGGCAATCCGCACTACGAGCCGAGCGCCAGCCGGCCGGCGCGGATTGGTGAAGGCGACCTGGTTTTGCTGGACGTGTGGGCAAAGAAAAATACTCCGGGCGCGGTTTACTACGACATCACTTGGATGGGATTTGTGGGCAAGGCTCCGTCGGACCGGCAGCGCGAGATTTTCAAGATTGTGAGCGCGGCGCGCGATATCGGCGTGAAAACGGTGCAGGATGCGGTTTCTGCCCACAAGCCCATCGCGGGATGGGAAGTGGATCACGCGGTGCGCGGGCACATCCAGCAGGCGAAGTACGGAGATTGTTTCATCCACCGCACCGGCCACTCGATTGCCACCGAGGTGCATGCGAATGGGGCGAATATGGATGATTTGGAAATTCATGACGAGCGGCGCATTCTGCCCAATTCCTTGTTCTCGATCGAACCCGGCATCTACCTGCCCGAGTTTGGCGTGCGCTCGGAAGTGAATGTGCTGGTGCGGCCGGGAAGCGCCGAAGTGACTGGTAAAATTCAACGAGAGATCGTGACCATCTGAATGGCAAAACCAACAGAAAAATCAAAAAATGCAGCAGCGGCGACAGGGCCGGAGTATCCGCTTACGACGATGGCGGTGGTCGCGCCGATTGTAGGCTGGCTGATTCCGGGGGGCGGACATTTCCTGCTGAAGCGCTATGGGCGCGGCATTCTGCTGCTGGTGTCGGTGGTGGCGATGTTTCTGATCGGGCTCGGCATGCAGGGACGGATTTACAAACCGAACGGCGGCGACATCCTCGACATCCTGGGGTTCATTGGCGACGTGGGCGCGGGGGCGCTTTATTTTCTGGCGCGCATCATGGACTGGGGCAACGTGATGGCCGCGAATGCGGCGGCGGATTATGGCAAGACGTTTCTGATCGTGGCCGGGTTGCTGAATTTTATCGCGGCGGCGGATGCGCATCATATTGCGCTGGGGAAGAAACCGTGAGCATCAACTTGTCGCACTTCTCGGCTGCGGTAGTGTTCGCGCTGTTCGCGTCGGTGGTCCTCGGCATCACGCAGCGCAGTTCGACGATGGAGCAGGTGAAGTATGGTCTCTACTGCTTCGCCATGTTCGTCGGTGGAGTTTTTCTGGCGGGATGGGTGATGGCGCTGATCCGGCGGTAGCGGGCGGCGTCAGTCCCGGCTTGCGGTAATTCCTTCCAAAATCAGCCGCGCCTTAAGAGTGTGTGTGAGAACTCGGTCGTCCCTCCGGGACTTGAATCAACTGTTCGACATTTTCCCAGCGCTGAAGCGCTGGGCTAAGCTTGGTCGCCCCTCCGGGGCTGGATTCTCCTGCGTTTCGCTCTACCGTGCTTCGATCCACTCGATGCCCGAAAACGAGTTCTCACGCACACCTCCTCAGGTCGCTGGGCTTGCCTCTAAAATTCTTGAAATTCTTGGA
>Ga0326728_10020272_pt1 | contig 12715 bp, 14 predicted proteins | sample MB3enrmetagenome_FD_207602 | JGI IMG/M metagenome (GOLD analysis project Ga0326728, IMG submission 207602) | Lab enriched peat soil microbial communities from McLean, Ithaca, NY, United States - MB31MN | ecosystem: Environmental > Terrestrial > Soil > Wetlands > Peat | place: USA: New York...
CGGGATCCTGAATCTTGTTCCGGGCGGCTATACAGGTCTGGTTGTACGCAGGAAATATCGCCCCTTTTAGTGGCGGTGCTCCCCATCCCCCGGGTCTTCCGAATCAAAACCGCGAAAACCGGGAGTCACATGTACATGTGACAAAAATCAGCAGGCTCACGCCGGACGATCCGGGCCGGGGGGTGGGGGTACCCCTTTACGAAAAAAGACCGGGGCGGCTGATTTTTTGTGAGACCTCGTGTGACCTGCCGGGGGATCACCCCCGGGCATCCGACCCCCCGGTTCGGGTACCGCATGTTCCCAAACGGCCGGGGCATGAGCAAAAAAATTAAAACACTGACCCGGTAATCCCAAATTTGTAAAGCAGGTATACGACGGCAATGAGAAGTAACCCAAAACAAATGATGAAAATGTCCCTGTTCCGCTGCGATGTAGTATCCAGCCATCGTACAATCCAGACCATAATCTCTCTCTCAAACGATCAATTCAGATTTTAATTAAATATATCTTGCTTTGCATCGCGTTCCAACAACCGCTTATCACTCGTCACGCGCTGGGCGTGATCACCTTCGAACTTATCTGAGTCCAAAAAAATATTTTTTTACTTTTTGTTAAATATATAGTATCCCACCACGAGAAAAACCAGCGAAATCAACCAGTACATGGGCAGATATTCTGAATGCGCAATTGAATTTATCATGGCTATTGTCGATGGCGACAGCGACCCCAGACTTATCAAAGAGGCCATCAGTGATATCACAATAAGAACCACCCCGATAAGAAAAATAAGAGATCCACTAACCAGATTTCGTTTTCTGGATCCCCCCTCTTTTTCCCACGCTTCTTCCCTCTCTTCGACCCGTTTTATAACAGACATACAACAGTGCATTCTTTACCAGTGATATCATAAGTCTGGCGATTTTATTCTCTCCCTCTCTGAAAGGAGGTTGGATCATCTATTTTGTTTGGGTTGTCGGTACGATTGAAACATGTATAATAGAAACGTAATAAGGAAAAGATGATTGACCCACGGTTGTGGTATATGGCATGCTCACGGTAAATCCGGTTGTACCGAATGTCGGTACGATTATCGAATCATAGAGCGAAGAACCCTCGGTATCTACTTCGATACTTACGTTAAGGTTGTATTTCGACGTTGAATTAACGTTTCCAAAAATATGTAACGTTCCATTTTTGTATTGGTTGGAGTAATTACCGTCCACTCCCTGATAAGCAGGAACATAATCAGTCGAATCAGCGACAAAATTTGAACCCGTACCTGAGATTTTCAAGAAAGTTGCCAACGTTGTTTCGTCTGGCTGGTCGATTGTTGGTGTTGTGGTAACTGTAGGTACCGGTATCGCTTCTGTTACAGGAGGTTGGAGCGACACTGTTGGCGTCGTTGTGAAGTTTTTCTGATTTACCGCGCTTATACACCCAGCATTGAGAACTGCCCCGAGACAAATAACCAGAACAAAGAACGACAATTTTAACGACATTGTTTACACTACAATTCGTATTGAAATTTTAATATAATATAATGTTCCTAAAAAAAGTCACGCCACGTATTACGCTCCTTGAAACGTCCCGAAGGCCCGTCATCCTGTCAGAACACTGATAACACCGGCAATGACGCCCAACTCCACCACACCGATGCAGATCAATATGAGCGCATGGCAGACCGGGCCAAATGTGTACGTACAGTACAATGGCGGAGCAAATGCCGCGGATCTGACCTCCCTCAATATCCGCATCATCAGCTATAGCGGAAATGTGGAAAGCCGAACGATCAATGCACCGGTACCCAACACCACCTGGCAGTTTACTTATGCCACCAGCAATTCTGCAAACCGGGTGAATGTCGTAGGTACATTTTCAAGTGGAAGACAGCAAACCGTACTCTTCACGTACTTGTGATCGTCAGGAAAGGATTTTGTTGAGAGAAAAAACCAGATATTGAACCGGTACCGTAAATAGCAATCCGAATGGTTGAACGGGACGTTCAGGGAGAGGACAAAGGTTGTTAGGAGTTTCGACAGCGGACTTAGTGCGGCAGAATTTGCGGCGGGAATGCAGACGTATTACAACTATATCAGACCGCATCAGGGAATCGGCGGGATGGTACCGGCTCAGATGGTAAACATCCCGATCAATCTGGTAGGGAATAGATGGGAAACGATGATCGGGTTGGCAGTAAAATAGATATTTTAGTATTAAGATTTTTTTGTGGGAATGCGTATTCCGAATCTTGCAAAATCAAATTCTTTTTTCGCTTTGTTGGATATATCATTTAATTCTTTTATAGTACCGGGTCTGTATTTGTTAGGGGCTTTAAAATCAATTACAGCTGATCCGGATACTTTAACTTTAGTCATAATAGTTCCCACCACACCTTTGTCTCAATTTAGTTTAAATGATAATTAAACAATGCTTACTGTAGTACTGATGCTATATTTAGATTTTGATTGTGAATCCGTATGCGCTCACTGCCATGAAGCAGGCAAGGAATACTTCAATGAAAATACACAAAATGAGTAGGAAGTATATTGAAGAGTAATCAGAAAATAAAATTCTTTCAACAGGATTCTTAGTAAATATCCATCCTCTTGTCAAAATTAAATAGGTATTCGATAATGCCCCCAAAGTGATAATGCAAGGTAAAAAATTCTTAATATCAGAGTCCATCATTACCAAATTAACCATCAGGACTCCCATTCCTACTATCACACCCCCGTTAAACCAGAGGACATTCGGAAATGTCATTTCGTATGAAATAATAATTATTAGGTTACAGTTGGGAATTGGAACCGCAGATGACATTCTAAAATATGTGGGAGTGTCCTCAGTAGAAACGAAATTGTGTTCTCGCAGTTCATCCAATAAGAAATAATCTGTATCGTTGGGATCACTTTCTTTTTTCGCTCCAATAAACGAATCAATCTTAGTTATATATTCATCCAATCTTTTAATGTAAAGGTAAAAATTTTGAGAGAAGCCTACAGGTAATTCGATAAAGCTTATTCGGTTGTTTTTATCCAGTCCAAAATCATTAATATATTTTAGTGTTATTGTTCTAAACTCGGTTGGAGCAACTCCTCTGTTTTTGGGGAATTCAATAATTATGGGTAATTCGGTAGATGTCTCTTCTGATGGATCAGTTGTACCTCCACCCCCCACCACCTCTTCATCACTATCATTTATTTCCCCGTGAAAAATTAATTGTTCACCGTTGGAATCATATACATTCAAATGAGGTAGAAATTCTCTTGCATAATAGATAACATTCGTTAATTCAATATCACCTTCATTACAAAATGTAATCTCTTCAGATCGTTTCAGTATTAGAGGTGTGTCAAATTCAAAAAAATGCCTTATGCGTATTATCTTAATTTGTTCTCCTCCTGGATCTCCAGCTCTCGCCCCTCCATTGTTCAATTCCCCATTTGTCACAAGGTATAATAAAATCGGATATAACTTCAACTTTCTTATTTTGGTTTGTGAGTTTAAACACAAAAATACCATTAAGTCCCGCCACTTATCACCCAATCTCAAAAGTCCCGAAGGCCCGTCATCCTGTCAGAACCCCCCATAGGATTTATTATCCCCTGCCATCACTAACATTACGTGAATATGGAGGATCTCGCAGAGATAGCCCGGCTCTTGGATATCCTCGGGAACCGGAACCGCCGGCGTATCATCGGGCTGTTGCGGCAGAAACCGTGCTTTGTCACCGAGATATCGGAGACGCTGATGATCTCGCCGAAAGCCGTCATCGAGCATCTCCAGCTCATGGAGCGGGAGGAGATCCTTTCCTGCCAGATGGACGACCGCCGGCGCAAGTACTATTACCTCGCAAACGATATCCTCGTGGACGTCAGCCTGAGAAGCCTGCAGAGCGCTATAACCCGACAGGAAGATATAGCGGCAGGGAATGCGGCCGGGGAGCGGACCCGGCAGGCAGTCGTCATGCTCGCAAAGATGGTCCAGGCCCACGACCAGCTGGTCGCGCACCTCGAACAGCTCAACCATGATATCGAGACAAAACTAGCCGATCTTGCCCGCAACCATAATGATTTATTCAGGAGCGAGCGAGAATTATCTGTAGCAATTGCCCTGTCCCACGAACCGCTGACCCCCGCCGAACTCGCGGAGGCAACCGGGTGCCCTGAGGAAGAACTCGGGCCGGTCTTGGCAACGTTCGAGAAGAAGGGGATTGTGTCCAGAACAAAGAACCGGATCACACTCAGAGGAGTCCATGCAGACGAATCCCAACAACCCTTACGATGAAGTGTTTGGCAACCTCTCAAAGATAGTCGAGGAGATCGTGCGAAACATGCCTGAGGCCGAGCATGCCCGCATTATCGGGTACACCATCGTGACCCGGCATGCATCCGGCGAACCCGGGATCTACCCCGGCGAGGCGAACAGCGGGGACGACGACCTGCCGTACGAGGTGCAGGAGACCGATACCCAGATCTTCATCACCGCCGCGATCCCTCCCGAGGCCGAGCACGCCCCTTATGCAGATATCCAGACAAACGCAGTCCGGATCTGTGTTGACGATCATTTCACCACCATCATGCTCGACAAGCCCATCGATATTATCCACAGCACGTACCGGGTGCACCGCGGCGTTATGGACATCACGCTCAGGAAAATCCCCGACTATAAATAATTCCCAGATCTTTTTTTTGCATGCGTTTCTAAAATAAATTGTTTTAGAGTTGATGAGTGAATTGTTCGCCCCCTCCCTTATTTGCGATGAACGCCGCCGCCCCCGACGGGGCACCCCCGCGGCGGATCAGTAACCAGGAATGGAGAAAAATACTTCCTTGCCCCGCCGTGCCTCGGAGAGGCCCTGAGGCGAATGAGCCCTCTTGAAAAAATTTTCAATTAATGATTTTTTCTGATTCCCGTGCTGACCTGATCGGTTCAGGTCACACTCCTGGATTTTTATCGCACGCTTGCGCACGGTAACGTGTTCGGGCAGGAAAGCCAGACAAAAAAACGGTTTATACCTTTGCCGGGATATCGCCGGGTACCCACTCGCCGATCGATCTTTTGTCGGCACGGTACTCGTGGAACTGCCGGAGCGAGACCGTGAGATCCCGGGTGAACGCGAAGTACCCGATCTGCGTGTTCCTGCAGAGGTTCATCGCCATATCCATGAGGCCGCGGGGATCGGGCCGTGCCTCGCCCAGCCATATGTGGAAAATATTTCCGCCATCCACGATCGGGAAGAAGACGTGTTCGATCTCCATGCGTTTGGTGAGCGGGACATCTGCGCCCGGCGCGACATGCGTGCCGTTCGTGTAATAGATCGGGAGATCGCGGGTCTTTCCCAGGTTTTCGAGCGCGTAGTCGAGGTCGCCCTTGATCACTTTTGCGGCAAAATTATGGTAGCGTTTATCGATGAGATCCGCAACCGCGAAGCGCTGGCCGGTCGTCTCTGCCGGGGTGCGGGCGAGTGCGAGGGTCATGTTATTCTTCTCCGAGAGTTTCCGGGCATAGAGTTCCATCTCGGTCATTGCCCTGACCGCAAGCCTGAACGCGGCCTTTGACTCGTGCGTCTGCTGGCCGGTATGGTGCTGGACCATCTCGTTTACTCCCACCACGCCGATCGTGTAGACCAGCCCTTCGAGATCGACAGCTATCGCCCCGCGCTCGCCGGTGTTGGGGTCTTTGGGGCGCTGCATCGCAAACGGCATCCGGCCGCTCGCACGGATATTGTCCATCCACCGGCGCTTGATCCTGAAGAGATCGACAGCCACGTCCATGAGCGACCGGAGTTCGGCAAAGAGTCGTTCGTCGCTCCCCTCTGCTTTGTAGGCCGCACGCGGGCAGTTGACCGAGACCACCTGCCACGAGCCCATCGAGAAGTGCCTGCCTTCGTCAAAGACCAGTTTTTTGTCAAACTCCGAGTCTTTGTCGGCAACCGCCGAGAACTGGTACGCGCAGCACTGGTAACAGGAGATCCCCTTCCCTGCGCCACGGTATGCCGGCAGCTGGTTGTCATAGTATGGCGTCCCGAACTTGGAGGCGAGATCGAACGTCATGAGGTACAGGTCGCGAAACGTCGGGAGATCGGGGTGGGCGCGGTTGAACTCCTCGCGCTCGTTCATAAAGTCCGGCTCGATGGAAATCTCGGGCTTGGGGAAGTTGAACGGCTTGCCCCAGTAGTCCCCCTCAATCATGACGTCCATGAGCGCCTTGAAGAGCAGCCTCACCTCACGCTCGAACTCGCCGTACGTGCGGCGCGGTGCCTGCTTCCCGTCCCAGACCTTCCCTTTATGGACACAGGGCTTGTCCTGCCAGAGCGCCGGGACACCGGGCGAGAGCTGGACCGAGGAGAAGACGAGCTGGCCGCCCCGTGCGACCATCATCTGCGTCATCTCGTAGACAAACATCTGCATGTTCTGCTTGATCTCGTCGTAACCCATCCCTTCCATGTACGGCGCAAGGAACGTGAGGAAGTTGTAGTAGCCCTGCCCGCCGGCAAAGTTTGTCTGGGCGCTGCCGAGTGCCTTGACTGCGTGGAGGATCGCAACCTCCGCCCGTTTTGCCGGGCCGGCAACCGAGGCCTTCGTCCCGTTCCCGTCCGGCATAAGACCGTAGTAGAAGAAGTACCTGAGATCCCAGTCCTGGCAGAACGGGCGTGTCCCGAAATATTCGAGGTCGTGGATATGCATTTCGCCAAAGAGGTGGTGGTCGGCGAGATCCGGGGGGAGCTGGAGCAGGTACTGCTCTTTTGAAATCTTGTCCGCTTTTTTCTTGTGGCTGGTCTCGGCGTTCTCCTGCAGGTTTGCGTTGTCGTGCGCCTCAAAGCCCTTGCCCACATCGATCTGGTGCGCATCGTAGACCGGCGTCCCGACCCGGGTGCAGACGTTACGGTACTGCACCATGCCCTTTTCGAGGAGCGTGATGTTCATGATCTCCCGGATGAGCGGGCCCGAGAGCGATTTTAACCCGAGGGAAAGGATGCGCTGCTCGACCTGCCGTGCGATCTCCTGGGCCGTCGCGTCGTCTGCAGCCTCGTACCCGTAGAACGTTTCAACGAGTTTTGTCTCTTTTTTTATCTGTTCGGCAATACGGTTCCGGTCCCACTCGATGATGTGGCCGTCGGTCGTGCGGACTGGGGGAAGGGCTGGCCTGAAGCCGCCGTCAAAGGTCAGCTGCCGGGTCTCCCGCCGCGCCGCCATCATGCACCCGAAAGAATAGTACCGAGTTTTTTGTCGTCCAGCATGCCGGCCGGGAAGAGGTCGGCGGTCGTGTAGAAATCCTCGCCCCGCTGGAGGACAGGCGCCTCGTTGACAAAGACGCCGTTCACCCGGAGCTCGGTGAGGGCCTCCGCAGTCGACAGGTCGCGCTCGGAAAATGCATATCCGCCCTTTTTTAAGGAATTCTTGAGCATTACGCAATGCGGACAGGTTTCCAAGGTATATACGATCAACTGAACGGATTCCGGCATAAAAAGCACCCTCTGCTATCTAGCACTACGCATTTTGGGGATAAAAAAATCGTGGTTTAGTACTTCTGCACGGCGCCTGTACCGGGCACGTTTAGCGATCACCATTTGTAGGTGAATGGCCAATGAGTACCCTGATGGTCAGGGCTTTTGTGGCATTCGAATTATCCCCTGAAATGAGGCAGCAGCTGGCAGCGGCACAGGCAGTGCTGCGCGGGTGTCCGGCCCGGCTCACGTTTGTCGATCCCGCGATAATCCATATCACGGTAAAGTTCCTTGGAGAAGTCGACGAAAAGAAGATTCCGCAGGTTGTTGCAGCGCTCAAATCCGTAAATGCTGCACCGTTTCCAGTGACGGGGGGAAGTATCACCGTGAACAACCCCCGGAGCCCGCACACGGTCTGGTGCCCGGTCGAAGATGCGGGGAAAGGCCGGGAGGTTTTTGCAGCAGTGGAAGCGGCGCTTGCACCGCTCGGCTTTCCCCGGGAGACGAGGGGTTTTACCCCTCACGCGACGCTTGCCCGGGTAAGGGAGGCCGACCAGTCGCTCTTCAGGTGTCTAGAAGAGTTGAAGGGTGTGCCCGGTGGGAACTGTATGATTACCGGCCTGAAACTCAAGAAGAGTACGCTCACGCCCCGCGGGCCGGTGTACGAGGATCTTTGCGAGGTGAAATGGTGAACAGTCCGGGCGAAGGAACCGAAAGGCTGCCGCTTGAGGAGAAGATCCTCGCCGAACAGCTCAGGCCGTCCGCGGAGGAGAGAACGTACATCCACGGTGTGGCCGAACGGCTTCTTGCCGCGATTGCGGAGAGCGGGAAGGCGGAAGGGATGGTGGTCGGCTCCATTGCCCGTGACACGTGGGTGAAAGGCGACCGCGACCTCGATGTCTTCATGCTTTTTTCTCCCGACCTCCCCCGGGAGGTGCTCGAAGCCGAGGGCCTCGCGCTTGCCCGTTCAGTCGCGCGAAAGTTCACGGATACGTTCTGCGAGAAGTATGCCGAGCACCCGTATATCAACGCGACCATTGATTCGATAGATGTGGACCTGGTGCCCTGCTACAACATCGCAAGCGCTGCAAGTATCCAGAGCGCCGTCGACCGGACGCCGTTTCACACCCGGTACATCACGGAGAAGATCAACGGTCTTGTGGATGACGTGCTCCTGACGAAGCAGTTCGCAAAAGCCGGGGGCATCTACGGCTCCGACCAGATGACCGAGGGGTTCTCGGGCTATCTCTGCGAGCTGCTGGTGCTCCACTACGGCGGATTTACCCCGCTCCTTCGTGCCGCGTCCGCATGGGGCCCGCACATGAAGATCGATATTGAACACCATGCGGCAAAGGAGTTTGAAGAACCGCTGATCGTGATCGACCCGGTCGACCCCAGGCGGAACGTGGCGGCAGCGGTCTCGATCGACCGGATGGCAGAGTTTGTCGAGCTGGCCCGCGGCTATCTCGATATGCCATCGGAAGCGTTTTTTGCGCAGCCACCGTTGCGGGGTATCAGCAGGGACGAGCTCGCGGAGATCCTTTCCCGGCGCGGCACCGCCCTCTGCGCAGTCACGTTTGCCACCCCGCCGTTCATTGAGGAGATCGTCGTGCCCCAGCTCAAGCGGAGCACGGGCGCGATCTGCGACCTGCTCGGGCGCAACGGGTTTGTCGTCCACCACGCCCATTACCGGATGGGCACGGAGCGGTGCATGCTGCTCTTCGAACTGCTTGCCGATGATCTCCCGCCCATCCGGCGCCACGAAGGCCCCCCGGTCTGGAACCGGACGAACGCTGAAAAATTCCTGGAGAAATACCAGGGCTCTCCCTTGCCCGGGCCGTTTATCGAGAACGGGCGGTACGTAATGGAGGTTCCCCGGGAATTCGTGCATGCGGCTGACCTCCTCACCTCCCCCGCGCTCCTGAACGTGGGTGTCGGACGGCACATACGGATCTCTCTCGGGAAGGACTGGTGCGTGCATGAGGGGGCCGACTGCTGGCAGGAAGAGTTTGCAGCCTTTATTGCCGGGTTCTTTTCCCGGTGTTCGCCGCTGGTGAGGATCAGGCGGGGACGGCGGGGGCAGTAATTTTTTTTAATTTTCTGATAGATTGGCAGATAGTTGTGGTGAATATTTTTGTTTACAAAAACCCGGTACCGGGCCGGATCAGACTGGATCACAAGGAATTATAAAACACCTTTTTTGTAGAGACCTTTTCGGGAGTGCGCTTGTGAGGGGCCGGAGTTCCCGCCGCGCCGGCATCCCGGTGATCCCGCACTGGTCGGGACCAGAAAAAGGCCCGTAAAACCGCCCGATTTTGATCCCCGAAAATCCGGCCGCCTAAACGCGTTTATTTGCCAAAACACGCCCAAATTGAGCCCCATATAATGCCTTTTACCGCCCTTTATCCGCGTTCTGGCGGCCTCTTTTTTCCGGATTGTGCAAGTGGCGGTCTGACCTGTGATCTGCCAAAAGAACCGCATTATCGGGTCTGTTTTATTTCGTCCGTTTCCGAAAATAAGTCCAATTTGAGGTTATTTTTAAACGGAGCCCGATATGGGCTTCTTTTGGGATGGAAACGGGGTAATCGGGGCTCGCATTGAGCCCGGATTGGTGTGAGTCTGTAATGAGGCTCACAGGAAAAACGGCTGTATCAGGCCCGGATTGGGGCGGGTCCCAGTACGATACCGGGCACCGGTTTTAGATCCCTATGGTCCCCCGTTCACCGGTCCTGACCCGGATCGAATCCTCGACCGGGAGCACGAAGATCAGGCCGTCGCCGATCTTGCCGGTATATGCAGCTTTCCTGATGATCTCGATCACCTTCTCCGCCACCTCATCGGCAACGACAATCTCCAGTTCGCGCTTGGGGATCAGGTCGACAATATATTCGGCGCCGCGGTACTGCTGCTTGATGCCTTTCTGGACTCCCCTTCCCTCGACATCGAATATGGTCATCGCTCCGAATCCTGCTGCATCCAGTGCCCCCTTGATGTCCTCGAACTTCTCGGGCCGTATCATCGCCTTGATCATCTTCATGGTAGTCACCTGTGTACCGGACCGCGCGAGGTAGTGCTGCACGTGTTTTTCCGGGAAATATCTGGTAATATAGTATGAGGAATGCCTCATTTAAAAACAATTCTTGAAAAATACAAAAAGGGGCGGGGGAGATCCGGTACGATATGACGGGAAGTGCCGGAAAAAAGATTTCACCGGGAATTTTTCCTGATCTTTGTGCCTGCCAGTTTCTCGATCGCGGCGACATCAACGCTTTTTTCGGTCACCAGTTTGTGGTTGCGGATGGCGTTCTCGACAAATCCTTTGCCGGTATCGTTCCGGATAATCAGGGTGGTCGACCCTGACGGGCTCCCGACTGCACCGGCCGAAAGATCGGCACAGAGCGATGAGAAGTCCGTGCAGATGCGACAGCCCGGCCGGATCGTATCCTCAAGGTCTGCGAGTGGGACGGAGAGGTGTGTCCCGTCCTGCTTTAAGATGTCCAGCTTGCCTTTCACGTCCAGCTTTTTGATCTCGTGCGGTGCGAGTTTGTATTTCTTTTCCAGCTTGCCGTGCACGAGGCCTGCGTAATCGAACGTCTCCGTGCAGAAGAGCCCGATCACGAGCCGGATCGCTTTTGCGTACGGGCGCAGGAGATCATTATCGCTTGAACGGATACGGGCGGCAGCCTGCACCGCGCAGGGTACGCCAATCACCGCGATCTTCGTGTACTTGCGCGTGATTGCAGCCTCCTTGAGCGCTGCAAGGAGCGGCACCCACCAGCTGTACCGGCTGCCGGCTTCCCGGATGAGGACATCGGATTTTGTTATGACCGCCGATGTCGGTTTCAGGGTCCAGGGATCCTCAGTGACGGTAACGACGGCATCGATCAGTCCCTCGTCAAGGGCATTTGCAAGGATTGCCGTGACCGCCCCGCCGCTCTGGCGGTGAGGGATCTCAAAGGCTGCTTTTGCCGAGAGGAGTTCGAGATATGTGCCGAGCGTATCTTTCGGCTGGTCGCCGGTCCGGGGACAGACCGCGTAGCACGCGCCGCAGGGGACACTGTCGGTCGCCTGCTTGCAGTAGCCGTTGTTTCTCGGGCTTACCACCATCTCCCCTTCCGCAAAGGAGAGAGCGTCGGCAGGACAGACCGCGACACACGCGCCGCATCCCGAGCATTTCTTTGTGTCCCAGACCTCGCTTTTCAAATCGAGATAACTCTTTTCTGCCATCGCCATCACTCCGGTGTATACTTGTTTGCAAACGGCCGTGCGCTCGCTGCCGCGATCCGGGAGTATTTTGCCGAGAGGAGCGGGGCCGGATCGATCCCGAACGCCTTTGCAAAATCCTCGATGATGGGCTTTATCATCGCCATCTGTTCGGCAGTCGCCGGCAGCTGCTTTGCGCCGACCCCGAGATTTTTATCTTCCACGTTCCCGCGGACAAAGATCTCGCCGCCATGGATGCCGCTCCCGACACCACGCTCGGCGACCGGTACCTGCCCGTTCATGCCAAGGACTACCAGGAGTCCCCCTGCCATGTACTCGCCGAGGAATGCCCGGGCGGAACCGCCGACCACGAGGATCGGGCGTTTCTCCATGTACTGTTTCATGTGGATGCCGCCCCGGTACCCGATGTTGTCCCTGACATAGACCCGGCCGCCCCGCATGCTGTGGGCGGTCGCATCCCCGGCGCTCCCGAAAATGATCACTTTCCCCTGGTTCATCGTGTTGCCCGGCGCATGGTCAGCGTTCCCGTGGACAATAAGGGTCGGACCGCTCATGAACATCGCCAGATCGCCGCCGGGTACACCGTGAACCGTGATCGTCACATCGTCTCCCCTGAGCCCGTCCCCGATGAACCGCTGGCCGAGCACGTTGTCGATCATAATTTCTTTTGCGCCGTCACAGATGGCTTTACGGATCTGCTGGTTGAGCGGGGTGTAGTGCAGGTTTTTTGCATCGATGCGTACTGCTGCCATCTTCACGCCCCCACGGTCTTGATGTCGAGAACCCGGAGCAGGCCTTCGTCCAACATGTAGCCCCGGAGCCGGTCGCGGTTGCCCCGCAGGCTTTCGATGCTGTTGATGCCGGCCGCCCCCATGAGCTCTGCGATCTCGTCGGTCCACGCGTGGATCAGGTTTGCGACCTGCACGGCATTTGTCTCCGGGTCAAGCCTTTTGGTGAGTTCCGGTTTCTGCGTCGCAATTCCCCACGCACAGGTACCCCGGTTGCAGGTGCCGCAGACCCGGCATCCCATTGCAACAAGGG
>Ga0326728_10020275_pt1 | contig 12713 bp, 6 predicted proteins | sample MB3enrmetagenome_FD_207602 | JGI IMG/M metagenome (GOLD analysis project Ga0326728, IMG submission 207602) | Lab enriched peat soil microbial communities from McLean, Ithaca, NY, United States - MB31MN | ecosystem: Environmental > Terrestrial > Soil > Wetlands > Peat | place: USA: New York...
TTGTCGCCCAGAAGCTTCTTGACGAGCTCGGCGCGACCGGTGGACAGGGGGATGAGCTCGTTCGTCTCTTCCTTGGTGATAGCCGCGGCGCTGTACCCGCCGATCTTGCCCTCGCTGTTCGCGTGGCCCTCGATGAGGATGCTGTAGTCGCGGAACTTGTTGAGGATCTGCGCGATGCGCTTGATGACCTTGGTGTTGTTGTCGATCGTGGCCTGATCGAGGCCGTTGAAGTCCGCGCCGTTGGCCCTGAACACGATCGAAGGCACCTTGATCTTGAGCCGATCACCGTCCCGGATGACCAGGACGTCGACGGAGATCACCCCTTCGACTTTGGAAGTAAGGCCGAGAGCGTCGGTGACCGTGAACACGAAGGGGTAGTCGGTCGCGGACTCCACGAGCTCGCCTTTATCGGATCGACCATCCCACGTGATGGTTTTGGCCGGGGCGCCGGTCCCGCTCCAGGACTTGAAGACGCGATCCGCGGGTTTCGTGTCCGGAGTCGCTCCCTCGACAACCGCGATCTCGTGCACTTCGAAGCTCCACGAGGCGATATCGCTCTTGTCATTTACGCTGAGGCCTATCGTGAGGTCGCTGTTGCTGCTGTCGTTGTCCGGGCTGAAGAGCTCGGGGGTCAGGCTCACTTCGGCCTTGGGCGGATCGGTCTGAACGAGGATATTGCCCGTGCGAGCCTCGGCATGGTCGCCCTTGCGATAGTCCACGGCGAACTTGCCGTAATAGAATCCCTGAACCACGGCGCCGGACGAGTCCCTGCCGTCCCAGACGATCTTGTTGGGCACTTCGTCGCCCTTGCCTGAGAAGACGCTCTTCTCGGTTCCGTCCTGGCCGACGATCGAGAAACGCCAGGCATCGATACCCTCGCGGAGCTTGACGATGAGGTTGAAATTAACGCTGTCCTTGAGGCCGCCATTAGGCGCGATGCCCGTCTCGGAGGCGGTGACGAAAACCTGAACCTGGCGCTGGTCGACCGTGATGGCCGGGACCGAAGCCGATCCTTTGTTGCCGGCCACGTCCGTCGAGGTCACGTCGTAGCGATAGGTGCCATCGGGGACAATATTGCCCGCCTCGTCTTTACCGTCCCACACGAAGTCGACGGCCTTCCCCTGCCAGGTCCAGGTTCGCACGACTTTGCCGTCGGAACCCGAGAGGACTCCGGTCCAATCGTCGCCGGGTACCGACTTTTGGGAGAAGTTGACAACCTTGAGCTTCGAGCTCTCCGTGGGCGAGAAGAGCAGAGGATCGGCGGAAAGCTGGATCGAGGGCGCGACAGTGCGGAGCAGTATCCCCGCTGTCTCGGAGTCGGCTGCATCGCCGTTGAGATAGGAGACCGTGAGGTGCGCGGTATAACGGCCGTCGGGCGCCCTGGTTTTCGCGTCGGTCTTGCCGTCCCAAATGAAGGTATCGGGCACGCCGCGCCTGTCTTTCCACGTGCGCACCGCAGAACCAGCTTCAACCGTGGACGCGTCGAGCGCCACGATGGAGAGCTCGTACGACTTGACCTTCTCGTTGGACTGGACCTGGGCAGTCAGCGTAACGCGATCCTTGGGGCTGCCGGGCAAGGGGCTGAAGGCCTTCTGGTCGGCGATCAGGCGCACTGCCTTCTTGGCCGTATCGACGGAGACCGTGACAGGGTCCGAAGCGAAACTGTTGCCAGCATTGTCCATGGCCTTGAGCCTATATACGTAGACACCATCGGTGACGGGTTTGCCCGCATCATCGGTACCGTCCCACTCCACGTCGGTCGCCGGGGCGAGAGGGAAGGAGAAGTTTCTGACGACCTTCCCGTCCGAGCCGGATATCTCGGCGGTCCATTTGGCGTCCTTGACGCCCTTCTCGAGGAAATGGACGGTATTCTGGCCCTGAGCCCCCGCAGGGTTGAAGGCAGGCCTGTCGGCGCTCACCGTGCCGGAGGGCGGCGTGACGTCGAGCACGAAAGAAGGAGAGTTGGCCACGGCGTTGAAGCCGTTGATGTAGGTAACCGAGAGCTTGCCCTGATACTGCCCCTCGGGCAGGGTCTTGAGCGTAGAAGGATCCTTGCCATCGAAACCAATGCGCTCTTTAAGAGAAGTAGCGTCCGTTCCCCCCTGGAACCATACCTCGCGATTGGCCTTGTCGAGGACCGACAGACGCCAGCCGATAATGCCTGTCTTGACGGGCACGCTCGGGAAGAGCGTTTCGATGGTCTTGGAGCTGTTGCCGCTCGGGCTAAAGGCCGCGAGGTCGATCACGAGGGCGATAGGCGGCTGCTGAGTATTGACGACGATATTGTCGAAGCGTTTGGCCGCGGAGTTGCCCGCGCGGTCCGTCGTCGCGATAGCGAAAGAATACACGCCGTCGGGAACGACTTTGCCGTCGTCGGCCTTGCCGTCCCACGTCCAGTCCGCGGGCGCCGCGTTTTCGAATTTGAGTGTGCGCACGGCCTTGCCCGAGGCGTCGAGCACGTGAGCGGACCAAAGGTCCTCGACCGAGCCGCTCAATTTGATGAGGAGCGTCTGCTTGCTGCTGACGCCATCGGGGCCGAAGATCGGAGGATTCTCCGGCACGGAGATGTCGACCTTGGGCGGCGCGACTTTGACGACGACGGGGAAGGGCCCCACCGAGCCGTGGTTACCGTTGTCGTCCACGGCCTCGATCGTCGCGGTATAGGCGCCGTCTGGCGCTACCTGTCCGGAGTCCTCGACGCCGTTCCACACCAGCTTGTCCGGGACGACGACGCCTTTCTTGACGTAGGTTAGGCGATCCCAGAATCCTTTGATGCCTTCGGTCTCGGGCCTGGATTCCTTGTTGGATATTTTGCGGACCACCTCGCCCTTCTCGTTCGCGATAGAGAGGGTCCAGCCGACGACATAGCGCCGGTCCGTGATCTTGACGGGGATCTCGAGCTGATCCTGTATGCCATCGTTGTTGGGCGAGATGTACGCCGGACCGTATTTCGAAGCGGGAAAGGAAGCGAGGATCTTGGGCGGGTTCTTATCGACCGTGCCGAGCGCAAGGGAGGCGCCGCCTCCCACGGCCCAGACGTTCCCATAAAGGGGAGCCGCGGCGATAGCCGGCTTGATATCTGCCTGATTGACGCCTTGCTTTGAGAGATAGGAATCCTTGGCCGACGTAATTGGGATAACGGCCATGAGGCCGAAAGAGGGCATGAAACTGCGGTTCGTGCCGGCATTGAGCTCCGCCAGGTCCTGTGCCCAGTTCACGCGGAGTGTGACTATGTCGCGGAAGGAAAGCCCTGTCGAAAGCCCGAAGGCCACGTCCTGAAAGGTCGGGAAGGAGAGATCGACGCCGACCGCGACTTTCCAATCGTCCGTGCGCACGAGGAGCGCTCGGGCGCCGCCCGAGAGGGTAAAAGGCGCCGAGAGGTTCGAGTTCCACGGCTTACCGATATCGGAAAGAACGGCGCCCCAGCGGAGGTCCTTGAAAGCGCCCTTGTCCCCGAGCTTCTGCATGACACCGAGGTTGAGGCCGGCGCCCCATTGGGAGGCGCTGTTGGTGTCGACGCCGACGGAGACGTCTGCCGAGGCTCCTATGTAGAAGTCGGACAGTAAGTCCTTCGCTATGCCGCCCGATCCTTGGACGATCGTGCCCACAGGTAGGCTCGACATGGACGAGGGGGTCGAAATGAAGCCGAGCCCCGCGTTCCACACACCGTAGGCCTTTGGGATAGAAAGGCCGAGGGCACCAACGTTCCCCCAGCCTTGCCCCTTGCCGAAGTCGGTGAGAGCGGTATAACCCGCGTCGAGCGTGGTGCGTTCCTGCGCCGCCGATGCCGCCGGATTGAAGCGGTCCGCCCAGGGCGAGTCGAGGGCGGTGACGGATGGTCCGTAAGCCATGGCCTGCGCCGAGCCGAGGAACGGGAGCAGCTCTCCGTTCTCGAGGGGCGCGGCAAAGGCACTCACGGCCGAGATCGCGAATAAAAACGCGACCAAGGCCGATAGTTTCCGTTTTCCCGTCATTGTTTCCTCCTATAAAAGCCTATCCGCAGACGACCAAGAGGTCGTGGCGGGAAGTTAGTTGCACGGGGAATGGGCCCGATTGAAGGCCACCCTAGTAGAATAACGCCGACCGAGGCCGGCGACTACAAGTGAGGCGCTTTTTATTGGTATATCACTAAGCTCGGACTGGGATCGAGGGCTAGCACGTCCGCAGGAAGGAGAAGAGGCTCGTCGTAACCCGCGCCCTTCACCGTTGTCTTGAAAAAAAGCTTAAAGCCTTTGATCGGCATATTGAGCGCCTTTGCATTGAAGGCATAACTCGCCCGCTTAAGCGCCGGCGGACCGAAGCCGTCGGCCGTGTGGACGAGGAGAACGCCGTCATAATCGGCCCTCACCTTCTCCCGTTCGGTGATCATACGGTCCTGAAACTGATGGACCACGAGCATCTTGATGCCCGGGATGCCCTCGGCCTCGATGTATTCGCTCATCGCCTTCTCGGCCTCGTTGATCTCGTCCGCCTTCACGCTGCCTATCACCTGCATGGGGGATACTGTCCTCCACTCAGGATCGATGGCAATATGCACATTGGGATACTTGAGCCAGGGTAAGAGTCTGTTTACGGCGTCGGCGACCGGATACTTGCCGATCTGATGGTCCACGAAGACAAGCATCCCGTGCTCGGCAGCGAAGTCGATATACTCCTTCACCGTCGAATCCTTGAGGTAGCCGATCTCGCCGCCCGGCCAGCAGGTTCCATAGATCAGATAGAAGGCGCAGACGACGCCCTCGTCGCCCGACTGCTCTTTGTAGAGGCGTGCATAGCCCTCCATAATTGTGGCGAGATCCTCTTTCGAGTATTCGCCGAGGATACCCATGCTCTTGGAATCGGGCTTCCCGTAGAAGGCGAGGATGCGGTTATTGGCAATCGCGGGGATGAGAGCGCTCTGCTCGGAGGCCTTGAGATCGAAAGAGCCTTCCTCGGGCATTGCGTCTTTCTCGGTAGATACTGTGGGAGGGGGAAAATAGAGCGCGGGGAAGCGCGAATAGCGCGCAGACGCGGGCACAACGGCCCCGCCCGGGTACTGCGCCGATGCATGAACGGAACTTTGAGTCGAGCCGAGGGCGGATGCGCCGAGAGCGAGGGCGCCGAAGGCGACTCCTGCCACGACGAGGATAGCGGGATGAATCGAAAGCGGAGGGAAATGCATAACGCGAGACTCCAGTGTACGCTATGGTGTGTCGTCTTCGAATATCGGCTCGCGCGGTTGCGGACTGAAGGGAAGAGGCTTTACAACCGAGAATAATACGATGAAACGTCTTCGTTATGCACTAGCCCGGGGCATGGCCCATGGTTTAGCCCTCGCCCTACTCTGCTCCGCCTCCATCGCAGTGAGTGCCGAAGACGCGAGCCGGCCCGCCGATGCCGGGCTTGACCATTTTCCCGAGAGCGCGGACATACGCGCGGCCTATTGGCAGAGCTTCTTCACCGCCTCCGAGCCCGAGTTGCTGCGCCGATCGCCCGAGGTCGTGACCAACGAATACGGCGACTTCAGGCTCTCCGTGGTTAAGTCGGGGGGCTACCTCTACACGATCGCGACGGCTCTGCAAGGGCCGAAGCCCGGGCCGGACGAGCCTTCGCTCGCGACTCAAGGAACCTGGGTGCTCAAGCGCTCGTCGCCGGATGGGGCGCCGATCCAAGCCAAGGTATTCCTGCGCAGCGATCAGTCCACCTTTATCCGCATCTATCCCGACGGAGACCGTTCGAAGCTCGACCTCGTGGTCTACGGCGGCGTCCTCAACCAGGAAGTGCCCTTGCCCGTGGCCTTCGACCGCGCCTTCGCCGCGACGATGGCCGACATCGAATCCTGGACCGGCAGTCTCGTCGATTGGGAGCTCTTCTCGCCGAAGAGCGGACTCTACCGCGAGGTCCGCGCCTTCGTCGACGAGACCCGGAGGCGCCTCCCCGGCCTACGCTACGGCGACGACGGGGCGCTCGATTCATCCGGGCAGCCAGTGTATATCGCGACCGGCCTACCCCAGACGGGAGCCCCAGGACTCAACTGCTCCGGCTTCGCTTCATGGGTGGCGGACGGATTCTACCGCCCACTGACCGGCAGGCTCCTCGACCCCAGGGCCCTCGCGGCGAAGCACGTCGCTACGCGTGCGACTACCTCGGCCGAACGTTACGAGGAGGATCTCGATCCCTTCTTCGGCCTCGACTGGACGCGCAACATAGCGAAGGCCCTCCTCGATGCCCGCGCTAGCTCGAGAGTACATGGACTCTTCGAAAACGACGTGCGCATCTCGCCCTTCGCCCTCGTCGCAGGCGACGCAACGGCCCAGGCGGCGGTCAACGGCAGCTCGGCCTACCGCAACTACCCGGCCTACCAACTCGACCTAGGCTACGAAGCCTCCGGGCTTAAGGCCCTGCTTTACGTCCTCGCAATCCGCGAACCGGGCAACATCTACCTCGCGAGCATCTCGGGCCGCAACGGGAACCTCGTACGCGGCCTCAACCGCCACTATCACGTCGCGGTGCTCGCCCCGTACTTCGACGAAAACGGGGAGTTCAAGACCGCCTGCTTCGAGAGCTGTGCGGAGACAAGCGTGGAAGCGCTGATGGGGCGGCTCAAGAAGGATTGCGTTCACTTGGTGCGCGTCAGGGCCGAGCGCGACTACGATCCGCCAGCTTTCCCTAAGTGATCAAACGAACGAAGAGCATTTCTCATAACGTCCGCGAGCATTCTCTGCATCCAGGTCGTCCATCAGGAGAGAAATCCGCGATCAACCTGGATGAGGCTATCAAGGCACGCGCATGGCGAACGGCATATGCCAATCGCTCTGCCGGATAATTCAAACATGTCGAATGGTCCGGATACGGTACATCCCTAATACAGTCGTAACATTAGGGTGGCCTTGCGAAAAAAAGGCGGTGAGGCCGACTTTCTTCGGAGGCCTCACCCCTCTTTTCGCGGGGCCACTCCCGTACGACGGTTTAGGGGATACACCGAGCCCGACTTTCCTCGGAGGACTCACGACATTTTCCCGACGGGCACCATTCATGGCCGCGCAAGGCATATAGTGAAAGCAAAACCTTTGGGCTTACTTGAATATCGACGCCTCGCAGAGGATACTAGCTCGCCATGCGCGTACTATTCCTTGGTTCAGGCACAAGCTTCGGCGTGCCCGTCATCGGCTGCGACTGCCACGTCTGTACATCGCGAGACCCGCGCGATGCGCGCTATAGGGCTTCCATACTCATCGAGGCCGAAAGCGAGGGCGGCGCAGGCACGACATCGGTGGTCGTAGACTCGGGCCCCGAGTTCCGACTCCAAGCCTTGAGAGCGCGCATAACTCGGCTCGACGCTCTCCTCGTCACGCACGCCCATGCCGATCATATCGGGGGCCTCGACGACGTGCGACCCTTAACCCACGATCGCGAGCTACCCGTCTACGGCAACGAAGGGACGCTCGCGGAGATACGGGAGCGCTTCGGTTACATCTTCCGCGAGACCCAAGTCGGCGGAGGCAAGCCCCGCGTCGAGCTGAGGCCGGTCGATACGGAAAGCTTCCGCGTCGGAAGCCTCGAGTTCCGGCCCATCCCCGTCTTCCACGGCGTCATCCCGATACTCGGCTGGAGAACAGGGAGCTTCGCCTATATCACCGATTGCTCGAAGCTGCCCGAGTCGAGCCTTCCCCTCCTTGCCGGAGTCGAGACCCTCGTCATCAACGGCCTCCGGCGAGAGCCCCACTCCACGCACTTCAGCCTCGATCAAGGCATCGCCGCGGCAAGGCGCATCGGCGCGAAGAGAACCTACCTCACGCACATGAACCACGAATCGACTCATGCCGAGCTCGAAGAGTACTGCACAACGCATGGCGCCGACGTCGGCGCCCTTCCTTCCTACGACGGACTCGAGCTTCTCATCTAATTGGGCTGCGCCGAATAAGCGAGAATCTGTTGCCAATACTACTTCTCCAGCTTCGCCCAATCCAATCCCTTGCCTGCGAGATCGGGCTGGCAGACCGGGCAAAAGAAGGAATCGAAGCCGAGCACGCCGGCCTTGCGGATCGTCGCGCCGCAGCGCGGGCACTTCTGTCCCGCTCTACCCCGTACCCGCATGTGGCCTCGGACCTTGTCTTCCAGAGGGGCTTCGGCCTTTTCCACTTCTTCGATTCCCCAGGCGAGCACGGAGCGAACGGCGTCGTATAACGCGCGCCTTTTCTCTTCGGGAAGGGAAGAGCAGCTCGCCTTGGGGTGGATGCCGGCCTCGAAGAGAATCTCGTCGGCGTAGGCGTTACCGATCGCGGACAGGATCGTTTGGTCCATGACGAAGACTCGAGCCTGGCAACGTTTCTTAGCGATGAGGGCAGAAAAGGCTTCATAAGTAAAGTTGGGAGACACCACATCGATGCCCTGCGTCAGATAACCGGGAATGGACTCGAAGTCCCCCACAGGGCATAGGTAGACCTTGCCCATGGACTTCTCGTCACCGTAGAAGAGCGTTCGCCCGTCTTCGAGCTCAAGGGCAAAGGCGGTGGCGGGGAGAGCTTTCTCTCCGCGCGAGGCAAGCTTGAGCCTGCCCGCGAGCATCAAGTGAGCCACTATGTCCAAGCCGGGTTCTAGATGCGCGTGGAGGAAGGGGCCGTGGCGCTCGAGGCCAAAGATGGCCTTGCCCGCTACGAGTTCGGGGAAAGAACCGGACACGAGAAGGCGCAGCACTATCGGGTTCTTGACCGTCGCACGGACTATACGAGCGCCCTCGATCTCGGGGCCGAGGGCCTTTACGATATGGACAAGGTCGGGCAGCTCGGGCATGACGTCCTCCCGATTCCCATTTTATCACGCTCAGGATTAGTAAATATCCCTGTCAGGAAAAATAACTTTTGCTGACTACAAAAATTATTTTTGCTGTCAGGAAAAATAATTTTTCGGGACAGCAAAATTTAGTATTACTGCAGAGGGTGGGGAATATAGGGAGAAGATATCCCCGTGGAAGGCAAAAAACGAGTTTCTTCCATACTATAGCTACAAAAAGGAGTAGTGGATGTACTACTCCTGTTAGATCAAATGACCTTGACTACCTTGCCGGCCTTGAGACAGCGGGTGCAGATCTTGATGTTCTGAACTTTGCCGTTGAACTCGGCCTTGACCCCGAGGACGTTGGGATACCACGTCCTTCGCGTGCGGTTCTTGGAGTGGGAAACCGTGTTCCCGAAAGCAGTGCCCTTACCGCAAATATCGCATTTTCTCGACATAATAGTGCTCCAGTTGAATAAGTGAAAGGGAGTATACCGAGGGGTGGCGCCTGTGTAAAGGGCCCGGCGAGGATACGCCTGGCGAGGATACGCCTGGCGAAGATCGGCTAGCGCCCCTTGGTTGCCTGACCCATGAGCTGCTGCTGGTATTTCTTGTTCTTGGTCATCTTCTTCATAAGGGTGCGAGTCTTATCGAATTTCTTGAGGAGACGATTGACCTCGGCGACCGAGGTGCCCGAGCCCTTGGCTATGCGCGTACGCCTGGTGGGGCCGATGATGAGGTGGTTCTGCCTCTCGCGCTTGGTCATCGAACGAAGGATAGCCTCCTCGCGCTTCATGCCCGCCTCGTCGATCTGGTCCTCGCTCACCTTGCCGGCGAGACCTGGGAGCATATCGATGATGCTCTTCATCGAGCCCATCTTCTTCATGCTCTGGATCTGTTGCAGGTAGTCCTCCAGGGTGAGACCTTCCTCGGACATCTTGCGCTCGAGCTCGGCCGTCTCTTTCTGGTCGAAGACGCTCTGGGCCTTTTCTACGAGGCTGACGACGTCGCCCATGCCGAGAATGCGGCTCGCGATGCGCTCGGGGAAGAAGCTCTCGAGGCCCTCCATCTTCTCGCTCGTGCCAATGAACTTGATGGGCTTGCCGGTAACAGACTTCACGGAGAGGGCGGCGCCGCCCCGTGCATCCGAGTCGAACTTCGAGAGGATGACGCCGGTGAGGCCGATTCTCTCGTCAAAAGACTTGGCTATGTCGGCGGCGGCCTGACCGGTCATCGAGTCGGCTACGAGGAGCGACTCGAGCGGCTTGACCGCGTCGCGGACGCGAGCGAGCTCGGCCATGAGCTCCTCATCGACCTGAAGCCGTCCGGCCGTATCGACGATGAGCACGTCGTAGAGCTCGTGCTTGGCCTTGGCCAGAGCATTCGAGGCGACGCGCACGGCGTCCTTGCAGCCTTCTTCCTTATACACATCTACGCCGATCTGGGCGCCGAGCACGGAAAGCTGCTCGACGGCCGCGGGGCGCTGGAGGTCGCAGGCCGCGAGGAGGACCTTGCGGCCCTTGCTCTTGAGCATATGTGCGAGCTTGGCGGCGCTTGTCGTCTTGCCCGAGCCCTGAAGCCCGACAAGGAGAATGACGCTCTGCGTGTCGGGGCCCCGGAGCTGGAGATCCTGCTTTGTGTCCCCCAAGAGGCCGACCATGCGGTCGTAGACGATCTTGGTGAACATCTGTGCGGGACTGACGGCCTTGAGGACCTTCTCGCCCTTGGCTTCCTCGAGGGTCGCGTTGACGAAACGCCGTACGACGCGGAGGTTGACGTCCGCGTCGAGGAGGGCGAGCTTGATTTGCTCGACCGCTTCCTCGACGTTCTTCTCGCTGATCGTGGCCTTGCCGGACAGAGACCTGGCTATATCGCTAAATTTCTCGCTGAGCTTTTCAAGCATTGTAGCCCATTATCGCCCGCGGACGGCGCCTTGGTCAATTATTGGGCCGCGAGGCCGCTAAACCTTAAAGCGGCCGATCGCGTCCTCCATGCGGTCGATCGTGCCCGCCGTCCCTTCGGCGACTTCCGTGACCTTGCGCGCGCTCGATGTTATCGCCCGCACGCCGCCGGACATCTCCTCCATGCTCATCAGTATCTCGGAGGCAGTGTCGCGCAGGCCGCTCATGGCGGTGAGGATGGTCTCGTTGCCCGAGCCCATCTCCTTCGAGCCCGAGCGGACGGCAGAGGTGATATCGTTCATAGCCTTGAGCGCCTCGAGAACCTGTGACGAACCCTCTTTCTGCTCGGCCATGGCGTTCTTCACTTCCTGCACGATTCGATCGGTATCGGCGAGCTTCTGCATGACACGGGAGAACGACGCCGCGGTGTCGCGGGAGGAGGCGACGATCTCCTCGATTCCCTTGCGGACCTGGGCGAGCTCCGCGCCGATCGTATGCGACTGCTCGGAGGAAGTCTCCGCGAGATTGCGGATCTCGTCGGCCACGACCGAGAAGCCCTTTCCCGCCTCGCCCGCGTGGGCGGCCTCGATGGCGGCGTTCATGGCGAGGAGGTTCGTCTGCGAGGCAATCTTCGTGATGGTGGAGTTCGCCTCGAGGAGGGTTTCGGAGCGCTCCGATATCTGGGTGATGCGCGCGCCGGTCGCCTCTTGGATGGACATTCCCTCCTCGGCTGCCGAAGAGAGGGCCGCAAACTCGTCGACCATTTTATCGATAGAGGAGGTCACTGAGCCGATATTGCCCACCATCTCCTCGATCGAGGCCGACGCCTGTGTGACGCTCGCTGCCTGCTCGGAGATGAGATGGTCGAGCGACTCGATGTTCTTCGCAATCTCCTCGACCGCGCTCGAGGCGCTGGCGACACTCTCGCTCTGGCGCTGGGACTTCTCGCCGACGAGCGAAACACTCTCGGTAATGCGTGCGGCCGCCCCCGAGGTCTCGCTCGAGCTCGCGCGGAGCTCGCCCCCCGCCCGCTCGAGCTCGCCCTGGGCGGTCTTCAAGCTGACGACGATCTCCCGAAGCTTCGCGATGAAACGGTTGAAATCCTGGGCAAGGTCGCCGACCTCGTCGTTTCGCCCAGCATCGAGGCTCTTGGTAAGGTCGGCCTCGCCCTCGGCGAGCTCTTTGAAGCTGCCCACGATGCGGACTATCGGCTTCGCTATGGACTTGCCTAATAAAAGGGTCAGGACGAGCGCTATCGCTATGGCACCCGCGATGGAGAATACGAAGAGGCGTATTATTAGGGCCGAAGCCTTTTGTATCTGAGTCTCGGGCATGTTGATCCCGAGGACCCAGTTCGGCGTATCGGGAATCCTCGCGTAAAACGAGGCCATCTGGACGCCTTTATCGTCGATATAGGAGCCAGTACCCTCCTCGGTTGCGAGCATTTTCTCGCCGAGAGAGGACAGGCCTTTGTAGCCGGAGCCATTGTCGGCCTCGGTCAGCTTGAGCTTCATGACCGCGTCGGCGACCTGGTGGGCGATGACCAAGCCGTGCCCATCGACGACCCAGCCATAGCCTGAGTCGCCCACTTTTATTGCGGCCACGATCTGGGAGAATGTGTCGAGCTTCATGCTGAAGCCCACGGCTCCCAAGACCTCGCCTCGTTCATCCTTAACAGCGAGAGCCATGGGGATGAGGGGCACGTGGAGTGTCTTCCCCACTGCGGGATCCCCGATCGCCCAATCGGTCGATTTCGACATGATCGCCTTGAAATAGGCGCGATCGGCGAGGCTCGAGGTCGCGCCTGCGGCGGTAACCTCGACTCCATCGGGCCAACAGAAGAAGAAAGAAGCGACCTCGGGGGAAAACTTGCCCTCGAAGGCGCCGATATACTTCGTGATATCGGCCCTGTTCTTGCTGCGAAACTGGGGTTGGAGGGAGAGCGCGTTAAGCTGCCAGTGAAGCTTCTCGACAAGCTCTCCGACCTGGGCGGCTCGGGCTTTGGCTACCGCGAGGGAATCGGAGACGACTATCGCACGCACATCGCGCCGGACATTG
>Ga0326728_10020276_pt1 | contig 12713 bp, 8 predicted proteins | sample MB3enrmetagenome_FD_207602 | JGI IMG/M metagenome (GOLD analysis project Ga0326728, IMG submission 207602) | Lab enriched peat soil microbial communities from McLean, Ithaca, NY, United States - MB31MN | ecosystem: Environmental > Terrestrial > Soil > Wetlands > Peat | place: USA: New York...
GCCACAACAAGGCGGGGAGCAAGCCCAGATCATCCAACATCGCCGGCCGCAGATCGAGAGACAAATCCCTCACGCGCACGATCAAGTCCTCAACCAGCTTGTGCGCCTCCCCCAGCAGTGCGCTCGTGCTGTTCAGCGGCCGGCGCTGGAGTTCACCCAGAACGAGACTGACACCGGTCAGGTATTGGCCAATCTCATCATGCAGTTCACGCGCGAGGTGCCGCCGCTCGGCTTCTTGCACCTCCATGAGTCGCCGAGAGAGTACCGAAAGCCGCTCATGCCCGGCACTCACCTGCTCGAACAGGCGGTTCTTCTCCACGGCAATCGCCACCGCATTGGCGACTTGGGTGAGCGTCCCCATCGCCCCGCTCTGGCACCCATCCACCTCCCGCCAAAACAAGTTCAGGAAGCCGACTACGTTGCTGCCGACGCAGAGGGGCAGACCGACGACGGAACGAAATCCGATCTCGTAAACAGCCTGTACCAGTGGGAACTGCAGCTCGGTCGCCAAATCACGAACAATGTGGGGACGTCCCGCCAACACATCGGTGACGGCTGGGAACTCTGCAGCCCTAAGATGGACGTCCTGGCTCGCACCAAGTGCCCAGGGAGCATCGGCCGCCACGAACGTAAGCCACTCGCGGCGCTCGTCAAACAGGTTCAGGCTGACAGCCGCGCAACGCGCCAGCTCCCGTAATCCTGCAGCCACCTCGGGAAAAGCCGCTTTCACATCGAGATGCGTGTTGATTGCACGCAGGATGTCGTTGACTGTCGTCGTTTCGCGTTCATGACGTCGCTGCATCTGCTCGGCATGCTGACGCTCCGTGATGTCCTCCGAAATACCGAGGAGGTAGGTCGGCTCCCCCTTGTCATCGAGGAGCGGAATCTTTTTCGTGTGCAGTATCCGCTCACCGTGTTGTGCCGTTTTGATCGGCTGCTCGGGGAGGTCGAGCAGGGTCTTGTTGCGCAGAACCCCGCGGTCCTGCTTGGTGAAGGAGTCCGCCTCCTCTTTCGGAAACAAGTCGTAATCGTTCCTGCCGATCAGGTCGGCGCGTCGGTATCCCATGAGCTCTTCGGTCGCCCGGTTGAACAGCACGTACTCCAGGCGCTTGGCATCCTTGACGAAGATTACGTCGGGGATGTTCTCCACAATGGAGTCGAGGAATAGTAAAAGCCGTTCACGCTCGCTCTCCGCCCGCTTGCGCGCGTCGATATCGTCGATGACGGCGATGAAGTACTTCGGTTGGCCAGAGGGTTCCCGTACAAGGGACACCGTGAGATCGATCCACACGATCGAGCCATCCTTGCGCAAGTAGCGTTTCTCCATGGAATGCGTCTGGATCTTTCCGTCCAACATGTCGCGCATCCTGGCCAGGTCTCGCTCAAGGTCGTCCGGATGGGTGATGTCCTGGAACGTCCGCGCGCACAGTTCCGGCTCGGTGTAGCCGACTATGTCGCAGAGCCGCCGGTTCACCCGCAACCAGCGGCCGTCAAGGCCCGCGAACGCAATGCCGACGGCGGCCTGCTCAAAGTGGCCGCGATATCGTTCCTCACTCTCGCGCAGCACCTCCTCCACGTGCTTGCGGGACTCGATATCCTGGAGGGCTTCTTCCAGCCGCTTGCGATCGGTGATGTCCATGACCGCGCCCTGCATGCGACACGGGCGGCCCTTTGTGTCGCAGGTGATCCTACTCCGGCTGAGCACCCAGCGGTACGAACCGTCGGCGTGGAGAATACGGTGCTCGATGTCGTGGGTACTCTTGCGCCCTTGAAGATGCTCTTGCAGAGCGACGGTGGTCTTGGCGCGGTCCTCGACATGCACCAGATCCAACAGTTCCACCAGCGTGATCTCATTCTCGTCACGGCCGAGCACGCGGTCCCATCCCGATACGAGGCGAACCTTGCGAGTCCGCACGTCGGCATCCCAGACCGCAACCTTGGCGCCCTCAGTCGCGTGCCGCAGCACGCCCTCCACCGTTCGCCGTTGTTCGATCTCAGTCGCGATACCCGCTTGCGCCTGATTCAGCCAAGCCGCAATCGGCAACGAGAACACGAATGTGACGAGCGTTGGTATCGTCGAGGGGTGATCCAAGGTTCCGTTCAGGTTCCAATGAACGAGCGCAAACGCCAGCGTGCTGCTCGCCGTCACGACGGCTTGCATGGCGACTCCCCACGGGAGCACCGCGGCCGTCCCCAAGCTCAACGCGGTGAGCCGCAGAGAAAGAATCCAGAGGTTCCCGGTCCATAAGCCGTACAGGGCGATCCAGGCAATTAGCTGGACACTGAGGGCGACCGACAGACCCAAGACGTGCCGCCGGCACCATGGCCTGTGTAATTGCGTCACGGCTACCACCAAGACGCACAACTCGATGCTGATCGGGAATGGCAGCATTTGTCCGGCGTGCGTCACGAGGTGGCTCGCGCCGAGCCCCCACATCACCAGTATGCCGGCGATTATCGCGCCGAAAAACAAACGCGAGCGCTCGATGAGTACGCGCTCTTGATGCGCACGAATCACCGCGCGTAAGTCGGTAACCCAGTGCCCGTCCATGTCGTCCGTTAGAGTCTTACGCAACAAAGCCGCCGCGGTGTGTGTCTGATCTATGCCCTATTGTCCGATATTTCCCAGATGGGCGGCACACCAACCTGTCTCACGACCGCAATAACCCACTTGGGAGGCTGGTACAATCACCGCCGCTTGGTCGTGTAAGGAACACTCAAGATGTCGGAGGCATTGGCATTCAATGATGCCCGCCTTGACGCGATACAGCGTCGCCGATGGCTGGACGGTGGTGTTGCCCGAAGCCGAATGTGTAGTCGGGGCGCGTACGCTCCGCGAACAGGGGCTCTTGCAGACATGGACCAGTCCACCGACGGTGGCGCCCAATGGGCGCCGCGGCCGGCGTCAGCCGTCCAGAATGACGGATGCGTCTACGGCCACGGGCTCACCGTTGCTCACCAGCACGGGGTTGATGTCGATCTCCCGCACCGACGGGCAGGCGCAGCCGAGTTGACCGACTTGCATCAGGATCTCTGCTAACGCTTCGCGGTCCACCGCCGGCGCGCCGCGGAAGCCGTCGAGCAGTTGCTGCGCCCCGAGGCGTGCGATCAGCCGCAACGCATCGGATCGGGACAGCGGCGCCACCGCGAACACGGTTTCACGGAACACCTCCGCCATCACTCCGCCCAGACCGAGCATCACGCAGGGTCCGAACTGCGGGTCCCGGAGCATGCCGACAATCAGCTCCAGCTCCGCCCGGACCTGTCGTTGCACGAGCACCGAGGCGCTCCCGTCCATCGCCTCCATCAGGCGGCGGAAATGCTCGGCCGCCTCACGCCGCGAGGCAATTCCCAGGCGCACCAGCCCCAGCTCGGTCTTATGGATCTTGCCCGGGCTGAGGCCTTTCATCACCACGGGAAACCCCAGCTCGGCTGCGGCCGCTCCCGCCTCGCCTACCGACGCGACCAGCCGCTCTTCCACCACGGGGACTCCCATCGCGGCCAAAATCCGCTTCGAGCGGTGCTCGTCCAGCACGCCGCGGGCATCCTTGAGCATCACTTGCAGTTCGGCGGGCACATCGCGCTCCTGGCTCGCCAGGAGATCGGGCTCGGTATCGTTGCCCCGTTGGCGTTGCTTCAAGACCGCCGCCAGGCATTCCGTCGCTCGGTAGAGCTCGCGGAAGACGGGGATTCCCTCTGCGGCGGCTTGTTGGTGAACCTGCTCGAGCGCCTCACGCTGGCCGATCAACCACCCGATCACCGGCTTGCCCGCCCTCCGGATCGTCTCTAGCAGGGGGGAGATCCTGTTGTCTTGGGCGCGCAAGCCGAAGAAGTGGAACAGGACGCCGTCGACGTCGGGGTCGGCGCACACGGCCTCGAAGGCGACGCGAAAGGCGACGGGGCCGTTGCGGTCGATGGCGGGGAACAGATCGACCGGGTTCGCAACCGGCATCCATTCCGGATAGACCCGCTGCAGCTCCCGCCGTGTGGTCTCCGACAACTCCGCCAGTTCCAGGCCGACCTCGTCCACGAAGTCCGCGGACACGATGCCGGCGCCGCCACTAGCAGTGATGATCGCAACGCGGCGGCGGTTAGTCTTCGGCGCTTCGGGAAATCGTGCGAGCGTGCGGCAGATGTCCATCATCTGCGCGAAGTCATGCGCTCCCACGACGCCCACCTGCGCGAACGCCCCGCTCACCACCCCGCCGTGTCCGGCGAGGCTAGCCGTGTGACTCATCGCCGCTTCGGCGCCCTTGGCGCTCTTGCCGCCCTTGAGGACGACGATCGGTTTGCGCGAGCGCCGGCACAGCTCCATGAAGCGCCTGCCGTCGGCAACCGACTCCAGGTACAGGCCGATCGCCTTGGTGTGCGGGTCGTCCAGGAGCCACTCCAGTACGTCGCACTCGTCCACATCCACCTTGTTGCCGATCGAGCAGGCCTTGCTGATTCCCACGCCGCCGTGACTCATCAAGTCCACCACGAAGCCGGCGGACAAGAACCCGCTCTGCACAATCAGTGATACGTCTCCGACGAGAGCGCCCTCCTCCCAGATGTTCTCCACCACGAAGGAGAACACGTGCCGCTTCACCATGTCGACGAGCCCCATGCAATTGGGGCCCCACAAGCGGATGCCGGTCTCCGCGGCGATCTGCTTCAGCTCATCCTGCAGGGCTTTGCCGGTCACGCCGGTCTCGGCGAAGCCGGCGGATTCGATGATGACGCCCGGAACGCCGCGCTGCGCGCATTGGCGCACGACTGCGGGCACGAGCCGGGCCGGGACGTAGACGATGGCGAGATCGACGGGCTCCGGGACGTCCAGAACAGAGGGGTAGCATCTCAGCCCATCGATCTGATCGCACAGCGGATTGACGGCGTAGATGGGGCCCTGGAACCCGGTCTTGACGTTCTTGAGTATCCTGTAGCCACCCCGCTTCCGGTCGCGGCTGGCGCCGATGACGGCCACCGACTTGGGATCGAAGAAACACTGCATCCTCATTCTCCTGCCGCGGGCGTTATCGCGTTGAAGCCTGTTCTGCAAACGGCCGCGCATTCTGCGCCTTGCCTGCCTCGCTTGACGCTCCGTGCGGCGAGTGGTAGCCACGAATCAGTCTGCCGGTGTGTGCGCCAGGGCAGGCAGAGGTCTTTTCGCAGCGAGATGGAGAACACCGTGGAGCCGTGTAGGGGTCTGGCGCCCGGCGAGCTGTGGGCGGCCTCGGCGAATCTGTCGTCGCGCGTGCAGCGCTTGCGCCAGCAGTACTGGTCGTTTTACCAGCGCTCCTACACCAATGAGGTGCGCGCCTTTACGACGGGCACGGCGTGGGACACGGTCTACTCGATGTGGTCCTGGACGAACGTGCCAGAGGTCGCGGTCTTTCTGCCCGGCGTGCGTTCCTACCTGCTCGCCGCAGCGACAGTCGTCGAACTGCCGCGCGGCTTTTGGGACGAGCCGCTGGTTGTGCGCCGCGCTCTCTTCTTCCGGGAAGTGGTGCGCCGCTATCTGCCCGTCGAGATCCTCGACGGCGAGCTGGTCGTCGGCTCGCACTTCAACACGGCGCTGTCGCGCTGCCTGAACAAGCAGGAGGCCCGCGCCCGCGATCGCGAAGAGCAGACCTTCTTGCGGGAGTGGCATGCCCTCAACGACGTCGGCGTCGGCAACTGCGGCGCTGTCCCCGGGCATCTGGTGCCGGACTATCGTAAGGCGCTCCGCGTCGGCTGGAAGGGGCTGCGGGACGAAGCGCAGTCGGTTGCGAGTGACCCGGCCAGCACGCCCGAGCAGCACGACCTCGCGCGGGCCATCGTGATCTGTGCCGATGCCGTGCAGGACTACATGCAGCGCAATGCCGCGCAGGCGGAACGGCTCGCGGCGATCGAGGCGGATCCCGCGCGCGCGGCCGAGTTGCGGGAGATCGCACGCATCACGCGCAAGGTCCCGTGGGAGCCACCCGAGACCTTCCCGGAAGCACTGCAGGCACTGTGGACGACGCACATGCTGTTGATGGCGGCGGAGAGCTATCCGGGGCCAGGCGTGTCGCCGGGACGCGTCGATCAGTATCTGTTCCCGTATTATCAATCCGACATCGCCACGGGACGGCTGACCCGCGACCAGGCCAAAGAGTGGCTCGAGTGCTGGTGGGTCAAACACAACTACGCCTACGACTACCAGGGCTGGTGCGGCACCAACCAGGGCATCAATGCGTCGTTCGGGCAGCTCATCACGCTCGGCGGGATGACCGCCGACGGCGAGGACGCCTCGAACGACCTGACGTACCTGACGCTCGACGTGATCGAGGACATCAATCTGCTCGAACCCAAGCCCAACATTCGCCTGCACGCCAAGACGCCCGAGCGCCTGCTCGACCGCGTCGTCGAGGCGTTGGCACACGCACAGGGCTCGCCTTTCCTGCTCAACTTCGACGAGGCGGCCATGGCGGGTTTGCGCTGGGAAGGACTGCCGGAAGCGCTGCTGTGGGATTACGCACCCGTGGGGTGTCTGGAGAATACGCTGGCGGGCTGCGATCGCTCCGGCACGGTGGACGTAAACCTCAATCTGGCGAAAGCGGTTGAGCTCGCGCTGAATGATGGGCGCGACATGGCCACCGGCAAGCAAATCGGCCCGCGCACCGGCGCCCCAACGGAATTGCAGTCGTTCAAAGATTTCCACGGTGCATTCAAGACGCAACTGGCGCACCTCGTGGACTGGATCATCCGGGTCAACAACCTCGCCGACGCCGGGCGCGCCCGTTGGGAACCCGTTCCGTACATGAGTGCGCTGACGGAGGGCTGTTTGCGGAGCGGACGGGACAGCAACGCCGGCGGCGCCCGCTTCAATTTTCTCACGGTCGAAGGCATCGCGCTCGGCACGACGGCGGACAGTCTGGCGGCCGTCAAGGAACTGGTTTACGGAGAGAAGCAGGTCGAGATGGAGCAATTGGTCGCGGCGCTGCGCGCAGACTTCGACGGCTACGAGCCGCTGCGGCAGACCCTGCTGCGCAAGGCGCCGAAGTACGGCAACGACGACGGCGCCGTCGACGCGCTGGCGCGCGACATCAGCCACTTCTGGACCGAGCGCGTCTTTCTGCACGCGTCGCCCACCGGCAAGCGCTATCGCGGCGGGTACCTGTCGTGGAACTACTGGATTGCCTACGCCCCGCTGACGGCGGCCACGCCCGATGGGCGCAAGCGCGGGCAGTATCTCTCGAACGCGGTGTGCCCGGTCAACGGCGCCGACCGCAAAGGACCGACGGCGGTGATCAAAAGCGTGGGACACCTCGATCTTGAGACCGCACCAAACGGCGCCAGTCACACGATGAGCTTCAGCCCGTCGCTGCTGCGCAATCCCGAGCAGCGCGCCAAACTCAAAGGGCTGCTCCGTGCCTACGACAGAGTCGGCGGCACGTGTTTGCAGATCAACGTCATCGACGCCGACACGTTACGCGAAGCCCAACGGCATCCCGACGAGTACCGCAACCTGCTCGTGCGCGTGACCGGCTACAACGCGTACTTCGTCGGCTTGGGCAAGGAAATTCAGGACGAGATCATCGCGCGCGAATCGCACCAGCTGTGATTTGGCACCGCCCAGAGGGACGCGAAGACGCGCAGGCACAACGGTGGACTCGGGCCGCTCAGGTTCGCCAGCGCGATGCCGTCGCGTAAGGTAAATGGCCACCGGCACCACATTCAACATCCAACAGTTCAGTACCGAGGATGGGCCGGGCATCCGCACGACGGTGTTCCTCAAGGGCTGTCCGCTGCACTGCGCCTGGTGCCACAACCCGGAAGGGAGGGATGCCGCACCCGACCTGATGTGGTACGACGTGCGGTGCATTGGGGCGCAGGAATGCCTGCGGGTGTGCCCAGAACACGCGCTGGCGCTGTCGGCTACCGGCATGCGCATTGATCGGGAGCGGTGTACGTTGTGCGGCGAGTGCGTTACGGCGTGTCCAGCGGCGGCGTTCGAGCTCATCGGCAAGAAGTGGGCGGCGGACGAGTTGCTCGCCGAGTTGCTCAAGGACGAGGTGTTTTACGAGACGTCCGGCGGCGGCGTCACGTTTAGCGGGGGCGAGCCGCTGGTGCAGGTGGACTTCCTCTGCGAACTCCTGCCGCTCTGCAAGGATGCGGGCCTGCACGTGGCGCTCGACACCTGCGGCGCGGCGTCGACGGAACGATATCGCCGTGTGCTGCAGTGGGTGGATCTCGTTTTGTACGACCTGAAGATCATGGATGGAGCGCGCCTCGAGGCCGCGACCGGCGTATCGAATGAGCTGATCCTGCACAACGCCCGCTGGCTCGCCGCACAGGGGGTCCCTTTGTGGATTCGCACACCGATCGTCCCAGGCTACTCGGCCGACCCAGCCAACATCCGCGCCATCGGCGAGTTCATCCGCGGTGAGTTGCCGACCGTGCAGCGCTGGGATTTGCTCGCCTACACCAACCTCGGTCGTCCCAAGTATCACCGCCTCGATCTGCCGTACGCCCTCGAGGACGTGGCGCTACTCACTCGCGCCGAGATGGAGGCGCTGTGGCAAGTGGCGGCCGGCATTGTGCCGCACGCGCAATGGTCGGGCGCGACACGGTGAGTTGAGGAGGTCCCGGCGATGGCAGTGCTAGCAGACGCACCAAGGCTCTTGGCCGCACTGCGCGGCGAGAAGACGCCCAGGTTTCTCGCGACCCGCAGCCCGGAGGCTGAGCCGAACGTCGTGCCCTGTCTTTCTTTGATGCCCGACGACGACGACCAGGCCGACATCCTGTTCTTCGGCAACTTCTTGCTGCGCAAGAGCATTAAGAATCTCGAGCGCGACGCACGCGTCGGGATTCTGGTGATGACACCCGAACTGCGCGGGTGGATTCTCACCGGCGATTTCCTCGAATTTCAGCGTACCGGACCCTACGTCGAACGCCAGAACAGCGCCAGGATGTTGCGCTACAACGCCTACAGCGGCATCCGCAACGCGGGACTGATTCGCGTGCGCTCGGTCGAAGCCGCGTTTACGCTGTCGCGGCTGCAGGTCGCGAAGGATTTCGCACTGGCCAGGTTGGCTGCGCTCGGCGGCACACCCCGCAGGGGCACAGCGCGCGACGAAGACGGGGTACAGATGCCGCTCCCGGTGCGACGCGAGTTCGCCCGCATGGCTGCGGTCAAAGTCTTGGCCTGGGTACGCGCGGATGGCTACCCGTTCATCGTCCCTGCACTCTCGCTACAGCCGAAGGGAGAGCGCGAGTTGGTCGGCCGATTGCACGATCGGTTGGGAAGTCCAGAGCCGCTCCCGCCCGCAGGGGCGCCAGTGGCGACCAACGTGCTGACCGCCGAGGCAATTTCCTACCAAGCCAAGGGACGCTGGGAACAGTCCGGTAAGACGGGGACGCTTCGCGTGCAAGCGGTCTATGCTGGCGGGCCGCCCCTCCCAGGCGGACGTGTCGCCTAACCCACTGGATACATCACCTGAGCGCTCACCGCGACGCGCAGGCGGCGGTGCCGGCTCAACAACTCGGAGAAGTCCCGCGTCAGGAAGAGGGCCGACGCGGACCCTCTTGCTGGCAGTGGGCTCTCACACCAGCCCTTGAGCGATCATCGCCCGCGCAACCTTGATGAAGCCGGCGATGTTGGCGCCGCGCACCAGGTTGCCCGGAGAGCCGAACTCCTCGGCGGCTTCGGAGCACTGGCGGTACACGTTGCTCATGATTTGCTGCAGTCTGGCGTCGGTTTCCTCGAAGGACCAGGCTTCGCGGCTGGCGTTCTGCTGCATTTCGAGGCCCGAGGTCGCCACGCCGCCAGCATTGGCCGCCTTCCCCGGCCCGAACAGGGTGCCGGCATCCAGGAAAACCTGAACCGCTTCCGGCGTCGTCGGCATGTTGGCGCCCTCGCCGACCGCGATGCAGCCATTCTTCACCAGCCTCTTGGCGTCCTTGGCGGTGATCTCATTCTCGGTCGCCGACGGGAACGCCACGTCGCAAGCAATATCCCAGATGTTGCCGTTGGGCGTGTAGTGTCCGCTCTTGTGATATTCGCAATAATCCTTGATGCGACGGCGCTGCACTTCCTTGAGCAGCTTGACGGTCTCCAGGTTGATGCCGTTCTTGTCGTAGATGACGCCGTTCGAGTCGCTCAAGGCGACGACTTTGCCGCCGAGCTGGGTGGCCTTCTCATGGGTGTAGATGGCGACGTTGCCGCAGCCGGAGACCACTACTTTCTTGCCTTTGAAGCCTTCGTTGCGCGATGCCAGCATCTCGTTCACGAAATACACGCAGCCGTAGCCGGTGGCCTCCGTGCGCACCTGCGCGCCGCCGTAGATCAGCCCCTTGCCGGTAATGACGCCGGCCTCGAACTTGTTGGTGAGGCGCTTGTACTGGCCGAAGAGATACCCGATCTCGCGGCCGCCGACGCCGATGTCACCGGCGGGGACGTCGGTGTGCTCGCCGATGATGCGCCACAGCTCGGTCATGAAGCTCTGGCAGAAGTGCATGACCTCGTTGTCGGACTTCCCTTTGGGATCGAAATCGGAGCCGCCCTTCGCGCCGCCCATCGGCAACCCGGTCAGCGAATTCTTGAAGATCTGCTCGAAGCCGAGGAACTTGATGATGCCGAGATAGACGGAGGGGTGAAAACGCAGGCCGCCTTTGTACGGGCCCAGAACGCTGTTGAACTGCACGCGAAAGCCGCGGTTGATGTGGACCTCGCCCTTGTCATCCTGCCAGGGGACGCGGAAGATCAACTGGCGCTCCGGCTCGCAGATGCGCATGATGATTTTTGCTTCGGTGAACTCCGGATACTTCACGAGCACCGGCCCCAGTGAGTCGAGCACCTCCTTGACCGCTTGATGAAATTCAGCCTCGCCCGGGTTCCGCTTGATGACATCCTGGTAAATTGATTCCACGCGCTCCGTCAGTGCCATTGTTTTCTACCTCCCTGTAATCTGTGGCGAGCACGATTCGGCTCGTAGCCGGCGGCACTCTAGTCCCGGCGTTTAGGGTGTCAAGATGCAAGTGGCAAATCGGGTATAATCGGGTATAAGGGCCGCGCTCGGTGAGAGAGACGTGGAAGAACCGTCGCGGGAGCGGGAGCGGTGTCAGCCCTTCTGGCCGACGTCGCCGATGTACTGGTCCTCCCGCACCACCTTGCGAGGCCCTCCGTCGAGGGCGGTCGACCAGTCGTGTGGCTCGGCGATGGCCTCCAGCTTGCCAAGAATACCCAGAGCGCTGGCGCGGTCGTAGATCAGTTGCCACCCGCACTCGAGATCCGGCCGGACCTCGCATCTGCCTTCCTGCGAGCCGCCACACGGGCCGTTGAGCAGGCGCTTGGCGCAACGGGAGAAGGGGCAGATCCCCGCGAACTCGCCGAGGCGGCAGTTGCCGCACGCGGCACACTTCTCGGTCCACACTCCCTGTGATTCAAGGACACCGATGAATTGCGTGTTCAGCCCGGGGTAGACGGGTGTGTTCGGGAATCGCTCCGCCAGGTTCTGCACTCCTGCGCCGCAGCCGAGAGAGCAGACCGCGTCGTACGCACCGATGCGCGGCGCCACGATATCGATGAAGGCGTCCTCGCATTGGCGCTCGATGGTGCACTCGTCGACCACCACCTTGTCCCGCCCGATGAGCCTCAGGGCCATGCGCAGCGCCGTACCAAGGATGCCCACCTCGCGTTCACCGCCCGCGAGACACACGGTTACGCAGGTACCGCAACCCAACAGCAGCACCCGGTCATGCTCTTTGATCATGTCGCGTATCTCGGGGATTTTCTTTCGATCGGCAACGATCATCCTGCTTCTCCTCGGAGTGCGTCCTCCCCCTCTTCCCGCATCTGTCGGATGCCGGCTTCGACTTTGTGACGTTTCACCCGCAACGGACTCGGCCCCAGGCGAGCAATGCGCTGGCTCATCTCGGTCGCGATCGCCGCGAAGCGGGGGCCTTCGGCCGAGGAGAGGTTGAACATTTCCAGACGCTCCGGCTCGATGCCGATCTCGTCCAGCAGTTGCCTGACGCGCTCGATTCTCCGGCGGGCCCGGAGGTTTCCTTCGAGGAAGTGGCAACCTCCTTCGAGACAGCCCGCGACCATCACGCCGTCCACGCCGCGCTCGAAGGCCGTGAGGATGTAGTTCGGCTCGATCTTTCCCGTGCACGGAAAGCGCAACACCCGCACGTTCCCGGGATACTGCAGCCGCATGGACCCGGCGAGATCCGCAGCCGCGTATGCGCAGTAGTGGCAGCAGAAGGCTAATATGATTGGTTCTCTTTTCATCGGAGCGGCCCAGTTCTACGGCGTTCCTTTCGCCGGAGCCGGTTGGCTGACATGCCACCTAGGTTGTGCGACCCCGACCTGCTCGGGAAAGACCGGTTCCAGATCCGGCTCTTCCGCTCGCGCTGTTAGCAGGCCGTCTATTGCTGCAACGATCTGGGTACTGGCGTAGTTGCGGAGCGTGACCGCCTGGGCCGGGCAGTCGGCGGTGCAACTCCCGCAGCCCATGCAAACGGTGCCCTGTACCTCGGCCTTGTTGTTGAAGCCAACGTGCGGTGCCATGTAGGGGCAGACGTGGACGCAGGTCATACAGGAAATGCACTTGTCCGGATCGACCCAGGCGATCTGGCTGCTGACCGGCATCTCCTTGCGGGAGAGGATCGACGCCGCTCTCCCCGCTACCGCGTTGGCCTGGGAAATGGTTTCGCTGATGAACTTCGGCGCGTGCGCAGTGCCACACAGGAACAACCCTTCGCTAGCG
>Ga0326728_10020277_pt1 | contig 12712 bp, 11 predicted proteins | sample MB3enrmetagenome_FD_207602 | JGI IMG/M metagenome (GOLD analysis project Ga0326728, IMG submission 207602) | Lab enriched peat soil microbial communities from McLean, Ithaca, NY, United States - MB31MN | ecosystem: Environmental > Terrestrial > Soil > Wetlands > Peat | place: USA: New York...
TCACCAGCGCCGATGGAATCATAATCCGAATCCCGGCTAAAGATATCTCAGTCCAGGGTAGAAACACCCAGGGCGTAAGAATCATGAATCTCAAGCCCGGTGATAAAGTCGTAGGTGTGGCTAGAATAAAAAGTGGAGATGCTGAGAACCAGCTGAAGCTAACTGACCTTAAAGCTAGCGAAGCAGAAAGGAAGATAGAGGGCTCAGAGGATGAAAGCGAAGATTTAGAGATACTTGAATGCGTAGAAGAAACTGAAGGTATCGAAAAACCAGAGAAAAAGGAAATAGAAGAAGGCGATGTGTAAGTAAAAGAGGCAGAAGAAGATTAATAAGACTAATACAGAAGGAAGTGAATAAAAATAATTATTCGCTCAAAATGCTGCCGGAATAGAGATTTTTTTGTATCAATTTCCGGCAGCTTTCTACCTTTCCGGAAGGGAGGCGGAAGGTATACTCATTTATGGGTCTATTTTTTTAGTAGGAATTAGTTATTGATAAATCTGGCAGTGTGCCAATTTTTTTTTGAAAAATCACAAAGCTCAAAAGATTTTGATTAGAGGAATCGCACCTATTAAAGACCGAATTATATACAGTATGCAGAAATTTGACTTTCAATTTACAGCACTTTTAATTTACAGCAAATCTGCGAAACTGTATCAAATCTTACAAAACTCACACTATGCTTTTGTTCTATCGATATGGAGCAATTCCTTGGGTTGTGATTTTCAGTAACCCCCCACGACTTATTTTCTCTGCTTGGATATACTCATTTTTGTTTAGACAGTTATGTTCAAATCTTAACGACCAATGAGTATAAAGATATATAATCATATAATATATAAGGCAAATAGAATATAATGTACGTAATAGAAATCGCTTGACATAATTGTTAAAAGATACATATTGACCAGAATATCTTTTTTACAAGAGTTGTTTTCAAGATTGTTAAGTGACTAAAAATAATAAAATTTGAATTTAATTGGGATTTTTTTGTGAATAGTACTGACCTTTCTCAGATTTCTAACAAATTTGCTGCATCGGATATTGAGTTCAAACAGGAAAAGAATCCAAGAATTCGTTCGAAGTAACTACTGTTGAATATGGTTGTATCGAACAGAAATGGGTAGTTGTTAACTTCGCTTAGATGGAGAAAAAATATTACTTCTGAAAAGAAAGTCTAAATAATGATTCGGAATCTCAAAAAAAATTCAAAGAACTAAAGGAAATAAAGTTTGTCTGTGAAGAGGACATCGAAGCAGCTACAGAAAGCTGGAGGAAAGCTAATCCTTATGTTTGCTGGAAACAGTGGAGATTTCCAAAATATCGAAAACTGGAAAAGGGAAAATTAGAAGGCCAAAGAAAAATGAAAATATTATTGTTCACTGTGTTGTAAGTACAAATGCAGTCAGGAATGAAGAGATTACACTGAATGAAAACGAGCATGATGGAAAGTTTATATACGCAAGCAATGACCTTAATCTTGATTCTGGAAAAAAATGCTGTATCGCTACAAGGAACAGAGTAAGATGGGAAATGGATATTTTCAATGGACAAAAGTTTCCGGACCTCGTAGATTTATTCCAAAAAAACCTCAGAGAATTGAAGAACTATCAATGATTATGGTCTAAAATCTGGTGGTTTATTTGTGGCAGGATGGAGGCCAAGATAAGAGTTGAAATGAACAGTAGAAACAGTATCAGACCAAATTAAAAAACAAACTCAAAAGCCAAGATTGAAATGGGCTTTAAATCCTGATATGGGGATTATGAAGGTAAAAATGGAAATTGACTCAAAAATGGTAGCTCAAATGCAAACATAAATGAAATTAAAAAAGATAATAAATTTGATGGAAACAAATTGTGGAAAATATTATTTTTGAGGATAGATCTACGTAAAGTAGTCTCTATGCATTTGAGTATTGGAAAGTTTTAATCTCTTAACATTAATTTTACTCTGAAAACGTTGACTTATTTTGTTCTTAAAGAAGAACACAGACCTCTTCAGTCAGTTGTAGATAAAATTGCTGAAAATTGATTCATTAATTGATTGGAAATATTTTTATCTCATTTTTGAGCTTATATATTTTAATAAAACGGTTTTTTTGAGGCAGATCTGAAGCTGTTATCATCATTATATTTAAAATGCTTGTTTTACAGCAATTGCATAGTCTTTACTACTTTGAACTTGAAAAACAATGTATTAATCGATTTCTTTCAGGAAATTTCTTGGTTTTTCTGATCACATACCATACCGAACCAAGTCTGGTCATTAGAAAGAAAATTATTGATAACTCCAAAGAAAAAGAAATATAGTGAAAGTTGCAAAGCCGACTTGATTGCTTTGGTTTGAAAATAAAAAAGGGGCTTATTCAAGACGCTACTTTTATCCATTCAGGTTTTGACATACAAAAGCTGATAAATCTCAAAAAAATGAAGCAAAAATAAGGAGAATCAGATATTTAACCTAGATAAAAAAGAGCGTAAGTCACACTTTGGATATGAACTTTATAGCATAATAGACAAAGATGTATGAGCTGATCAGAAAATTCAAAACAATCGAGTCATAAATTCATTATTCTCAGATGGATTTATCAGAAAAAAAGAAATAGTTTACAGAGATAGAGGTACTTTTCAGCAAAATCAAAAGATTATGACACACAATGAAAAGAGTAGTGAAAGATATCCTCTGAATGAGTGATGTATTAAGAAACAAGAGGATCAGCTCAAAAAGAGATGCCTAGGGACACGTTTATGCAAAGCTTAAAAAGATATCTAAAGCAGGAAAAGTTTGTCATTATTACCAAAGAGTGAATCTGAAGATGCTGTGTAAAGATTTTTGTTATAATCACTATCTTTTGGTAACATTGAAAATAAAAGGAGTATTTTAAGAATAGCGGAAGCTATCTTTAAAATCAAAGAATAATTAACTAGAAAAGAAAAAATGGGGTCAAATACAGAAATTAGCGAGAAAGATTTGGACAGGATTTTCGCGAAAAAAGAGATAAATAGGAATTATAGTATGTTAAAGCACTTTAAGTTATAAGAGCTTTATTATTCCAGATTCCGGAGAATAGATTTCTCCTGCTTCCAGAAGTGTTCTAAGAATTATATTGAATTTTTCTGGACTTACCTCTTTTTCCAATGCTTTTTGCTGAAGTTTTTCTATTTCTATTTTTCCACCTGCATCTTCCAGAAGTTCAAGAAAAATTGCTTTCGGGTCCTTTTTAGGGAATATACTTCCAGAATCCATATTTCCTGAAATTTTAACTGCTTTTGCTTTATTCTTAGTTTCTGGTTTTGAGATTTTGTACTCTTTTGTGAAAGGTCTCAGCAAAAAAAATTCACTTTCTTTTCTGGAAATTTCGGCTTGCAATCGAGTCCTAAAAGCAATAGCTTCATCCAATTCTTCGGAAGAATGAAATACTTTCAGTTTTCGGGCTTGCAGGATGATACCGCAGCGCTGGCATCTCAGACTTTTTTTTCTAATATCTGTTATCTGGGCATTTTGTCTGCATTTAGGACACACGATTACTACATAGCGGAAATTCATCGGCTTTTCTCCAAATACCAGTTAACTCACTTCCCATACCTTCTCTGTCTTTTTTGGAAATCCCTAATCACCCTCAAAATGTCAAGTTTGCGCATATCTTTCCAGTTAATATCTGTGAAAAATAGTTCCGAATATACTGATTGCCATACCAGGAAATCCGAGAGCTTTTGTCCCCCTGAACGGATCATTATATCTGGTTCTTGTTTGACGAGGAGGTGCGATTCGAGCATTTTTTCATCCACCTCCTCAGGCTTGATTGTTCCGACCTTCACTTCTTCAAGGATGGTTAGTACAGCCCTGGTGATTTCGTCTCTTCCTCCGAATCCTAGTGACACGTATGTAAAAAAATCCTTTCCGGGAAATTTGCTCTTTACTTCTCCCTCAAGACCATAAATTGTATAACCTGTGCCTTCAGGAAGATCGGAAAAACTTTCTTCCAACTGGGTTCTGAGCTTCGATGCGATTTCGATTTTCAATGAGGTGTCAGTTTTAAGAATTTCAACATAAATGCTCACAAGCTCTACCTTAAATTTTTTTAAAATAATAGTTGCAGATATAAGTCTCTCCACCCCTTTCGGGTCAAGGAGATCGGTTTCCTTAAGTATGATTGCCACATGTCTAGGGGTCTTTAAGGACGATCTGGTTATTTGCCAGGTCAGGTATCTTTCGTAGAACGGATAGGCAAAAGAAAGTATATCCATCTGGAAAATATCTCCCTGAAAATCTAAACACTCCATTATTTATTTTTGTTTCCTTTGTTTTTTACACCTTGCATAATATTTTTTTGGTAGGGTAGTTAATTTGTTGTACGTTTGAGTTACATTTTTCCATACTGTTCTTTATTAAGTTCTTATGAGATCAAAGTTTTTCACATAAAAACTTACTCAACGACTTATTTGGATCTATGATTTTACAAAAAATTAGGCAAGCTACCTTATTTTGCAGTGGATATGATCTTGATTACATCTCCGTTTTTCAGTTCATGCTTCTCCCCTAATCTAAGCCTTGTACGCACATCTACAGCGTACAAAAATTTATTTCCTATTTCTGTATGGATCTGGTGAGCAAGATCGCGGCATGTGGAGCCTTTTTTCATAAGATATGCATCAGGAAGAATATTCCCACGTTTGTCTGACCATTTTCCTTCGTCTTCTACGGGATATACTACTATAAGGTCAAGAAGCTCAAAAACAGTCCTGTTTATGCATTCCTGGACACCAGTGCTGCCAAGTCTATCAATAACTTTTTGGATAGCTTCGAGCCCCTTTTTCTGTGCTTTTGTAAGATCATGCGTAAGCAAATCGAAGGTTTTGTCCCCTGGAGTATACTTGATAATCCCGTTTTTTGCTGCAGACTTGAGTGCCAGCTCAGCCGCTGCACTTGTTGTTACTACTATCCTGTCATCAAGATCCTTTATTTTTTTCAGATTTTTGCTTGGGGCAATATCTGCTTTGTTTGCTGCAATTAGTAGGGGTTTGCTGATCCTCCTCATTGTGTCGCAGAGATGGATCATATTTTCTTCACTCCATTCGACATGGTCAACCTTTGAAAGTCCTGTTTCTATCAAAGCTAAGCTTACACTGGATTCTTTTATTCCTGCTCCTGCGAGTTGTTCTGCAATTACGACTTCGAGTTTAAGTCCTTCGGAATGGATTTTTCTGGCAAGCTTCACCCAGTTTCTTTCCAGAATGCCATAGAGCCACATAGAAATTTCCCTATTTAGGAAGGTCACATCTTCAAGAGGATCGTGGTCTCCTATTTCTACAAGGTTACCTTCTGCGTCTGTACTGCCGGAGGCATCTACCACATGGATAATTGCCTGAGCCTGTCGAAGTTCATCCAAAAAGGTGTTCCCAAGCCCTCTTCCTTTACATGCATCCGGGACAAGCCCGGCAACATCAATTATATCAATTGGGACTAACCTCATCCCATCCACACATTTTCCACATGTCTTTTCCTTGTCTTTGCAGGGACATTCTACTCGTACATAAGTAACTCCATGGTTGGCATTGATGGTTGTGAAAGGATAGTTTGCAATTTCAACGTTTGCAAGGGTAGCAGCTTTGAAAAAGGTTGATTTTCCAGCATTAGGTTTCCCTGCAAGTCCTATGGTCATCGACATAAATTATAAAAACGAACGTTTTGCATTTAATCTTTATCAATATTGATGCAGTGAAAGAATTATTTTTTTCTTCCGCTTTATGAGGTGCCATAAAGACACACTATAGATTTAGCTAGCTCTCTAGGAATAAGGTTTATATCCTTGTATATGCTTATCAGTGATACTCACTCGTGTCCCGATAGGGTAGTGGATATCCTTGAGGCCTGCGGAGCCTTAGACCTGAGTTCAAGTCTCAGTCGGGACGTGTATTTTTTCTTCATTTGTGTGTTCTTTCTTTGATTTATTGCAATTATTTAGTCTGGGAAATACAATCCTGATAACTCTTTTTACTGAGATTAACTGAGCAAATTTCGGTGGGACTAATTTTTATTTAACTATCTGCTAATGATTATATTTTTTTATTTTCCCGTCAGTTAGTAATCAAAAGTATCTATTGCATCAAAATAGATGTCAGAATATTGCTTTTTGGTAAGCTGAGTGGTTATTATTTGTTATCATCCACATTTTTCGTCCTATTTCTTTTACTATACTTTGTCTCAGGTAGCCTTTTTCTTCAATTAAGCTTATACTTTAGCTCCTATTCTTCATACTGTTTTTTTATATTTATTACTTGTTTTTTCCTTCTTTTTTGTTAATCTCTTTTGATCTATGCAAAAATTAAAATTAGTGCATTAAATCTTCAATTACCTATATATGTATTATTCATGGTAAACTCAAGAATCAATTCCATTTTTTTAAAAATATTGATAGTTCCTAAAGTAATTGTTTGCACTTAAGTCATTAAATATTCTGAGCAATCCATTTTTGGTTTATAATCTTGAAAAAACGGATCTAAATTTGTTAAGTATGGATCCCATAGAGATCAATAGAATTGGTAAAGTAAGAGGATTTAGATAAATCTCTATATTTTTTCATGTATTATAAATATATATAAATGATTAGTAAAAATAAGAGGCTTGTCGAAATTTCTCACAGATAATAGTTTAAGTTAGTGAACTCAAGAAATATCCATAAACATAACTTATTAGATTTATAATTGATGATTGCAACGTTCTGGTCTTGTAGCATTTTCGGGCTCTATGATCAGTTTAACAGTAGGCTCAAAAAAGCGTTTTGATCATTTTCGAAAGAGGGGCTAATATAGCAAATAATGTTGACTTTTGCTAACGAAGAAAATAAGCATCTAACTTCCATGAGACTGAAGAAAGTTTCGATAAATCTCTAAATTTCTTCATATGCTTATATGTTGCATATAACTGACTTGTGAAAAGAAGTGATTTATCTAAATCTTCTATAGTTTATTTTTTCTCAGATTTTTCTGACTTTAATATTTATTACTTGAAGAAATATTTTTGTGAGGGAATCAGCCAGCTTCAGAATCATTTTGCTTCTGAATGAAAGAGTTTTTCTTCGATGATAAAACCGTGATAACGAACATTATTCCGACATTCTGCAATATACAGAGATGTATAATTTGTTTATCTATTTGGCTACTATTTTTCATTGAAAGATAACTATTTAACTTAACCAAAATCAGTTGTAAATATCTTTTTTGCTGCGATGGATACTTCGGATTACTATTTGATGAAAAAATAAGACACATGATCAATTGCCGATGGTTAAATAACATAAGTCCACTGAAATTTGCTCAGTTAATCTTAGTAAAGATTGCAGTGATAGTTTTCCTACTAGGCTTAGTACTCAAAAAAATAGAATCAAATACAAAAATCAGCGAGAAATATTTGGCTATGATTATAGCGACAAAAGCTAGTAAGGAATAAATCGGACTATTCTATATTTGATGTAATTGGATCAAGGAAGTATGGACAAAAAGTTTAAAACTCTGATAGGGAAATTGATTTAGTAAAAAATGATAGAAAATGTGATATCTATCTATCTATCGATGTTATCTTCACAAAAAAAGGTAATTTTCGATTTTGGAATCACTGACAAATTACCAATAATTGAGGTTCTGATACAGCTATTCAAATGAATGATAAACAGATTTATGGAATGCAAAATTCAAAAGATAGTTTCTGATGATTATAAAGCAATAATTGGAGCTGTAAAGAGTGTCTTTCCTGAAGTTACTCATTTCTTTTGTGTGTTTCATCAATCGAAAAACATTAATGAGATATATATTGATGAATTCAAATGCAGAGCCTATATTTCAGATAATAATGAGATTGTATGCAATGAGATAAATCAGTAAATGTGGTATGACATGGTAATCGGCTCTCTTGTTTGTTTTTTGATTTTGAATTTGATGATCATATGGATAATATATAAAATATTGAATGCAGTGTGAAAATTTAGATAATAAAAATGCTATAATAGTACGAAACCTCAATAATCAATTATTTTATTGTTTGTATGGTTTGAAGCTGACAAGTTCGTGATAATTTTGATTAAAGTTTTGAATTTTGTGACCCTATTTTTGACTAATATATGAGTTTTAATTCAACTAAAAATTGTACTGTCAAACATAGTACAAAAATAACTTAGTCAGTGTATTAGTAAATTGAAGTTTCCAACTGAGGAAAACCTAATATATTCAGTGCAAATCAACAATTCATAATATTAAAAAATGTATTTTTAGGAAGTACTAACATTTCTTCAGTATTCTTAAACTTATATATAATTTGCGGAAAGCACAGTAGGTATTAAAGAAAGAAGATCTGAGAACAGTTTTTATTTTCTTTCCATTTTTACATATTATAGAATTTACATAAATTTAAATAATTAATTTTGAAATAATGATCTGTTTTTGAAGTGTAATTAATTAGTTAATTTACTATAGTTCGATGAATTTACATGAAGTTGAATTGTTTTTCAAAACTGGAGAAAAACCAAAAAAATAAAAAATTCTTAAAGTAACAAAACGAGCTCTCTCATAGCAGCGTGAAATAGATTATTTCTCTGTCTGAAGAATATTCTGAAGGAATTTGCCATAAAAGTTGAAATAAAAAAATAAAGCAAAGAACATTTTTCTCTGCTCCAATATAATGAAATTATTTTTAATCTCTTATTTTCTAAGACTTACGAGTTGAATGATGAAATGAGTACATGAAGCTTCTCAATATTTATTGGGATTTAGATGATTAGGTGCTTAATGCTTCCTTTCTTCAGTCAAACTGCGTAAGTCTTATTTTCTTTACGTCAGTTTGGTTACCGGGTGGTTTGCCAGATCCGCGATCTCGACACCGAGTTCTTTTGCGGTTTCACCAAGCATGATGTCGACCATTGCTACAGCCGGAAAGATCTGGTTGACGTTCTCAATAGGTCCATAGAGAAGAAAATCGGAACCTGCAATCTGTGCTACTAGGTTGGTACCAATGTCTGTAGGCATGTAGATAGCTTTTGGATCAGGCTGAGTTTTCTTGAACTTCCGGAGCCAATCCCAGGCAGAAGCCATATTATGGAACCCTCCACCAATGGGTAGCCCTATCTTTGCTTTTATTGTTGGTATCGAGCGAATTGTGGCTCCAGAACCTGCGCCAAGAGGCATTGCTGCAACATCTATTAAGGGTGTCTTGATACCACATTCCTTTGAAATCTGAATCATCCCCTTTGTTTGTCCGGAACCGCCGACTTCAAGTATGTCTAGTTTTCCTTTTACAGTAGGGTCTGTTGCATTGAAGGCGAGCACAATTGCTGCTTCCACGTCACTTTCAGTAAGGACATCGATTTCGCTCTGTTCAATGCTTGCATTGATCGAGTTGTGTACAGCTCTGTGTGCAACGCCGATTTCAGTACAGTATTTGGCAGCAGCAGCCCTTACATCTCCGGCAGAAGAGTCAATCAAAAAAGGAGTGTGGTCATCGATTTCAACGAACCACTTTATGTAATTCACAATTGCTTCTGGAGTTTCACCCACGATCTGATTTGCATAGGGAAGCCCTGTGGCATCGCTCATTGCGACCTGCGTATTCCAAAGCGTTTCAGCAGTTGCTTTATCGAAAATTCCCTTGTCTTCGTCTGACACGATCTTATGTCTTCCGTAGAACATAGTGCTTACTAATACAGTTGGATATTCGCCTGGCTGACCGCCGAATTTGACTCCACCTAGATCAAAAACTTCCTGTTTCCTATCAAATTTGAACATTTTAATCCCTCATTTGTTAATGTATTAATCTGAACATTGATGATACCGAGATATAGATCAAGAAGAGCAGCAGGCCGATCACGCTGCCGTATAGAATTCCGATGTCTCTTCCTACTTTTCTGCCAATTCTTTGTGCAATTTCACTGCCAACGAACTCGATCTTTTCATCAATCTTGTCGAGTCTCTTCATGACCACATTGAACTCAGTTTGATCTACAATAACTACGGGTGCTTTTACATCACTCATAGTATTCACCTCCACAACAACAACGGGACTACGATTATCATCACAAATATAAATATGAATCCCGCTGCAAACCCTAAGATCCCGGTAGCATTTATCCCAGAATCAAGTTTCTGGTTTCTCGCGATTAACTGGCCCCTATACCTGATACTTTCGACAGTCGAATCTATTGCACCCATCTGAGGGGTGGTTACCATCGGAACTCCTTTTTCGTATTCAGTTTCTGCCATTCTTTTACCTCCCTACTAATAAAAATCCGAGTAAAGCGATGGTAAAAGTTAATCCTATCATGAACCCTTCAATTTTCCCAGCACTTACACCTGAGTGGTACTTATTGAGGTTTCCGATATCTATAAGGCTGCTGTCAATTCCTTTCATCCTATTGCGGACCATTGCAATTTCAGCACCAACTGGTCTTACTCCAGATATCTCTTCCTCTTCTCCTTCTCCCTCGGCGATCTTTATTATCATAGGTTCACTATCAAAGGCTCCCGGGTCTTTTGAGACAAGTTCCTTTATCTTGGAGGTAATTGCACCCATATCTTCGGTATCAAGCAAATTGATGACCTGAGCCTGTTGCTGGAAACGGACAATTGAATCATCATCTAGATTTTCCACATACGGAATTGCGCCTACAGCTCCTACAATTCTGTGTTCCTTCACACCGTTTGCATGCAGGGCGATTATTGACTGTCCGATTACGTGTCCTTTAACTTCAGCACCAGTCACAAGGAGGAACCTGATATTAGGGTTTGATATAATGTGGGCAACGACCTTTTCAATGCCAAGATTTTCTGTTTTACACGATCCTGTGATTGATGCACCTGCATCAAGAATAGGCTTTCCAGGAAGGTGTGAACCACAGGTAATTACCAGTACAGGGTTTTTGGGATCCCCAACTTCATATTCACCTTTCAGTATGGGCCATCCTGGGGCAGCATCTTTCTTTTCTACCATTTTAAGCGCCTCCCATTGCAATCCTCAGGTATATATATAGGGCTACCATCGCAAAGAAAAAAAAGCCCACAACTATCCCATACCAAGCATTGGTGTAGAATCCAGCTGTGTAAGACATGTGTTCACGTCCAGGCCATGTGTTAAGTAGCGGCTTGCTCGGGGCAAGAGAATTTATGAGGTCGTCTGCAATTAGATCCAGCTTGTCCAGTTTTTCATAGACAGGAGCCAAGCTGTATTGGATAATGTCTTCCCGTTCCTGTGCAACAGTACCTGATTCTGTATCCATTACCAGATGTATCTCTGGAGCTATGCGAACGGTGCTCATTGCATTTCCTCCTCAGTAGGCAGCATGCCGGTATCTAAAACTTTGTATGCATCTCTTTTGACAAAGCTGTAGTATTTGTTGAAGCCTTTATACCATATGAAGATTCCAATGAGCATTGTTACCGCGATTGCTCCCAAACCTGCTACGGATGCGAAGCCTGAGAGGACCATTGCAATTCCCGCTTTTTCCATAGCAAGTGAAAGGCTTCTGTCCTGCATTTCATCAGGCCCCAGGTTTGAATTGAATGGGTGCAGCATTGCCATACCACCTGCAATGTAGATCATCATTATAAAGCCGGTTGCAATAACATCTTTAACAACTGATATATAATCAAGAGAACCGGCGATTACAATACTAAATCCGAGAATTAGAAGAGTTCCGGCTCCCGCAATCTCTGTCGTTGCCCTTTCCATGATTGGAATACCCATCCCAATTATCTTGTTGGCAAGTATACCTATTATAGCTCCGATGACACACGCGGTAATAAATGCAATAATGGGGCCTGCCACTCCTCCGATCGAAAGCCCAAATAGAGTGGCAATTACTCCCATACCAAGGGCGAGCATACCAATTGACGGTACACCTGTACCAAGTCCATAGCTAGCAACACGTCGGACTACATCAGCGCCCCAAACACTGGCGCAGATTGCTCCAAGAGCTCCGAAGAATACAAAGACGTGGTTTATTGGGGCAAGGAAATAAGCGAGATATATTCCAACGAGGCCTCCAACTACACCTAGAGCTAACATTGTATTTGGAGGGTATTTATTTTTTGCATCTGACATTTTAGAGACCCCCTCCTAGACTTCCAACTGCTACTACTGCTACAATAGCGCAGAAAATTGATGCAATGAAGGAAGCAATAGCTGCTTTTGGCCATTTTTTGAATTTAGGATCATGGAATCCTTCAATGGTACCACCAATGTTGTAAGAAGGAATAACCGAGTTTATAAAGAAGAAACCTATTGTGAAAGTAGATACAACAGCTGAAAGGTTCAGATCAGTTACTGGGAGAGTTGATACTTTCATGAGAGCATAGTATACGAGTGCACCCCCAAGTCCTCCAAGGGCAGCTCCGATAGTTGCACTTACGAAACAGACTGTTGGAATACCATGTCCTTCAGTACCTTGGGACACATAGAGGTCTTGTCTGTACTTTGTAATGGGATCATACTTTACTTTAGCCGAAACTGGAATAACGCCCACCCCATAGACATAGATCCAAGTAGCTACTATCATGGTTGCAGCTAACATGACCATTGAACCGACTGCTCCAGCAACTATGACCAGAGGGAGGTTTTGGTTTACAGCCATTACAGTTCCAGCGGCTATGATCCCAGCAATTCCAGCTCCAGCTGCAAGCATAACAGTACCTGTGCCGATACCTGTTGCCTGAGACATTGCAGCGGG
>Ga0326728_10020281_pt1 | contig 12712 bp, 9 predicted proteins | sample MB3enrmetagenome_FD_207602 | JGI IMG/M metagenome (GOLD analysis project Ga0326728, IMG submission 207602) | Lab enriched peat soil microbial communities from McLean, Ithaca, NY, United States - MB31MN | ecosystem: Environmental > Terrestrial > Soil > Wetlands > Peat | place: USA: New York...
GTCTGCGTTTCAGCCAGCATGGGCATTGTGCTTGGCTCAACGGCATACAGTCACATCGAAGACATTGTGCGGGATGCAGATGCAGCCATGTACCGTGCCAAAGGCATGGGTAGGGCACGCCACGAATTCTTCGCGGCGGGCGTGTGTGCTACGCCGCTGGCGACCATCTCACCTGCTAAGAGGTCTCTGTCCGATGTAGCCTGAGCCAAGCTTGAGCGTTGCTAAACCTCGACGGAGTGCTAGGATTTCAGCATGACCGCGAAGCGCGTACCCAAGACCGGAAAGCCGGCGTATGAGCCGGCCAGCCACGTGGAAGGCGGCGAGCTGGTGGTCCTAACCGGCATGTCCGGCTCGGGCAAGGACTCGGCGCTGAAGGCGTTCGAGGATCTGGGCTACTACTCGGTGGACAACCTGCCGCTGGAACTGATTCCTCGCTTCGCCGATCTGGTGCGCCAATCTGCCGAGATCGAGCGCGCGGCCCTGGTGGTGGATGTGCGCGAGGGCATTCGGCTGGAGCGGTTCCCGGCGATCCTGAAGCAGGTGCGTAAAGTACTGCCTACCCGCGTCGTGTTCCTGGAGGCCAGCGAAGACGCGCTGGTCAGGCGCTTTTCCGAGACGCGGCGACCGCATCCCATGGGACGAGACGATACGGTGATGCATGGCATTCGTGCGGAACGCAAGCGGCTGGATCCTGTGCGCAATGTAGCCGACATTGTGTTGGATACCACCAAGTTCAACGTGCATGAGCTGCGCGCCCACATCAACGCACAGTTTGAGCGCACAGCGGGTGATCGGGGCCTGACCATATCGTTGTCGAGCTTCGGTTTCAAAAACGGCTTGCCCGGCGAATCCGACCTGGTCTTCGACGTGCGCTTTCTGCCCAATCCGCACTTTCTGTCGGAGTTACGCAAGCTCACCGGGCGGCATGCAAGGGTAGCAAAGTACATTCGCCAGTTCCCCCAGACGCAGGAGTTTCTGGACAAAACGACCGAACTGCTGAAGTTCCTTCTGCCGCACTACATCGAAGAGGGGAAGAGCTACCTGACGGTGGCCTTCGGATGCACCGGCGGGCAGCACAGGTCGGTATTTATCGCTGAAGAGATGAAGAAGCGGCTAGAGGCGGAGGGCTACCGCGTAAATATGGCGCACCGCGACATGCCGCACTGAGGGTTGGCCTGGTCAGGGCCGATCCATCTTCCGAAAAAATCAATAGAATGGCTGGATGTGTATGAAGGGTGGAAACAACCGGGGATTAGCCGCATGAGGCGCACCTGGCGGCTTCTGTTGTACGCGCGCCCGTATGCGCTGTACACGCTGGCATCGCTGGCGACCACGGCTGTGTATGCGGCGATGGCCGGGCTGCGGGTGATGCTGATCAAGCCCATCGTCGACAACGTGCTGAGCGCGAAACAGTCTCCGGACCATGTGCTGGTGTTTACCGTTCCGCACACCAGGCGCGTGATCGATCTGCAGTTCCTGGTGCCGCACCATTTCCACAATGCGTGGGACGTGGTTGCCTATGCGCTGATTGCCTCGGCGATCGTCAAGTCGATCTGCGACTACCTGGGCACGCTGCTGGCGAACAAGGCCGGTTACGGCATGATCACCGACCTGCGCAACGATCTGTACGACTCCATGATGCGGCGCTCGACCGCGTTCTTCCAGCGGCACACGTCGGGCACGCTGATCTCGACGCTGATCAACGACGTGGAGCGCGTACAGACTGCCATGGCCACCATCCTGAGCGATTTTCTACAGCAGTCGTTCACGCTGCTGGCGCTGTTGGTGGTGGTAGCTATAACGGGCGGGACGATGGCGCTGGTCCTGCTGCTGTTTGTTCCGGTGGTGGTGTTGTCGTCGCGCAGGGTGGGCCGCAGCGTGCGTACCACCACGCGCCGCGGGCAGGACAGGCTGGCGGAGATTCAGAACATCGTGCAGGAGACGATTTCGGGTCACGGCATCGTGAAGGCGTTCGGCATGGAGCACTGGGAGATGAACCGTTTTCGCCGCGCGTCGGACCGCCTGCTGACGGCGAACATGCGTTCCGTCGCGGTGCAGGCGATCTCTTCGCCGCTAATGGACGCGCTGGGCGTGGTGCTGCTGGCGCTGCTGCTGTGGTTCGGTCGCAATTTCTTTATTCTGCATGGCGTCTCCGAGGGCACGTTCATTACGTTCCTCGGGGCGGTGATCATGCTGTACGATCCCGTTCGCAGGATGCCGGGGTACTACAACAACTTGCAGCAGGCGGCGGGCGCCAGCGAGTACATCTTCCGCTTCATGGATGCCGACGACGACGTGCGCGAGAAAAGGCGCGCGACTGTGCTGCGGGGCTTTAAGGAGTCGGTGCGATTCGAGCAGGTAGACTTTGCCTATGAATGCGAAGGCGAGTTGAAGCAGGTGTTGCACGCGATCGACCTGGACGTGAAGCGGGGCGAGGTGGTTGCGATTGTGGGGCCCAGCGGGGCAGGGAAGTCGTCGCTGGTGGACCTGATCCCGCGCTTCTTCGATGTGACTGGCGGACGCATAACGATCGATGGCCACGACCTGCGCGACGTCACCATTGCCAGCCTGCGCCGGCAGATCGGCAAGGTGACCCAGGAGACGATCCTGTTCAACGACACGGTGCGCAACAACATTGCGTACGGCCAGCCCGACGTGCCCATGGGCCGCGTCGTAGAGGCGGCGCGCATGGCGCTGGCGCACGATTTTATCCTGCGCATGCCGGAGGGCTACGACACCATGATCGGCGAGAAGGGGGTGCGCCTTTCGGGCGGCGAGCGGCAGCGGCTGGCGGTTGCGCGCGCCATTCTGAAGAATGCGCCGATCCTGATTCTGGATGAGGCAACCTCGGCCCTGGACACCGAGAGCGAGGCGTTTGTGCAGGCCGCGCTGGCCAACCTGATGCGGGACCGCACGGTGTTCGTGATTGCGCATCGCATGTCGACCGTGCGCCGGGCCACGCGCATCCTAGTTATTGAAGACGGACGCATCACCGAGACAGGGACGCACGAAGAGCTGATGCAGCAGTTGGGGACCTACCGGCGGCTCTACGATCTTCAGTTCGACGCATCGGAACAGCGCGCGGTGAGTGAGATCGAGTTTATTGAATCGGAGGCTTTGTAAGGAATACCGTGAGCAAAAAGCAAGAGACAACGCAGCAGATGCACCCCATTTATTCCATGACCGGATTCGCCAGCTCGCAGTCGGCGACCGAAGACGGACTGGCATTTACCCTGACGCTGAAGAGTGTCAACCATCGTTTTCTAGACCTGAGCCTGCGCTTGCCTGGCGACTGCGACGCGCTGGAAGTTGCGCTGCGGCGGCTGATCAAGGAGCGTGTCAAGCGAGGGCACATGGACGTGACGCTGCGTCTGGAGCGGCGCGCGTGCGAGGCGGAACAGTCTGTGCAGCTGAACCGGGAGCTGCTGGCCGCGCACATGCAGATATTTCATGAGGCGGCGAAGCTGCACCACTTCAATGTGGAACCCAACCTCAATGAACTGCTGCGCATGCCGGGCGTTCTCACGTCGGAGGCCGCGGCTCTGCCGGATGCAACGCGAGCGGCGGCGCTGGAGGCCGCTGTAATGGCGCTGGCGCCGGCGCTGCTCGACCAGTTGAACCAGATGCGCGCGGCGGAGGGCGCCACGCTGGCGGCGGAGCTGCACGCGGAGATGCTGCGCCTGCGGGCGCTGGCCGAGGAGGCCGCGGAGCTGCGCACGGGTGCGCGCGAGGCGCACTACGAGCGGCTGCGGACGCGCATAGCCGAGCTGTTGAAAGCCGATGAGGCTGCGGCTGCTCAGACAACGGACTCGCGGCTGCTGGCCGAGGCGGCCCTGCTGGTGGAGCGGTCGGACATCGAGGAGGAGCTGGTGCGCCTGCGCGCGCACATCGAAAGCTTTCTGGAGATGCTGGACGCTGGCGGCGAACTGGGCAAGCGGCTGGACTTCCTGCTGCAGGAGCTGAACCGCGAGGCCAACACGATGCTCTCCAAGACCACCGGCGGCGATCCGGGACTCGGGCTGCGGCTGACCACTCTCGGCCTCGAAATGAAGGCCGAGATCGAGCGCGCGCGCGAGCAAGTGCAGAATCTGGAGTAGGCGTTTCTTCAGGTCTGGCTGATACTAATTGGGTGTGGGCGGTTCGGAGTGGTCGATGATGAGGGTGTCGACCGGGCCTTTGGTGGAGTTCAGCTTCAGGCCGAGTTGCTCCTGGACAGCGATGAAGATGGATGGGCCGGCGGAGGCGTCGGTCGATGCGGCATCTTCGCTGTCGGGGCCTGGGTCGCGTGTCCATTCCAGTTTGATGTCGTACTTGCCGGTGAGGCCGGTCTTGTCCACGACGGGCCGACCGACTTGCATGGACAACTGGTAGATGAGAAACGAGAGCTGATCCGTCTCTACGCTGGCCTTTCCGCTACCACCCATGGTCATCCGGGTGGGTTGATCGGGCTTTGCAGGCTGAAGTTTGGGGCCGTTTTTGGCGACGACAAGCTCATAGATGGGGGCCTCTTTGGTCTCGTTGTGGACGGCGAGCTTGAAGCGGTCGGCGAGCAGCGAGCGCAGCATGAGGCTGCGCTCTTCTCGCGCAATCGGTTGCGGGGTAGAGCCATTGGCGGCGACGACCTTTGCCTCGATGTCATAACGGTTGGAGTCGATCCAGTCGGGGCCACCGGAAATCTGATCGGGTCTGACTCCATAGGCGTTGGCGATGAGCGACTTCAGATCGATGTTGCTGGCGGAGTAACCGTCCGGCAGGCTTCTGCTGCCGACTCTCCTGCTGAAGGTTCCGTTGCCGCTCATCTGTTCGTTGTCTTTGTTTGGCCGGATGGAGATGACATCGAATGCAGGCCCTTTGACGGCTGCGTCTGAGTTCGGCGGCGCGGATGCGGCGAACTGAGCGGGTGTTGCGAAGGCGAGCAGGGAGGCAGCGAGGAGAACGAATGCACCGCGCTTCAAGTATTGGGGCATCGGCAGATTCCTTTCGGACGGGGCAATTTGTTGCCTGTTCTCTGTATGACGTATGCGGTTTGAAATTGCTCAAATAAATTTGCTGATGACTAGGAATGTTCGTTGTTGCACAAGCTTGCGGCGGGAACGGGTTACACTGTTTGTAAAGCATGGCTGGCATTCTGTTTATCATTTCCGCGCCCTCGGGTTCGGGCAAGTCGACGCTGGTGGCGCAGGTGCGCACGCTGGTGGAGGGGCTGGAGTTTTCCATCTCGTACACCACGCGGGTGCCGCGCGGATCGGAGAGCGACGGGCAAGAGTACTATTTCACCAGCCGCGAAAACTTTGAGCGGATGATTGCGGCGGGCGAGTTTCTGGAGTGGGCCGAGGTCTTCGGCAACTACTATGGAACGGCGCGGACGGCGCTCGAGCACGCGCGCGCGTCAGGCAAGGACCTGCTGCTGGACATCGACGTGCAGGGAGCGAAGCAGGTGATGCGCAGGATGCCGCGGGCGGTGTCGATCTTCATCCTGCCGCCCAGCCCCCAGGTGTTGGAGATGCGTCTGCGCCACCGTAGCGAGGCCGAGCACATGACCTCGGAAGAGGTGATCGAGCGGCGGCTGCAGCAGGCGCGCAGCGAGCTGGAGCAGGTGGGGGAGTATAAGTACGCGCTGGTGAACGATGTGCTGGACCAGGCCACGGCGGAGATGAGGGCGATCATGCTCTACGAGCGCGGCGCGCGCGATGGTGTGGCAGCGGTGGCGGAGAGTTGCCGGACGGATACGCGCTCGTCGAGGCTGGCCGCTGTGCTTGCCAGCTTCCACGTCGACTGAGTTGCGTGAGCGACACAGATGCATCTCATGCAACAATAGGAACTCGCGCCCATGAATGAAATAGGTCTTTGTCCACACGCATTTACCGGGCGCTTCTCTCATAAGGATCCCAGTCGGGACAATCCACGGATGGCCCGACAGGACAAATGGTCCCGATTGCGGTAGATTGAAATCATTCCTCCGAGGTGCCAACGATGTCGAATGAAGATCCTCTGCACAACAAGTACAGCCTTGTGAAAGGCGCGGCGCGCAGAGCACGCCAGTTGCAGTCGGGTGCGGTGCCGCTGATGCCCACCAAGAGCATGAAGGCATGCCGCGTGGCGCAGGACGAGATCAACCAGGGATGCGTCACCTACGTCGTCACCCACAAGCCTGAGCCTGTCGCGCCGGAGCCGCTGGCCGAGCAGGACCAGTAGGCGGCACGATGCAGGGCGAGGCCGGAGCGCTGCTACGCGCTTGGGTCGAGTACTTTCGCGACCTTGGCATCCACGACTTTTATCGGCGCGGCGAACCAGCGACGCTAGCCGCGAGCGAGCCGGAAGCCGGTCCCGCAATCAGGATTGCTGCGGTGGAGGGCGGGCGCTTCGCGAACCAGGCACCCTCCAGGCAGCCGATCTCCCAGCCGATCTCCCAGACAATCTCCGTGCCTCCAGTCAGCCTTATCTCGTTCAATGACCTTGCGCCGATCCCGATGGCGGCAACTCCGCCTGCGGAACGCGAGGCTGCGCTGCGTGCGATCCAGGAACAGATTGGCGACTGCACCCGCTGTCCATTGGCCTATGCGGGACGGCACAAGATCGTCTTCGGCGACGGGTCGCCCACGGCGCGGCTGATGTTTGTGGGGGAGGGGCCAGGCGCGGACGAGGACGCTCAGGGACTCCCGTTCGTCGGCAAGGCCGGGCAGTTGCTCAACAATATGATTGCTGCCATGGGACTGACGCGAGCGGAGGTCTACATCGCGAATATTGTGAAGTGCAGGCCGCCGGGCAACCGCGTGCCGGAGCCGGTGGAGGCGAACACCTGCTCGCAGTTTCTGCTGGGCCAGATCGACGTCGTGAAGCCGGAGGCGATCGTCGCGCTAGGATCGACCGCTGCGACCTACCTGCTGGGAGTGAGACAATCGCTCAGCTCACTGCGCGGGCGGTGGCATCGCTGCCGTGGCGCAAAGCTGGCCGTTACCTATCATCCTGCGTTCCTGTTGCGCGATCCGCGGCAGAAGGTAGAGACATGGAAGGACCTGCAGATGGTGATGCGCGAGCTTGGACTTACGCCGCCGGCGCCAAAAAATACTTAACGCGATCTGCACCGGCAAGCACCGATCCACACACTGGGTAGTTTTTCACATCCGTGACGCATCGGCAGATAAACCCTTATCATCAAAGATGTACCCGGTAGTCAATGGAAATCCATTCCGATCAGGTCGAGGTTTCCTCTCGAGGCCACGGTCCAGCGAATACCGATCTGTCAATTGAATCTGCGGCATGTGGTTGCTGCATGGTTTGAAGGAGACTCGTTTTGCGTTTGTATGAATGCAGTTGCGATGTTCGGAAGGGGCCGGGGAAGCGAGAGCTTTTTCACAGTAGGTGTAGAGTGGAGCGAAAGAAGAATGCGTGGTTTTCTCTCAAAGAAAACCACATCGCACCAGTTTTCCGGCACCACAGGTACTGTGAAAATGCGCTTCTCGCCGCAGTGCTTGCCGTCACGCTTGCCGCGCTGCCGACTGGATGCAGCAAAAAGGCAGCACCGGCTGCTGCTCCCGCCATGCAGGCGATGCCTGTGCTGGTGCAGCCGGTGACGCTGACCAGCGTGCCCAGCACGGACAGCTATGTAGCGACCATCAAGAGCCGGCGTTCGGCGACAATTCAACCTGTAGTGGATGGCAACCTGACCAATATTCTGGTGAAGTCGGGCGACACGGTGAAGGCAGGCGCGATGCTGATGCAGATCGACCCGCTGAAGCAGGAGGCGACGGTGGAGGCGCAGCAGGCCACCGAGCAGCAACTGAAGGCCGTCTACCAGTACAACGAGACCGACCTCGTCCGCCAGGCGCAACTTTACAAGGACGGCATTATCTCCAAGCAGGCGTACGACCAGGCTATGCAGGCGTTTGCCAATGCGAAGGCAGCGCTGGATTCTGCGGTGGCGCAGACCAGGACGCAGCGCGAACAGCTTGCCTACTACCAGATTCATGCGCCGTTTGACGGAATTGTGGGCGACATCCCAGTCCATCTGGGCGACTACGTCTCGTCCACGACGACACTGACCACGGTGGACGAGGATAAGGACCTTGAAGCCTATATCTACCTCCCGACCGAGCGCGCGAGCGAGGCGCGGAACGGACTGGCAGTGGAACTGCTGGACGCGAATGGAGCGGTGATGGCGAACACCAGCCTCAACTTCGTCTCTCCCGAGGTAGACAACAACTTGCAAGGGATACTGGCCAAGGCGCCGGTCCCGAAGGCATCGCAGCAACTGCGCAATGGGCAGATTCTGAATGCGCGCATTACCTGGAGTGCGGCACAGACGCCGACGGTCCCGGTGCTGGCGGTGTCGCGCATCGGCGGGCAGAGTTTCGTCTACGTGGCGGCGGCGCAGGGCCAGGGATACCAAGCGCACCAGGTCTCGGTGAAGCTGGGCGAGCCGGTGGGAAATATGTATCCCGTGCTGGCCGGTCTGAATGTGGGCGACCGCGTGATCCTATCCGGGACCCAGTTTCTGCAGGAGGGCATGCCGGTACTGCCGATGCAGGCGCCGGGGCCGGCGCACGCGGGGCATTGAAGGGTTGAGGTCTTGCTCGCGAGCAAGGCATGAAAGGTAGAAATTCTTGGTTGAGTTCTTTATTCGCCGGCCCATCTTCGCCACGGTGTGCGCGCTCCTGATCGTGCTGGCCGGGGCGGTGTCGCTGCCCGGCATTCCCATCTCGCTGTACCCGCAACTTGCGCCGCCCCAGGTGCAGGTGAGCTGCAACTATATCGGAGCGAACTCGCAGGACGTTGAGTCGGCCGTCACCATTATCCTGGAGCAGGCGATCAATGGCGTCGAGGGGATGCGCTATATGTCGTCGACCTCGTCGAACGACGGCAGCTCTACGATTACGATCACCTTCCAGACCGGATACAACCTCGACATCGCCGCGGTGGATGTGCAGAATCGCGTGGCCACCGCGCAGGGACGGCTGCCGGCTTCGGTCAACAGCACGGGCATCTCGATCACCAAGGCAAATTCGAACTTTGTGTTGTTTGCCGGATTTATCTCGCCCGATCACTCCCTGTCGCCGGACTTCATCCAGAACTATCTGGATGTGTACGTGGCGGATGCGCTGAAGCGAGTTCCGGGTGTGGGCAATGTCGTCAGCTTTGGCGGGGCCAATTACGCAATGCGCATCTGGCTCGATCCCGCGAAGCTGGCCGCGCGTGGACTGACGCCGCTGGACGTGACCAACGCGCTGGCGGAACAGAACGTGGAGGTCCCCGCGGGGCAGCTCGGCGTTCCGCCCGCCGATCCGAAGCAGGCGTACCAGATGGCGGTGCGCGTGACTGGGCGGCTGAGCGATCCACAGCAGTTCGAGAACATCATTGTTAAATCGAATGCGGCGAGCTCGAGCAGCGGATCGAGCAACTCAAGTTCGCAGAGTAACACCGCCTCGGGGTCTCCGGTTAACGGCAACGGCGTCGTCCTGCTGAAGGACGTTGGGCGCGCGGAGCTGGGCGCGGAGAGCTACGGAACAAGACTGAAATATTCCGGCGGCGACGCGGTAGGCCTGGGCGTGCAGCAGCTCTCCAACGCCAACGCAATGGATGTAGACACACGCTGCAAGGCAGTCCTACTGCAGTTGCAGAAGTCCTTCCCACCGGGCCTGCAAGGGTTCATAGCGGTAGACACCACAACGGTGGTGCATGACTCCATCGTCGAGGTGGAAAAGACGCTGGCCGAGGCCATCTGCATCGTGATCCTGGTGATATTCCTGTTTTTGCAGGATTGGCGAGCCACTATCATTCCCGCCATCACGATTCCGGTCTCGCTGATTGGCACCTTTGCGTTTATCCGGCTCTTCGACTTTTCCATCAATTCGCTAACGCTCTTCGGAATTACGCTTGCCACCGGGCTGGTGGTGGACGACGCGATCGTTGTGATCGAAAACGTGCAGCGCCATCTGGAGGGGCAGACCGTCGAGGGCACGGACGAGTGCGTGCATGACCCGCACAAGGCGACCATTATTGCCATGGCCGAGGTGACCAGCGCGGTAATTGCGACTTCGCTGGTGCTGATCTCGGTCTTCGTCCCGGTCAGTTTATTTCCGGGAACGACGGGGATTCTGTACAAACAGTTCTCGCTGACGATTGCGTTCTCGATTGCCATCTCGGCCTTCAACGCGCTGACCCTCTCGCCCGCGCTGGCGTCTGCTTTTCTGCGTCCGGAGACTCGCCCAAGCGGGCTGATGGCAGTCTTTCTCGACCCCGTGGAAGCGCTCATCCACAAGACCATTCGCGTCTACGCCGCCGCCGTCACCTGGGTGGTGAAGTGGCGCTACGCGTTCCTTCTGCTGTTCATCGCAGGTCTCGGTGCAACGGTATACGAGTACAACCATGTGCCCACGGCGTTCGTTCCGGCGGAGGACCAGGGCTACTTTCTCATTTTGGTGCAGACGCCGCCGGGCGCTTCGCTCAGCTATACCACTGACTTTGCCGACAAAGGCGCGGCGATTGTGCAGCAGGACCCGGATGTGTATGGGACGTTTGCGGTGATGGGTTTCTCGCTCAGCGGCGGAAGCTCACCCAACCAGGGCATCATCTTTGCTCCGACCAAGCCGGAGGCTGAAAGGACCAAGCTGGGGCCAGGGCACACCACGCACGACGCTGTGGTCCGGCTCTCGCAGAAGCTGTTCGCGGTTCCCGGCGGAATACTCTATGCGGTCGAACCTCCCGCGATCCAGGGCATCGGCAGCGTCGGCGGCTTCCAGTTCATGCTGCAGGACGGCGGGCGCAACACCTTCGCTGACATCGACCGCGTGGCGCATACGCTGGTTGCGGCAGCGCAGAATCCTTCCTCCGGACTGCTCGGTCTGAACACAACCTTTACCGCCAACGATCCGCAGCTCTCCGTGACCATCGACCGGCAGAAGGCTCTGGCGATGGGAGTTCCGCTGTCGCAGATTACGGCTGCGCTGGGGACGTACATGGGGTCGACTTACGTGAACGACTTCAACTTCAACAACCGTTCGTATCGCGTCTATGTGCAGGCCGACCAGCAGTTCCGGCGCAGTGCGAGCGATCTGCGGCAGTACTATGTGCGCTCCAACGCGGGGCAGATGGTCCCGCTGGACAACCTGGTGGCGCTCACGGAGACTGCGGGGCCGCAGGTGATCTCCCACTACAACATGTTCCGCTCGGCGGAGATCGACGGTTCGCCCGCGGAGGGGCAGAGCTCCGGGCAGGGGTTGGCGAACATGGAGAAGCTCTTCGACAAGAACAAGCTTCCGGGGATGATGTTCTCGTGGACCGGGCTGGCGCTGGAGGAGCAGGAATCGGCGGGTAAGGCGATCCTGATCTTCGGGCTGGGGCTGCTGGTGGTATACCTCACTCTGTCTGCGCAGTACGAGAGCTTCTTTCTGCCGTTCATCATTCTGCTGGCGGTACCGATGGCCGTGCTGGGCGCACTTGCGCTGGTGGCGGCGCGCGGCATCAGCGACGATGTGTATGTGCAGATCGGACTGGTGATGCTGATCGGGCTCTCGGCCAAGAACTCGATCCTGATTGTGGAGTTCGCCGAGCAGCAGCTTGAACACGGGCGGTCGATCGTCGACGCGGCGATTGTGGCGTCGGAGCTGCGTCTGCGGCCGATCCTGATGACCAGCTTCGCGTTCATTCTGGGCATGCTTCCCCTGTGTTTTGCCACGGGCGCGGGAGCGATGGGACGGCACTCGGTGGGCACGGCGGTGGTGGGTGGGATGTTGCTCTCCACGATCCTAAACCTCTTCTTTATTCCTGTATTGTATGTATTACTAAAAACAATACTTACTCTGTTCTCAAAGAAGGCAGTGACGCCTCAATTACCTCCATGTGAAGAGTAGGAAAGCTCCATTCCACGCCCCGAAATCACAGGCTGTGCGACCGCGCCTCTACATCGAAGATGGTATGCCCGCCCACTTCAGTGGGATAGTCGTCGCAGGAGAGAGGAGCGATATTGGATGGGCCGGTAAATGCCTTCCCGGTCGAAAGTTGAGAGCCGACGATGCATGACGCAATGGTGACCCTCCTGTTGATGGTGATTGCGATGTTTCCCGTCTTCCTGTCGATGCAGACTCCTTAGTCGAGCGGAGTATGGGTGTTGGTCGCAACGGAAGATCGTAGTACGCGGCTATGATCCGGGGTACCGCATGGATGAGCAACGCTCCCCTGTGGGTTGATGGCGGACGCAGTAGGGCAATGCAACCGAAATTTGCGGTGGTAGAAAGACCCACATCTCAAACTGGATGTGGGCCTTCCTGTTTGTGCTGGCTCTAGAAGAGCAGCTTCAGTCCGAGCTGGATCTGGCGGCTGGTGTTGGCGGTGGCGGAGATGACGCCCGGCGAACCCAGCGCGGCCACCGTGTTCTGGTTGGCCGTGGTGCCTTGCGTCGGGCCGGCTGAGTAGACCACCTCATTGGGCAGTTGCAGGTTGGTGTGGTTGAGGATGTTGAAGAACTCCGCCCGTAACTGGAGACGTGTGCGCTCGTTGATTTGCGTGGACTTCAGCAGCGAGAAGTCCCAATCAGCGAAGCCAGGCCCTGTCAGGGAATCGCGGCTGGCGTTGCCAACGGTGCCTGCGGCGGGAGCGGAGAATGCCGCAGGATTGAAGTATTGGGCGACCCGCTGCGCGGTACTGCCGCCGGGGTAAAGCGGGCCGGTGAAGCCAGGGTTGACGTTGAGACGGACCGGGTTGCGCGAATCGCCCG
>Ga0326728_10020282_pt1 | contig 12711 bp, 9 predicted proteins | sample MB3enrmetagenome_FD_207602 | JGI IMG/M metagenome (GOLD analysis project Ga0326728, IMG submission 207602) | Lab enriched peat soil microbial communities from McLean, Ithaca, NY, United States - MB31MN | ecosystem: Environmental > Terrestrial > Soil > Wetlands > Peat | place: USA: New York...
GGGGCTGCCCTGATCGACCCCGAAACCGGCTTTGCCCGCATCGCCGATTCCTGTCTCTATACCGACGGCGCCGCGGCGGAGATCCTCTACGTGCGCGACGGGCAGTTTCACATGGATGGGCAGGCGGTCATCCTGCAGGCCGCGCGCAAGATCCCCCGCGCCATCAACGAACTGCTCGCCCGCAACGGGATTGCGGCCGGAGAGGTGGAGGCATTCCTGCTCCACCAGGCCAATCTGAATCTCATTACACGCGTCGCTGCGGCCGTCAAGGCGCCTCGGGAGCGATTCTTCACCAATATCGCTCGCTATGGGAACACCTCGTCGGCATCGCTGTTGATTGCGGCCGATGAATGGCGCAGCGCCCAGACTGCTCCGCTCTCCGGCCCTCTGGTCTTCTCGGCCTTCGGCGCGGGATTGAACTGGGGCGCGCTGCTGGCGTTTCGGCAATAGTGCTTTGTCCATGAGACTTCGTAATCCAGGCAGAAGCCCTGGGTGCCCCAGGTCCCTCGCATTCGGGGACCTTGGAAAGCACGAAATCATGAAGACACGGTACTAGCCAAGCCCCGGCAGCTTTAGGCCGCCAAGTATCCCTTGCACGCTGGATTGCAGAGCATCATCGGCCTTGCGGCCGGCTTCGTTGACGGCGGCCATCACCAGGTCTTCGAGCATCTCCACATCCGGCTGGCCGCCGCTCAGGCCAACCACAGCCGAGGGGTCGATGCGCAACTTGATGAGCTGCTTCTTGCCGTTCATGGTTACGGTCACCGCGCCGCCGCCGCTGTTGGCCTCGACGACGGTCTCGGCCAGCTGGCGCTGCACCTGCTCCTGCAACTGGTTGGCCTGGGCAAGCATTTCGGGGATTTTGAGGGGGTTGATCATTGTCAGGTTTCCTAGTCAAAAATGTTGGTTCACTTCGGTCGCAGGTCGAGCACGCTCCGAACCTCGGCCTTGAATATCTCTTGCGCCCGCTGCACCAGTGGATTGGCGAGCGCGGCCTCTTGAATGCTTCCCGCCGCTGGAGCAACCATCGCGGCCGCCGAAACCGCGACTTGAGCCGCGGCTTCCGCTGGTACGACGAAAAAACGAGCCGGCGCGCCCAGCCGTTGCAGCTCCTGGCGAATCAGCTTCTCCGCCGCGGCATTCACCGTCAAGGCCAGCATCTTCTTGCCCACCCCAGGGACTTCAATGCGCATGCTGGCGCCGTCGAGGGTCCATGCGGCGGTACCCAGCAACTGGGCTGCCGAGCTATGTCCGGCATCGACGAGCGCCGAGCCGACGGCGTGGCGCACAGCCTCCATGCTGGGCGCGCCGGAAGATGGCGTGGCGGATTCAGGATTCCTGTTCAAAGTGCCGTCCGCGAGCGGGGCAGCGGAGGCGTAGCCGCTGGCGATGCTTGCCGGGGCAGGGAACAACGCGCTGCCCGGAAGCGTACCGCCGGCGGCTTCAGCGGCGACTGCGGGCGCGGGCGCAGCGCCTTCCAACTCGGCAAGCGCGGTGGCTCCGTTGGCTTGCTTCAGGGTCGAGGCCGGCTTCGTCCCTGCGCTCGACGAGCCTGAGCCCCAACCGCCGGCAGTTGATCCAAAGGGTGAATGGGATGGCGCGACCGGCGGAGCGGCAACTGGGGCCGGGCGCGAGGGGGCCGGCCGGGCAGCGCCGGATGCGACGCGACTTGCAGAGCCGCCCGAAGCGCCAACAGCCACGCCGCTCAACAGCTCTTCGATCGGCAGCAGCCGCTGGGCGTGAATCAGCTTGAGCAGGCCCAGCTCCAGGTGGAAGCGCTGCTCCTGGCGGTAGTTCAGATCGTCGAAGGTGCGCAGCACGATCTGTAGGTTCCGTGTAATCTCCTCCTCCGAAAATAAAAGCGCGGAACGCGCGGCGCGGGCGCGTTCATCGCCGGAGATCTGGAGCAGCTCGGTCCGCTCGCCGCCCAGCTTGGCCATGAGCGCATTGCGCAGGTAGCGAACCATCTGGCGGGCAAGAGATGAAGGGCTGTGGCCGGCATTCACCAGCAGGTTCAACTGCTCCATCAGCTCCGCGCTCTGCCCGGCGGCCACCGCCTCCAGCAGGCGCTCGAAGACGGCGTTGGGCACCGCGCCCATCAGTTCGCGAATCTGCGCGGCGGAGAGCACCGGCCGGCCGGCCTCGATGGGCGCCGAAGCGATGGCCTGGTCCATGATGGAGAGCGCGTCGCGCATGGAGCCGTCGCCGGCCTCGGCCAGCAGCGCCAGCGCGTCGTCCTCGGCCTCCACCAGCTCCGCCCTGGCTATCATCCGCAACTGGGCCAGAATGTCGTCGAACTTGACGGCGTGAAAGCTGAAGTGCTGGCAGCGCGAGCGGATGGTCTGGGGAATGTCTTCCGGCTGCGTCGTCGCCATCATGAAGATGACGTGCGCCGGAGGCTCTTCAAGCGTCTTGAGCAGGGCGTTGAAGGCCGCCTCGGTGATCTGGTGGGCCTCGTCGAGGATGTAGATCTTGTAGCGGTCGCGGGCCGGGGCGTACCGGGCGGCGTCGCGCAGCTCGCGAATCTCGTCGATGCCGCGGTTGGTGGCGGCGTCGATCTCGATCACATCCACGGCGTTGCCCTGGCGAATCTCGATGCAGGAGTCGCAGACCCCGCAAGGCTCGGGCGTGGGCCGTGTCTCGCGGCCCACTTCGGTCCGGCAGTTCAGCGCCATGGCCACGATGCGCGCGATGGTGGTCTTGCCGATGCCGCGGTGCCCTGAGAAGATGTACCCGTGCGCGATGCGATTCTGCGCCAGCGCATTCAGCAGCGTGCGCGTGACGTGGTCCTGGCCGGCAACGTCGGCAAAGCGCTGCGGACGATATTTCCTGGCCAGAACCTGATAACCCATGCTGAACCCGCTCCCCCGGCCCGCCCAAGCTCCCCGGCAGCCTCAAGGCGATTGTATCGTTCCGGGCTGGGTGGGCAAACCTCGAAGCTGCCTCTAGCCGATAACGCCAGTCTTGCCCATTGGGCTCAAATCGAGTCCGCGCAAGAACTCCGAAACCAGATCGGCAGATTTCTGAGGCTCTCTCTGGAGGAGAAGATGCGGCCCGTCAAGTTTAGCCAATTCGATCTGTGGATTGATGCGTCGAATATCTTCGAGGCACTTAGCGCTAACAAGCCGGTCCTGCTTCGCTTGGATATACAAGATGGGTACCGTGATTTGTTCTAGTTCCGCAAGCACTTCACGCGTAATCGCCTCACGGACTCGAGCGGCCAGAACATTTGGTTTCACCGACGAGATCGTAACTTGGACAGCCGCGAGCAATGAAGACGGCGCATCCGGCCCGAGGAGCCAGAACTCGGCAGCAAATTTGGGCAGCGGAATACGAAACATGATTGGTGCTAGAAGCAATGCGAAAACTCGTCGCCAGCCCCCGACTGGGCTTGAGGCAAACCCGGCACAAAGAACCAAGGCCGCAAGATTCGTTGGATTTGCCGCAGCGTACTGGACTGCGAGAGGCGTTGAATAGGATTCGGCCAAGAGAATAAATGGCTCTGAGATCGGGCATGACTTGCGTACAAGATCAGCGAGCTCCGAGTATGGAATAAATCGGTCTGGGGGATACCGGACCACCACGAATTCGAATGCTTCGGGTAGTGCCTTCACGAAGTTCGTGAACAGTTCCCCCGTTCCGTCCATCCCGGGCAGAAGAACGAGCTTTGGCGTGAGCGACAACGGCCCTCCATTGAGAGAGCATTCTTCATTTTTGGCCTCTCGTCCGTTCGTATTTGTTCGAGCAGCCATGCAGTCCTCGTGCAAATGGTCAATTCAAATTGTTCTCTGGGAGAAATGGCACGAGTACTCAGTTCTCAGTTGCTCTCAGACTCAGTCGCGCCCAATCAAAACCTCCGGCCTTCTTCCTTGGCTGAAAGGACTTCCGACGCGGTCATGCCCTGGGTCCGGCGGCCAATGGCGCGGATTTCCTCCGCGACCGGCGCAGGTTCATCCTGCGGAATCCGCCTTACAAACCGCCGTCTGCGAACCTCATACTCCCCACTGGCCACTCGCGCGATCGCCTCGCTGTAAGCGATATGCTCCTCGGCCAGAATCCGCGCGGTAAGCGAATGCGCGTCGTCCGTTTCCAACACCGGAATTGCCCGCTGCACGACGATAACGCCGTGATCCAGATGCTCATCGACAAGGTGAACCGTGCAGCCGGCGACCTTCACCCCATACTCGAAGGCCTGTTCCTGCCCGTCGAGGCCGGGGAAGGCAGGCAGCAGCGAAGGGTGGATGTTGAGAATGCGACCGGGAAACGCGGCCACAAACTCCGGCGAAAGCAGCCGCATGTAACCGGCCAGGCAGACTAACTCCACGCCGTGATCCCGCAAGCAAGCAATCACATCCGCGTCGTGCTCGGCGCGCTTGCGGCCCTTGGAGACGAAGACCGCCGTGGGCAGGCCTAAATCGCGGGCAGCTTGCAGGCCGGCGGCCTCGGCCACGTTCGAGATCACTATAGCGATTTCCACGCCCTTCAGGCACCCCGAGCGAATGGACTCGGAAATGGCCAGAAAGTTCGATCCGCGGCCGGAGAGAAGGATTCCGAGGCGGAGGGGCGGGTGTTTCGAGACGAGTTCCACAACCTTCCCTCCGGGGCTATTGGTTCCTGCTTAAATAATGTCCTTGCGCCGTCCCAACGGGACTCCGCAACGAACTTGTGGAATCCCTTTTCCCCACGCTGAAGCGCGGGGCTAACCAACCCTGCGCGTCCGGCGCCTTTGTGCGGACATTACTAACGCATCCCTCAATAAAGCCCAACATTTGTTCTTCGATGCTTGCGTCACGACTGAAGTCGTGCCCTGTTACAGTGCATCTTCGATTTCTCGTGTGTGGTGAGGAGCAGTTCACTCGCCAGTGATCACTGATCACTGACCACTGATCGCTGTTAGGTGTACTGCACCCGGCGCTCGCCCTTGACCACGCGCCCAATGACAAAGAACTTTTCCTCTGCACGGTCCAGCAGAGTCTTGGCGCGGGTAAACTTGGCCGCCGGAATGGCCGCAATCAGCCCCACGCCCATATTGAAGGTGCGCATCATCTCTTCCTGCTCAACCTGGCCCAGTTCGCGCAGATGCTCAAAGATCGGCGGCACCGGCCACGACCCCAGCTCCACCTGCGCCCCCACATTCTTGGGCAGGATGCGGGGCAGATTCTCCGTGATCCCGCCGCCGGTGATGTGCGCCATACCGGTAGTCAGCCCGGCCGTCACCAGCTTCTGAATCACGTGCAGATAGCTGCGATGCGTCTTCATCAGCGCCGCGCCCGCCTTCTCCTTGATAGCGGTCACATATTGCGTGGGCTTGTAGCCGCCCACCTCAAACAGCAGCTTCCGCGCCAGCGAGTAGCCGTTGGTATGCAGCCCCGTCGAGGGCAGCCCGATCAGCACGTCGCCGGCCTTGATGCCCGCGCCGGTCACCAACTTCTCGCGGTCCACCGCCCCCACGATAAACCCCGCCAGGTCGTACTCGCCGTCGGCATAAAACCCAGGCATCTGCGCCGTTTCGCCGCCGATGAGCGCGCAGCCGTTGGCCTTGCAGGCCTCGGCCAGCCCGCTCACCACGCTCTCGGTCACCACCGGGTCCAGCTTTCCGCTGGCCAGGTAATCCAGAAAAAACAGCGGCGTAGCCCCCTGCACGGCAATGTCGTTCACGCAGTGGTTTACCAGGTCGGCGCCCACCGTGTGATGCTGCCCCAGCTCGAAGGCCACCTTCAGCTTGGTTCCCACTCCATCGGCCGAGCTCACCAGGATCAGGCTCTTCCAGCGCTGCAAGTCCAGCCGGTAGAGCGCGCCAAAGCCCCCGATACCCCCCAGGACGTTGCGGTTGAAGGTCTTCTGCGCCAGGTACTTGATGCGCTCCTTGGCGCGATCGCCACTACTGATGTCAACGCCGGCATCGGCGTAGGTCACGGATTCTGGCTTGGGTTCTTCAGACACGGAAACGGCTTTCTGCGGATGGATTTCTTAAGCGGCGCGGCGGGCCGAAAGTCGATTCTAGCAGCATTTGAGGCAGGTCTTGCGGGTTGCTTTTTGCACATGCCTGCATCGGGCGAGGCCGGAGCCTCCCTAGCTTCCCGCATTTCCCGCCGCCGGATCCTGGGCGGCGATGGCCGCGCAATCGATCGACAGGCAAGCGCCCAGCGCGTTGAAGCCCTTTTCCCAACGCTGGCGATCCTCCTTGGCCAGCGCGATCAGCCCGTAGCCGGCGGTGCGCCGAATCTCATACCAGATGTTTTGCGCCTGCCACAGGTTCAGCTCGAAGGGCAACTCGACTACGGTGCGGGCCAGCGCCAGCGCCCGCTCCAGAATCTCCAGCGAGCCTGAAGACATTTGCAGCTCGGTCATCGAGCGCTTCATGCGCTGGTCGGCAAGGTAGGAGAGCGCGGGCGTCTCCAGTGCGATCTGGTCTGACTTGGCCAGCGAGAGGAAGGACCGCAGTTGAGCCTGGTCGATGGGTTCGGCCTCCAGCGCTCTGCGCACTCCCGAATTGATGGCAAAGCTCGCCGCCAGGGTCAGCGCCGGCGGCTTGGGCAGTCCGGCTTGAGAGAGATAGTGCAACAGGCTGGCGTGGTCCTCATAGATGGTGGTCAGAGAGTTTTCGATGTCCCAGAGGGTCGAATTGAGGATGATCTGCACAATGCGCCGCTGCTCGTCGGTAAACAGCGAGGTGAGCGAATAGTCCACGCGTCCGTAATGGCGGTCGAGCAGGCGAATCACCTCAGGGAAGTAAGCGCGCTGCACAAGCCCGGCGGCCTCTTTTGAGAAGGCTTCGAACTCGGCCGCATCGGAGTCGCGATAAGGCTTCACAGCAGCGGTAATGTTCTGGTCGCCGAAGTGCAAAACCGCGAAGGAGAAGGACTCCTGCTCGGTGGTGACCGCGCTGACAATCTTGGCCCGGCCCAGCGCCAGCCGCCCCCGGCCTGAGGAGAAGATCTCCCAGGAGTTGCGCGAGACGCGGTAGCAAAATAGGTCGGTCTCATCGGCAAAGGAGGAAAACATCGAACTGATGGCATAATGGGCCGCCACTTGCTCCAGGCCCAACTGCCGTGTCTTGACCTGTTCGCTGTAAAGTTGCGCGCCATCGCCGGCGCTGGCCACGTTGGATCGGGCCTCGGCCAGGCGGGCCAGAAAGGCCGGTTCCAGCCCCTTGGCCTCTTCGCCAAACAACTGCCGCGCCAGTTGCAGCACGCGCGCCGCATAGGCGATGATCTGCACCGTCTCAATGCCCGATATGTCATCGAAGAACCATCCGCAACTGGTGTACATCAGTTGCGCGTGTCGCTGCATCTCCAACAGTTCCAGGCCGCGCACCCGCTCGGCCGCCGAGAGCGCGTGGCTCTGGTGGATACGGAAGAAGCGTTCCACCACCTGCGGACTCTGGTCGAGCACGACCTCGATGTAGCCGTTGCGCGCTTCCCACACGTCCTTGTAGAGCTTTGCGCCCTCCTGTTCCGTGAACGGGGCCAGTGCGTCGCGCAGCTCGTCCATAGCCTGGCGCAGCGGCGCGCGCCAAAGCTGATTGAAACCGATGCCCCCGTTGCAGCCGCAGTTCGAACGCCAGCGCTCCACCCCGTGAGTGCAGCTCCAGGAGGTGTTTTCGACGATCTCGCACTCGTACTCGGGCGGGAACTGCTCGAGAAAGCTGCCGTAATTGGAAAGCTTTACCGTCTTGTCTTCTTCCAGCAGGCGCAGCGCATAGGCGAGCGCCATCTCGCCGTACTTGTGATGGTGGCCGTAGGATTCGCCGTCCGTGGCTACTGAGACCAACTGCGCCTCCGCGCTGTCTTTGAAGCCGGCTTTGAGCCGCGCGGCATAGTTCTCACCCGAGTTCAGCAGTCCCTCAAATGCGATCGCCCGCGAAATGGGGCCGTTATAGAAAAAGACGGCAATGCAAGCCCCGGATTCGAAGCGAACCAGGTAAGGGCGCGTCGTATCGATCGATGCGCCAGGAATCTGCTGCCAGTCCGCATCGTCCTTTCCCGTGCTGCCCGCCAGCGGCCGGATGCGCCGGCACTGGTGGGGCGCCAGCAACGTAAACTTGATCCCATGTTGCGCCAGCAGCTCCAGCGACTCGCTATCGGCCGCAGTCTCCGCCAGCCACATCCCCTCCGGCCGCGCGCCGTAGTGGAGTTCATAGTCGGCAATGCCCCAGCGAATCTGCGTAATCCGGTCGCGCCGGCTGGCCAGAGGCATAATCATATGGTTGTATACCTGAGCCATGGCAGAGCTGTGGCCGCCAAAGCTCTTGCGGCTGCGCCGTTCGCCGTCCAGAATCATGCGGTAGGTGCGCGGCGCATTCTCCTTCAGCCAGCTCAGCAGTGTCGGCCCAAAGTCGAAACTGATGCGGGCGTAGTTGTTCACGATGCGCGCAATCAGCTTCTTGCTGTTCAGGATGCGCGCCGCGCCGTTGGTGGCGTAGCACTCCGCGCAGATGCGCTCGTTCCAGTCGTGGTAGGGCGCGGCCGTCTCCTGCGTCTCCACCGTCTCCAGCCAGGGATTCTCCCGCGGCGGCTGATAAAAGTGACCGTGGATGCAAACAAACCGATTACTTGCCGCCATCGTTCTTCCGTTCTTTCGCCGAAATACTGCAAGACCCGTATGGAGATTCTATGAGATTCATTTGCCGTGAATGCTTATTGTAGGCTTGAACGCCCAGTTGGCTCTGTGCGTTTGGCCAGATCGCAGGCCCGCCAAAGGTACCAACTGGCCACGGAACGAAAAGGCGTCCACCGCTTTCCCCTCTTGATTACCGTTTCGGGACTGGGCAGATCGTCGGCTGTCAGCGCCCGCGTCTTCGGGATTCTTTGAAAGGTGAGCGCGAAACCCTTTCGCACGCCGTAATCGGTCGCCGGCAGCACATCCGGCCGCCCCATGCGGAAGATCAGCAGCATCTCCACCGTCCACGGGCCAATCCCGCGCACCTTGGTCAGCCGCTCGACGATCTCTTCGTCGGTCATCTTGCAAATCGCCGCGTGCGCGGGCACCGTCCCATCCAGCGTGCGCGCCGCCAGATCCTTCAGCGCCTTGATCTTGTTGCCCGAGACCCCCGCCACCCGCAGAACCTCGTCCGGCGCATCCAGCAGCAGTTGCGGCGCGGGATTGCCGCCGAAGTACTCGCGCACCCGGCGATGGATGGTAGCCGCCGCCTTGCCATGCAACTGCTGGTAAAGGATCGACTCCAGCAGCGACTCGAAGGGCGACTGCGCCCGGTCGAGCCGCAGCGTGAAGGCGCCCGCCCGCTCGATCAGCGCGCCCAGCCTGGCGTCCCGGGCCCGCAAATGCTCAACCGCCGCAGCCGCGTCGAAGGGAAGTTCCGGGCTCTTGCCGTCATGGATCATAAGCGAACAGTGTACCGTGCCGGGAGTGCCCCGCGGCACCCGGAGCGAATGCCGCTGAAATGCTGCCGCCCCGCGCCCTGCCCTTGTACCATACAGGTCAGAGACGGACGAGGAGCGCCAACGCCATGAAGATGCGGCCGGGTACGCAAACGGGATTTCTGATGTGCGGCAAGGAGTGGATCGACGGGGAAGCGCTGGAGGTGCATTCGCCCTGGGACCAGGGGCTGGTGGGGCGGGTCTCCGTGGCTACCCGTGCAGACGCGCGCCAGGCCGTCAACCACGCCGTTGCCAGCCTGCGCCGTACTCGCGCCCTGCCTCGCTGGAAGCGCCGCGAAATCCTCGAAGACGTGGCCGCCGCGCTCATCGAGCAAAAGGAGCGCTTTGCCCAGCTCATCGTGGCCGAGGCCGGCAAGCCCGTTCGCTTGGCCCGCGCCGAGGTGGATCGCGCCGTCCTTACCTTCAAGACCGCCGCTGAAGAGGCTGCGCGCCTGGGCGGCGAAAGCCTCCCTCTCGACCTGACCGAAGGCAACGAAGGCCGCTGGGGACTCGTCCAGCGCTTTCCCGTAGGTCCGGTCCTGGCCATTACCCCCTTCAACTTCCCCTTGAACCTTGTCGCGCACAAGGTTGCGCCCGCCATGGCCGCCGGCTGCCCGATCCTTCTCAAGCCCGCTCCGCAAACCCCTTTTACCGCCCTGGCCCTCGGCGAGGTCATTCTCAAGGCTGGCTGGCCTGCGGAGGCCCTCGCCGTTCTTACCCTCGACAACGCCGAGACCGCGCACCTGGCAGAAAAGGAAGACCGCATCAAGCTGGTCAGTTTTACCGGTTCGGCCAGGGTCGGCTGGGAGCTCAAGACCCACTGCGGACGGAAGCGCGTCCTTCTGGAACTTGGCGGCAATGCCGCGCTCATTGTTCACGGCGACTGGCGCGACCTGGAGGAGGCGGCGCTGCGCACGACCCGGGCTGCCTTCGCATTCGCGGGCCAGTCCTGCATCGGCGTCCAGCGCGTATTCGTCGAGCGAGCGGTCTTCCAGACCTTTCTGTGGAAGGTCGTGGAGCACACTTCCAGGCTCGTGGCCGGAAACCCCGCCGACGAGGCCACGGAAGTCGGTCCGCTCATCCGCCTCAGCGAGGCCGAGCGCGTCGAAGCCTGGGTCAAGGAGGCCGTCGAGGGCGGCGCCAAGCTGGTGGCCGGCGGCGAGCGCCGCGGCTCCGTGGTTGCTCCAGTTATCCTCACCGGAACCAAGCCGGGGATGAAGGTGCGCGACGAAGAGGTCTTTGGCCCGGTCGTCGCCATCGAGCCCTATGACGACTTCGAGCAGGCCCTAGCCGACGTCAACCACTCCAAATACGGCCTCCAGGCCGGCCTGCTCACCCGCGACGCGGGCCGCATCCTCACCGCCTATCGCGAACTCGAGGTCGGCGCACTCATCGTAGGCGACACTCCCGCCTGGCGTCTCGACCCCATGCCGTTTGGCGGTATCAAGGACTCCGGCCTGGGCCGCGAAGGCATCCGCTCCGCCATCGAAGAGATGACCGAGCCGAGAATGCTGGTGATGACCGGGCTGAGCTAAGAGCCTATCCGCAAATTGTAGCGCCGGTCTCCAAACCGGCTGTACATGCGGCTTCCAAGCCGCCAGAGGCGATGAGCGCAGGCTTGGAGACCTGCACGACGGCCGCTCTGGAGAGCGGCGCCACAATAATCGCAATTTGCGGGTAAGTGCTAAGCAGTTTGCGCGCAAGGGGAAGACGCTTGCGTCAGGCGAAATGAGCGGGCCCGGCTTTGGCCCTGCCAATGCGGCCCCGCCTCGAGCGACAAGCCTTCAACACGACAACCGCGGCCCATGAATGAGCCGCCGATGGCGCACAGGGAAGAGAAGCAGATTTGGTCGCTTGCGCTTCTAGGCCGTGGCCTTCGTGGCCGCCCAGCGCTTGCGCTGCGCATCGGCGATCCGCTGGCGCGCCTCGGGACTTAGAACGCGCGGCTTTCTGGCCTTGGCAGGCGCTTTGGCGGCTGCCTTGACCGCTTTCTTGGCCAGCGCCTTGGCAGCTTTCTTTGCGACTGCCTTTGCTGCCGGCTTGGCTGTCGCTTTGGCAGCTTTCTTTGTCGCTGCCAGCCGGGTTTTGCGCTCCTTGATTTTGGACTTGATCGCGACGATCTTGGCGGCGACCTTGCCGGTGTGGGCAAGCAGGGAGCGAACCTGCTTGAGCTTTGCAATTTCAGCGTCGATCAGGGTGATAGCGGAGTCGGTTGCCATTGGTCAAGGATAACTCAGAAATCCGCGCTTGCACAGTTTCTCCGCAGAATTTGGAGGGATTGCGCAAGCGCGGAAGGGAAGATTTCATTCCGGCTTGCCGACGGTTTTCTCCGTGTACGCCTTCTGCAGAACGAAGAACGCCGCTTTCTTCTGGCCCTGCTCGGAGATAAGTCCTTTGCGATTGAACTCATCCTGAATGCCCGCCAAGGGCCTGTTGGGCGAGCGAAAATCCATCAGAATCCACGGGCTCATGCCTCTAAGTTGCGGAATTCGATTGAGCATTCCCAGTTGATGGCGATAGATATTGGCCTGGAATTCTTCGGTCCAGCGATCGTTGTCGCCGCCATGCAGTCCGGCCTTTGCCCCGCCGCCAAATTCGCTCATGATCAGAGGTTTCTGGTAGCCGATGCGCCACTCGGTCACATCGGCGGTCTCAGGGCGCTGCTCATACCATCCTATGTATTCGTTGGTGCCGATGACATCGAGAGCCTTGCCCAGCGGATCGTCCACGATCTTTGTGTTTCCTTCGGCGCGCACCAGCAATGCCGCGGTAATCAGGCGTGTGGGATCGAGCTCGCGGGCGCGGCTGGCAAGGGTTTGAATGAACTGTGTTCGCGCATCGGTGCTGGGCGTTTCGTTGGCCATCGACCAAAGAATAATCGCCGCATGATTGCGCGATGTATCGATCTCCTCATCCAACTGCTGCTCGGCCTTGGCCAGTACCTTTGGATTGTCGAATTCCAACGCCCAATAGACAGGATTCTCGCTCCACACCAGCACTCCCATGCGGTCGGCCGCGCGCAGCATGGTTTCGTCGTGAGGATAATGCGCCAGCCGGACAAAGTTGGCGCCCAGTTCCCTGGCCCAGCCAAGCAGTGTCTCTGCGTCCTTGTCCGTGTTGGCGCGGCCGGTGCGGTATGGTGCCTCGGCGTGGATGCAGATGCCGCGCAAAAAGATGGGCTTTCCATTCAGCAGAATCTCGGTGCCGCGCGTCTCAATGGTGCGGAAGCCAATCAGGTCGTCGATCTCATCCTGACCCGCGCGCACCTGAACCGTGTATAGCTTCGGCGCCTCCGGCGACCAGCGCTCAAGATTCTGAACGTTGAGATGAA
>Ga0326728_10020284_pt1 | contig 12710 bp, 9 predicted proteins | sample MB3enrmetagenome_FD_207602 | JGI IMG/M metagenome (GOLD analysis project Ga0326728, IMG submission 207602) | Lab enriched peat soil microbial communities from McLean, Ithaca, NY, United States - MB31MN | ecosystem: Environmental > Terrestrial > Soil > Wetlands > Peat | place: USA: New York...
CGCGGCCTCGTAGGTCATGGTGTTGGCGCGCACGACCATCATCGCGCGCACGATCTCCTCGTCGGCCACTTCCGGCCCCAGCCCACTCCAGGCCCCGCGCTGGAAAATGCCGAGCTGGCGCTGCTCAAGCCTGGGCCTGTTGTCGTCGGACAGCGGGTCGCCCTGGAAGATCACAGTCTCCCGCCCCGCCCCCGCTCCGCGGTTGAACCAATAGACCGGTACACCCTCCGCCGCGGCCTCCAGCAGCAGCCCATACGCGTCTGCCGAACGCTGACGCGCCTCGGGACTGAGCGCCACATGGGCACCCAAGCGCGCCACCTGCACGACCTGATCCACGGTCAGATCGTGGCCGGTCAGCACGACGGTATGGCCTTCCTCGGTCGGGGAGATCCGGTGATAGGCGGGCTCAGCACCCGGCGCCGCGTGAACGGGGCCGGTTCCGGCCACCATCAGCGCAGCTGCGGCTCGTACCGCGGCAATCGCCGCGGGACGATGCTTTGTGTTCCACATGATGGTTGGCGCGACAGCTGGCGCCGTCGCGCATCGGCCTCCTCGTAATCGTTGATCAACCTGCCGCGCGGCGCATTCCCTTGATGCATCCGCTCCTTCGTGCGCGTCATGGCGCGAGCTCTACTGCGGTATAGACGAGCGGAGGTGAGGTGTCGAATGATCATTGCGCATGCGTAATTAACCGTACGCTATGAGACCCGGATTGATATCGAGCGGGAAACTCCTCATGACGAATTCCCATTCGACGCCACGGGTTCCGTCGCGTAGCGTACCGCTCCCATCACGGCCGCGTTTTCCTCATTCGAACAGGTTCGCATCGATGGCAAAGAACAGCTTGGCAGGCCTTTCTATCGTGGCTCTGGCGCTCGGCCTGGGACCTGTCCACGGCGAGCAGACGGCGGCCTCACCCGCGAAGCCTGCGCACTATGATCCGCGCAACTTCGACGGCGTCTGGCACCTGGCCGAAGGAGGGAAGTTCGGGCCGGTTGCGGAAAAGGAGGGTGTCAAGTACGTCGTCTATCCGTTTACGCCGGAGTACCAGACCATATACGACCAGCGGCTGGCCGATGCGGCGGCCGGAAATCCCTATCAGTCTGCGGGCACGACCTGCCTTCCCTCCGGCGCGATCCGCTTGCTCACGGGCGGCGGACCGCCTTTGGAAATCTTCCATACGCCGAGGAAGGTCGCCATTCTGAAGGAGAATGGCGGCTGGTCACGAATCTATCTCGACCGCGGCCATCGCCCTGCCGATGAGCTCTACCCCATGTTCTACGGGGACTCGATCGGTCACTGGGAAGGCAACACCCTGGTGGTGGATACCATCAGCCTCGGCGGCGCCAACAACATCGACGGCACGGCACCCCACAGCGACGCGGCGCATCTCATTCAGCGGATCAGCCGGCCGACTTTCGATACGCTGAAAGTGGAAGCCACGCTGGAGGATCCGAAGGCGTTGCAACATCCCGTGACTGCGACCGCGATCCTGCGGCCGGTGCCGGATGACGATTTCACCGAAAACTTCTGCACCAACGAACGCAACATTCGTGACGGCAAGGGCAATCAGGTCATCAAGTTCTCCAAATGAGCACTCAATCAAACACCACTGGAAAGTCGATGCGCGTTGAGCCTCATTCCCCGATCCGTGTCGTCGCGGTCGCCGTGGCCGCGCTCTGGGTGCCCCTTGATTCCACGGCGCACCATTCATTTGCCATGTTCGACGCCAACCAGACGTTCACCGTGCACGCGACCGTCAAGGAATTTCAGTGGGGCAATCCGCACACCTGGCTGGAACTGGTCGTGCTGAACTCCGATGGTACGGAGAAACCTTTGAGCCTGGAATTGAACGGTATCAGCGGCCTGCAACGCAATGGATGGAAGCCCGGGACGGTGAAGCCCAGTGACAAGATCACGGTCACCTATCATCCGATGCGGGATGGCACACCCGCCGGACAGCTCGTGGGCTTGATCACGGAAGACGGGAAGACCCTGAAGGGTCAGTAGCCGCCCGCGGCGCCGCCAGGGGCGGCTCAGGCGAAGCGCAGCGTCTGACCGACTCCCATGGCCTGGGCCTTCTTGATCATCGCATCGCCCAGTGCAATGTCGCTCAAGCTCAAACCGCGATGCCAGAACAGAATGGTCTCCTCTTCGCTCGTGCGCCCAGGTCGAACTCCGGCGACGATCTGCCCCAGCTCGGCATGCAGGGTCTGCTCGGTGAGCTTCTGCAGGTCGACGTGCCGGCGCAATGCGCCATAGGGCAGACCCTTCCGGCACTGCCCCCAGTCATCGACCACGATCTTGTCCATGATGTCGGTCAGCGACAGCTCAACGGCACTCATGGTTCCATAAGGAATCACGAGCGAGCCGGGTTTGATCCACTCGGTTCGCAGCAACGGCTCCGGCGCGGGCAGGCGCGAGGCTTCGACCACAATGTCGGCATCGCGTACGCATTGCTCCCAGCTGTCCACCGCAAGGACCGGCTTGTTGAGCTCCCTGCTCAGGCGCTCAGCAAACGCATGCCGGCTTTCCGGGCGTCTGGAATGCACTCGGATCTCCGAGAAGCCGAACAGGCGATCCAGCAGCCTGACGTTCCAGTGAGCGGTGCCGCGCGCGCCGATATGGCCGAGTACCCTGCTGGCTTTCCTCGCCAGGTATTTGCCACCCAGCGCTGTCATCGCGCCCGTCCGCATCTCGGTGAGAGCCGTCGCGTTGAGAATCGCCTTGGGCGCACCCGTCGATGGGTCGAAAAGGCACAGAACGGCCAACTCAGAGGGAAGATCGACCTCAAAGTTGTTCACGAAGTCGCCAACAACCTTAACGCCTGCGAGCCCGAGAGGATGCACGACGCCACGCAAAACGTTGAAATGCCCGAGGGCGGAATCATGCGGGACCAGGTGTACGCGCGGCTCGATGACCACGGAATGTCGTCCCTGCGCTTCGAGCGCACGCTCCACAGCATCCAGAATCTCAATGTCGGTGAGCGCGAGCCGCTCGATATCCGAGCCGTTGAGATACGTCAGATGAATGGACTGCACGTCTGATTCCTTCGTGAGAAGTCTCCTGCGTCACAGCGCTGCAGGGCCTATCGTATTCTGGCCTTTTCTCCGACAGCAGCGGCGCCGGCAGGCCCCATATCATCATACCGCCCCTGCACTGATCGGGAGCGCACCCCCCGGCTCTTTCAGCCATGCCACCATCGACGGATGCCGAATCGCCGCTGACAGAGCAGATTGACCAGAATCTGGAAAAGATTCTTGCGTTCCAAAAACAGAAATGGGAGCAGAGATCCTGGTCGCAGCGATGCGTCGAGCGGATCTCCGCCATCATCGGGCGACCCACCTATCTCTTTTCTCTGGTCCTGTTCGCGATGGCCTGGGTCATCATCAACCATCTGCAGTCGGCTCGCAGCAGACAGCCGTTCGATCCGTTCCCCTATCCTCTGCTGGATGGCGTGCTCACGCTCGGTGCCCTCGTGAGCACGACCGTCATACTGATTGCGCAGAACCGGCAGAGCCGCCTCGACCAGCAGCATACGCATCTGGCGCTGCAGGTCAATTTGCTCACCGAACAGAAGGCCACCAAGATCATCCACCTTCTGGAGGAGCTGCGGCGGGATATGCCGATGGTGAAGGATCGCCATGATTCCCAGGCCGAAGTACTGCAACGAAGCGCCGACGCGGCGCACGTGCTCTCGGCCATCGAGAAGGCCGGGCTCATCGAGGACAGCCCGCAGGAGGATCCCGGCGCTTGATTGCTGTGGGCGGGCGCTTACGAGTCCGCGGGCCGATGTCCTGCTGCTGGAGGCAGGCAATCGGCGCAGGTTAGCGGACGCCCAGCAGCGAGGCCCATGCCATGAACGAGCGCACCGAGGATTCCGCGAACGCCGTAAACGATGAAGGCGTTCATGAGCATCGATCGCGGCTGGAGGCCGCCTCGACGCCCGATGAGACCACGCGCAATGGAAGTGCGCGCGAAAGCGAGCAGAACCCACCATCTCGTCAAGCACAAGCATCGGTGATCAAGACGCGAATGCAGATTCGCCTGCCTGCGCTCGATGACGACGCCGACGTGGGCGTCGAGAAGGAAACCATAGTCACCCGGGACGGCAAGGCGGACCTGCTGTTCACAGGGGTGCTACTTGCGTCCGCGGCTCCCTCGAGCGCCCCCAAGGGGCGCTGGCAGGAATATCGGATCTACCGCACGAACGGCGACAAGCACGTGTTCTCCAAGGTGACGCGCACCGTACTCGAAGGAGAGGATGACTCCTGCGAGGCGGAGGTATTCGATCCGTCACCTTCGTCCGTGCCCTCGCAGCTGATCAGGAGCGCGCGGGAGATCGCGAGGGCGCGGGCGCTGACCTGGATGGACGCAGCGGTCGCTTTTTTTGGCTATGACCCGCTGGCCAAGGCTCTCTACAGAAAGCTCAGTGTGCGGTTCGAGGAACAGATCAGCTAGCGGCCCCGGGGAGCGCATAGCCGCGGGGTCCCCCGCCGGCCGCCGGCCCCACAGGCGCTTCCCCCGTCATTTTGGTACGCTGTGCTGTTGAGGTCGATTGGGACGACCCCGACGAGGCGGTCTGAGATGAGCACACATTCCGCGTTCCGACGCGTCGTCACCTTGTGGGTACTGGCGCTGATTCCGATTGCACGGGGCGGACTGCCGCTTGCGCAACCGGAGCCGCTGCCGCCCTCGCCAGAGCAGGTCTTCCAGGATCTGTTCGTCGCCGTTCAGGACGCGGCGATTTACAGCGATCAGAAGAGCTTTGCCGATGCGGTTCCAAGAGAGGATCCCGCGGATATTCTGGCGCAATATCACGCGCTGCGTCCGCTCTCGTCCGACGCGCTCAAGCGCTTTACCGATGAGCATTTCCTGCTGCCGGAAGCGCCCATGCCCGCTCAGTCCGAGACCGGCCAGGCTTCGATCGTGGTGCACATCGATACGCTGTGGCACCAGCTGACTCGGGATACTCCGACAGCCCCGCGCTACTCCTCGCTGCTGCCGCTGCCTGAGCCCTATGTGGTACCGGGAGGCCGGTTCCGCGAAATCTACTATTGGGATTCCTTCTTCACGATGCTGGGACTGGATCAGGGCGGGCGGCAGGACCTGATCGCCGACATGGTCCGCGACTTCGCCTATCTGATCGACAGCTACGGACACGTTCCCAATGGTACGCGCACTTATTATCTGAGCCGCTCGCAGCCCCCGTTCTTCTTCGAAATGGTCGGGCTGCTGAGGCCCGACAGCCAGCGCAGTGCCTTCGCGCAGTATCTGCCCCAGCTCAAGCGTGAATACGCCTTCTGGATGGAGGGAAGCGCCGGCCTGCGCCCCGGGGCCGCTCATCGGCGCGTGGTCGCGCTGCCCGACGGTTCCGTCCTCAATCGCTATTGGGACGATCGCGACACGCCGCGTGATGAGTCCTATCTCGAGGATACCGAGCTGGCCCGCAAGAGCGCTCGTCCACCCGCCCAGACCTATCGCGACATCCGTGCCGCTGCCGAGAGCGGCTGGGACTTCAGCTCCCGCTGGTTTGCCGACGCGCGAACTCACGCCACGATCGATACCAGCGAGATCCTGCCGATTGACCTCAACAGCCTGCTGTTCGGCCTGGAAGAGTCCATTGGCATCGGTTGCCAGTATCGGGGTGACCGGCGCTGCGCCCGGCAATTCGCGCACAAGGCGGCCGCACGGCATGCCGCCATCGACCGTTACCTCTGGGATGCGCGGATGGGCGCCTATCTGGACTATCGCTGGACTCAGCGCGCAAGGATCCAGCGTTTGTCCGCGGCGACGCTGTATCCGCTGTTTCTCGGGGTGGCCTCCGCTCGCCAGGCGTCGGCGGTGGCCCGCATCACCGAGCGTGATCTGCTCAAGCCGGCCGGCATCGTGACGACCCCGCTCACCACGGGTGAGCAATGGGATGCCCCGAACGGCTGGGCGCCCATACAATGGATCGCCGTTGCGGGAATGCGCAGGTATGGCGCCGATGAACTGGCGCAGTCGATCGCCTGCCGCTGGACCAGCAATGTCATCGCCGTGTACCGCGAAACCGGCAAGCTCGTGGAAAAATACGACGTGATGACCACCGGCCGCAGTGGTGGCGGTGGCGAATACCCGCTGCAGGATGGATTCGGCTGGACCAACGGCGTGACGCGGAAACTGCTCGCCATGTATCCAGGCTGCTGATGCTGACGGAGTCCATGCGCCGCATCAGCGGCCTGCTGCAGGCAGGTCAGTACCGCGCGGCGCATACGCAGCTGGAAGCCCTGGTCAGCGCAAATCCTGATTACGTGGAAGGCCTGCGGCTGCTGGCGGGCGCGAAGCAGGCGCTGGGCGACTTCGACCAGGCCGAAGCGCTGCTGCGGCGCGCGCTGCAGCTCGATCCGCTGTGGGCTCCCACACTGGCTACGCTCGGCGAGTTGTTGATCGTGGCGGGCCGCAGCGCCGAGGCGGTCCCTCTGCTGCTGCGTGCCATCCAAGGCTCCCGGCCTTACCTGCGCGCCGCATTTGTACTGGTTCGCCACTATCTGGATTCGGGCCAGCCTGCCCTGGCGCTCGATGTGGCGGCAGCCTACTGCGAGCGCGGCAAGCTGGATGAGGACCTGTCGGCGCTGCACGTGGCTGCATACGGCGCCCTCGGTCGACCAGGCGAGGCGGTCGCGACGTATCGTCGTCTGCTCGCCCGCGATCCGGGCGATCCGGTTGCGGCGCATGCTCTGGCGATCGCGCTCAATGCGGCCGGACAGCCGGCGGAAGGTGAGCGGCTGGCACGGCAGGCGCTGAGCGGCGGCCGAGCCACGGCAGCCAGACACTACACGCTTGCTCGCAGCCTCATGGCCCTGGAGCAATCCGAGCCAGCAGAGCTGGCTTTGCGCGAATGCGTTCGATTGGCGCCGCGCATGGCCGACGCGCACGACGCCCTGGCGCAACTGATCTGGATGCGCACCGGCAATATCCGCGAGGCCACGGTGCTTCTGGACAGGGCACTCGATAGTTACGCGCATGACGATGCGCTATGGGCCAAGAAAGCCGCGCTGCTGCAGGGAGCGGGCGACGCGCGCGGCGCTTATGCCTGCCTCGCCGAGCGTGCCGCGCGGCCCCAGCCTCCCCCCATGCTGCTCATCCGCGCAGGACTGGCCGCGCTGGAGTTTGAACCCGCCATCGCGGTGGCCCTGGGCGAGCGGGCGCTCCGAGCACAGCCGCGCAACCCGACTGCCCGCAAGCTGCTGGGCGCCGCGTATCTGGGTGTAGGGGAAGCAGCCAAGGCGCTGGTCGAGTGCGAGGCCTTGCTCAAGGCCACTCCCGACGATCAATATCTCATTGCGCTGCAGACCACGGCGCTGCGGCTCCTGAAGGATCCCCGCTATGAGGCGCTCTGCGACTACGACCGGATGGTACTGTCGATGTCGCTCGAGGCGCCGCACGGGTGGCCTGACCTTGGCGGCTTCCTGGCAGAGCTCACCGCGCACCTGAATGCCCTGCACAATCCGCACGGACATCGGCTCCTGTATCAATCCCTGCGTCAAGGCACCGAGACCACTCAGGATCTATCCCGCAGCCAGGATCCGGTCATCGAGGCGCTGTTCCAGGCCTTTGCCGCACCGATTGCCCGCTACCGCGAGCAGATCGGTCAGGGGGAGGATGCCCTCGGGCGTCGCAACCGGGGCGCCTGGAAATTCAACGGCAGCTGGTCGGTGCGGCTGCACCGTGCCGGTTATCATACGAGCCACGTACATCCCCGGGGATGGATATCCTCGGCTTGCTATATCCAGCTGCCTGACAGCATGAAAACGAGACGCTCGGCCGAGGGGATTCTGAGCTTCGGTGCCCCGGGGGTGCTCACCACGCCTGCGCTCGATCCGGAGCTCTCGGTTCGACCCGAGGTGGGCCAGCTGGTGCTTTTTCCCTCGTATTTCTGGCACGGCACGCTGCCCTTTTACAGCGAGCAACCGCGGCTGACGGTCGCATTCGACGTCGTCCCGGCGACTGGCACGTGAAGGGCCTGAAATATCTGCCGAGCCTGAGCGCTCTGCTGCTCGCGTTCTGCTCGTTCGGTGCGACCTCACAAACGCCGCCCGTGCAGAACACGCTGCTGGAATGGGAGCTGCGCACGGAAGTGAACCGCTTCGTTGAGGCCGATCGCGCGTCCCCGCCGCAGCCCTGCCAGGTCCTGTTCATCGGCTCATCCAGTATCGTCAAGTGGAAGGACACGCTGGCAGCGGACATGGCCCCGATTCCTGTCATCAATCGCGGCTTTGGCGGCTCACACATCGAGCATGTCAACCGCTGGTTCGATGAGATCGTTGCGCCCTACCGGCCGCGGGCGATCGTCTTCTACGCCGGCGAGAATGATATCGATGCCGGTAAGCCCGTGGGGCAGGTCGTGGCGGATTTCGACGAGTTCATGCTGCGCAAGACCCGGGCGCTGGGGAGTACGCCGGTTTATTTCATTTCCCTGAAGCCTTCAAAGCTGCGGTTCGCGCAGCTGCCCCGGCAGAGTCAGGTCAATGATGCGATTCGCGCACGCGCCGCCGCCCGCCCGGACCTGCATTACATCGATGTGGTCGGGCCGATGCTCGACGATGGAAGGCCCAGGGATGTCTTTGGCCCGGACGGATTGCACATGAATCGGCAGGGCTATGAGATCTGGACGCGCATCGTCAGGGCGGCCCTGCTGCCCGATGCTGCCGAGCTGGAGCGGACCTGCCGCCGCGCCAATCCCGCGTGATCTGCGGAGCCGCGCTCAGGGCACGTTCCCGTGTCGAGCCGATTGCGGATAGTCGACGCGCACGGCGAGAATCTCGTAGGGCTTGATGGGCACGACCACGTGGCCATCGATGGGGGCAAGCGCCGGCCCTGCTGGCTGCTCGAGCAGGTTGGTGACGAGGGCCGAGCGTGCACCGGGCGGTACGGCGATGTCGACATCACCCCCCTGGCCTGCCCATTCATACATATGCAGCTCGAGTCCGTCGGCATCCTCGGCCTTCTTCATGGCCGTGAGCACCACATTCTGCGGCCGCACGGTGACGAAGGAGTACACGGGCGGCAAAGGGCCGGAATGCGCGGCCACCTGCAGGGCCGTGAGCGGATAGTTGTACTCATAGCCGCGGCGCACCGTCAGAGCCTGTTTCCAGTCTCCAGCGTGTGGATAGAGCGCATAGCTGAAATGGTGGTGACCGCGGTCGGCGGTGGGATCCGGCCAGGTCGGGGATCTCAACAGCGAAAGCCGCAGCACGTTGTCGCGAGCGTCATAGCCGTACTTCGATTCATTGATGAGGCTGAAGCCGTGCTGCGCGTCGCCCAGGTCCGCCCAGCGCAGCGCGGGGACCTCGAACTGCGCCTGTTCCCAGCTGTTGCGGCGTGTGGTGGGCCGCTGGATGCTGCCGAAGGGAATCTCATAGGTTGCGCTGGAGCTCGTGGCCGCCAACGGGTAGGCCACTTTCAGCAGCACGTGGTCCTCGTGCCAATCGATGTCATTGACGACGTTGACCTGCTTCGCGCCCGCATACAGCTCGATATCCTGGACAAACTTTGATTTCGACCAGCTCCGGCTGACCCGGATGGCACTGCGCAGCGGGCCTTGCTCAATGAGCTGTACCGAGTCGGCGGTACTCAAGTGGGTGGGAGCCGCATCCAGCGTGCCCGGATCGATATTCCAGGCGTCGTAATCCTTTGGTGTATCCTTGAAAGCCTGCAGTTCATTGCCGCACGCGCCCGGCGCGAGCGCCTCGAACCGCGCGACCTTGTCGAACAGGCTGGTGATGCAGCCGGTGCTCGGGTCGATGCTCACGCGAAGGAAGTCATTCTCCAGGGTCATGCCCCGCGCCTTCAGATCGCTCGCCACGTGCGGCTGACCGGGCACCGCATGCAGAATCTCATACCCCAGCGAGGGGACCGCCGGCGCCTGGATGCGCAGGCGATAGCGGCCGGTGGTACGGTCCGAGGCAAGCACCTGCGCGGGCAGCACATGGTGCTGGGCGTCGAGGATCGAAATGCCATCGCTCGCGACCGGCAACTGGACTTCCACCTCGAACAGCCCGGAACGCTGCCAGCCCAGCGGGTTGAACAACAGGATCGGGACCCCCGCACCGGTGGTATCGACACGCGCCGCCAGGGCGGCGAGTGACCTGGCCGCAATCTCCCGGGTGGACAGCCGGATCGCGTCGAAGTCGCGCTGTGCTTCGTCGTAGATCACGCGGATTCCCGAGCCGGCCGCAAGGTCGTGAAAGTCATTGAAGGTGACCTGCTGCCATATCCGAGTGAAGTCGGCGCCGGGGTAATCCACACCGCCCAGCCAGGCAAGGGAGGCATATTTTTCGGCATCGAGCGCCTGCTCTTCGCTCTGGCGCAGGTTGCGCTTGTGATTGGCCTGCGTGGTGAAGACGCCGCGGTGATACTCAAAGTACAGTTCGCTGCGCATCGTCGGAATGGCGATCTGCGCCGCCGGGGGCGCCTCCGGCGGATGATAGCCCTGCGCGAGGCGCTCATAGTCCCAGACCGGGGATGATTGGGCGATCTTCGGCTCCACAGCGCTGAAATAACTTCCGGCGGTGCCGAACCGGTAGTGCGGAACGATCCTGCTCCCGTCCGCCCAGTGCGCACCCTCATCGAGCGTGGCCCGCGTCGGGCCACCGCCATGATCGCCGACACCGTACAGGTCCATCATCTCCGTCAGGCCGGGTGCGGCGGTCCGAGCAGCGGCCAGATCGATCGACAGCCGCACCGGATCGAGACGGGTATTGCCGTATTCGTGGGGAAAATAGCTCAGTACCCGGCTGCCATCCGGCGATTGCCACCAGAACAGCTTGAAGGGCAGCTGGTTGGTGTCGTTCCAGGCCATCTTCTGCGTCACGAAATAATCAATTCCGGACTTCTTGTAGATCTGCGGGGTCTGCCAGCCATAGCCAAACGAATCCGGGTTCCAGCCGATGCGCACATCCACGCCGTACTGCTGCGCGAAGAAGCGCTTGCCGAGCAGCAGCGAGCGGGCCTCGGCTTCCCCGTCCGGCATGTTCAGATCGGGCTCGACCCACATGCCGCCTACAATCTCCCAGCGTCCTTCCCTGATCCGCTGCCCGATACCGGCATTGATCACCGGGTACTTGCTCGCCATCCAGTCATTGTAGGCTGCGGCCGACTGGGTGAAGGTGAACCAGGGGTATTCGTCCATGAGCTGCAGCGCACTCGAGAAGGTGCGCTTGACCACATCGACCGTTTCCGTCCAAGGCCAAAGCCAGGCGGCATCAATGTGGGAGTTGCCGGTTTCGTAGAACGTCGCCTGCTGCAACACGGGCTGCAGCGGCGCCAGATGCGCGTGCGCGGCGCGCAGCGATGCATCGAACCGCGACTGGTTGCGCACTGCCAGCGCCTGCAGATCCACCATCGCAATCGCCTGCTCGAGCACGGAACGATCCGCTTGCACGTCCCGCGACAGACCCGGCAGCAGGGCTGCCGCGCTGAGAAATTCTGCGCGCAGGTCCGCGGGGCTCGGCCGCTCAGCAGCAAACTCGATCCTCAGGTTGACATCGTTGAAGCTCTTGTCATCCACGGTAGGCAGCAACTTGACGGCCACCAGCACTTTCTCGGCCGGCCGAGCGTGATCGAACAGCACAATGGGCTCGAGATCATCTCCGAGAGCCACGCGGCGACCATTGAAATAGAGAATCTGTGTGATCGGACCGTTGGCGGAGGCATCAAAACGAAACCAGACTCTGGCGCCGGCGAGGTCGTAGCCATTGAGATTCCTGGGCACTTCGATCCAGCGGCGATACCAGACCGCATCGACGCCCGCGTGACTGCCCGGCGCCACGCTGCTCCAGGCGCTATCGTCGAACGCAGGGTCTTCGGCATGGGGCACATCGCCAGCATGGGTTCGCCATTCCCCTGCGGGCAGCGTACCGCAGGCCTCAAGACGTGCGATCACGGTCTGTGACTCGGCGGGCAAGGTATGCACGAGCGCTGCGACCTGAGCGTCGAGGCTCAGCTGTTGCGCGGCGACGGGCAGCGCCGACAGCCAGCAGGCGCTGAGACACACCGCAAGGCCGCCGCTCACGCGCATTGGACTACTCCCGGCGCCTCAGGATAAGGAATCTCCCCTCACGTCGCCGTGAGGGGAGAGCACTGCCACCCACCCCGTCTTAGAACTTGTACTTGGCCTCAATGTTGACTTCGCGGCCCACGATCGACCGGCCAAAGCCCACATTGTTCTGCACCGCGTTGCCTTCCACTCGGGCATTACCCTCAGTGAGGCCGAACTGGTTGGTGAGGTTCGAGCCGAGTACACGGAACATCCAGTTCTCACCCACGTTCGCCACGACGCCTGCACCCAGGTCGTAGTAGCTGCCGAGGGGATTGAGGCCCGTGTTGTCCTGGTAGTGCTGACCGATGTGCTCGTAGTTGACGAACTCCGTCAACGTGCCCCAGCTCATGTTCTGCGTGTCGCTCGGCGACACGCGAACCTGGAACTTGGGCAGACGAGCCAGCTGTACGCCGTTGATGGCGCCGCAGACCACCTGCCCGCTGATGTTGGTGTACACATAGCAGCCGATGTAGTCCTTGTAGTGGGCGTCTTCCCAATTGGCGTTGACCGTGATCTTGGCATCCCGCAAGGCCTGCACATCGCTGTCCGCGAGCGGATTCACGCTGCCGATGAAGCGCAGTCCCTTGGCGGTCGACCCATAGGTGCTCAGCGGGCCGATCGGCACCTG
>Ga0326728_10020285_pt1 | contig 12709 bp, 18 predicted proteins | sample MB3enrmetagenome_FD_207602 | JGI IMG/M metagenome (GOLD analysis project Ga0326728, IMG submission 207602) | Lab enriched peat soil microbial communities from McLean, Ithaca, NY, United States - MB31MN | ecosystem: Environmental > Terrestrial > Soil > Wetlands > Peat | place: USA: New York...
TTCAGAGCCGCTTCACTACCAGACCGGGAATCATCTGGAAGTGACGCACATTCGCCGTCGCCACGGCGTAATCAAACTCCAGTGCCGTTACCCCGATCACCAGGTCCTGGAACGGAATCGCCACGCCCCTTCGCCTGGATTCGCCATCGATCCTGGCCGCGCGACGGGCGATGTCGAAGGTCAGGGGATACGTGGGAATGGCCGCGAACAGGTCGTCGAAGAACTTCTGCCGGTTCGCGGCTTGCACCGCGTTCTTGGCGCGCCAGATGCCATGTTCCAGTTCGATCACGCTCACAGTTGACAACGCAAGCGCTTCCGGCCCCAAGCTGGCTCGAATGGCCGCCAACAGGTCAGCCGCGGACTGTCCCTTCCGCTCTCCGGCGATGACCGCACTGGAGTCCAGGATTAGTCCCATACCGACGTGTCGAGCGGCCGGCGGCTGGCGATGATCTCTTCCAGATCCGCGGCATAATCCTCATCCAGCTTCGCTCCCGAGCCGTGCGCCTTCGCCAGCGCGATACATTCGTCGATGGGACGGCCCGGCCCTTTCACCGGACTGATTACGGCTACCCGCCGATGATCCTGCTCCACCACGACCTCCGCCCCGTGCTTAAGCTTCTCCAGCACGGCGGCGAAGTCGTTCGCCACCTCGGCGTCGGTCATGCGGACCTGTTCCATATCTTCAATGATACGTCTTGTTCGTCCTCCCTTGCTTTGACGGCTCACACCCAGTTCTTCTCGCTCCACTGCTGGAATGCGGCCTCGGTCAGCCGAGTCAGCGCGGCGATCAGTTCCGGTTCCGGATCGGTCTTGAAGTTGAAGCAAGTTTTGCCCTGCATGCGCTTCTTCAAGGCCGGTGTGATGCGGGTGGCGAGCACCGGGCACATGTAGAGCGGCATCAGATGAAAGCTCACGTAGGCCTTGCCGAGATGCACCGAGCCGAAGAACATGGGCTGCCCTTTATGCTGTGGGAAGGGTGACCCGGATTTCGTGACCAGGGTGTACTCGACGGACGTGTCCGCCTTGACGGCCAGGCGATTCGCATATTCCGCGAGTACAGGTTTCAGTACGGCGAATACGGAGGCAAAAGGTGTCATCGCTTTGGTGCTTTCCGGCTGCCCGCGCCCTTCAGCGGGTTGGCGGGCTGGTAGTCGAGTTCCTTGGAGAGCATCTCCACCAGCCGCGAGAGGACCTTGGTGCGCGCCCAGTACTTGTCGTTTCCTTCCACCAGGCACCAGGGAGCGGTCCGGGTGCTGGTCTTCACCAGCATCTCCTCGACGGCTTCCTCGTAGACGCCCCATTTCTGGCGATTGCGCCAGTCCTCGTCGGTGAGCTTCCAGGATTTGTAGCCGATGGCCTTGCGCTCCTCGAAGCGGCGGAGTTGCTCCTCGCTCGAGATGTGGATCCAGAACTTAGCCAGGATGGTCCCGAAGTCCTTCAACTGGCGCTCGAAGGAGTTGATCTCTTTGTAGGCGCGCTGCCATTCCGGCTCGGCGGCGAAGCCCTCGACGCGCTCCACCAGCACGCGGCCGTACCAGGTGCGGTCGAAGACGGCGATCTGGCCGCGCTCGGGAAGCCGGCGCCAGAAACGGTAGAGGTAGTGGCGGGTCTTGTCCTCGCCCTGCGGCGCGGCAATGGAGTAGACCACGTAGCCGCGGGGGTCGAGTTTCTCCGTAATTCTCTTGATGGCGCCGCCCTTGCCGGAGGCATCCCAGCCTTCAAAAAGGACGATTACCGGGCGCTTCTGCAAATAAACCTGGTAGCCCAATTCGCGGAGCTGAATCTGGCGCGCCGTGACCTCGCGGACGTAGGCCTCGCGATCGAGCTTTCGGGTCAGGTCGAGTGTTTCCAGCATCAGAGCCTCTCACCCCCGAGCGACTCCATGGCCGCGCGGAGTTCCGCGTCCTTGGCCAGCGCGGCGGGGACTTCCACGCGAGGCGGCGCGTCGGCGCCCAGGCGCTTCTCCATGACGGAGACGATGGTCTCGAAGATTCTCTTGCGCGCGTGCCATTTCGAGGTTGCTTCGACAATGGTCCACGGCGCGAATTCGGATTCGGTCAGCTCCAGCATCTCCTCGGTGGCGGCCAGATACTCGTCGTACTTCTTGTGGCGAGCCCAATCGGCGGCGGTGACGCGCCAGGCCTCGAGCGAATCGGCTTCAATGGCGCGGAACCGTTCCTTTTGCTCTTTCCTGGAAATGTGCAGGAAGAACTTCATGATCGCAACGCCGTCGTCGGCCAGCGTGCGCTCGAACTCAACGATGTCGCGATAGGCGTCGCGCCACGCCTTCTCCGGGATGGCGCCCTCGACCCGCTCGTCCAGGACGCGAATGTACCAACTGCGATCGAAGATGACCATCTCGCCGCGGTTGGGGACTTTCAGCCAGAAGCGCCACAGCCAGGGGCGCTGCTGCTCGTAGGTGCGCGGAGCGGTGATGGGATACAGTTTGAAACCGCGCGGGTCCAGCCGCTGCGTCAGAGCGGCGATCACCGTGCCCTTGCCCGAGGCGTCCCATCCCTCGAACACGACGACTGTCGCGACGCCGTGGTCCCAGCACGCCTTCTCCAGATCGTACAGGCGCTGCTGAATGGAGGGCAGGGCCAGTTTGTACTCCTCGCGCGAGAGCTTCCTCTTGAGGTTGATGTTTTCCAGCATGGCTCCTCATCAATCGGGGCGCTGGCTGGCGTCGGCGTCCCGCGTGCTTGGTGCTTATTGCTTCTCTTCTAGGTCGCTGATGCGATCTTCGTGGATGGCGGCGATGTGTTCGAGCCGCTTGATGGAGTCGAGGACGGTTTCGAAGTTGCGGGCGACGGCCTGGAAGCTGCTGGTTGTCTGGGCTGATCCCTCCCGCCAGTCGGCGTGCATCAGTTCGATGGATTGGGTTAGCGCTTCGTGGCGTTCGGTGAGCCGTTCGAGGCGTTCATCTATGGTCATGGGTCGGTTTCTCCGTGCGTGTGGGGTGCGGCTGCCCCTGGTTTGATTATGCCACTGGCGTGCGGCGGGTGCCGGACCGCGGCGCCTCGCGCCGGCAGCGGCCTCCCCCGCCGCGCCGCCCCTTGCGCCGGGACCCCGATTTCGCCATAATACGGCCAGATCCCGAAAATTGGTATGATTCATCACTGACAGGAGACCTGCCGTGCGAAACGCCCTGGTAGCCGGTATAGTTTCGTGTTCTGATCGTCCTCTGAAACCCAGAGCCCAGCGGTTCCTGATGGGCCTCTCGTCCGACGAGCTTCAATTCATTGCCGAGTTTCTCGGCGCGTGCATCCTGGAATCCACGGAAAAAAGCCGCTGCTCCCGTTCGGAACTGGCCGAGCGGATCGCGCAGTTCCAGCGGGGACGGCTGCGCTGCCCCCCTGGCTGCTCCGAAGACCAGGACCACAAGATGATTCTGCTGCTCGAATACCTGAGCCGAAGCGGTTCCCCGCGAATTTCGCTCGCCATGCGAGCCGGACACGCCTGACCGGCCTACTGCACGATGCCGTCGGCGGACTGGGGTTCCAGTTTGATTTCACCAAATGCGGTTTCGTATTGCGTGACGTTCTGCTGGAGAACGCGGAGCAGCGCCTTGGCTTGCTGCGGGCTGACGTAAATGCCCTCGAAATTGTAGATGGCGACGTTGTCCGGCGTGGTCTGGTTCACGCGGCCGAAGAGGAGGAAGAAATCCCACAGATTCACCCGCACCTGGACGCTATTGGCGTAGTTCTCCCGGTAGTCGGGTGTGTTAATCAACTGAATCTTGGGGGGCGGCGCTTGAATCATAGTTTCCAGAGTAGCACCAGCCAGCGGGGAGGATTAGCCCATTCGAGGCAGCGCCCGGCGGCCATTGAAAAATTTTACGATTTTGACAAAACCGGAGCCACTAGTTTTGCGTCGGATGAAATGAGGCATAGGCCATGAAAGCACTCGTTGAGAATCGCATCAAGGGGCAAGTCCATTGTCCGATCTGCACCCACACGGTGCCGGCGGAGATCGACCTGAAGGGCAGGTATGCGCGCGTGGCGCCCGGCCAGAGATGTCCGCGGTGCTCGTCGTCGCTGGACGTCGCCGTGGTGGTACGGCTTCCGGAAGCCGCCTAGCCCAGTACGTACCCGCCCCGAGACAGGTTGTACGGAGGCGCGCTTTCTGCCATAGTGGGATTGGTAGTGAAGATGAGGCGGAAGGCGCAGCCAAAGCTCGAGCCGGTGGTCTCCAGGGAGCTGCTGGAACAGGCTAAGCGTTCCATTTCCCCGGACCGCCTGACGAAGGCTGCGAAGTGCTCGGTTTGTGGCGCCGAGGCTTCCGATGCGGGGAGCGAGCCGCTGTGCTGGGTCTGCCGCCGCCTCAAGATCAGCGCCTGGCACGAGAGCGAGCAGCAGATGCCCGCTCAAGAGTAGCGCGGTCAAGAGTTCGCTTCGATCGAATTCGCCACTTCCTCCCACTCCCCCATCAGCGTCTCCAGGTCGGCGCGGCGCGCGTTCAGCAGCTCGGTGACGCGCCTGGTCTCCTCCGTGCTGACGAAACTGCCGAGGGCGGCCTCGTAATCGGCGATCTCGACCTCCAGTTTGGTAACCTCGTCTTCGATGGCTTTCCGGCGCTCCCTCATGTGGCGCAGCTTGATGGGGTTTAGCCGCCTATCGCCCGATTTCGGCGCGGGGTGCCCTCCGGGCCCCGCGGATTCACGCGTCACTGCCGCGGGGTCCTCGACGATGGCCGCGTCACCCGGCGGGGCGCCTTCCGGGGCGCCCTTTGGGCCGCCCTCCGGACCCCCCTGTTTGCGCCAGAGGTAGTCTTCGTAATTGCCCGGATAGACCCGCAGCTTGCCGTTCTCCACTTCGAACACGCGGGTGGCCAGCTTATCGATGAAATAGCGGTCGTGGGAGACGAATACCACCGTACCGCTGTATTCCTGAAGGGCCGTCAGCAGCACGTCCTTGGCGCGCATATCCAGGTGGTTGGTGGGCTCGTCGAGCAGCAGGAAATTCGAGGGCATCATCAACATGCGGGCCAGCGCGTAGCGGTTGCGCTCGCCGCCGGAGAGCACGCCGATGGTCTTGAAGACGTCGTCTTCGGAGAACAGAAAACAGCCCAGGATGCTGCGCAGCTCGGTATTGGTGGCGCGCGGCGCGACCGTGGCCAGGTCGTCGATCATACGCGCGTTGGGGTCCAGTTCCTTGTACTGGTCCTGGGCGAAGTAGTCGGGCTGGGCGTTGTGCCCGAGGATGTACTCGCCGGCGCTGACCGGCTCCGCGCCGGCGAGGATCTTGATAAGCGTCGATTTGCCGGCGCCGTTGACTCCGACCAGGGACACCCGGTCGCCGCGCTCGACAATGAAATCCACTTCCGAGAAAACCTGGTGGCCGCCATAACTCTTGGCGACGCGCTTGAATTCCGCGACTACCCGTCCGCTCGGTTTGGGCTGCGGAAAGCGGAAGCGGATGGTCTTTTCCTGGGGCGGCATCTCGATCTTCTCGATCCGCTCCAACTCCTTGATGCGGCTCTGCACCTGCCTGGCCTTGGTGGCCTGATAACGGAAGCGGGTGATAAAGGCTTCGATCTGGCGGATTCTGTCCTGCTGGTTGCTATAGGCCGCCTGGAGCTGCGCGCGCCGCTCGGTTTTTTGCAGCTCGTAGCGCGTGTAGCCGCCCGTGTAGAAATACAGGCCCTTGTTCCAAAGCTCGCCGATCTTGCGCACCGTGACATCCAGAAAATACCGGTCGTGCGACACCAGCACAAAGGCATAGGGATAGGCAGTGAGGTACTCTTCCAGCCAGTTGCGGGCTTCCAGGTCCAAATGGTTGGTGGGCTCGTCGAGCAAGAGCAGGTTGGGCCTTTCGAGCAGCAGCTTGGCGAGCGCGATGCGCATCTGCCAACCGCCGGAGAACTCCTCGGTGCGGCGCTTCCAGTCGCGCTGCGGGAATCCGAGACCAGAGAGAACGCTGCCCACTTGGGCGTCGATGGCATATCCGTCGCGCGCGCGAAACTCGCCTTCCGCGCGATGGAAGCGCTCGGCCACCTGGGCGTATTCCGCGCTTTCCGGGTCCAGCTCGGCCATGCGGCGCGCGAGCTGCTCCTGCTCGTCTTCGAGCGCGCGCAGGTCCGAAAAGACGGTCATGCACTCGGCGAAAATCGAGCGGCCGGAAAGCCACAGCCCCTCCTGCGGCAGATAACCCATGCTGACCGCCTTCTGCGTGGCGATGGCGCCGGAATCCAGGCCTTCGATGCCCGCCAGCACCTTGAGCAGAGACGACTTTCCGGCGCCGTTGGCGCCCACGATTCCGACGCGCTCGTGGGGCGTGACCAGCCAGTCCACGTTCTCAAAAAGAATTCTGGGGCCGTAGCGCTTTCCCGCCCCCGTGAGTTGAATCATGAGTGTCGCCGGCGTTTCGAAGCGGATTGCAAATCCCATTCTAACGGGGCTGGGGCTTCGAGGCGGGCCCGCAACGCCGCGTGTCCACTCTACGCCGTCGCCATCGCCCTTCTCGGCTCGAACGTATACCCGAATCCCCGCACCGAGTGGATCAGGATCGGGTTGGCGGGGTCCTCTTCCACCTTTTGCCGCAGGCGGAGAACGTACACGTCCACGGCGCGATCGGTGATGGCGCGGTCCTGGCCCCACACGGCGTTCAGCAACTGCTCGCGGCTGAAGACCATCCCCGGACGGTTCATCAGGAACTCCAGCAGGCGGAATTCCGTGGCGGTCAGCGAAAGTGGCGTGCCGTGTAATCGAACCTGCCGGCTCGATGGATCCAGTTCCACCCCGCCGGCTTCCAACACCCGCGCCGGCGTGCCCTGCGTCCAGGGTGCGCCCCGAAGCTGCAGCTTGATGCGCGCGATCAGCTCGCGCACAAAGAAGGGCTTCACCACGTAGTCGTTGGCGCCCAGTTCCAGGCCCACGATGCGGTCCGTCTCGGAGGCGCGCGCGGTCAGAAAGATGACTGGCGTGGAAGCCAGTTCCGGGTCCTTGCGGATGCCTTTGCAGATGTCCAGACCGTCGGAATCCGGCAGCATAATATCCAGCAGGATCAGGTCGGGCCGCACCTGCCGGCACAGTTCCAGCGCTCCCTTTCCGGTCTGCAATCCGGTCAGGGAAAAGCCCTCTTTCTCGAGGTTGTACTTCAACAGCGAGAAGAGGTCGGTGTCGTCTTCGATCAGCAGGATTTTCTTCATGGGCAAGCTAAAGCATGCCCCACCATCTGTTACGGAATGGTTAAGACGCGGTGAATTCGGGATTAAGCCGTTCTCTTCCAGCCGCCGCCTCGTCCGCCGGGAGCGTGAAAAGGAACGTGGAACCCTGGCCGACGGCGCTCTCCACGCGCGTGGTTCCACCGAGCGCCGCCACCAGGTGCTTGACGATGGAAAGACCCAGGCCGGTGCCGCCCAACTCTCGCGAGCGGGCCTTGTCCACGCGGTAGAAGCGTTCGAAGAGGCGCGGCAGATCTTCCGCGGGAATCCCGACTCCCGTGTCGCGGACGTATACCTCGACGTGCCGGCCGGCCGGGCGCGCGCCCACCGTGATCCGCCCTCCGGCGGGCGTGTACTTGATGGCGTTGTCCAGCAGGTTGCTGAGAATCTGCGATACGGCCTCGCTGTCGCACCACGCCTGCGTTCCTTCGGGCGGGGAATCCTCCTCCAGCCGGATGCCGTTCTTCTCGGCGATGGGGCGAACCTGGTCCATGGCGTCCTTCAGCAATCCGTCCACCAGGTGGCTTTCGGATTCGAACTCCTGGCGCTTCTGTTCGATGCGTGAAAGCGTCAGCAGGTCTTCGGTGAGCCGTGCCAGGCGCTCGGCGTTGTGGCGGATGATCCCTAGAAACCGCATGTTGTGATCGGCATCGTACAACGCGCCGTCCATGAGAGTTTCGGTGTATCCCTGGATCGAAGCCAGCGGCGTGCGCAGCTCGTGAGACACGTTGATCACGAAGTCTTTGCGCATACGCTCCACCTTTTCCAGTTCGGTGTGCTCGCGCTCGAGCTGCGCCACGGTCTGCTGAAGGTTTCGGGCGGTGTCGTTCAAAGTTCCGGCGAGTTGTCCGAATTCGCTCGAACCGGTGTCGGCCAGCCGCGCGCGGAAGTTGCCTCGCGCCAGCTCGCCGGCGTGCGCCATGATGGTGGCCAGCCGCCGCGAAATCAGCCGCGCCAGCACCGCCGCAATGGCAATTGCCGGAAGAAACGCCAGCGCCGTGCTGGCCAGGATCTTTCCGCGAATCCGGTTGACCTGCCGGTTGATTTCCGCGAGCGGCACGGCAATGCGGATGGCGCCGCCCAGCGGCGCGGCCGGCACCGCAACATAGAGAAAGGACACGCCGATGGTGGCGCTGTGACGGATGCTCGAACCCGTTTCGCCCCGGAACGCCTGCATCAGCTCGGGGCGCGTCCGGTGATTCTCCATCTCCGCGGCGTTGGCTTCCGAGTCCACGAGCACCTTGCCATCCGCCCGCACCACCGTAATGCGGCCCCCGGCCGCCCGCGCCATGGCCCGCGCGTACTGGTCATCCAGCCGGCCCGCATCCGGCAGCGAGAGCGCCAGCATCCGCCCCTTCTCCGCCAGTTGTTGCGTCAGGTTCCGGATGTAGGTGTCCCGGGCCACCTGCGTGGTGAAATAATCCACCGTCACCAGCGCCAGCAGCAGCAGGCAGAACACGCCCAGGATCAGCTTGAGAAAAATTTTGCCGGTCAAGAGGGTTCCTCGAAGCGATAGCCGAAGCCGCGGACCGTGGTGAGGTAACGCGGGCTCTCCGGCTGTTCTTCAATCTGTTCCCGCAATCGGCGAACATGCACGTCCACCGTCCGCGGAGTGACGTAGCGCTGCTCGCCCCATACCGCTTCCAGAAGCTGGCTGCGGCTGTAGGCGCGGCCCCGGTGCGTCAGGAAGAACTCCAGCAGGTTGAATTCGGTCGCGGTAAGCGAAAGCTCGCGGCCCTCGAGGAAAACGCGGTGCGCCGTCCGGTCCAGCTTGAACGGGCCGATCTCCACCGCCTCCGGTTCGGCATCCATCTCTTCCCGCCGCAGGTGCGCCTTCACGCGCGCGATCAGCTCGCGCGGGCTGAAGGGCTTGGTCATGTAATCGTCGCCGCCGATCTCGAGGCCGAGCACGCGGTCCACTTCGTCCGACCTGGCTGTGAGGAAGAGCACCGGTGTCCGCGAGAGCGCCGGCGACTGGCGTATCTGGCGGCACAACTCGAAGCCGTCCACTTCGGGCAGCATCACGTCCAGCACAATCAGGTCCGGCTTGGAGTTCTCCAGAGCCTTCAGAGTTCCCTTGGCGCCGCCCAAAACCTGCGCCTCGTAACCGTGGCGGGTGAGGTTGTAGTCGATCAGCGCGGCCAGTTCGGCCTCGTCCTCCACTATGGCGATTCGTTTGGGCATGGGTCCTGCTGGGTTACGTTCCATTGTAACGAGTAGCGTTTGCGCGGAAGGTTCGCTGGGAATCCGCGGCTGTACGGGCGTGGCGGCTTACATGCCTCGTTTTCCGGGGAGCTTTTCGGATTCGTGATCATCCCCAGCGGACCAGCGTCCAGCAGAACGATCAGGCTCACGGGAAGAACTTGTAGCCGGCAGGGCGATCCTCGTCGAGGGAGCGGCGCAGTACTTCGAACGTCTCCCGCTGTTCCGCCTCATCCCCTTGCATCCACTCGTCAGACAGTCGCGCTAACGCAGACGGATCGGCCTCTTGCGACCGCAGGCGGTCTTGTTGCACGAGAACCCTAGGCGGCTGGTCGTGTTTGGATGTGTCCGGCATTCCTTCACGATTGATCTTACTCCAGAACCCGTCGTCCAGCATCGAGCCCTGATCGGCGAGGGTGAATCCCGTCAATGCGTGTTCGAGAAACACGCCTACGGTCGATACGTAAGTACGAAACTGACTTCCACCTGGGCTTCAACCCGCAGGGCCTGACCGTTCTTCTTGCCAGGCGCGAACGTCCACCGCTGCACGGCAGCGACCGCCCTTTCGTCGAGGCCCAGACCGGGGCCCCTCACCACCTTGATATCCTTTGCTCGACCGTCGACGTCGACGATGATCTTCAGGAGCACCGTGCCCTCCAGCTTCGCTAGGCGGGCTTTCTCAGAGTATTCGGGATCGACCTTGCTCAGAAGCACCGGCTGGCCGACGCCATCGATACGTTCCGCATTGGGATTAGCCGCCTGGCCCGGAAGCATGTCCTGCAACGGCACGGCATTCCTGTGGGCTATTGGTCGCTGGCCGATCTCTTCCAGGATCACCGCGATCAGGCTCATTCGGCCTTTTCGTCTCGTTCTCTTGTCTTTCGACCGCTTTCTGTTTGTCGACCGCCTGCTGTTTCTCGTGCTCCGGCGTTCCGGGAATCCGCGCGCAGGTCGGCTTCCTCAGAGGCACGACCTTCGGCTCCCCAGCGAACTCCTCGGTTGTGATCGTCGGAGAGTCCAGGTCAACCGTCGCACCAGTGTGCATGAATTCAAATATTCGCTTTATGTCGAGCCGAAACTTCCAATGCCCGTTCAAATTCCACATTTCCGCTTCTTTGAATACATCTTCCCGCTTGGTGTACCAACCGGTGTTCGAGTCCCGCCAGTCGTCCCATCGGCCATCCTTGAGGTAGTCCCTCAAAACCTTCCCCGTAACGTATGCCCATCCTTTCCACCGGTACCCATTCTCGCGGTCCGCTTCCGTTAGTGGCTCGGGCAGCACTTGGGGAAACGATGGCTGTTTGTATCGGCAGATGCCGTCGCCCAAGACTCCTTCGTAATACGAGTCGCCACACCGCGTCGGAGTAGCCGCCCAAAGCCGATTCGCAGCCGCTTGCGGATCGTCCGATGATGCGCTTCTGCCGCGGGCAGAAGTCGATTGAGATTCAGGCTTAGAGGACACAGTAGCGGACGCGCGCCCGGACTGTCCGCATGCGGCACAGGCTGACATGATGACGGTGGGAACGGCTTTGGCGCAGGTTCCTGCCTTCATGCGCCACAGACTACCACGAATGCGGGGGCGCCGGTTTCAAATACGGTCGCCATGGCCGCCGCCGCAAGCTTTGAAGCACGAAAGACAGGCCGGCAGGGCACAAGCGAACCGGATGCTATCACGACCGTGACCAGCCTGACTGCGCCCGTCGCCAGCGGGGCGACTCGATGGGAGTCGCCGGGAGCATACGGAATTCCGCGCCAGCACACGCCTGGCATCTTGTTAAACTGAATGGGTTATGGCACATCGAACGCGAGTCGGCTGCGCCTGTGCGTTGCTGGGGCTCCCCCTGTTAGCGATCAGTCAAACCCCACAGCGACCAAATGACATGGTTCTGTACGGGTGGTTGGCGTGGCCGAGAGTGGGCGGAGCCGCTCCGGCCAGTGAGGTCGCGAATAAGCTGTGGAGCACGATTCTAACCAAGTGTCCTGTTCCGGGTTCGAAGCCCCTGGCTTTTTCCTATTTCTACGCTGGGCAGCCGGACGACAAGATTCGGAGCCTGTATGAATACCGTGGCGCGGTGATCGAACGCACGGGGGACTCTAGTCCCTCCGAAGCCGACAGGTTGAACGGTCTTCAGTCGGAAACCTGGGCGGTCATGCACTTTTCCCTCTAACGCTCCCTTGACCTAATCTACACCCACGACGGAACTGTCGCGAGTGAGCAAAACCCCCAATGGAAATGGTCAAAGTGGCATGACAACAGCGATGATCAGTTGCGCTTGGCGGTGCATATGAGAAAGACGAACAATCAATGGTTCCATGGCCCGCTTTCGGGCGCAGCAACGCGGGGTAGCGATGTCTTTGACCCGGACAAGATTGGCGCCGCAAGGCTGTCCTGTGAAGCCGCCACCGGTCCCGATCCTTTCGGCTTCACCGTCCAGCGGGGTGCTGCGGTGGAACGCGTCGGCGGCGGTGTGTCAGAGCCGGTGGTCATCTATGAGGTCGATCCCGACGGTCCTAGGGGGCACGGCACGGTGCTACTGCGCGTCGTTGTCGACGTCGACGGCAAAGCCAAGGACATCAGGTTGGTGGACGGCCTCGGCCCCGGCTTCGATCAAAGCGCGATGGAATGCGTGCGGAAGTGGAGGTTCACACCGGGCAGGAAGAACGGTCAGCCTGTACCGGTTGAGTTTCAGGTGGAAGTCAAGTTCCGAATTAAGTAAGCACAGCCAAGCCAAGCGGTCCGCCGTCCCGCGTCGAGATCCTGACGGGGAGCATCATTGCCCTAGAGCCGTCGAAACGCAAGTGGCTGAATAGACGATGTTTGAGATCCGTATCGCACAGCCTATCACCGCGTCGTTAGACTGTTTTGGAGCGGCGATACAGACGACGATAGGCGTCGATAGCGCCGATCATCCCGCACGCTCCACAGGAGTGTAGTAGGTCCAGCGAGGCGGCGTTCCCTGGCGCTGCAGCTTCCCGGCTGCGCAGAGCCTCGTTAGGAGTCGGCCCGCTTGTGGGCTGTTGATCCCGCAAAGCTCCATTACCTGCCCGCGTTCGATCCTGCCATGCGCGGCGACGTACTCCAGAACCATCGCCTCTTGTCGTATCGCCGTTATTCCGTGCGCCCGGACATAGCCTGCCGGGTGCCCCAGTTGCCGGTACATCCCGGCGCTCAGATGATAGACCCGGCCCCGCTTCTCCCCTTTGGCTTCCAGAAGCCCTCGTTCCTGCAAGCGCTCCAGAACGGCGTGGCCATCGGCGGCCCCTTTCTGAAGCAGTCTGGCTGCAATTTCCGAATCGATCCGCCGTTCATGGAACAGTTGGTTCAGTACCAGAAGCTCGTCAA
>Ga0326728_10020286_pt1 | contig 12708 bp, 10 predicted proteins | sample MB3enrmetagenome_FD_207602 | JGI IMG/M metagenome (GOLD analysis project Ga0326728, IMG submission 207602) | Lab enriched peat soil microbial communities from McLean, Ithaca, NY, United States - MB31MN | ecosystem: Environmental > Terrestrial > Soil > Wetlands > Peat | place: USA: New York...
ATCCCGACGCCAATCTGCGGCTCATCTCCCGCATGATGAGGCCGCGGCCAGACACGATGCCCTCCGGCGAACGAGCATCTAACTTTGTGTCGATCGACGAGCCGTTTTCCGTGGCATTCCGCATGCGAGGTGGCCTGGCAAGCTGAATTGCGCGAGGGGGCCCTGTTCTTCCCTGGATCGGTCCCCTGGCGCTGAAACCAACGAGGGGAGGCAATATGGAAGACCAGTCAGTTTCCGAACCGAAGATGCGAAGCAATGGCGCGAACAGCGATCCGGCTGCCTCGGCCCGCCTCTTGTATGCCACCCACCTGAAGAAGGCGTCGCGGTCCGTCGAGCAGGACGTATCTCATCTCTGCTCCGCCTTTCTTGCGGAGCGGGGTTGCCTCAGTCCGGGCAAGTCGCAGAAACAGACCGCTGCCTGAGCGCGGGTCTCTCGAATCGCCCGGGTCCAGTCCTCCCGTCCGGCGTTTGGTCCTCCGATCCGGCGGTCGCACAAGCCGGCAATGCGGCGAATTGCGGGATTTCCACGGTGTCTGGGCAGGATTCCCAGCGATGCGGCGGTTTGCGGCGCAAACGGGGCAGGGGGCTGCTATCATCATTTTCGGCGGAGCGAACGCCGCAAACAGACTATGAGCGAATCTACGGAAGCGACTGCAGGGACCGCGCCAGAGAAGTCGAGGCTGCGCGAGAAGGGCCGGCTGATGTCGGCGTCGGAGATTGAGCGGACGCTGGTCCGGCTGGCGCACGAGATTGTCGAGAAGAACGACGGCAGCGCGAACCTGGGGCTGATCGGCATCAAGCGGCGCGGCGTGCCGCTGGCCGAGCGGCTGGGGAAGCTGATCGCCGGCATCGAGAAGCGGCCGGTGGATACGGGCGTGCTGGACATCAACCTGTACCGCGACGACCTGACGACGACCGGGCCACGGCCCACGGTGGTGCCGGGCGAGATCGGCTTCGACGTGAACGGGCGCGACATCGTGTTGCTGGACGACGTGCTGTACACCGGGCGCACGGTGCGGGCGGCGATGGATGCGCTGTTCGACCACGGGCGGCCGAAGAGCGTGCAACTGCTGGTTCTGATCGACCGCGGACACCGCGAGCTTCCGATCCAGGCGACCTATACCGGGCGCACGGTGCCGACCTCGCGGCGCGAGATCATCGAAGTGAAGCTGAACGAGATCGACGGGCAGGAGCAGGTGCTGCTGGTCGAGCTGGCGGACTGAGGCAGGAGCGCGTGACCGAGCGGGCGAAGAGAGCTGCGACGAAGGGGGCCGGGGCGGGCCTGCTCTCTGAATTGCCGGCAGACTCTTTGGCATATGCTGTGGGATCGCTGATTTCGGTGGAGCATCTGTCGGTGGCGGATGTGGCCGGGATTCTGGCGAGCACCGCGCGGCTGGAACGGATGGACGCAGCCGAGCGGGCGCGCGTGCTGCCGGGGCGGACGATTGCGCTGCTGTTCTACGAGTCGAGCACGCGGACCAGGACCTCGTTTGAGCTGGCGGCCAAGTCACTGGGCGCGACCACCACGCTGGTGAGCGACAAGTCTTCGTCAATCGAGAAGGGCGAGAGCCTGAAGGACACCGGGCTGACGCTGCGCGCTCTGGGCGCGGAGGCGATTGTGCTGCGCCATCCGTCGTCGGGCGCGGCGTCGCTGCTGGCGCGGGTGACCGGGCTGCCGGTGCTGAACGCGGGCGATGGAATGCATCAGCATCCGTCGCAGGCGCTGCTGGACCTGCGCACGATCCTGCTGCGGCTGGGGAAGGACGCGAGCGCGGTGGATGCGAAGACGCTGGACGGCGTTACGGTGGCGATTGTGGGAGACATTCTGCATAGCCGCGTGGCGCGGTCGAATGCCATGCTGCTGCCGCGGCTGGGCGCGCGCGTGGTGCTGTGCGGGCCGCCGGAGCTGCTGCCGGAGAGCGCGCTGGGGATCGGTGACGGAGTTGAGATTGAGCGGGACTTCGATCGCACGCTGCGGCGGGCCGATGTGGTGATGATGCTGCGCATCCAGAAGGAGCGGCTGGCGGGCTTCGACCTGGACCTGGCGGAGTTTATCGCACGGTACCAGTTGAGCCTGGAACGGCTGAAGACAGTGGCCGCAAAGACGGTGGTGATGCATCCTGGGCCGATCATTCGCGGGCTGGAGATTGCCGGCGAGGTGGCCGATGGAGCGCAGTCGGCGATCGAGGAGCAGGTGAGCCAGGGCCTCGCGATACGGCGCGCGCTGCTGGTGCGGGCGCTCGGAGGGAAGGCATGAGGCACTTCGTGCGGTTTTGGACTTTGTGTTGCTCCTCCCGATGGTCGGCACGGAATTCATGTGGCGACCACCGATATTTCTTGTGGATGTGGGTATGAGCGACTTGCTGATAAAGAATGGGCGCGTGGTCGATCCTGCGAGCGGGACCGATGGGCCCCGCGACGTGCTGCTGCGCGATGGGCGGGTTGCGGCGGTGGAGCTGCCGGGCGCGCTGGCGGGCGTTGCAGGATCGCTGCCGAAGGAGAACCAGATCGATGCGGCGGGATGCGTGGTTGCGCCGGGGCTGATCGACATCCATGTGCATCTGCGCGAGCCGGGGCAGACGCACAAGGAGACGATTCGCACCGGGACGGCGGCGGCGGCGGCGGGCGGATTCACCACCGTGGTGGCGATGCCCAATACGACGCCGGTGAACGATTCGGTGAAGGGCCTGCGCTGGATGATGGACACGGCGCGCGGGCCGGTGGTGAAGCTGCTGGCGATGCCGGCTGCGACCTTTGGCAGCCTGGGCTGCGAGATTACGGACTTCCACGAGCTGGTGAAGGCGGGGGCCGTCGGGTTCACCGACGACGGCAAGCCGGTGCTGGAGGACGAGGTGATGCGCGCGGCGCTGGTGGCGGCGGCGGGGCTTGGCGTGCCGGTGTCGCAACACGCGGAGGACACGCGGCTGACGGCCGGGTGCAGCGCGAATGCGGGGCGGGTGGCGTTCCGGCTGGGGCTGCGCGGGATGCCGGTGGAGGCGGAGGCGCGCATCGTGGAGCGCGACCTGCATCTGCTGCGGGAGATCGAACGGGTGGAGCGGGCGAGGCCGCATCTGCATGTGCAGCATGTGTCTACATCCCGTGCGTTGCACGAAATACGGCGCGCGAAGGCGGAGGGACTGCATGTGACCTGCGAGGCCACGCCGCACCACTTCACGCTGACCGACGAGGCGATCGGCGACTACGACACGAACGCCAAGATGAATCCGCCGCTGAGGGCGGAGGCGGACCGGCGGGCCGTGGTAGAGGCGCTGCTGGATGGGACGGTGGACTGCATTGCGACCGACCACGCGCCCCATGCCTCGTGGGAGAAGGAAGTGGAGTTCGAGCGCGCGGCCAATGGGATTACCGGGCTGGAGACCGCGCTGGGACTGGCGTTGCGCGTGCTGCATCGCGAGCATGGGATGCCGCTCAGCCGCGTGATTGCGCTGATGAGTGCGCATCCGGCGAGCGTGATCGGGCTGAAGCAGCGCGGAAACCTGCGGGTGGGGAGTTATGCCGATGTGGTGGTCTTCAACGCGGCGGCGGAGTGGAACTTTGCGGTGAGTGCATCGCGGTCGAAGTCGAAGAACACGCCGTTCGACGGGGCGGCGATGCTGGGGCGGGTGCGGGCGACGGTGTGCGAGGGACGCGTGGTGTACCGGGAGGCGGTGAAGTGATGCTGCCCGAGGAGCGCATGAGCCTTGATCGAGCCGGGGATAAGTATGAATGTAAGGCGATCGAGGACATTCGCCAACATGGTGTTCATATTCTTCATGTTTTTGACGACAACGGAGTGTCTCCTGATTTCAGCTATACAGTGGGTCTTTGGCATACGCATGGACACCCTGAAGTACTCATTTCAGGGTTGAAGGAGGATCTGCGACATAGATTACTCAACAACCTTAACTATCAGATTGAATATGGGCGTCAATACATGGATGGTCATAGTTTTACCGATGTGATTGACGGATACCGCTGCTATTTTCAGAAACTTCCAAAGAGGCAATATCGGAAGTATCTCGGATGGGATCGGTGGTTTTACGGCGATGATGAATTCGACGCGGTGCAAATGCTTTGGCCCAGCATCGATCACATCTATCCATGGGAAGACAAGGCAAGCGAATTTCTGAAGAGCTCCCAAGAAGTTCTGACTAAGATTCCTGTTCTTGTTTCTTAATTATCCGCTGACGTTGGGAACTTGCCGCCATATCTTACGTAGGTTTCATCTCCATGATTGGCGGATGCTATTGCTGGATGAACTCCAGCAGGTCGGCGTTGATCTGGTCTTTGTGGGTGGAGCAGAGGCCGTGGCCAGCGCCGGGGTAGATCTTGAGCGTGGCGGCGGGGATCAGTTTGGCGGTGGCGAGCGCGGAGGCACTGATGGGGACCATCTGGTCGGCGTCGCCGTGCAGGATGAGGGTGGGGACGTTGAACTTTTTGAGGTCTTCGGTGAAGTCGGTCTCGGAGAAGGCCTTGACGCAGTCGTGGACGGCCTTGAGGCTGGCGGTCATTCCCTGGCGCCAGAAGTTGTCGCGCAGGCCCTGGGAGACTTTGCTGCCAGGCTGGTCGGCTCCGAAAAAGGGCGCGCTGACGTCCTTGAAGAACTGGGCTCGGTCGGCGAGGATAGCGGCGCGGATCTGGTCGAAGACCTCCATGGGCAGGCCGCCGGGGTTGGCTGCGGTCTGGAGCATGAGCGGCGTCACTGCGCCAATGAGGACGGCCTTGGCGATGCGGCTGGTGCCGTGGCGGCCGATGGTGCGGGCGACTTCGCCGCCGCCCATGGAGTGGCCGACGAGGACGGCGTCCTTCAGGTCGAGGAGGTCGATGAGCTGGGCCAGGTCGCCGGCGAAGGTGTCCATGTCGTGGCCCTGCCAGGGCTGGCTGGAGCGGCCGTGGCCGCGGCGGTCGTGGGCGATGCAGCGGTAGCCGTGGGAGGCGAGGAAGAGCATCTGGTCCTCAAAGGCGTCTGCGCTGAGCGGCCAGCCGTGGCTGAAGACGACGGGTTGGCCCGTGCCCCAGTCCTTGTAGTAGATCTGGGTGCCGTCTTTGGTGGTGAAGGTGCTCATGGGGTGGTCTCCTTAGAAGCGGAGAAAGAAGCCGAAGGTGGGCTCGCTGGTGCGGGTGCGGCGGGTGATGGTGAGATAGTTGGTGAGGAAGTCGGGCTCGAGATAGATGAGCTGGCGGAAGCCCACGCGAACGCCGAAGTGGTTCGCGCTGCCGGTGAAGTTCTGCTCGATGCCGAAGTTGTAGTAGTAGGCGGCGCGGTACTGGAAGGGAAGGCCCTCGCCGCCGTTGGGCGTGGGCTTGAAGCGGATGGTGCCGCCGCCGGCCCCAAGGTAGGGCTGGACGCCGTGGAAGCTGGGCGTGTGGGCGACGTAGCCGAAGGTGATCTCGCGGACGCCGGTCTGCGCGCTGTGCAGCAGGCTCGGGACGAGCGGGGGGGTGAAGGTGAAGTTCTGGGTGTAGCGGGAGTTGCCGAAGTTGAACTCGAAGCCGGCGAGCGGCTTGGCGACGTAGCGCAGGGTGATGAGTTCTCCGACCGTGCTGCTGGGTGAGATGAGGAGGTTGTTGCGGGTGCTGGCGGCGTCGCGCTTCTCGATGCCGGAGACGTCGGAGCTGATGATTCCGTCGGCACTGACGGCGAGGTCGAAGCGGTTGAGCTGCTTCTGGAAGGGTGTGAGCGGCGTGGCTTCCTGTCCGATGGCCTGCGATGCGGTGAGGCTGAGGAGGCAGAGCAGGAGAGCTGGGACGAGCAGGCTGGTCCCAGCAAAGACAGATCGGCGAAACGGATTCGACATGAAGAACGGACTCCCTTGCGGCGAAAAAATGCGCTGCTGCAAGTCTACTCTGTACGGGCGGTTATTGGCGGCGCGCTGCGATGGTATCGGGTGAATGGGCCCGGCTGGTATCATCGGTGCGATCCAAATCAAGCTGAATTGGCGGGAGCGCAGGGATGCAGGTTTCGACATCGACGGGCAGCAGTGCAACGGAGAGCAGCAAGGGCGTAGCGGTGTTTCCATTGGGGCAGATGGCCCTGTTTGTGATGGTGTTGGTGCTGTTCTTCCTGTGGGGAATGTCGAACAACCTGACGGACATTCTGGTGCAGCAGTTCAAGAAGTCGTTTGAACTGTCGACGTTCAAGGCGCAACTGGTTTCGACGGCGAACTTTACCGGGTACTTCTGCATGGCGATTCCGGCTGCGCTGGTGATGCGGCGCTGGGGATACAAGGTGGGCATGGTGAGCGGATTGTGCCTGTTTGGGGCGGGGATGGTGCTGTTCTGGCCGGCGGCGGTGAGCGGCAAGTATGGGCCGTTTCTGGTGGCGCTGTTCGCGGTGGGCTGCGGCGCGTCGATCCTGGAGACGGCGGCCAACCCGTTCATGGCGCAGTTCGGGCCTCCGCCGACCAGCGAACGGCGGCTGAACTTCGCGCAGTCGTTCAACCCGCCGGGGACGATCCTGGGAGTGTGGATTGGGAGGCAGTTTATCCTCTCGGGCATTGAGAAGACGCCGGCACAGGTGGCTACGATGAAGGCGGCGGGGACCTATGCGGCGTATCTGCATACGGAGATCATGCGCGTGGTGCCGACGTACATAGCGCTGGGGTCGGCGGTGCTGCTGTTCGCGCTGCTGCTGGCGCGGATGAAGTTTCCCCGGATGGCCAGCGAGCACGAGGGCGAGAGCGGCGGGCACGGGAGCTTCCGCGCGCTGCTGCACTATCCGCAACTGTGGTTTGCCGTGGCGGCGAACGTGTGCAACGTGGGCGGACAGATCTGCATGTGGAGCAACATCATCTTCTACATGAAGGCATATACGCCGGTGACGGAGAAGACAGCGGCCAATTACATCATCTATTCGCTGGTGGCGATGCTGGTGGGGCGGTTCGCTTCAACGCCGCTGATGAAGTTCGTCTCGCCGAGCAAGCTGCTGGGCATCTATGGCGCGGCCAACGTGGTGCTGATGGCGATTGCGGTGACGCATCCGGGTATGCTGGGCGCATGGGCGATTGTGGGAGGCAGCTTCTTCCTGTCCATCATGTTCCCGACCATTTTTGCGCTGGGGCTGAAGGGGCTGGGCGAGAACACCAAGCTGGGCGGGTCGATGTTGGTGATGGCGATTGTGGGCGGGGCGTTCTTCCCGCTGGTGCTGGGCGCGATCGCACGGAGCAGCGACATTTATTTTGGCGGTCTTGGGGTCCGTGTCCACCTGGAGCTTACCGCGAGTATGGCGAGGGGGTACCTGGTGCCACTGCTGTGCTTCGCGGGCGTGGGATTGTATGGGTTTATCGCTCCGCTGATCCTGCCGCCGCCGGGCAAACCCGACCCGGAGGCAGGGATGATTGCGGCCGAGCGGGGGTACGGGATTTAGGAGAGCAAAGGCTACTCTGGCCGGGTGCGGGTGAGGCGGAAGATGTGGGCGGTGGCGGAGGGGCTGAGGACGACGAAGTTGGAGCGGTCGTGCCACTGGTAGTGGATTCCGGTGAGGAGGTCCTCGAGGTCGAAGGTCTCGTCGTGTGCGATGCCGAGTTGCTTGAGGTCGAGATCGACCCAGCCGGACTGCTCGTAGCGGGGGTCGAGGTTGACGACGACCAGGATGGTGTTGGCCGGACTCTCCTGAGTAGCGGGGTCGGGCTGGGCGGTGAGGCGTTTTTTGAGGTCGGCGCACCAGGTGTCGAAGTGATCGACCCAGGCCTGAAGGGTGAAGCTCCACGGGCCGAGCTTGTCTACGATAAAACTGGCGGACCAGAGGTCGTTGGGCAGCGCGGTCATCGGCGTGGACTGCCAGCCGGAGTCGCTCTGATGCTTCCAGAGCAGGCGGGCGGCGACGTGGTCGTGGCCATCGCAGAAGATGGCGGCGGAGACGGCGACGCGGTCGCCGAGGAAGCGGCGCGCGGGGACGAGGCCGCAGTCGACCTGGGGCTGGACCTCTTCGATGACGACTCGTCTACGGCCTTCGGCAGGTTTCATTTTGTTCCGTTCCCCGGGGTGCATTGCATCTTCATCTATTGGAGAGAGGTCCTTTCGCCGATTGTGCCGTTAGCAGCATCTTACCGAAGTGCAGGCTGCATCAACCCAAAGAGGTCTCCATTTTCGCCTTATGATCGTTCGAGAGGGCCTTGGGGAACTGCGGGAATGTTGCGCTTCTGCGAAACTTTTGCATAGCAGGCTCGTATCCTTAGGTAGGCCCAACTTTGCTTGCCGATGGAGCGCGGGTTCAGTGTGCGTGGTTCCAAGGCCTTGTCCGGGGGAAGCATCCCCGGAGGCAGGGTCCAGATCCAATATAAGGATGCGGATGGTAACCCGGAACAACCCGGTTTCACTCAGGACTGAGTTCTGCCTCGGAGTTTTTCTTTCCCTGGCGGGAGCGACAGGCTTTACATCCGCGTCCCAGGCCCAGGCGCCCGCGGCGCCTGCTGCGGCGTCTCCGGCGGCAAGCGCATCCGAGCGCGGTACGGTGAAGACGGTTGCCGGAAACACAATTACGATGACGACCGACGCAGGACAAGCGGTTACGGTCAACGTGGCCAGCGGAGCGCAGATTTTGCAGGTTCCCGTGGGCAGCACCGATCTGAAGAGCGCGACGGTGATTCAGTTGACCGATATTGCCGTGGGAGACCACATCCTGGCGACCGGGAAGGCTGGGGATGCGGCGGGGAGTTTCAACGCGCTGCGCGTCATCCTGATGAAGTCCTCCGACATCGCGCAGATGCAGGCCGCGCAACAGGCCGACTGGAGGGCGCGCGGAGTGGGCGGCATTGTGAGCGCGGTCGATCCGGCCACGGGGGCCATCACGATTATGTCGGGGGCCAAGAAGATTGTGGTGAATACCACCGGCAAGACCGTCTTTCGCAGATTTGTGGGCGATTCGGTGAAGTATGAGGACGCCAAGCCGGGGACGCTGGCGCAGATCCAGGCGAAGGACGAATTGCAGGCACGCGGGGCGACGTCGGCAGACGGGACTTCAATGCAGGCCGAAGAGGTGGTGAGCGGTTCATTCAAGAACCTGTCGGGATTGATTACGAGCATCGATGCGGCGGCTGGAAAGGTCACATTGAAGGACCTGGCGACCAAGAACGTGATGACCGTGGATGTGACGGAGAAGTGCGACATACGCGCCCTGCCGTTGATGATGGCGACGCGCTTTGCCGCGCAGACCAATGGCGGCGGGCAGGGCGGTGGACGCGGCGGCGGTGGACGGGGTGGCGGCGCAGGGGCGTATGGCCGTTCGGCGGGACAAGGGGATGCGGCCGGCGCTCGGCGCTCGGCTGGAGCGGACCTGTCGCAGATGATCTCACGCCTGCCCACGATCGCGCTGGACGACCTGAAGAACGGCGATGCGGTGATGATTGTGGCGAGCGAGCCGACGCCCGGATCGAGCACGGTGACCGCGATTACTCTTCTTTCCGGAGTGGAACCGATTCTGACCGCGAACCCGAATGGCGGCATGGACCTGTCGATGAGCCTGGGCGGCGGGGGCGGCGGTGAAGGCGGTGAATAATGCTCTTCGATGGTTGTACAAACGCAGTTTTCTATTACACAAACGCAGTTATTGCCTAGGAGTGAGGATGTCTCTACGATCGCGTCTGCTGGCTGTTCTTCTTTTTCTGGTTGTTCCGGTTGCATTGGCCCCGGTTGGGGCGATGGCGCAGCAGCCGGCCCCGGCCCCATCCGCTGGCGCTACGGCCGCCAGCGGCACGGTGCATGGCATGGTGGTGGACCCGGACGATGCATTGATTCCGGGCGCGACGGTGACTCTGACGCCGGCCTCGGGCAGGGCGCAGAGCACCACCTCGAAGAGCGACGGGACGTACAGCATCCGCGGCCTGGCCGCCGGCACGTATTCGGTGACCGTCTCTGCGACTGGCTTTGCCAACTTTACCAAGCAGGCGGTGCGGGTGACGGCGGGCGCGAACGTGAACGTGGATGTCACCATGGCGCTGGCGGAGCAGATGCAGCAGGTGAACGTATCCACGGACACGGTCTCGCTGAGCGTGGACCCGGAGAACAACGCCAGCTCGACGGTGATTACGGGAGCGGCCCTGGACGCGCTGTCGGACGATCCGGACGATCTGCAGGCCGAGCTGACGGCGCTGGCGGGCCCTTCGGCCGGGCCGAACGGCGGGCAGATTTACATTGACGGGTTTACCGGCGGGCAGTTGCCGCCGAAGTCGTCGATTCTGGCGATCCGCATCAACCAGAACCCGTTTTCGGCGCAATTCCCCGAGCTGGGCTACGGGCGCATCGAGGTGCTCACCAAGCCGGGGACGAGCGCTTTTCACGGCAACGCCACGGGCCAGTTTCAGGACAAGTTCCTGAATACATCGAACCCATTTCTGGGCGCGCAGAACGTACAGCCTCCCTACCACACGCTTTTCTTCATGGGCAATGTGACGGGGCCAATCCGGAACGGGATGTCGTTCACTCTATCGGGTTCGCGCCGCGTGATGGACAACATCTCGATCTTCAATCCTGCGGGGGGATTCTATGCGAATTCGGCGACTTCGACGACGCTGTGCCCGCCGGGTAACACCGGTGCCTCTGCTTCCTGCACTGAATATCCCTTTCCCGATTCGGCTCGCGCCATACCCAGTCCGGCGACGCGGTGGGACGTCAGCCCGCGGGTAGACATGATGCTGGGCGCGAAGAACACGATGACGACGCGCTACGAGTATGAGGCGGTGACTAACAGCACCAATCCCCCGGTGAGCAGCGCGCTGTTGGCTCCGTCCAGCAGCAGCAGCAGCGATCAGGAGGTGCAGATCAGCGATACGCAACTGTGGAGCAGCAAAATCATCAACGAGACGCGTTTCGAGTATGAGCGGAGCACGTCGAACTCGCTCACGCCGGGCACCAGTCCGGGGATCGGCATATCGGGCGGCTTCGGCGTCGCCAGCGGCAGCCAGGCCAACAGCACCGGCGACCACGAAGAGTTTCAGAACTACACCTCGATCCAGTTGACGAACAACTTTATCCGGTTTGGCGGGCGTCTGGTTTCGGCGGGCGAGTCGAACTACTCGAACGGCGGGTCGTACGGCTCGTTGAGCTATGACTACCTGCTGGACCCATGCACGGACCCGAACCTGACCTCCAGGCCGAGCAACTGCTTGGCCACCCTCCCCGCCCCCAACACGCCCTGCTCGACGGCCAACATGGCTCCAATACCGAATACGACTCCGGTGCAATACTATCCGCTCTATCCGTCGTATCAGTGCGGGATCGCATACTCATTCGGATACAAGAACATCACAAATCCCACGATCACTGCGCGCGAGACCGATGTTGGGTTCTATGCCGAGGACGACTGGAAGGTGAAGCCGAACCTTACATTCAGTTACGGGCTGCGAATGGAGGCGCAGAATGTGATCAACAGTACGCACGACTTTGCGCCGCGCCTGGCGATCGCCTACGGCGTCCCGCGCAAGAACGGAAAGACGACGACGGTGATCCGTGGCGGATTCGGCGTCTTCTTCAACCGCTTCGGCCTGGGCAGCATCTATGGGCAGATTGCGAACAACGGCGTGAATGCGGAGAGCTATACCTATATCGGTCCCGCTACGACCTGCCAGCCGACTTACAACTCCGCTACGGGCGAATTCACGAGTTACGACCCCACCTGCAAAGCGGGAACCGGCGCCGCGCAGAAGGTTTCGCCCACACTGAACGATCCCAAACTGCGCAGCCCCTATACCGCCGAGACGGCGGCAACGGTGGAGCAGCAGGTGGGCAAGTATGCCAGCGTGACGGTGACGTACCTGAATGCGCGCGGCTTTCACCAGTTCATGACGCGCACTCTTCCGGTTGGCTACACGGTGGGCTGCACAACAACTGTGCCCAATGCGAACCTGCTTAGCTGCAATCAGTCGGAGGGCATCTACCGGCAGAACCAGATCAACACCAGCATCAACATACGGACCCCGAAGGGCATGACCATCGGCGGGTACTACTCAGCCAACTGGGCCAACTCCAACGACGCCCAAATGAGCGACCCGTTCAGCTCATCGGTGGATTATGGGCGCGCGCGGTTCGGGGTACGCAGCCGGCTGACGCTCTTCGGAAGCTTTCCGCTGCCGTTCAACATCTCGGCCAGCCCGATGCTCACCGCGCAGTCGGGCAGCCCGTACAACATCACGGTGGGTATACCGGACCCCGTTACGCTGGGGGGAAGCGACCGTCCGTCCTGGGCGGGCGCCGGGCCCATGCCTGCCTACGGGAGCTGGGCGCAGTGCATCAACGCGGCAAACTTCAGCACTACGAGCGGGTTGAATCTTACGAATGGAACTAACACGCAAATTCCGCTCAACTTCTGCACCGGCCCGGCTAACGTGTCGCTCAACCTGAGGCTGTCGAGGACCTTTGGCTTCGGGCCGAAGACGGCGGCCGAGCTATCTGCCGAGCAGCAGGCGAGACAGGCTGCACGCGGCGGAGCCGGCGGGCCGGGCGGGCCTGGAGGACCTGGTGGTGGAGGTGGTGGCGGCGGCCGAGGCGGCGGTGGCGGCGGTGGCGGTGGTGGCGGCCGAGGCGGTGGCGGCGGGGGCTTTGGCGGAGGCGGTGGCTTCGGCGGAGGCCGCGGCGCCAGCACCGGACGCAAGTACAACCTGACCCTCGGGGTGTTTGCCCAGAATCTGTTCAACGAGGTCCCATACTCAAGTCCGATCGGCAGCTTGAACAACGCGAATTTCGGGAAGACGGTCAGCATCAGCGGTGGCGGCG
>Ga0326728_10020287_pt1 | contig 12708 bp, 4 predicted proteins | sample MB3enrmetagenome_FD_207602 | JGI IMG/M metagenome (GOLD analysis project Ga0326728, IMG submission 207602) | Lab enriched peat soil microbial communities from McLean, Ithaca, NY, United States - MB31MN | ecosystem: Environmental > Terrestrial > Soil > Wetlands > Peat | place: USA: New York...
GGCCTGCTCTACGCCTTTGCCGAGAATTTCATCCTGCCGATCTCCCACGACGAGGTCGTCTACGGCAAACGTTCGCTGGTCTCCAAGATGCCGGGCGACGAGTGGCAGCGCTTCGCCAACGCGCGCGCCTATTACGGCTTCATGTGGGGCTACCCCGGCAAGAAGCTCCTGTTCATGGGCCAGGAGTTCGGCCAGACCAGCGAATGGAACTGCAACGAGGCGCTGCCCTGGTGGCTCACCGAGTTCTGGCCGCACCAGGGCCTGCAGAGCCTGGTGCGCGATCTCAATCGGCTCTACCGCCGCGCGCCGGCGCTCCATGCGCGCGACTGCGAGCCGGAAGGCTTCCGTTGGATCGTCGTCGACGATGAGCTGCAGTCGGTCTTCGCGTTCCTCCGCTTCGGCGCCGAAGGCGACTCGCCGATCGCCGTGGTCTCCAACTTCACGCCCGAGGTGCGCTACAATTATCAGATCGGCCTGCCGCTGGCCGGGCGCTGGCGCGAGGCGCTCAACACCGACGCCCAACTCTACGGCGGCTCCAACGTCGGCAACCTCGGCTTCGTCGAAGCCGAAGCTCGGCCGCTGCACGGCCTTCCCGCCTCCGCCCCGTTGACCTTGCCGCCGCTGGCGACGATCTTTCTCGAATACGCGCCGTCATGAGCCGCGGCGTGGCCCCGGGCGCGGTTGGCGATAAGAAGACGTGAGGAGGCCCCAATGAGCGTCAAGACCCTCAACCCCGATCCGCCGCCCCCGCCTCCTTTCGCGCGCCACGCGATGGCCTACGTGCTAGCCGGCGGCCGCGGCAGCCGCCTGTTGGAGCTGACCGACTGGCGCGCCAAGCCGGCCGTCTACTTCGGCGGCAACTCGCGCATCATCGATTTCGTCCTCTCGAACGCGCTCAACTCGGGCATAAGACGCATCGCGGTGGCGACCCAGTACAAGGCGCACAGCCTCATTCGCCACCTTCAGCGCGGCTGGAACTTCTTCCGTCCCGAACGCAACGAGAGCTTCGACATCCTACCCGCTTCGCAGCGCGTCTCGGAGACGATGTGGTATATGGGAACCGCCGACGCGGTCTACCAGAACATCGACATCATCGAGAGCTACGCGCCGCGCTACATGGTGGTGCTGGCCGGCGATCATATCTACAAGATGGACTACGAGCAGATGCTCCAGCAGCACGTCGAGTCCAAGGCCGACGTCACCGTCGGCTGCCTCGAAGCGCCGCTGGACAAGGCGCGCGGATTCGGGGTGATGCGGGTCGTGGAGAACGACCGCATCGTTTCCTTCCTCGAGAAGCCCGCCGACCCGCCGGCGATGCCGGGCAAGCCGGGCGTAGCCCTCTGCAGCATGGGCATCTATGTGTTCGAGACCAAGTTCCTCATCGAAGAGCTCAAGCGCGACGCCGCCGACCACAATTCGTCGCATGACTTCGGCAAGGACCTCATTCCCTACCTGGTCGCCAACGGCAAGGCGGTGGCGCATTCCTTCTCGCGCTCCTGCGTCGTCTCGCGCGAGGAGAAGCAGTTCTACTGGCGCGACGTCGGCACGGTCGACGCCTACTGGGCGGCCAATCTCGACCTGACCGACATCGTCCCCGCGCTCGACCTCTACGACCGCGCATGGCCGATCTGGACCTACGCCGAGATCACGCCGCCGGCCAAGTTCGTCCACGACGTCGACGGCCGGCGCGGCGTGGCGATCTCTTCGCTGGTCGCCGGCGGCTGCATCATCTCCGGCGGCGCGGTGTCGCGCACGCTGCTGTCGACGGGCGTGCGCGTGCATTCCTACACGACGCTGCACGAGACGATCGTCCTGCCTAACGTGCAGATCGGCCGCAATGTGCGGCTGGCGAAGGCGGTGGTCGATTCCGGGGTCGTCCTTCCCGACGGCCTGGTGGTCGGCGAGAACCCCGAGCTGGACGCCAAGCGCTTCCGGCGAACCGAAAGCGGCGTCACCCTGATCACCCAAGCGATGCTCGCCAAGCTGGGTCAATGAACGAACTCGTCGCCCTATCGGTCGCCTCGGAGATTTATCCGTTGATCAAGACCGGCGGCCTCGCCGATGTCGCCGGCGCGCTGCCCGGCGCGCTGGCGCGCGAAGGGGTGACGATGCGGACGCTGACGCCCGGCTACCCGTCGGTGCTCGCCAAGCTGGAGACCGCGGCGCCGGCGCGCGACTACCCGGCGCTCTTCGGCGGGCCGGCGCGCGTCCTCGCCGCCCGCGGCGGCGGCCTCGACCTGTTCGTCCTCGACGCCCCCCACCTCTTCGATCGGCCCGGCAGTCCCTATCTCGGCGCCGACGGCCGCGACTGGAGCGACAACGCGCTACGCTTCGCCGCGCTGTCGCGCGTCGGCGCCGACCTCGCCAAAGGCGAGCTCGGCGGCTTCGCTCCCGAGGTGGTCCACGTCCACGATTGGCAGGCGGCGCTCACGCCGGCCTATCTCCATTACGACGGCGGGCCGCGGCCGGGCGTCGTCCTCACCATCCACAACCTCGCGTTCCAGGGCCACTTCCCCGCCTCGCTGCTCGGCGCGCTGTGGCTGCCGCCGCGGGCGATGTCGATCGACGGCGTCGAGTATTTCAACGGCGTCGGCTTCCTCAAGGCGGGCCTGCAGTTCGCCGACCGCATCACCACCGTCTCTCCGACCTACGCGCGCGAGATCATGACGCCGCAGTTCGGCATGGCGCTCGACGGACTGTTGCGCGCGCGCGCCTCCGTCGTCGAAGGCATCGTCAACGGCATCGACGACATGGTGTGGAACCCCGCCACCGACCCGCAGCTCGCCCAGAACTTCAGCGCTTTGCGCGTTGACCAGCGGCCGCGCAACAAGGCGGCGCTGCAGCAGCGCTTGGGCCTCGCCACCAGCTACGAGACGCCGCTGTTCGCGCTGGTGTCGCGGCTGACCCGCCAGAAGGGCGTCGACCTTCTGCTCGACTCCCTGCCTGAACTCATCGGCCGCGGCGCCCAGCTCGCGCTGCTCGGCGCCGGCGAGAAACTCTTCCAGGACGGCTTCAGCGCCGCCGCGACGAAAAACTCCGGCGTCGTCGGCTGCGTCTTCGGCTATGACGAGCCGCTCGCCCATCTCATCCAGGCGGGCGCCGATTTCATCCTCGTGCCCTCGCGCTTCGAGCCCTGCGGACTGACGCAGCTCTGCGCCTTGCGCTATGGCGCGATGCCGGTGGTGGCTCGCGTCGGCGGCCTCGCCGACACCGTGATCGACGCCAACGACGCCGCCCTCGCCGCCGGCGTCGCGACCGGCGTCCAGTTCTCGCCGCCCGACGTCCCGGCGCTCTCCTACGCGATCGAGCGCGCCATCGGCCTCTACCGCGACGTGGCGGCGATGCGGCGCATCCGGCTCAACGGCATGCGCGCCGACGTGTCCTGGCGCGGCCCCGCCAAGCGCTACGCCGCGATCTACCGTTCCCTCGCCAAGGTTTCCCGATGAGCTCCGCCAACTCCTCTTCGTTAGGTGTCGTTCTGACCGAAACCGGCGCCGACGTCGCGGTCTATTCCGCTCGCGGTCAGGCGGTCTACTTCTGCCTTTACGACAAGGCGGGCGAGCGCGAAACGGCGCGCGTCAAGCTGCGCGCCGAGCCGGGAGGCGTCCACCGCGCCTCGATCGACGGCGTGCGCGCCGGCGCGCGCTACGGCCTGCGCGTCGACGGCCGCTTCGAGCCGGTGCGCGGCGATCGCTTCGACGTCGCCAAGCTCCTCGCCGATCCCTACGCCTTCGCCTTCGACCGGCCCTTCCGCCTGCATCAATCGATGTCAGCCTTCGGCGTCGACAGCGGCCCGTTCGCGCCGAAGGCGATCGCCCTTGCGCCGACCGCCGGCGAGCCGGGCCGCCTGCGCGTCCCTTGGGACCGCACGGTCATCTACGAAGCGAACCTGCGCGGCTTGACGCGGCTGCGCGAAGACGTCCCGGAAGCGGCGCGCGGGACTTTCGCCGGCCTCGCCCATCCCGCGGTGATCGAGCACATCAAGAGCCTCGGCGTGACCACGGTCGAGATCATGCCCGCCGACGCCTTCGTCGACGAGCGCCACCTGCCGGCGCTCGGCCTGTCCAACGTCTGGGGCTACAACCCGGTGACGCTCGGCGCGCCCGATCCGCGGCTCGCCCCGGGCGGCTGGGCCGAGGCGCGCGCCGCCGTCGACGCGCTGCACGCCGCCGGGTTGGAGGTGGTCCTCGACGTCGTCCTTAACCACAACGGCGAGAGCGACGAGTTCGGCCCGACGCTCTCCTATCGCGGTCTCGACAACGCCGCCTACTTCCGCCTGCTGCGCGACGACCCCGCCCGCTACGTCAACGACACCGGCTGCGGCAACTGCCTGGCGCTCGACCGCCCGATGGTCGTGCGCATGGCCGTCGCGGCGCTGAAGCGCTGGATGACGTTCGGCGGCGTCGACGGCTTTCGCTTCGACCTCGGGGTCTCGCTGGGGCGGCGCGACGGCCGATTTGATCCCGCGGCGCCGATGTTCCAGGCGCTCGCCGCCGATCCGACGCTCGTCCGGGCCAAGCTGATCGCCGAGCCGTGGGACATCGGCCCCGACGGCTATGATCTCGGCGGCTTTCCACAGGGCTGGGGCGAATGGAACGACCGCTTCCGCGACGCGACGCGACGCTTCTGGCGCGGCGACCCGGCGATGCGCGGGGAGCTCGCGACCCGCATCGCCGGCTCGCGCGACGCCTTCGTTGAAGCCCCTTCGCCGTCGAAAAGCGTCAACTTCGTCGTCGCCCACGACGGCTTCACGCTCGCCGACCTCGTCGCCTACACCCATAAGCACAACGAAGCCAACGGCGAGCGCAACCGCGACGGCACGAACGAGAACTACTCCTGGAGCCACGGCGTCGAGGGGCCGAGCGAGGACCCCGAGGTGATCGCCGCGCGCGCGCGCGACATGCGCAATCTTCTCGCGCTGCTGTTCGTCTCGCGTGGGACGCCGATGCTGACGATGGGCGCGGAGCTCGGCCACAGCCAGCGCGGCAACAACAACGCCTACGCCCAGGACAACCGGATCTCCTGGATCGACTGGAGCAAGGCCGACAAGGCGCTGATCGCCTTCGTCGCGCGCCTCGCCGCGGCCCGCCGCGACCATCCCGCGCTGTCGAGCGCGGCCTGGCTCACCGGTCAGCCGTTCGGCGCCGACGGCCTCTCCGACGTCGAATGGCGCGACGCCGAAGGGCCGTTCGCCTCGGCGGCGCAATGGCAGGCGCGCGACGGCGAGGTTCTCGTCGTCATCCTCGCCGCGCCGGCCGGCGACGGCGCCGACCGCGTCGCGGTCGCCTTCAACCGCGGCCCGCAGAGCGTCTCCGTGCGCCTGCCGGAGCCGCGCGAAGGCAAGCAGTGGCGGACCCTGATCGACACCGCCGACGACGCCAACCAGGCGGCGCCGCCGATCGCCGACCGCGCGCGCGTCGCCGCGCGCGCGACGCTGATCCTCGCCGAAGCCGACGCGCCGCCAGGCGCCCAACGCCAGCGCGCCCCCGAGGCGGGTGAGATCGACGCCCTCGCCGCGGCGGCGGGCATCGCTGGCGAATGGTGGGACGTCGCCGGTTGGCGCACCGTCGTCCCCGAGGAGACGAAGCTCGCGCTCTTGGCGGCGCTGCGCCTGCCCGCCGTCTCGCAGGCGCAGGCGCGCGAAAGTCTCGCGCGCCTGGTCGAGGAGACCTGCGCGCGCCGCCTGCCCCGCTCGCTGACGCGCCGTCTCGGCGAATCGCTGGTCGTGCCGTTGCGCCGCGACCCTGCCGAGCCGGAGCGGGCGATCTCGGCGACGATCGTCACTGAGGACGGCGCTATCGTCGAGCAGCGCGTCCAACCGGGCGAGACGCGGCGGCGCGTCCTCGCCGACGGGCGCAGGATCGTCGAATGCGACCTCGCCCTGCCCGCGCCGCCGGTCGGCCGCCATCGGCTGATCGTCGACGAGGTCGAATGCGCGCTGACCATCGCGCCGCCGGAGGCCTATTCGCCCAAGACGACGCTGCGCCGCCGCTTCGGCCTCTCCGCCCAGCTCTACGCGCTGCGCCGCGACGGCGACCAGGGAATCGGCGACTTCTCCGCCCTCGGCCTCGCCGGCGCGCTTTCCGGGGGACGCGGCGCCGCGTTCCTCGGCGTCAATCCGCTGCACGTCCTGTTCGCCGAAGACCGCGGCCGCGCGAGCCCCTACCATCCGTCCGACCGGCGTTTCGTCGATCCGCTGTTCATCGACGCGCTCGACGACGTCGGGACGCCGCGCGACGACGCGCTGACGGCGGCGCTCGCCGCGCTTGGGCCGGCGATCGCGGCGGCGGCGGGCGGTGGCGACGTCGACTACGAAGCGGCGTGGCGGATCAAGCGCCAAGCGCTCGCGGCGCGCTTCGCCGCCTTCCAGCGCGCGCGCGCCGCGCGGCCGGATGACCCGGTCTTCGCCGACTACGCCCGCTTCGTCGCCGCCGGCGGCGAAGCGCTGCGCCGTTTCGCGATCTTCCAGGCGATCGCCGAAGCGCGCGGCGGCGAGGACTGGCGACGCTGGCCGGCGGAGCTGCGCGACGCCGACCCTGCGGCGCTCGAAGCGGCGGAGAACGAGCGCGCCGACGCGTTCGCCTTCGCGCTGTTCGCCCAGTGGCTCGCCGACCGGCAGCTCGCCGCCGCCGCGGCGCGGGCGAAAGTCGCCGGCCTCGACGTCGGCCTCTACCGCGATCTCGCGGTCGGCGCCGCGCCCGACGGCGCGGAGAGCTGGGCGCGCGCCGGCGAGCTGGCGCTGAAGGTCAGCATCGGCGCGCCGCCCGATCCGTTCTCGGCCCGCGGGCAGATCTGGAACGTGCCGCCGCCCGACCCGATCGCCTCGGCGCGCGACGGCTGGCGCGGCTTCTCCGCCCTCATCGCCGCCAACATGCGCCACGCCGGCATGTTGCGCATCGACCACGCGATGGGCCTGACGCGCTTGTTCGTCGTTCCCGACGGCGCCAAGCCCGCCGAAGGCGCCTATCTCTCCTATCCGCTCGACGACCTGCTCGGCGTGGTGGCGCTGGAAAGCCGGCGCGCCGCGTGCATGGTGGTCGGCGAGGACCTCGGCACCGTTCCCGACGGCTTCCGCGACAAGCTGACGCGCGCTGACATGCTCGGCATGCGCGTGCTGTGGTTCGAGCGGCGCGGCGCCGAGTTCCTCCGGCCCGCCGACTATCCGACGCTCTCGGTCGCCTGCGTCACCACCCACGACCTGCCGACGCTCACCGGCTGGTGGTCGGGCGCCGACATCGCCGAGCGCTTGGCGCTGGGCCTGCTCAACCTCGACGACGCCGAAGGCGAGATCGCGCGGCGGCGCGCCGAGAAGCGCGCCCTCGCCGCCGCGCTCACCGCCCAAGGCCTGCTCAGCGAGACGCCGGACTTCGCCCGGCCGATGTCCGACGCGCTCGCCGGCGCGATCCACGCCTTTCTTTCCGGCGCCGGGTCGCTGCTGGCGAGCGCGCAATTCGACGATCTCGCCGGCGAACGCGCCGCCACCAATCTGCCGGGAACCGACCGCGAGCGCCCGAATTGGCGCCGCCGTCTGCCCGTCAGCCTCGAGGCGCTGTTCGCCTCGACGCGCGCGCACGAGATCCTCACGGCGATGAACGCGCCGAGGAGGTAGAGAGCAGCGCCAGCCGGCGCTTGGAGCGAATTGCGTTCACGGGCGATGCGGCGCGGGGTCGTCCCCTCTCCCCGCTGAGCGCGGAGAGGGGGCTCCTACGGAGCGCTCAGCCTCCCGCCTTCTCGTAGCGCCGCTGCGTCGCGGCGAGCGCTTCGTCGAGCGTCGCGCCGTCGCGATAGTCCGCAAGGTCGGCGCCGGGCGCGACGCCCGCGACCAGGCGCTCGCAGGGCGCCGGCGCGCCGACCACCGCGCGGATCGGGATCGCGCCCGCCCAGACGGGGACGCCATAGTCTTCCTCGTCGTCCTTGACGCCGCCAGTCCGCGTCTTCGCTGAAGCTTCCTCGATCCGCATCGCCGCGACCGCGGTCGACTTCGCCTCCTGCTTGCGCATCGGCCGCAGTGTCGCGCTGCGGCCGGGATAGAGGCGATCGACGAAGGCGGCGAGCGCGCGCGTCTTCTCCTCCGCGTCCTCGACGAGCCGCGCGACGCCGAAGCACATCGCCGAGCGATAGTTGACCGAGTGATGGAACGCGGAGCGCGCCAGCGCCAGGCCGTCGAGATGCGAGACCGTCAGGCAGACCTCGACGCCCTCGCGCAAATGCTTGAGCATCCGACTCGCCGACGAGCCGTGCCAATAGAGGCGGTCGCCGTCGCGCCAGTAGAGCGTCGGCGTGCAGTAAGGCTGGCCGTCGATGGCGTAGGCGAGATGGGCGAGCACGCCAGCGTCGAGGATGGCGTAGACCGCGTCGCGGTCGTAGCTCGCGCGTTCGCGCAGGCGCTTGACGCGGTTGCGCGCGGTGACGGGAAAGGCGGATGGGGCTTTCGGCGGCTCAGGCATGGCGGGGTCGTCCTTGGCGAGACGGCGCATCCTGCCCTCGCCTCCCCCGAGTCGCAAAAGCCGCGCCGCCGCGACCCAACGTCGCGCCCCAGGGAAGCGGGGCGCGGCGGTCGACCGCCTCCGCCCTTCCTTGCCGCGCCCGCCGCCGCTCGCTATCGTCGCGCCGGCGCGGCGGATAGGGCGGCGGGCGAATGGCGGACGAGACGGTTCTCAATCTCTTCGTCTCCTCGCCCGGCGACGTGCAGCGCGAGCGCGAGCGCGTCGACCTCGTGGTCGAGCGCCTAAACGCCGAGTTCGCCGGCCGCGCCCGCATCCGCGCGATCCGCTGGGAGACGCGCTACTACTCGTCCCATGAGACCTTCCAGGCGCAGATCCCCGAGGCGGCCGCCTGCGACCTGGTGGTGGCGATCTTCGGCGCTCGGCTCGGCTCGCCGCTGCCGCCGCGCTTTCCCCCCATGCCGACGGGCGAGCCCTACCCCTCCGGCACGGCCTACGAGGTGCTCACCGCGATCGAGGCGCGGCGAGAGCACGAGGGCGTGCCCGACGTCTACGTGTTTCGCCGGCCGCAAGCGCCGCTGGTCGCGCTGGACGCGGCCGACCGAGCCGAGATCGAGGCGCAGTGGCGGCGGCTCACCGATTTCTTCGAGAAGTGGTTCCGCAGCCGCTCCGGCGAATTCCTCGCCGCCTTCCAGGAATTCTCGACCACCGACGAGTTCGCCGCCAAGATCGAGGATTGCCTGCGCCAATGGCTGGCGCGGCGCGGCTTCGTGGCGAAAAGCGCGACATGGGACCGCGCCCGGCTGGGCTCGCCCTACCCCGGCCTCGCCGCCTTCGACGCGAGCCGCCAGAGCGTGTTCTTCGGCCGCGGCCTCGTCGTCGACCAGGCGATCCGCCGGCTGCGGGAGATCGAGGCGCCGGAAGGCGGGCCTGCGCGCGCGCCGTTCCTGCTGTTGATCGGCGCCAGCGGCTCGGGCAAGTCGTCGCTCCTGCGCGCGGGGCTGGCGCCGCGCCTCCTCCTGCCCGGCGTCTTTCCCGAGATCGACCTCTGGCGCCGCGCGATCGTCGTTCCCGGCGCCGACCCGTTTGCCTCGCTCGCCGAGGCGCTGCTCGACGAGGAGGCGCTGGGGCCAGAGCTCGCCGAGGGGCCGTTCCGCGCCAAGGTGTTGCTCGCCAGGCAGCTCGCCGGCGATCCCGAGGCCGCGCTGGCGATCCTCAGCGACGCGCTCGACCGAGCCGCCGCGGCGCGCCAGGCCGCCGCCAATTTCGAGGCGCCGCTCCCCGCGCGCCTGTTGCTCGGCGTCGATCAGGCCGAGCGGCTGCTGATCGAATGCGAGCCGCGGCTCGCCGAGCGCTTCTCGGCGCTGATCGCGGCGCTGGCGCGCTCGCGCGTCGCGGCGGTCGTGATGGCGCTACGCTCCGACGCCTACCCGCGCTTCCAGGCGATCGAGGCGCTAGTCGGCCTGCGCGACGCCGGCGCGACGCTCGATCTTCTGTCGCCGACGGCGAGCGAGCTCGAGGAGATGACGACGCGCCCCGCCGCGCTCTGCGACCCGCCGCTCGCCTTCGAGCGGCGCGACGGCGCCTCGCTCGCCGAGACGCTCATCGCCGACGCGCGCGGCGGCGACGCGCTGCCGCTCCTGCAGATGACGCTTTCCCGCCTCGCTTCAGCGGAGGCGGCGCGCGGCGACGGCGTCCTGCGCTTTGCCGATTACCGCGGCATGGCCGCGGCGGTGAGCGAGACCGCCGACGAGGCGCTCGCTCATCTCGACGCGCCGGCGCGCGCCGAGCTGCCGAACCTGATCGCCGGCTTAGTGCGCGACGTCGTCGCCGACCCGCTGACCGGCGCGCCGACGCCGGCGATCGGCGCGCTCGACCGCGTCGCCTTTGAGGCGGGCCGCCCCGAACGCGCGGCGTTGATCGAGGCCTTCGTCGCCGAGCGCCTGCTCACCGCCGAAGGCGACGCGGCGAGCGGCCGCGTTCGGCCCACCCACGAGGCGCTGCTGCGCATCTGGCCCGAGGCGACCGCGATCATCGCCGAGGCCGCGCAGCTCATTCGCGTGCGGCGCGCGCTGGAGCCGATCGCGCGCGAATGGGCCGAGGCGGCCGCTGAGGACAAGGCGCGCCATCTCGACGTCTCGCCCGCTCTGCTCGAGGGCGCCGAACGCTGCGTTCAACGTTTCGCCGACGCGATCGCGCCGGCGACGCGCGACTTCGTCGCCGCGGCGAGCGCGGCGGCGGCGGCGCGACGCGACCGCGAGCTTGCCGAGGAGCGCCGGCGCCTCGCCGACGCGGAGAAGATCGCCGCCGCCAATAAGCGCATCGCCCGGCGGACCGGCCTCGGCCTCGTCGCCGCGCTGGCGCTGGCGGCGCTGGCGGGATGGCAATGGCAAGTCGCTCAGCAGCAGCGCGACCGCGCGCAGAACACGCTGCGCCTCGCCACCGAAACCGCCAACGACCTCATCTTCGACGTCGCGCAGAAGTTCCGCGGCGTCTCCGGCGTTCCCACCCAGCTCGTCGAGGACGTTCTCGACGAGGCGCGCAAGCTGCAAGGCCAGCTCATTCAATCCGGAGAATCGACGCCGGCGCTGAAGGCGAGCCAAGCGGCGGCGTTCGGCGAATCGGCGCGCACGCTGCTCGTCCTCGGCGACACCAAGAGCGCCCTCGACCTCGCCGGTCAGGCGCGCGACCTCTATGTCGCGCTGATCGCCGACGCGCCGGCCAATCTCGTCAACCGGCGCAACCTCACCAGCACGGACGAAACGATCGGGGACATCTTGCAGCGGCAGGGCGACCTCGCCGGCGCGACGACCGCCTACCAGCGGGCCCAGAGCGAGGCGAACGACCTCGCTCAGCGCGACGGCGGCAGCGCCGCCGCGCAGAGCGCGCAGTCGCTCGCCTTCGCCAACATCGGCGAGATCGAGAGCTTCCGCGGCGAGCTGAATGCGGCGTTGGCCGACTTTCGCTCCGCGCTGGCGATCGCCCAGAAGCTCGCCGACGCCAGCCCGAACGACGTCGGGCCGCGCAACAACCTGGCGCAGGATAATCGCCGCGTCGGCGACGCTCTGCTCGCCGAAGGCGACGTGGTCGACGCGGTCCCCTCCTTCGACGCCGCGCGCGCGATCGCCGAGAAGCTCGCCGCCGACAATCCGACCGACGTCAGCCTGCGGCGCGACGCCTCGCTGAGCGACGAGCGTCTCGGCGAATCGCTGTCCGCCAAGGGCGACTACGCCGCGGCGCTGAAGGCGTATCAGGACGGCGAGGCGGTCGCCGTCGCGCTCGCCGCCGGCGACCCGGACAATCTCGATTTCCGCTACGACCTCGCCGTCGGCTACCTAGAGATCGGCCAGACGCAGGCGGCGCTCGGCGACCTCGCCGACGCGCTGGCGTCCGAGCGCGCCGCGCTCGCCGTCGACCAGGCGCTGGTCGCCCACGACGCCAGCAACGCCGTTTGGCGCAAGCACCTGTTCAGCGATCTCTACAGTCTCGGCGACGCGCTGAGCCGGCATGGCGAAGCGGCCGCCGCGCTCGACGCCGACCGCCAGGCGCTCGCGCTGGCGCAGGACGCGGCCGCCAAGAACCCGGGCGACGTCGACTGGCTGCGCGACGGCGTCGCCGCCCAGGACCGGATCGGCGAGGCGAGCTACCTCCAGGGCGACTACGACGCCGCCCTCGCCGCCTTTCAGGCCGGCCTGACGCGAGCGCGCGCGCTGGCGCAGCAGAAGCCCCAGTCGCGCGACGTCCAGGACGACCTCGCCGCGACGTTGACCAAGGAGGGCGGCGCCTTTGAGGCGAAGCGCGATTTCGCCGGCGCGCTGGACGCTTTCCAGGAAGCCGTCGGCATCCGCAAGGGGCTGATCGCCAGCGACGCCGCCGACGCCGTTTCGCGCTCCCGCCTCGCGGCGAACCTGACAAGCGTCGGCCTCATCCTCGAGGAACGGGGAAAGAACGCCGACGCGGCCGACGCCTTCCGCGAAAGCCTGGCGCTCGCCCAGGCGCTGCTCGCCGCCGACGCCGCCAATCCGCAGTTGCAAAATCAGGCGGGGCAGGCGGGCCAGGGCCTCGGCGACGCGCTCGCCGACGAGAACGACGCCGCCGACGCGCTCGCCGCCTACCGCGGCGCCGCCGACGCCGAACGGGCGGCGCTGGCGGCCGATCCCGCCAACCTGGAGGCGACGCAACGCCTCGCCTACGTCGACAACAGGCTCGCCGACGCGCTGGCCGATACGGGCGATCTCGACGGCGCGCTCGCCGCGGTTGAGGA
>Ga0326728_10020288_pt1 | contig 12708 bp, 7 predicted proteins | sample MB3enrmetagenome_FD_207602 | JGI IMG/M metagenome (GOLD analysis project Ga0326728, IMG submission 207602) | Lab enriched peat soil microbial communities from McLean, Ithaca, NY, United States - MB31MN | ecosystem: Environmental > Terrestrial > Soil > Wetlands > Peat | place: USA: New York...
CACTCGTGGATGGCCTTGAGGGTCGATGCGTCGATTCTTTCAACCGGCACCTTCGACTCTTCCCAGAGATATTTCTGCACGTCTTTCTTGCTCATGCCTTTGTTTCTCAGGCGTCTGGCGCACTCAGGATGCATCACGACGGTCCAGACCCCGGTCCAGATAGGAGTTGTCCCGCCGACGCGGCTGATCTGCCGGATTATGCCGTCCAGGATGCCCTGTTCCGTCCAGGGGGCGACAGCACCTCCTCCGATCACAGTCATCGTGCCGGACGGGACGACAGAGGTCACGACGACGTTGCCATCAGGCCCGTATCCCTTTTCCTCGGCATAGCTTTCCCACGCGCTTTCCGGGTCTTCTGCGAAGGTCCAGAAAGTATAGGAGTTCAACCGCCCGGTCGCGGCCATGTCATTGACATCAGGCCACGTCTGTCCCATGTTCAGGGTGACAAGCTGAACCGCCCGGCCGATCGTGGCGTTGGCCCTGAATCCGTACCCGAGAAGGCCCATCCCGGAGTTCATCTTCAGTTCCTCTCCGAGCGGCCCGCTCACGACAATAACCGGGAAAGAAGAGGATGTGGACATGCGCCACCACGTGCCGTCGAAGTGAGGGTCTGCCAGGCCCTCGACGGCGGCGATGATCGCCGGCAGGTATTCCGGCCGGGCTCCTGCCATGACGGCGTTGATGGCGATCTTTTGAACCGTCGCGATCCCCTTGCGGGGGGGAAGGGTCCCGATGACTTCATCAGGATGGCGGCTGGTTCCCGTGAGCATCCAGTCGACCATGTCTTTCGTGGGTGGAACAACGGGCAGCCCGTCGCTCATCCGTTTCTCCATAAACAGCTGAGTCATGGCGTCCACGGCAAGTTCGTAGCTGCGGGCCTTGACTCTGAACGATAGTACCGGCACCTCCTTCGCCCTGGGTTTCGGCTTCGCTTCGTCCTGTGAAATCGGGCGCGTCAGCGCATCGATCACTTGGTCGAAGTACTTTTCTGCGAGATCTCCCGACATTTTGGCGTCGATTCTCGACCGGTACCATTCCTTTGCCGGCAGTACGACCATGCGCAGCGTCGGCATGCCGACATCTTCGGCCGCCATCCGCGCGTCTTTTGAAAACTGGTCCGTAGTGATAAGAACTCCCGGCTTTCCGAGCTTTTCCACTCGATAGGTGTCGTGGGAACCCCACCACGTGCAGGACCCTCAATCCGCGATGGTGTAAATGAAGGCGTCGGCAGCTTTGGCCACTTGCGGGTACCACGGCTCGGCGGAATAGATCAGCCGCCCCCCTCCTTCCTTTCCCTCTGGTTTTGTGGTGCGCAGGATCTTAATGTCCGGATACTTTTTCTTCAGCAGTTCTTCAAAGCGGTCCTGCAGAAACACTCCTCCTGTTTTCCAGTTATCCATTAAAGCTACGGTTTTTCCATGAAGATCCGGAAGGCGCGGATTGATGCCCAGCGTCGGCGGAGGCTCAATTTCTCCCAATGGATTGAGCACTTCGAGTGTGACTTCGTCGGCGGAACCGGCGGGCCAGCAGATGCACAACATCGCTGCAAGCGCCGTCAAACAGATTGCAGTCTTTCCCCTCATAGTACCCTCGCAACGGAATTCACAGCAAAATCCAAATCCTCCCCCTAGATCTTCCCCAGTGCTTTGAGGATTTTTTCTGGAGTAGTCGGGAAATCAGTTACCCACTTTCCAATAGCATTGTAGATGGCTGGCGCCGTCACCGTAGTGGTGCAGGCGGCGCTGCTTTCGCCGATTCCATAGAGGCCATAGGGCCCATATCCGAAACCGGACTCCAGGATATGGCAGTCGATGGGACCTACGTCGTTTATGGTCGGGATTTCGTATCCTATGTGGTTATCGTTCAGCTTCACCCCGGTCTGGGGATCGTAGTAGATCGCCTCCATGTTGGATCTGCCGATTCCCATGTAAGATCCGCCGTACTGCTGCCCGTTTACGGCATCGGGATTGATCACTTTTCCCACATCGTTTACGACCACGTGTTTGGTCACCTGAACCAGTCCCGTTTCAGGATCCACCTCCACCTCCGTGAAATAACATTGCCGGGCCAGCACGTGCATTTCCAGGTCCCGGCTGGGTTTCGGAGGGAAATCCCAACTGAACAGGGGAGACCCAAGGCCGTCAAAAATAGGCCGAGCAACCTCGGCCACTTTGACCCGGTTCGATGGGTTCGATTTTTCAAAGATCATGCTGTCTCTGATCTCCAAGTCCTCGGGTTTTCTTCCCGGAAACTTGACCGGCGCCGGCGCATTCATCAACCCCCCGGTCGCAGGCGTCACGGCGTATTCGAGCACGAGCTTCTTCAAGTTCCTTGCAGCCTGGATCATGGCGGGGAAGGTACGGAGCGAGCCCATCGATCCGGCGGTCTCTGGCACGGAGAATCGGACATCTTTGTCATGTCTCATCGTCACGTCTTGGTACTGAAGGCCAAGTTCGTCCGCAACAATCTGGATGCAGGCGGTCGGACTGCATACGCCGATATCGTTGGCCCGTGCCATGATGTTGACCGTTCCGTCCGCACGCATCATCAGCCCGACGCTGCAGGATCCCGGCATGTGACGCCAGGCGATCATCCAGATGAAGCCCAAGCCATGGTAACGGCCGTTTGGCAGGATCCTCGAACCCGGTGGGTGCCACTTGCGCTGCCAATCGATCGCTTTTTTCCCAACTTCAATACATTCCTTCAGGCTGTCAAAATCCGGATTGAATCCCTGCTCTGCTTTGATCCGGACAAGTTCTGCCATCGGTTTGCCGTTGCAGCCGTCGTTAGCCAAGGCGACCTCGGTGGGATCCATGCTCAAGGCGGCGGCAACATGGTTGAAAATCAGGTTCGGGGGAGCGGTAGCCGGTCCGCCATCTTTAGCACAGGGATTGAAGCCCCTGCTCAGGTGCGGCACGACATCATGAAGGTGCATGTGGCGAATCGAGGTCCCATCGCGCAGTTTGCCGAGCGTGGCATGCATCATCTGGCTTGCCCAGATAGTCGCGATTTCAACCGCCAGAACTTTTCCGTCCTCTCGATATCCCACTTTGAACGCGTAGTCTCCGTTGGTCTCCTCTCCGCCGTGGAAATGACTTTCATCCCACAGGACCTTCACCGGCCTGCCCGTCCTCTTGGCGGCCGTCACCGCATAGTGGGCAAAACCAGCCACGTTTCCTATGGACTTTGCCCAGTTTAATCCCCCGAATTGGCCGCCCATGTATGCCGTATTGACAGTGATCTTGTCCTGAGTGGTGTAGCCGGCTGCAGACAGGGAAGTGATCACCTTCCAGGGGGACTGGCCGTGATACCAGATCTCGAGATAGTCACCATTCCACTCGGCGACGCAGGCGTTGGCTTCGATTACGGTGCAGTTATCCTCCTCATCGGTCATCCGAAACTCGACGGTCCGGGTTGACTCCTTGAATCCCTGCTCGACGTTCCCGAAATTCAGCGTTAACTCGGTGTTGATGTTGTTTTTCGGGTTAAGATCCGGGCGCAACAGTTGCGCGCCCGGTTTCAAAGCTTGATTCCAGTCCAGAATGAATGGCAGTTGCTCCCATTCGATTTCAATCAGCTTGAGCGCCCGATCGCAGATCGCCTCGCTGTCTGCCACGACTACGGCGCCGATCGGCTGGCCGTAATAGTGCGCGGTGTCGGGGAGCATATCGTGTGTCCCGAACTCGGTACCGGTAAATGGCCGCACCCTTTTCGATTCCGGATCGTCATGCCGGATCACATCTCTGACGCCGTAGAGGGCTTCGGCCCTGCGCGTATCCATTCGTTTGATCCTGGCGTGCGCATAGGGGGAAAGATAGAGCTTCCCGTACAACATTCCGGGGCGGTAGATGTCGCGGACGTAAACTGCCCTTCCGGTCGCTTTCTCGAAGCCGTCAACACGGCGCACGCGGCGTTTTCCGATGACGCCACCGACCGGAACTTTCCAGAGCCAGGGCTTGTATTCTTCCGGCATTTACCTATTTCCTCCTAGGAGGCCTTGGCTTGCCCATCACCGATTCCCATCTAAGGCAAGAAAACGGATAGGAATAGGGTCATGATCGGTCTGACGCGGTGTTGATGCAAACAAAATCTTAAAAATCACCTGAAATAAATGCTGTGCCTGCTAAAAACTCCCTCCAAATTGAAAACATTGCGCTTACAGGATCGAACTAATAGCCTCTCGATTCATGTTTAACATCTTAATTTCCTTGCTCTCCTCCATTATTTTCAGTTTGCGAACGCGGCGTGAGCTCCAAATTGAGATCGTTGCTCTGCGCCACCAGCTCAACATCCTACGGCGTTCTATTCCACGTAAACCAAGACTCTGAACCTTGGATAGGATGCTTTGGGTTTGGATTTCGCGCATCTGGCCCGCCTGGCGCTCTGCCCTGGTCATTGTCAAACCAGAGACTGTGATCGCATGGCATCGTAAGGGCTTTCGCCTGTTTTGGACCTGGAAGAATAGACGACATTGTGCCGGTAGACCAAAAACCTCGAAAGAGGTTCGCGAACTGATCCGAAAAATGAGCAAAGATAATCCGCTCTGGGGCGCACCTCGGATCCACGGGGAACTGCTCAAGCTTGGTATCAATATCTCACAGGCAACCGCTGCCAAATACATGGTGCGACAAGTCAAGCCGCCCTCTCAGACGTGGCGGACGTTTTTAGAAAATCATTGCAAGGAACTCGTCTCGATCGATTTCTTTACAGTGCCGACAGTTACCTTCCGCATTCTTTACGTCTTTCTGGTTCTTGCCCACGATCGGAGGAAAGTGCTCCACTTCAATGTGACCGCACATCCTAATGCCGAATGGGCCTGCCAACAACTTGTTCACGCATTTCCTTACGCCACGGCGCCGCGATACCTCATTCGTGATCGGGATGGCATCTTTGGTGAGCCGGTTAAGCGCCAATTGAGAGACATGGGGATCCATGAAGTCCTTATTGCTCCTCGATCGCCGTGGCAGTCCCCCTATGTGGAACGATTGATTGGATCCATCAGACGGGAATGCCTCGATCATGTCATTTTGGCAAACGAAGAATCGCTCCGTAGGATTCTTCAATCTTATTTCGGTTACTACCACAAAAGCCGCACGCGTCTATCGTTGGACAAGGATTCACCAGAGCCAAGAGCCACTCAGAGGCCGGAGCTTGGCAGGGTGATAGCGCTGCCGGAAGTGGGCGGACTTCACCACCGGTATGAGCGGCAAGCCGCTTGATTCCATTCTAGGAAATTAGCAATGTTTGTGCAGGTTAAGGCGGATGCTAGCCTGCTGCCGGACCGAGGTCCGTGCGGCGCTGCGGAGCATTTATGCGATACGTGGATCGTCGCGAAAATGCTGTCTGCCACCAAAATCTGAAGGGAGAACTTTCCCATATGGATTTTTTAGTAGCCACAGGACGGCAGTAAGGAACCTTGTCCGAGCCGGAGTGCCTGAACGTGTCGCAATGCAGATGACAGGCCACAAAACCCGGAGCGTTTTCGAACGATACAATATCGTGTCCGAGGCCGATCTATTCGAAGCATCTCAACGCTTGGAAGCCTTTTTAAGCCCGAATATGGACAAAGACACGGACAAAGTCACGGGCAAAGTCACCAGATTTGCGAAAAATGAAAAACTATAAGTTATTGAGATTAAATGAATTGATGTGGGGTGAGCGACGGGGATCGAACCCGCGACCGCTGGAGCCACAATCCAGAGCTCTACCAGCTGAGCTACGCTCACCACAAGGTAAAAATAACGGCGAAATAATAGCAATAAAAAGCGGCGGATTCCACGGATTATCACCGATTTTATTCTCCGATACAGGATGCACGATGCAGGGCACAGGATCCTGCATTCACGCAACGCAGCCTCAAATCGAGGAAAAAGCCTTCATAGTTTCCAGGTAATATTCCGGCAAACCGATGTCGTAACGTTGACCTTCGATGATCAGCCCCAAGAATCCATCTTCTTTCCGCAGCCGGTCCAACGCCGAAGTCAGCTGGAACTCTCCCCTCTCGCGCACGTTGTTCTTGATGTGCTCCTCGAGGAAATCGAAAACCATAGGCTTGAGAATGTATTGACCGAAGACAGTCAGATAATCGTCTTCGGGAAATCCAGGGATTCTGAGGTTGTTGCGGGCATAATCTACGGTAGGTTTTTCAGCAAATTCGCCGATGCTCAGAAGTCGCCCGCTTTCGAGCCAGATGCCCGTTGCCGTCCCGAAATTTGCCAGCTGCGCCTCCGGTGTGCGGCGCAGGCCCAGAGTACTCATCCCGTGCTGGTCGAAAGCCGCAATCAACTGCCGCGAGCAGGAGACATCGGAATTAGAACGGTATAGGTGATCCCCCAGCATAAGCAGGAACGGTTCGTTACCCACGGCTTCGCGCGCACAGTAGACCGCGTGGCCGAATCCCTCCTGCGTTCCCTGAGTCACGAAGGAGACATGGCGCCCGATCTCCAGGAGTCGCTGCGCATATTCCTGGAAATGCCGCGGCAGCTTATTGTAGTTTTCGATCGTAACCTGCACTTCGAAGAACGACCTAAAGTCGTCGAGGTCATCTGCCTGCACGATGATGAGGACCTCCTCGATCCCGGCGTTTAGCGCTTCTTCAACAAGCAGCAGAATCACCGGCTTGGCAAGGCCGTCGCGGTCGACGATCGGAAACAGCTCCTTTTTAGTCGCTTTGGAAGCTGGGAAAAGACGCGTGCCGAATCCCGCGGCGGGAATCACGGCCTTGCGCACCTTCTGCCCAGCACGCAGTGTCAACGGCAGGCAGGACATATTCAAATCACGCTCCAGAATCTCGACAACGGCCTTCTGATCGGAAGCGCTGCGGGCTACAAACTGCGCAGAACCATCTCCTTGAGACCCAACTCCTTTGCCACCCCAGATATGCGGTTTGAGAGGCTCATAACTCAAAACACGGTGAAGCAGCGGAGCGGTCAGTTCCTCGGGGCAAGCGGGAATTCCGTACCGATCGAAAAGTGCCTGTGCCTCGACCATGAGTTCACCCAGCCGCCGTGGATCGGATCTTTCCAGAGCCTCCACCGCCTGGTACACGATGCTTTTATTGACAGGCCCAAGGAGATTCTGCACCCCGCGTTCCAATTCGTTTTCGGCAAATGGATACGCCCGGTTGAGGCGCGCCAAGATTTCCAGTGTATCCTTCTGGCCGCCCAGGTCGACGATCACCAGGTACATGGCTTCCCTAACCCGCAGTTCTTTGACGTCGAGGCGATCGCTGTCGTAGGTCATCAGGATCGGCCGGTTCCCAAAGGCGCAGCCTTGATCCATTCGCCCGCAGCGGGAAGGAGTAGTGATCTCGCCACTGTATGCTAATTCCATCTCACCGCGGACAGTCATCTTCAGGTCATAGGTTCGATTGAACGCGCGCGCGGCCAGTACGCAGATTGCCGCACTGGAGGAAAGCCCTTTCTTCATCGGAAGGTCGGTTTTGTAGTTATCAATGACCAGGCCGCGCACATGATAGTGGGTAAGCACCTGGTATGCGACGCCGGCGACATAGCTCCAGAAACCTCCCTTTTGTGCTTCCTCGAGCAGCGCCTGGGGTTCCATTGGAATTTCCCAGGGACCCTGCCGTTCTCCATTGGGCGTTGTCGAACTTACAATCAATGATCTTGGGTGAGGCTTCACTTCCGCATGGATCCCCTGGTCAGTGCCGGTGATCAGAGTGTAGCCTCTCTCGATTTCGGAATTGATTCGACGGTGTCCTCCAGCCCAATCCGAATGCTCGCCAAATAAACATACACGTCCCGGAACGAAGATCTTCATTGCAATTCTCCAGGTTTGGTATGGAATACCAGGAGCAAGATGCCACAATAGCTGTCAGGTTCCATCGAGAGTCAAAATTCCGGCTTCTTGCTCCTTGTTTCTTTTTTCTTTCTTTTCGAAGTACTCATCTTAGCAGATAATTGTTTTAATTCCCTGGAGTTTGCAAACATGATCACGATGAAATTCGGCGGAACTTCTATCGGCGACATTCAAAGGCTTGAGGAAGTCGTTTCGATTGTGCGTTCCAATTTGCAACGAGATCCCGTCCTTGTAGCTTCTGCCATGGGCGGGGTTACCAACATGTTGCTCGACACGGCACAGTTTGCGGTTCAGCGCGAAACGGGGAAGGTGAAAACCAATGTTGATGTGCTGAGGGCTAAGCATATTCATGTCGTGGATGCGCTCGTCCGGCATGTAGGACGGAAGAATGAACTTATCGAGGACCAATCAAAGATATTTGATGAGGTGTCTAATCTTTACCACGGGGTTAGCCTGCTAAAGGAACTGAGCGTTCGTTCTCTAGATACGATCGCATCCTTCGGCGAAATCCTTTCCTGTATGCAGATAGCCGCGATATTGGGCGACCGTGGCGTTCCTGCGGAATTCGTCGACTCCAGGGAGCTGGTTCGAACCGATTCTCATTTTGGAGAAGCCACGGTTGATTTTTCGATCACGAATCAAAAGGTACGGGAAAGAATCGTGCCGCTCGTCAATAGGAAGATCGTGCCTGTCGTCACGGGCTTCATCGGCAGCACGGATGACGGCCTCACGACAACGCTCGGCCGCAGCGGCTCGGATTACACAGGTTCCATTGTCGGCGCAGCCATTGGAAGTGAAGAGATCTGGATCTGGACCGATGTGGACGGGGTTATGACGGCCGATCCGCGGCACGTCAAGGGAGCGATCGTGCTTTCGCAAATCTCCTACCGCGAGGCGGCTGAGATGTCATATTTTGGAGCGAAGGTGATCCACCCCAAGACGATGCTGCCTGCGATTGAACACGGAATTCCGATCAGGATCAAGAACACCTTCAATCCGTCACACCCTGGGACTCTGATCTCGTGCGCTGCAAATTCAACGGTGCGAGTCGTAAAAACCATTACATCCATCGACAATTTGAGCCTTGTGGCTATCGAGGGGAACGGGATGGTGGGGGTACCGGGAGTTTCCGCGAGGATTTTCTCAGCGCTGGCGCGCGCGCAGGTCAATGTCATGATGATTTCGCAGGCTTCCTCCGAACACAACGTTTGTGTGGTGATCCCGCAAAAAGATTGCGCGAGAGCGGTTAAAGAACTCCGCACCGAGTTCGAGATCGACATTTCCAGAAAGATTATTGACGACATCAAAGTCCAGGACGCGGTTTCCATTATTGCGGTTGTCGGAGAAGGTATGAAAGGGCAACTTGGGATCGCGGGCAAGACTTTTTCGGCCATGGCCCATGCAGGCGTCAACATTGTGGCAATCGCCCAGGGATCCTCGGAATTGAACATTTCCCTAGTCGTGGAAGAAGCGGAGGCATACAAAGCTGTTCAGGCAGTGCACGACGCATTCCACCTCAACGCCTGATGCCTCTCCGCTTCTGTGAAGGGGCAACATTCTGGTCTCCCCTACGCTTTTTCCTCAATTTTTAAAACCATCGGCAACCCGCGTCCGTATTTTAGGCTGTGTCCTTTCGAGTTGCCCAAAGGGGTAGGAAGCCTCCAGTTCTTCCTGCCCCTTGTTTTTTTCTGCAGGAGCGACCAAATTGATCCTCAGTTGATGATATTCCTTCAGTTCGCGGCCTTGCATTGTAGTATCAAAACTTTTTAACGCGAAACTGGGAACTCTGCCTTTTTCCATCCAATGTTAGGGAAATAACAGAATCATTAAATCAATTTTGCTGTCCGCTATCAGAGGCATCAATGACGCGTTTTCTACAGATATTCATTCTGCTGACAGCCTCCATTATCTCACCGGAATCAATTTCCTAAAACAGACCAGAAGCAACAAAGGATAATTGAAAGAAAATCAGTGGCTGCATTGACTAGGCTGAATGTGCCGCCACACTTGGATGCCAGCGGTTCTGCGAGATGGGTCGAAGCTGGCAGAGGGGGAATAAACGGCAAATCGTCACGCTTGCTGCCCGGTTTGCACAACCTAGAATGGCTGGAAATCGGCAGTGGCGCAGTAACCACTTCAAACCTGAAAAACCTGAAGATTTGCGTTTCCCCAAAACAATTCTTCATACATGACATCAATCTTAGCGGCGATGCTTTGCCATGGCTCTTTCGAATCTTACGAAGCTTGAAGCCCTGTCGCTTCAGCCTACTGGCGTTGATAGCAGTGTGCGCTGCTTCCTAGAGGATAGCCTTCAAAGAAAACCACAAGCTGCATAAAAACCGTTTGCCGAGCAGAAATAGAGGGTTTCATTGAAGATGTTTTTGTGGTTGAAGTGAAAACCAATTATAATAAGACTAGCTTTACCTGTAAAATCTGGCGGCACCAACTAGATCTCGTCTTTTCTTTTCATGCCCGACCGTTCCTTTCTCAGTCATTGACATGATGGGGTTTTCCACTCGAAGGACAGGGACAAATTGCCGTTTTACTTCCTCAGCCCCGAAGATCTATCGTCAGCGCGTTGAAAATAAAATTTTTGCGACCCCCTTTGGTACCATTATAGGATGTAGCAATCGGGCCTGTTCGATAAGAAACACGCTGATACAGGGTCGGATTGGTATACCGGGCAGCCGAGAAACACGCTCCAGTAAGCGAATCCCTTCACCTTTCAACAGCGATCTCCGGGACTGCGCCACTTTTAACGTCGGCCAATGAGATGCTATCCTGTAACATTTCCGAAGGTGTCGGGTCCTGACCCGTCCTAATAGGATATCGCGACCTGGTTTGTCTGAATAGGTAATCCACTACGAATTGGCGGGAGAGCCAATAAAATCAAGTTAGTCCCTATTTATCGGCAGTGCGCAGCACAAATTGCTTTGCGACCCCCTTTGCAAACCCTTTAAATCGTCTATAACCAAAGATCGTCGAACGCCACACGCCAGGTCTGGTTTAGGAGGAAATTTCCTTTAGGATCGCATATAGGCAAGTTACCTATTATAAGATTAGACCACCATAAGGATTGAAGGGAATTCTTGGGAACCCGGATTGTTTTTGGATAGGGGGTCTTTCTATCACAAGCCGGACTTTGCTTCGGCCTGTTTGAATTTACGAAATGCATCCAGCCACTCGCTAATTTCTCGATCAAGCTCCAGCTCTAAATGACCATGAGTGTGATCATTGTCACTGACCCAAAGATGAATAGAGGAAACAGAATTGCGCCAAGTCAAGTCAGGCGCAAATGGACCCTCATGCTCCGCTTGCTGCGGTGGGCCAAATTTGCTTTTCATGGCCGTTTTCAATGGTTCCCAATCGTAAGAGGCAAGCGAATAGCTTATCCAAACAAGGCGATCACGGTAGAATCGCAGTGAGTAGTCGGACACCTTGGTGTAGCCTATCTTTAGGCGACGATGAAATACCGGAATAGTACATAAAGCTACTCCGATTGGGTCCTTCTTGATGCACTCAGCTGCATCGGAGGGGTGTTTTTTTTGAAATTCTTGAAAGGTTGAACCAAGCTTGACGCCGATTTGCTCGTTTAATTTTATGTCATATGGTTCACTTGACCCTCCAGTGGGAACGGAGGCGGGAGGTTGTGACGAGCACCCGATTGTAGCGACCAAAAGCACGGCCAGAAACCCGTGAAGGCTTTTCATCTTGTTCCCTTTTGGCAGATGTCGTTTGGAAAGCAGAACTATCATCCTATCCCAAAAGAAGGGAATCAAGAGAATTCAGCTACAGGCTACACCTGCATTTTGAACATAGGAGGTACAGTTGGGCCGGATACCTGAGCACAGACTCCTTGAGAGGAAGTGGAAACCCTAATGGTGGAGATGAGGGGATATGGTTTCGACTTCCCCAACAACCATGATTCAACATAACAAGTCTATTCATCAGTAGAAATCAGTCGCGTCCTCAGTAGATGAATCGACACACCCGTCGCTGGCGACTCTGTGCTGAGAGTGATTTTACTGATACCAACAGTGCAATATGAAAAAACCTGGTTTTCGAAATGCGCCGAGGTCCACGCCTCCAGTCACGCCAGCCCAAGCCCAGGTCACAAAGCCGAAAACGGAATCGTTTCTGGACGTTGCTTTAATGAATCTATTGGTCCAGTGCTAACAACAGCGAGGCATATTCTTTGAAGTTTACGGGCCGCGACCGGCGTCCGATAGAGGCCTCGGCAGTGGGATTGCCATCGGTAGGAGTGGATATTTGCGAACTCGGCGGCGACACGCTGGTGTCCTGATCAGGTGTTCGGCCCTCCAGATGAAGTATGCGCGCGATACCTGTTGAAGTTCCGAAACTCGATCAGCTTGTTTTCGAGATCCACCGTCGTCCAGAACAAAGCGCGATCCAAAAACTCTCTCCGAATTGAGCCGATCTGCCGTTCTGCAAATGGATGAGATAGGGGAAGGGTACCGTTTTGATTTCGGCTACATCCAGGATTCGCAGATTGGCTTGCCATCGGTCAAAGGAAGAAAGCGGATCATGGTCGGAACTGAGACATCTGAGGTCATCCGTGCACGCTAACTTGGTCCCGCATGAGCCTTATAGCATTCTTAACGAGAAAACATCTGAGTACACGTTTAAGGGCCAAAGTACATCATCGGGCTTAAATGTCTGGCTATATTCGTCTAAGCGAAAGGGTTCCTTAAATCCATTGGGCGTGACGATGCGTGCACAATAAGAAAATATATGATCGAAGAAAAAGGGAAAAGCATTTTCTTTTCTTTCTAAAACCAATGTCAATGGGCTATCGGAGCATCTATAAGGAGGGATTGCGCTGTTTCGTGTCGACAATGGCATTGATGAGTTCCCTGGACGGTTCTTTGG
>Ga0326728_10020290_pt1 | contig 12706 bp, 9 predicted proteins | sample MB3enrmetagenome_FD_207602 | JGI IMG/M metagenome (GOLD analysis project Ga0326728, IMG submission 207602) | Lab enriched peat soil microbial communities from McLean, Ithaca, NY, United States - MB31MN | ecosystem: Environmental > Terrestrial > Soil > Wetlands > Peat | place: USA: New York...
GATCCGGCGCCGCGATGATGACGTGGGGATTCTGTGCGAACGGTTGCGCTATCGTATCCAACGTTTGCGGCGAACGACCCATGATGGCCAGGTCCACTTCATTCGCCGCCAATTGGTCGATGACGGAATCGCGGTTATTGACGGCGAGGCGGATTTCAAGTTCCGGAAAATCCTTGCCGAAGCGCGCCAACAATTGCGGCACGAAGTACTTTGCGGTGCTGACGACGGCAAGATTGATTCGGCCGCGGCGCAAACCCCGCAGTCCATCCAGGGTGTCTTCCGCATCCTTCAGCGCGCGCAAGATCTCGCGCGCACGCGCCAGTAGTTCCTGTCCGGCCTCGGTGACATAGAGTTTCCTGCCGATGCGTTCGAACAGCGGCAGCCCGGCGCTGGCTTCAAGCTCCTTGATGTGCATCGACACCCCGGGTTGAGTCAGATGCAAGGCTTCGGCAGCCTTGGAGAACGATCGATTGGCGGCGGCGGCCTCGAAGACCCGCAGCTGTCGTAGCGAAACGTGTTGAATCGACATAGTCAAATCCACTGATACATCAGCTAAATCTTAACATGTGCCGCACGAATATTGATTATCACTTATGTGAAGGTTTAGACTTATATAAAGGCATAGACTAGAGTCTGACAAAGGTCTGAATCCAGATTCTCGCAGCCAGTTCTCTGACTAAGGAGCCATTCGATGAAGTTGCGGGCCCTGATACTCGACGTCGACGGGACCCTGGCGGATACGGAAGAGGCACACCGTTGCGCCTTCAACGAAGCATTCCAGCAACTGGGGCTCGACTGGAATTGGAGTCCGCCGACATACGCTCAGCTGCTGCTCACCACGGGGGGTAAGGAACGACTCGCGGCCCACATCGCCTCCCTGCCTGTGCCGCCGGCGGAACGTCGAGCATTGACCGATCGCATCGATGACATTCATCGGGCTAAAACCCGCAACTACACTCGGATGGTTCTGGCGGGCGAAGTGCCGCTGCGCGACGGGGTGGCGCGGCTGCTCGACGATGCGGCGCGCTCGCGCGTCCGCTTGAGTATTGCCACGACCACGACATTTGCCAACATCGAGGCGCTGCTGCGCACCAGCTTCGGCGAGGATGCGCTTGATCGCTTTGCCGTGATCGGTGCGGGCGATCAGGCGGCCCGTAAAAAACCCGCGCCTGACATCTATGAATATGTGCTGCGTCAACTGAACGCCTCGGCCGACGAGTGCGTGGCCATCGAAGATTCCGCCAATGGCCTAGCCGCCGCCAAGGCCGCCGGACTGTACACTATCGTGACCCCGAGCTACTGGACGCGTAGCGAGGATTTTTCGGCTGCCGACCTCGTGCTGCCTTCATTGGGATCGGCAGACAAGCCTTTGCCGTCGCACGCCGCCTCGCTGATCGGCAGCAGCATGCTCGGCATTCGCGAGATAGATCGACAACTCAATGCCGTTCGCGAATGCGAATAAGGCGATCAACGACTTGGGGGACTCATGAGCACGCGAGAAAAGACGATTACAGAATTCATGATGGAGGAGCAGCGTAAATTCCCGGGGAGCACGGGAGATTTTACGGCCCTGCTGAATCATGTGCGCCTGGCGTGCAAGCGCATCAGCTTCATCATCGGCCGCGGCGCTTTGGCGGGGGCGCAGGGGTCTGCGCAAGCGACGAACGTTCAGGGCGAGACGCAGATGAAGCTGGACGTCCTGTCGAACGACATCTTTTTGCGCACCAGTGAATATGGCGGAAATTTGGCCGGCATGGTCTCGGAAGAACTCGAGGAGCCCTACGAAATTCCGGAAGAATACCCTCGCGGCAAGTATTTGCTGTCCTTCGATCCGTTGGACGGTTCCAGCAACATCGACATCAATGCGCCGGTGGGCAGTATTTTTTCCGTATTGAAGGCGCCGAACGGAACGGCGGTGCCCAGCAAAGCCGATTTCTTGCAGCCCGGAGCCCAGCAGTTGTGTGCCGGATACGCGATCTATGGGGCGACTACCATGCTGGTCTTCACCGTGGGACGGGGCGTTCACGGCTTCACCCTCGACCGGGGGTTCGGCGAGTTCATCTTGACGCATCCGGACATGCGAATCCCGGATGAGACCAGCGAATTCGCGATCAATGCTTCCAACGAGCGTTTCTGGGAACCACCCGTCAAGCGCTACGTGGTCGAGTGTTTGGCCGGCAAGGGCGGCGTGCGCGGCAGGGATTTCAATATGCGGTGGATCGCTTCCTGTGTGGCTGAAGTCCATCGCATCCTGATTCGCGGCGGTTTGTTCATGTATCCCAAGGATTTCAAGGATCCCGCCAAGCCGGGACGGCTGCGCTTATTGTACGAAGCCAACCCCATGGCCATGATCATCGAGCAAGCCGGCGGTGCGGCATCGACCGGTCGAGAGCGCATTCTCGATATTCAGCCCAGCGACCTACATCAACGGGTACCGCTCATTCTCGGCTGCAAGGCCGAGGTCGAGCGCATCGAGCAGTATCACCACGAGCACGATCAGGGCCTGGATCGCGTCTACACTTCGCCCTTGTTCCAAGAACGCTCGTTGTTCATTCAAACCTAATCAGACGTCGCGCGAGGCACTCATGTCAGCAAAGCATCCCGTCATTGCGGTCACCGGCTCGTCCGGAGCCGGCACGACATCCGTTACACGCACTTTCAACTGGATATTCAGACGCGAAAACATCAACGCCGTTCTCGTAGAGGGTGATTCCTTTCATCGCTACGATCGTGAAGAAATGAAAAAAATGATGGCGGAGGCCTCCGCCAAGGGCGACGACCACTTCAGTCACTTCGGTCCTGAAACTAATTTGTTCAAGGAATTGGAAGAACTGTTCAGCCACTACGGCGAGACGGGACGCGGCAAGATCCGCCGCTATTTGCACAACGAGAAGGAGGCCGAGCCGTTCAAGCAAGAGCCGGGAACCTTCACCGAGTGGCAGGAAATTCCGAAGGACACCGATCTGATGTTCTATGAGGGACTGCACGGCGCCGTGGTGACGCCCGAGGTCAATGTGGCGCGGCATGCGGATCTGACCATCGGAGTGGTGCCCATCATCAACTTGGAATGGATTCAAAAACTGCACCGCGACAGGGAAACACGGGGCTACTCCACGGAAGCGGTTGTGGGCACCATATTGCGGCGCATGCCCGACTACGTGAACTACATCTGCCCGCAATTTTCGCAGACGCACGTCAATTTTCAGCGCGTGCCGACCGTCGACACATCCAATCCTTTCACCGCGCGCTACATACCGACCGCCGACGAGAGCTTCGTCGTCATTCGTTTCGCCGATCCGAAAGGAATCGATTTTCCCTATCTGCTATCGATGATCCATGATTCATTCATGTCGCGGCCGAACATCATTGTCACGCCCGGCGGGAAAATGGACTTGGCGATGCAGTTGATCCTGACGCCGATGATATTGAAATTAATGGACACGCGGCGTCGCGCCATTGGGGCCCGTCCGGCGCGCGCCGCCGTCTAAATTGGCAATTGACCGGCGGCACGCCGCCGGTCCCGCTCATCGCCCAACCACTCCCCTTGCGCGCGGCGGCGAATCCCGCCCGCGAGGTTCGCCTGCTTTACAATGCATGGGGACGAAACAGCACCATGCATCTTCGCGAACAATCCAATGATCGATTGCGCGGCATCGCCTTCATGATAGCCGCAGTGTTCATCTTTTCGATCATGGACGCTCTCATGAAGCGCCTGTCCGCTCACTACGCTCCGCTGCAGATCGCCTGTCTGAGAAGTCTTTCCTCATTCGCATTCTTGATATTGCCGATTGCGTGGCAGCGCTCTTGGGTGAATCTCAGGGTCTCGGAGCCCATGCTGCATGCGGTGCGCGGTGTGCTGGGCATCATCATGCTGGCGACCTTCGTGTTTGCCGTGCACCGCCTCACGTTGGCCCAGACCTATTCGCTGTTTCTGGCGGCACCCCTGTTGATGACGGCGTTATCGGTGCCCATCCACGGCGATCGGGTGACCGCCCGGCGATGGCTCGCCATCGCGTGCGGATTGGGCGGCGTGCTGCTCATCCTGCAACCGTGGGACGGCGGCGCCTTTTCGATGGCCGCCGCCGCCGCTGCCGCCATTGCGACCGTCTGTTACTCGCTGAGCGCGTTGACGGTGCGGTCATTGGGACGTCGCAACACCAGTATGTCCATGGTGTTCTGGTACTTGGCGTTGGTCGGCCTAGGATCGGGCGCCCTGGCAATCAATGAATGGCACGCCGTAGAGGCGGCCGATTGGATATGGCTTGCCGCGATCGGCGTTTCGGGCGGGCTCGGTCAGCTGTGGTTGACCGAGGCTTTTCGGCGAGCACCGCCATCGGTGGTGGGGCCATTTGAATACACCGCGATCCTCTGGGCCTTCGGTATCGACTGGATATTCTGGTCGGCGTCGCCTTCGACCAGCCTGCTCATCGGAGCGTCCATGGTCATTGCCAGCGGGATCGTCGTCATACTCGACGAACGCCGCTTGGCCGAACTCGCGGTGAATCCGGCATGCCCGCCGCCCTGACGTCCGCGGTCCAGTAGAATTGTAGTTGTAGGTCCTACCCTCTTCCAACGGAGTTTCCATGAACAGCATTCGGCGCAGTAACGAGAGAGGTTTCGCGGATCATGGCTGGCTCAAATCCTTTCACACGTTTTCATTTGCGGACTATGTTGATCCCAATCACATGCAGTTCGGCCCGCTGCGCGTCATCAACGAGGATCGCGTTCAGGCGGGCGCCGGCTTCGCCACCCACGCGCACCGGAATATGGAGATCATCAGCTACGTACTGGAGGGCGAACTCGCCCACAAGGACTCCCTCGGCAACGGGTCGATCATCCGGCCGGGCGACGTTCAGCGCATGAGTGCCGGGAGCGGCGTGCGTCACAGCGAGTTCAATCCGTCGGCTCACGAGGTCACTCACTTCCTGCAGATTTGGATTCTGCCGAACGTACGCGACATCGAGCCGAGTTACGAAGAGAAACGGTTCAGCGCTGACGAAAAGCGCGGACGCTTGCGTCTCATCGTCTCTTCCGACCGTGCCGAGGGTTCGGTGCTCATTCATCAGGCGGTGCGGATCTATGCAGGGTTGTTCGATGGCGATGAGCGCGCGGAATTGACGGTGTCGCCCGGCCGCTGGATTTATGTCCATGTGGCGCGCGGCTCGTTGACGGCAAACGGTACGCCGTTGAGCGCCGGCGACGCCGAGCAAATCACGGACGGCTCGCGATTGAGCCTTGCCCAGGGACGGCAAGCCGAAGTGTTGATATTCGACGTCCCGGGAGACGCTGGCTGACGCCGCAATCTACACGGCCGAGCTGCGGCCTTGCCGCGACTACTGTCCCGTCTTGATCCGCGTCCACACTCGCGTGCGCAATCGATCGTAATCGGCCCCCAATTCTGCCGGCAGATACAAGCGGGCACGCAGATCGGGCGGCGGATACACGGCGGGGTCGTTCAAGATATCCGGATGAACGAAGGGTCGCGCTGCCATGTTGTCGTTGCCGTAGTGAATGTCGTTCGTGATTTCGGCGATTACTTTGGGATCCAAAATGAAATTCAGGAATTTATGCGCCGCCTCCGGATGGGGCGCGGATGCGGGGATCAGGAACGCGTTGTAGGTGATGTTGGATCCTTCCTTCGGCAGGATGAACCCCAGCCGCACGCCGGTGCCGTCCTCGCGGGCCCTGGCCTGCGCCACTTCGTAATCGCTGGACCAGGCGATGGCCATGCAGGTTTCCTGCGACGCCAGTTGGTGCCAGTAGTCGTTGGAGTCGAAGGTTCGAATGTACGGGCGCACCGCCATCACGACGCGCTCGGCGGCTTGCAGGTCCTCGGCCCGCTGCGAATTGGGGTCCAAGCGCAGATAGGCGAGCGCGAGCTGGATGACGTCTTCCGGTGAATCCAGGAAAGTGATTCCGCAGTCGGCGAATTTTGCAGCCACCGCGGGATCGAAAATCATCGCAAGACTATCCGTGGGCGCATTCGGCATGCGCGCCCTGATCAGATCCACGTTGTACGCAATCCCGTTCATGGCGTGCAGATACGGCACGGCATACCGATTGCCCGGATCGGCCTGAGCTTGAACAGCAACCACCGCAGGATCGAGATTTTTCCAGTTGGGCAGCTTGCTGCGGTCGAGCGGCATGTACGCGCCGGCTTTGATCTGCCGGCCGTAAAAACCAGTGGTGGTGCTGACGATGTCGTAGCCCGAATGACCGGCTAGAATCTTCGCTTCCAACGTTTCGTTCGAGTCGTACAGCCCGTAAACGACCCTGATGTGCGTTTGGTGCTCGAACTCCGCAATGGTGTTATGACCGATGTAGTCGGCCCAGTTATAGATGTTGAGCGCCGGTTCTTCCGCAACGGCTGCGGCGTGATGCGGCGCGCCGCAGGCCTCTAAAACGAGGGCCGCGAGCCCTACGCCCAACGCCCCAAGAGCCTGCCTGAGGCGCTTAGGCACGCGCCAATTCGGAACCGACCCATTCGTGGAATTGACGAATGACGTATTCCTCCGGCATGACCACTCCACCGACGTGCGGCGCGGCCCGCAGTCCTCGTTGATTGAGTTCGCACACTTGGGCATCCTCGGTCATCACGAGGTTCGTGAAGTCCACGACGTTTCGCATGTCGAACGCGGGGTCCGCCAGAGTTTCGGCAGAGAACAAGTATTCGACGCGCAACTCGGTCTGCTCCGGTCCCAGCGGCCGCAGGCGCACGACTCGCACGTAGTCGACATGTCCTACGAGGAACACGGACGGCAATCCCGTCATATAGATGGCGCCCAGCTTTCGATCCTCTTCGGATATTCCCGGAAACGGCCTGCCGGTCAATTGCCCGTCCAATGACCACGTACTAGCGCCGCCGCGCAGTCCACCTTTGAACTTCGGATCGGGATCGGCCGCGTTCAAATTCCAGTGTGGATCGTCACGCTCCTCCAAAAGTCCGCGGCCATAGATAGGGACGAGCTGTGACAGCTGCGGATGCACCGTCGGGCAGTGCAGGCACTCGTTGTAATTTTCCCAGAAGATCTTCCAATTGCATTGGACGTTCTTCAGCAGCACATGACCTACCTGCAGATCCTCGAGCGGCCACGCCGCGAGCCGATTCAACGGGAGATCGAAACTCCCGTCGAAAGGCGCAGGAGTGCCGGTCAGTGCGGCGAATATGAACCCGCGCCACTCCTGCAGCCTGATCTTGTACAGCGGAAAATCCGCCAAATCGAAGCCGTCTGCATGGCGTTTCGACGACGTTCGCAGCAAATTGCCCCGCAAGTCGTACGTCCATGCGTGATAGGGACAGATGATGGACCCGGATCGCATCACGCCTTCACTTTCGCGGCACAATGCCGCGCCGCGATGCCGGCAGGTATTGTGAAATCCCTGCAATTCACCCGCATCGTCGCGAACCAACAGCAGTTTCTGGTCGCCCAGTTCGAATGTGCGAAACGAGCGCGGCCGCTGGACGTCGCTGGAGCGGCCAACGTAGATCCAGTTTCGATACCAGATCCGTTGCAGCTCGCGCTCGTAATGCCGCGGATCAAAATAGGCGTCTGCGGGTAGACCCTTGGTATGTTCCCTTAAACCGTTGTAGCGGCTGTCAGTCGCCTCGGATGTCGTTTGCATACACCTTTTCCTTCAAGCGCGCATCAGAGCGCCGCTGGGATCATACGCGGGTCCCGTCAGGCGAACCGCCCGATGTCGCTCGCCGATGATTTCAATCTCGAATCCACTGTCGGCCGACGCCAGTGATGCCGGCACGTAGCCCATAGCCAGCGATGAGCCGACGCGGTGACCGAATGTGCCGGAGGTCACCCAGCCGACGACGCAACCCTCGTGCCAAATCGGTTCGTCGCCGAGCGCGTCCGCATCCGTCGTATCCACCTTGAACCCGATCAGACGCAACGCTCCGCCGCCGGCTTTTTCCTCCGCGGCAGCAGACCGACCGATGAAGTCGCCCTTCTCGAAATCGATGAAACGCCCGAGACCGGCTTCGAAGGGACCGTATATCGGACGGTACTCGCGCGCCCACGTGCCGAAAAGCTTTTCGATGCGCATGGAATTCAGCGCCCGTCCGCCGAACTCCGCGAGCCCAAGCCCGCGGCCGGCTTTCACCAGCGAATCATATAGCGCCCGCTGGTAATCGGTCGTCACCCACATTTCGTAGCCGAGTTCGCCGGTAAACGAGACCCGCCCCACATATGCGGGGGCCATGCCGACCTCCATGCGCCGAAACGACATGAATGGAAACGCGGTAGTGGCCAAATCGTCGCGCACCAAGCTTTGCAACAGCGCACGTGATTTCGGCCCCGCGACCGACAACCCAACGTACTGCATGGCGCACGGCCGCACCGTCACGCCGGTGGGCGGCAGATGCCGCTCGAACCAACGCATATAGTAGACCTCGGCCGCATAGGTACCGATGAGAAAGAAGTGGTCTGCGCAGAGGCGGCACACGGTGAAATCACCAACGAGCTTGCCGCGGTCGTTCAGCATCGGGGTGAGCGCGATGCGGCCCACCTTGGGCACGCGGTTGGCCATGATGCGCGACAGCCAGTCGGCGGCGCCCGGTCCTCGTACCTCGAATTTTCCGTAGTTGGAGATTTCCAAGAGACCTACGGCATCGCGTACCGTCGTGCACTCCCGGGCAATGTGCGGGTGCGCATTCGAGCGGCGAAAGCTGACGTGATCCACGGCCTCCTCCGCGGTCGGGGCGAACCACAGCGGATGTTCGAGACCGCAATAGTCGCCGAACACGGCATGCGAGGCGTTGAGTTTTTCGTAGATGGGCGTGGTCCGCAGGGGACGCGCCGCCGGCAGTTCCTCGTTCGGGAACCGTATGCTGAAACGGCGAGAGTAGGTTTCGCGTACTTTGGCATTGGTGTACGCGAGGGTCGCCCAGTCGCCATAACGCGCGACATCCATGCCCCACACGTCGGCGCCGGGATCGCCGTCCACCATCCAGTGCGACAATGCCAATCCGACGCCGCCGCCCTGGCTGAACCCCGCCATGACGCCGCACGCCACCCAGAAATTCTTGAGGCCCCGAACCGGCCCGATCAGCGGGTTTCCGTCCGGTGCGAAAGTGAACGGCCCGTTGACCACTTTTTTGATGCCCGCGCGTTCCAAGCTCGGAAAGTGCTCGAACCCCACCTCGAGGCTCGGTGCGATGCGTTCGAGATCGTTGGGCAGCAAATCTTGCCCGAAATCCCACGGCGTCGACACCTCCGACCAGGCAACGCCAGCGCGCTCGTAGGTGCCCATGAGCATGCCGCCGCGTTCCTGACGAAGGTAGATTTCGCCCTCGAAATCGATGGCATGAAGCTGTTCCGGCTTGCCCGCCAACTCGGGCATGTCGCCCGTAATCAGATACTGATGCTCCATGGCCAGCACCGGTAATTCGATGCCGGCCAATCGGCCCACCTCGCGTGCCCAAAGGCCGGCGGCATTGACGACATGTTCCGCCTGCACGTTGCCGTGATCGGTGATGACGTCCCAAGCGCCGTCCGAGCGCTGCTGCAAATCGGTCACGCGGGTGTGGCGCACGATCTTCGCGCCGCCGATCTGCGCGGATTTGGCATAGGCGTGCGTGACGCCGTATGGATCGACATGGCCCTCGATGGGATCGTACATCGCTCCGGTGAAGTGCTTCTTGTCCATAAGGGGGAACAGCTTGGCCGCCTCATCGACCGAGATGATCTCCAGATCCATCCCGAGATAGCGGCCGCGTGCTTTGGCCATCTTCAGCCAGTCGAGCCGCTCGCGCGTACCGGCGAGCATGATGCCGCCCGTGATGTGCACTCCACAGGACTGCCCCGATATCGCTTCGATCTCCTTGTAGAGTTGTATGGTGTATTGCTGCAGCTTGGCGACGTTCGGATCGCCGTTCACCGTGTGCATGCCGCCGGCTGCGTGCCAGGTCGAACCCGACGTGAGTTCGGCGCGCTCGATCAACAGAACGTCTTTCCAACCCGCCTTGGTCAAGTGAAATAAAACGCTGGCGCCGACGACGCCGCCGCCGATCACCACCACTTTTGCGTGGCTCTTCATTGATGCTCCCAATTCATCGAATGGTGTTCGTTATGACAACGATTGAATGGACAGGTGCGGGATCGCGCATCGAGGCGCGCTCACTCATTCGCCACGGCCAAGTGAATGGCCGGACAAGGCTTCCCCGAACCGGTGCCGAACCGCTCGATGAGCCAGGATCGGAACAAGGCAATCGCGGTGTCGCTCAAGGCTTCGGGGTGAGTGGTCAAATAGTAGCCATAGCCGTCATCGAGGCTCGCCTCGTAGGGGCTGACGAGGCGCCCGCTGCGGATATAGTCGCCGAACAGGTAGCTGTCGACCAGTGCGATGCCCTCTCCGCTCAACGCATACTGCACGGCAAGCACCGCGGTATCGAAGACCAGGCCGCGTTCCACGTTCAGCGAATTCAAGCTCGCATGGCGGGCGAATTGCAGCCATAGATGATGCCGCGGCATGTCGGAAATTCGCACGTGCACCAATTCGTTGGCCGCGATGAATTCGGCCAAGCTCTTGCCCTGGTGTCGCGCCGCGACGCTCGGATGACAGAGCATATTGAGTCGCACCGGCCAGAGCAAGTCGGTCACCAATTCGGTTACGGTCGGCTTGGAATAGACGACGGCCACGTCCACATCCCCGGGCGGCGGCCCGACCCCGTACGGGCTCACCAAATCGATTTCGACTTCGGCAGCGGCGCGTCGGAAGTCGCGCAGAATGGGAACCGCCAGATGAACCGCGAAACTCGGCGGCATCTGTACACGCAGGGTTCGAACGCTGCTCGCGCTGTCGTTGCGGATGTCATCGAGTGCATATTCCAAGCGATCGAACGACTTGATCACGGCCGGCAGCAGCAATTGGCCGGCCTTGGTCAAGACCAACGCGTGAGGACGGCGCTCGAAGAGCTGTGCGCCGATCAGTTTTTCGAGCGCGATCACGTGTCTCGACAGGGCGCTTTGTGAGATCAACAGTGCGTTCGCCGCGGCGGTGAAGCTCAAGTGCTTGGCAACGCCTTCGAAGGCGCGCAGCGCATTCAACGGCAGCCAGCGGCGATCGATCGATGTCTTTGCCATAACCGTCCTAGGAGCCTGTCTGAGTAGTCTACGTGAGCCGCGTTGGCAGGGGGAGGGAGCGGATGCATTGCGCGCGGCGCGGCCCATAGTGGGCACTATGGGCAAGCCACGCAACGCCGCAGACGCCCCTCCCCCCTGCCAACCCTTCGGGAGCGGGCATGCAGACTACTCAGACAGGCTCCTAAGGAGACCACGCCTTGGTGTAACCAATCGCCCGTTTTTGATCCTCGACGATGGTTCGCGACGCCATGAACAAATGATACGCCGCCCAGAGACCGGTGGGCGCAAGGCATAACAAGGCCGACCGCAGCGACGACGCATCGGTCGCGTGACCGCCCGCAAACCAATCACTCAACGCGCCAACCACCCACGGCGCGACGATGAGATTCAAGATATTCGCGACCAGCAGCGATATGGCGATGAACATGTTTCGCATGTGACAGGGCGATAAGTTGTTGAGCAGCCCGAAACAGGGGCCGATGTAAAAATAAATCGCCGGTATGAAGAGGCAAAACATGAGCTTGCACAACCACAGCGACTGCGTGGCATACGCGATCATCGACGGAATGGTCGTAAACGCAACCCCGCCCGCCAGCAGCCACACCACGCGGCGCGGATCCGCCATGGACGGTCGAGAGAGGAGCCACGCGGTGCCGATGGTCGCCAGGGATCCGCCCCAAAGATGGATGTTCCCGGTCACGGCGCCGGCCTGGCCCACATCGAGACTGTAGGCCCGCTGCAGGAATGTAGGGGTCCAGTATATGAGGCCCCATCCCCAGAGTGCGCACACGCCGCCGCCCATCACCACGTGGAAGGCGGCCTTTTGGCGCCATAGAAAACGCAAAGACTCCAACAACGACGGCCTTACGTCATCGACTATGGCATCCAGTCTTCCCCGCGGCGGTTCGCGCACCGTCAAAAACACCAGAATTCCGACGAGCAGGCCGGGCACGCCGAGCGCGATGAACGCAGCACGCCAGGTGTACGCATGCGCGACATGACCGGCCATGTCCGCCCCCAACCAGGCTCCGATGGGGGCACCCAGCGCCAGCACCGTCATTGCCATCGGTCGCCGGTCCGCCGGAAAGCAGTCCGAGACGATCGCCGTGGATGGCGGTGTGCCGCCGGCTTCGCCGACGCCGACGCCGACGCGCCCCAACAGGAACTCGAGGTAGTTCCGCGACATTCCGCACAGGGCGGTGAAGGCGGACCAAATGATGAGCGCCATGGCGAGAATATTGCGGCGGTTCGAACGGTCCGCCAACCAGGAGATCGGTATGCCGAACGCGACATAGAAGAGCGCAAGCGGAATACCGGTGAGGAACGCCACCCCGGCATCGTTCAATTTCAGTTCCAGTCGTATGGGCTCGAGTACGGTGGAGACGACATAACGATCTGCAATATTGATCGCATAAATCAAACACATCAGGATGAGGACATACCAGCGCTCGACCGAGGAAGGAGCTTTGGTCAGCGGGATGTCGATCGCACTGATGCTACTCAAACGATGCACCTCAAGCGGGACTCGAATTGGGAGCCTGTCTGAGCATTCTACGTGAGCCGCGTTGGCTGGGAGAGGGAGCGGATGCAAGGCGCGCGGCGCAGGGCGTAGT
>Ga0326728_10020292_pt1 | contig 12705 bp, 11 predicted proteins | sample MB3enrmetagenome_FD_207602 | JGI IMG/M metagenome (GOLD analysis project Ga0326728, IMG submission 207602) | Lab enriched peat soil microbial communities from McLean, Ithaca, NY, United States - MB31MN | ecosystem: Environmental > Terrestrial > Soil > Wetlands > Peat | place: USA: New York...
CGCGCTCATGAACCTCATCACGTTCTCGCGCTCGTGGATTCGCCCGTGGGCGTTTCACTCGATCGAAGAAAAGCCCGTGCGCGAAGCTTTGCTCACGCTTTTCCCCGAGGGGTGCTACGCCGCGTTCGCCGGCGAAACGTATTGCGAGTCGCGCAACGAAACGATGGACGATCACTGGCGCGTCCTGCACGCGCTTCCGGGCGACGGCCAGAATCGCCCCGCGGTCGGCAGCTCGCTAGTCGAAATTCAGGAGCGCTACAACACGCTCTCGAACATTCAGGCGGAAACCTACGAGTACGGCATCCCGCCGATCTACGCCGATCCGCAGGTTCTCGATTTCGACGCGCTGCAGCAGCAGACCGCCGAGCCAGCCGCGCACTATCCCGCGCGCGCCCGTCCCGGCCAACCGCTCGCCGCGAGTTTCTTTCAGCCCGCCCCGGCGCAGGTCCCGCCGGACATGCAACGCCATCAAGCCGAATTGATGGGCCCGATCTCGCAATTCCTCACGGGACTTTTCCCCGCGGTCTTCGGCGGCGAAATGGAATCGCAAAAAACGGCCACGGGTTACGCCATGGCGCGCGATCAGGCGCTCGGGCGGCTCGGGCTGGTGTGGCGGCGGCTGAAATTGTTTTACGCCGACCTGATGCTGCTCGGCGTGGATTGTTTCAGGAAAAATCGCCCAGACGACGTGGAGATTCCGCTGCTGGGCGAAGACGGCGTGTTCCGTTCGCGCTGGATCCGCCTCGCCGATCTGAAAGGAAATATTTTCGCGCATCCGGAAAGCGACGAGAGTTTCCCGCGCTTGAAATCGCAACAGCGCGCGGTGCTGCAACAATTGATGGGGATTCCCGATCCGCTCATCCAGCGCGCGCTCACCGATCCCGCGAATATCGGCTACGTGAAAAGCGTGCTCGGCCTAAGCGAATTGGTCGTTCCCGGCGAAGACTCGCGCACGAAGCAGATGCGCGAGATTCAGCAGTTGTTATCCAGCGCGCCAATCGTAATTCCTATCGTGAGGCAAGGAAGCAAGGAAGCAGGGAAGCAAGGAACGTCCGCGCCCGACGCCGCCGATTCAGACGAGGCGCGCGGCAAGAATGGAGTCATTCCGAGCAGCGGCGGCGAAGCCGACGCGACGCCTGCCCGCCGTGGCCCAGGCGAAGGCGGGAGGAATCCCTCTGCCTCTGTGGCGACAGATTTCACCGACGAAACCAGTGCCTCGGCTGCGCCGACCGCGTCGCAATCGCCGACGCCAATCCCCGCTGGCGAAATCGTCCTGCCCTCCGTTCCCGTGGACGATCTTCTGGACGATCACGCGACGGAGCTGGAAGAAATCCGCCGATGGTCCTCGACGGAAACCGGCCAGGCCGCGCGGCTGGAAAATCCGCTGGGTTTCGCCAACGTCCGCGCGCATGCCGCCGCGCACCAGCGCGCGTTGACGCAGCAGCAAGCCGCCGCCGCACTGGCAACGGCAGCCGCAGGATCTGGCAGCCCGCGGAAGAGGCGAGTGTCGTGATCGTTTAAGGCCGATTGATTATCTTAAGAATGGAGGGAGCGGTGTAGAGGCGATCCCGCTTTCGTTTCGGATCGTCACGAAGGATGCCCGCTTGGATTAGCTTATCTATGGCCCGCTTGGCGGTCGGAAAAGACACTTGGAGTCGGCCAGCCGCCCCTGAGACCGTGGTCACGGGGTTCTCGAACAAGTCATCCATCAATTGAAGAGAAAGCGTTGAGCCTCGAGCCTTCTGCAATTTACGGCGCCATTCATCGCGGAGAGCAAGAAGTGCGCCTGCTCGAGAAATTGCATCTTCAGCTTGGGCTGCGACTCCCTCAAGAAAAAAAAGAATCCATTCTCGCCAGGTGCCTCGTTGGCTGACGGCCAGCAAGTGGTCAATGTAGGTCGTTCGGTTTTGCTCAAAGTAAGAGCTCAGAGAGAGCAGGGGGCTAGGCAATTTCTCTGCGTCAACCAGCAGGAGAGGAATCAGGAGCCTTCCCACTCTACCGTTGCCATCCTCAAACGGGTGGATAGCCTCGAATTGATAGTGAAACAACGCAAGCTTGATCAGCAGAGGGATGTCTTCGTACTGCGGCTGCATAAACTTTTCAAGCTCGTCCAGCGCTGCATTCATCTCTGTCGGAGGGGGCGGAATGTATCGAGCTTCGCTAATCGGTTGCCCGGAATCTCCGATATACACAACGGCCGTGCGAAACTCCCCGGGCCGCTTATTCGCGCCTCGTCCACCTAGCAAAAGTCGTTTGTGAACCGTCCGCATGAGTCGGCGAGAAAAAGGTACAGCGTTCTTTAGGGTGGCGAGGCCCAACTCCATTGCCTGGCGGTAATTCAACACTTCTTTGATGTCCGGGCTGAGAGTCATGCCTCTGGGATTGGCCTCGAAAACGAGGACTTCCTCCTCCGTGGCCATGGTGCCCTCTATTCGAGTGGAGGCAACCGCCTCTCGGCGGATGAATGGCGCGGCCAAGATTTGCGCACTCGGGAGGTTTCCTCCAATTCCCGCGAGCTTCCCTAGGGAATGCTCGGCCTTCGCCGACAGCGCTGTCGTCTCCAGGTCGTAGACCAGTATTGGGGGCAGTGGATTGGGAACAAATGCAACTTGACCTTGGATCGTGGGAATCAGACGTCCCGGTGCATTCGGACCAAAATCAGCAGGATTCATCGGAGACCGGCTTATTCAAGGGATCTTTAATAAGGCGCATCACTATTAAAGAGTTTAGCCCTTTTCGTTAATAAGGGCGAGCGGAATTAAACGAAACTTTCGTGCGGCTAAGTGTCAGTATTTAAAGTAGATAGCTAGGCCACGGCCCAAAAAGGCAGGAGAAGGCATGTCACAAGCAGCGAGCACGTTGACAAGTACCTGGCTGAGCGACGAAGCGATCCTGGGCATCGAGCCCGATACGAGCGCGCCCGCAGCGGCAGGCGGAGAGATTCCTCGTCCAGAAGGCGGGCTCGGAATGACTCCGGACGCGCGCGAGGAGGCCGATGGCGCACGCGTCTCGCAAAACGCCGGTCGCGCCGCAGATGTGGACTCTGACGCACCCGCCACGCAGGACGCGGGTCGCGGTTCCGACGCGGGCCACGAGCCGGCGACGCCGCCCCCGGACGGGGGTAAACGCGACACCAGCATAACAATCCATGCGTTGCCCGCGGCGACGCTCGAGCAATTGGACGCAGCCTACTATTCGCCTGAGCCCACGGCGCGCGCGCAATTTGCGCACACGCTTTTCGCGAGCGACCCGGCGGCGTTTCGCGCCATGTTCAACGAGGCTGCGCGATTGCTCGGCGTGCCGGTAGCGCCCGAGCAGGTCGGGCCGTCGCAAGGAAGCGCACAGGCAAGAGTGCCTGTGCCACCAACACCATCGCGCCTCGCATCGGGTGATTCCGCCGTAGGGCCGGCTAGTCCTGAGCCAAGTCGAATTGAGTCCGCGCCCACGTTTCCCGTGGCGCAATATCGCGCGTTCGAGAGCGCCACGAACGACGCGCTTTCCCGCGACGTCCGCATCGCCATCGGCAACACGCTCGAGCAAGTGCTTCCCGAAGGCACGGCCGAAGGCGCGGCGCGGCGCATCGCCGACGATATCTACACCGACATCGGCAAGCAGCTCGCCTCGGACGCGCAGCTCTCCGCGCAAGTCGGCGAAGTCCTGCGCGGCTGGCGCTTCGGCCCTGCCGAGCAGCAGCAAGTGAACGCGCTTCTCGCAGGCCGCGCGCGGCAACTGTTGCCCTCGGCCGCTCGGCGCGTCATCGGCGAATGGACCAGCTCGGTCCTCGCCACGGCGCGCACGCGTGCCGCGCGCAGCGAAGCAGCTTCCAGCCGCGTGGACGTCGGCAACGCCGCCTCGCGCCCTGCCGGCAACGGCGAACCCGCGCGCGCCCTGAAGCCGAAAGAAATCGATTACGCACGCACGTCGGACGACGACATCTTGAGCATGTAGATTTGGGTCGGACAGGTAGGAATGCCTGTCCTACTACTGACAACTTTTCCCTCCCGCACCTTGTTCATCGCAGGCGGACATCCATACGGCGAAAGCTCTCCTCATCGGGGAGTTTCGCTCGGAGAACTTCGCCCGCGTTGAGCCGCGGGACATTCCTACAGACCCACACGAAAGGACAACACCATGGCACAGATGCAGAACGCACAGACGATCGCGCTGCAACTGGAAAAGGTGCGGGACAAAGTGCCGCTGCTCTACGAGCGGGACGATGTGCTCCTGACCATGATCCAGCAGCGCGGCGACGTCGAAAAGGTCAGCTCGCGCAACATGCGGCTGCCCCTGCAAGTCAATCCCGGGGGCAAAGCCGGCTCGTACAACGCCGACGGCGGCGATCTCGGCCGCGGCTCCGGCACCAGCTACGACGTCGCGCAGATCTCGCCGATCTTCTTCCGCTTCGCGATCGAAATCAGCAAGCTCGTCGAGTACGCCTCGAACGCGCGCGAGAAGGCGATCGAGAACGCGACCAAGCGCGAAGTCGCCAACGGCATGAAGCAGTTCCGCGCCTTCCTCGACAAACTCATCCAGACCGGCGGCAACGGCGTGCTCGGCACGATCGCCTCGGTCGGCGGCTCGACCTTCACGATGACGGTGCCCACCGGCGCCGCGCTCGTGTACGTCGGCCAGACGATTCAGATCTACGATCCCACGCTCACGACGAACCGCAACACCGCGGCCAGCGTCGTGACGACCGTGCTTGCCGCCGATCCCGTCAACGCGCAGACGATCACCGTGGACAACGTGCCCACCGGCACGTCCGCGAACGACGTCATCGTGCACGACGGGCTCACCGGCTCGCAGCCCGTGTCGCTGTTCGGCTTGAAGTATCACCAGAACAACGCCACCACCGGCACCTGGCTCAACCTCAATCGCGCCACGTATCCGCAGCAGCTCGCCACGCCGCGCGTCAACGGCGGCAACTCGGCGCTCGTGCCCGGCTACGTTCGCCTCGCCATCAACAAAGTGCGCAAAGCCCTGGGCATCGCGCAGCTCGGTAAACTCATCGCCTACACCAGCGTCGAGCAGGAACACGCCTGGGAAAATCTCGGCATCACCATCAGCCAAATCATCAAGGAAGGCGGCTCCGGCGGACGCTCGAGCGATCTCGATCTGCTCTTCAGCGGGCGCAAGACGATGTCCGGCATTCCGATCAAGAGTTCCATCAACGCCGACCAGACGCGCGTGGATTTCCTCGATCTCTCCCACTGGGGACGCGCCGTCATGAAGGACATTGATTACTTCGAGATCGGCGGACAGACCGTCTTCCCGATCTACGGCACCAGCGGCGGAATCTCCGCGGCCTTCATCTTCTACTTCGACACCGGCTTCCAGGTGTGGAACGACTCGCCGCGCAGCGGCAGCTACGTCGATACGCTCGCTCGTCCGAGCGGCTACTAATCCTTCTCTCTAACGACGATCGGCCACGCGTCGCGAGGTGCATGGGCCGGTCAATGAGCAAAACTCAAATTACTGTCATTCTGAACGGAGCGTTTTGCGCGGCCGATTTTGCCGCGCAGCGTAGTGAAGAATCTCGTGGTTCCGCCCAACCGGCACGACCCGAGCAATTGCGGGCACCCAGCCATCCGTGCGTAACCACTAGATTCTTCGCTCGCCGTCCCGCAAACCCCGCGGGCCGAAACGCTCACTCAGAATGACAGCAATTAAATCCGCGCCTGGCAGGACAGGCACACCTGCCTGTCCTCTTCTCCATCTCTGTAAGAACCCGGACAGGCAAGAATGCCCGTCCTACCAAAACGCTCGCGATCGTGCCCGGTGTTTCCGCAGTAGGGGCGGAGCTTGTCTCCGCCCGCTCTTCCCTCGCACAAAAGGAGACTCTCATGGCAGTCACTCTGAACGTCACCGACGTGGATCTGGGCGTCGGTCTGATTTACGTCTTCGGCACGGCCACGCTCTCCGGCACGTATCCGAGCGGCGGCGACACCGTCGATTGGACCAGCATCAGATCGCAAATCGGTTTCGAGGGCCAGGTCGTTGCGTCCAGCATGGCGAACCCCGCCATCGGACCGGTGCAAGCGGCGTTCACCGTGCAGGGCGGCACGCCGAACATCTACAATTTGCAGCAGGGCTCCGCTCCCAACACGTGGAAACTTCGCGGCTACACCAGCGGCTCGACCGGCGCGGAATTCACGGGCGGCTCGGCGTATCCGAGTTCCGCCACGGGCGACACCATCACGTTTTCCGCCGTCTTCCGCAAACTGACGTAGCGGAAATTCTCGCGATAGGGCGACTGTTCAAATCCGGCGCACAGGAAAGCACTTGTCATTCTGAGACCGCAGCAGCGGGCGAAGAATCTAGCGGTTCCGCTTGGCTGGCACTTATCGGCCAATGGCCGGTACCCAGCCGTCTTTGGGTAACCACGAGATTCTTCGTTCGCCGTCCCGCAAAACAACGCGGGCCGAAACGCTCTCTCAGAATGACAATAATGTTCGTTGTGCCCAGCAGTCGGCACCGAGGCACGGCGCACAAGTGCAAGCGAATTGAATGGCCATCTCCATGATCCGAGTCCTTCGCGAAACGCACGAAACGCCCGATTGGGCGACGCGCGCGTTGCGCCTGGCGGGCGGCGTGAATCGCTTCGGAGACAACAATTACCGCGTCGTGTGGGGCTGGAATCGGCTGACGTGGATCGGCGGCAAGTGGGAGGACCGAAACGCCGCGGGCGAGTTGCTGCGCGAAGTCGTCGAGCTGCGCGAAGAACCGAAATACGCGCCGCCCGACCGCTGGCACCTCGAGCGCTGGGTCCCGCCCGAGGCCTACGGCTCGCCGCGCGCGTGGTTCGCGAAGACGAGCGAAATCGAAAACGGGCTCAGCATTCCGGCGCTCGGCCCCTATCCCTCGCGCGGCGAATACGAGCATTGCTTCACGCTAGAAGGTCCGCGCGGCGAATTCGTGCAGCTCACGCCGGAGGTCGTGTCGTACATCGCGCGCGCGATCGAATGGTCGCGCGGACTCGCGCCGTCGGCCCGCAAGTTGGCGCTCGCTCGCCGCAACGAACACGAAGACCGCAACTACGACGCCTACGCCGACGCGGTGCTGAGCGACCCCGCGCGCGCGTTCCACGGCGCGCCCTTCGTCACGGTTCATTAAAAGACGAGGCAAGGAAGCAAGGAAGCAGGGCGGCAAGGAAAGGACGAGGAACCAGGCGCCTGCGGCTCGCGAAGCGTTCCTAAGCGCTCACGACCCGACCAACGGCGCGATTTATCTCGATATGCCGACGACCGCGACCCGCGCGAACCACACGTTTCACGGAGGCACGCGGGAGGGCGTCCCAATCAGCACTCAATCAGGTCCCTATTACAATTCCTCCCCGAACAAGCAGGTCAGGTCCAACACGGCTTGGGTCAACACCTATTTCCCTGAGGAGACAAAGAAGAAGTAGCAGCAGTCGGCCCTAAAGGTCGGCGCCATATTTCATTTTTCCGGCGCAAGCAGAGGAAGTCAGCGTTCTGTAAATCGCAGCGCAGGGAGTCCGATGACAATGTTCTTCGCGGATTCCATGCAGGCCATCTGCATCACGCCCTTTTGCTCGGGTTCCAGCGGACAGATCTCAAAATCGGCGAAGATCTCGCTGGCAGCAAAGTCCCGGCCAATCCGCTGTTCTCGCTTCCAGTCCGCATCGAACACTTTCTCCACGTTCGCCGGCATTTCGGGATCGGACATGTCCTCCTCGCGTGGAGGAAAGTGCGACGGTCCGTTGACGATCTCTATCAGGCGGTGCGTGCCGACCTTCCAGACGCGCCAGGTCGCGGTGTCGTTGTACATGGACAGCCGGCCGTGCGTCCAATAACACGTGGCTGCGTTTGTGGGCGTTTTGCACGGAATTTTGCGCCTTGTCACGCCGCCCTGCCCGGGCACGGGGGCTTGTGAGATTGCCTGTGCCCCCAGGGAGCAGAGAATGATCGCGGAAAACAAAGCGTGTCGCACCACCGCGAATCTAGCACTGGCACTGGGTGACCTCAAGAACAACTTTAAGCAACGCATAACGCACGAATCTCCGGAGGGAGTCTTCGCATGTCCGCAGAAACCGCAGTCATTGCAAATGTAACCGAAAATAGCTGGACGCTGCATCGCACCTACGGCACGTTTTTCATTCAGGGCGTGCCCGCCCGCGAAGACATTGCGGGCGACGCGAATGCGCCGGACGCTCAAGAGGGAATGGCCGCATCGCCGCGCGCCTGCGCGCTCACCATCGTCACGCCGCGCACGAGCATCATGGATCTGGGCGACAAGCGCACGATGGAACTGCGCGTCACGGCGCGCGAGATCGCGGAAGACCTGTGTCGCGAGATCAATGGCGATGCCGGCGAAGACAGTTTCCTCGGCGCGTTTGTCTGCGCGGGCGATGAGCCCACGGACGAGGAACTCGCCGCGGCCGGCCGCCGCCTCGACGCGTTCTATCGCCGCAAAGTCGCCGAAGCCGATCGCGAATGGGCGCGTTCGCACTCGCATCTCTTTCTCGACGACTTGCAGCGCCGCGCCGCGCGCATGCTCGGGCTCGAACGCGAATGGAATTACGAGTTGCGCGAATCGGCCGAATGTCCCGGTTGCGGCGAACGCCTCAAGCCCAACGTGGCCGTCTGCAAATCCTGCCACGCTATTCTCAATCGCGAGAAGGCGGCGCAACTCGGCCTCGTGCCCGTTGCGCCTGGCGCAGGCGAGTCAATCGAGGCGAACGCCCCCGCGCCGCCGGCCTCCGCGCGGGGCAAGCATCATCACCCGCAGCCTGTAACGGCGTAGGGCGCAGGATGCAAGGAGGCACGGATGCAGGAGGCAAGGAAAAGCCTTCTCGCCCCCTTTCGCACCGCGTGTAATTTACTGCTCCTTGCGTCCTTGCCTCCTTGTTTCCTTGCGTCGGAAGGCTTCTGAATTGTCGCTTTGAATTTCACATACGGGAGAGTGTCATGACCACGACTGCGCAAACGCAGCGAATCGGTGAAATCGTCGAGCTCGCCGGAGTTGGAGCGTTCCTCACCGGCGGGATTCTGAGCATTCATCATTATCTCATCGCCGCTTTCTTTCTCGGCGGCGCCGCCGCGATCTACATCGGCAAGAAACTCCGCGGGCAGTAACCAGCATCGAGTCACCGCGCACAACCACTAGATTCTTCCCGCCACGGCGGGCAAGCTGTTGGCCGTCCCGCAAACACCGTGGGCCGAAACGCTCATTCAGAACGACAGCAATTGTGATTTGCGGCCAAATCGGCACACTCAGCGCAATTGTGCCCGCGCAGTATCCGCCCACGGGCTACGCATCGTTCCCTGGAGGATCCCATGCCGGTACTCGGCACATCCGCATATAACACCGCGGGGCAGATCACGTCGCTGGTGCGTTCGCTGCTGAACGACGCCGCGGGCAATCTGTTCACCGACACGGTGCTGATCCCGTACGCGAACGCGGCGTATCGCAAAGTCCAGCGGGGACTCGCGAATATCGGCTCGGCCGGATTTCTCTCCGACGACGTATTGCTCGTCGTGCCCGCTGTCGCGGGGGTGGACCCGTCGCTGCAAGTTTCGATCACCGATTCCACACCGCCGCCGAATCAGCTTCCGAACGATTTGATCGTGCCCACGAAACTGTGGGAGCGCGTGAACGGCTCGAGCGACGATTTCGTCGAAATGGTGGACCTCACCGATCACGGCGGCCTGCCCTCGCAGGAGCAGGGACTCACGCTGGATTTGTGGGAGTGGCGCGCCGACGGGCTGTGGTTCCTCGGCGCGACGCAGGACACGCAGATTCGCCTGCGTTATCAAAAAGCGTTTCCCGATTTGGTTGACGGCACAAGTCCCGTGCTCATCCGCAACGCGCAGGAAGTGATTGCGTATTACACGGCGGCGCTTGCTTCGGCCTCGCGCGGCTCACCGCTCGCCGAGCGCTGGGACAACGCCGGCGACGACGCGCTCGAAGATTTGGTCGCTAGGGCCGTGCAGCGCGAGCAGAACACGATTCGCCGCCGGCGCCCCTACTCCTCGCGTAGCGGCTACGGGCCGATTGTGTAGTGGCACAGTCACTCCTGACTGTGTGCCTTTGACCGACGCGCAACCGATAAGAGCGCACAGCCAAGAGTGCCTGTGCCACCAAGACCATTGCAGCATCTAATTCGTGGCTGAGCCTGTCCCCACCCGCACTAGCGATGTGCTCAAGACAATCGGACGGGCAGGAGTCCCCGTCCAATTGAGGCCCGCTCGCCACTCGCCACTACTCACTCATCACTAGCCACTGGACACATATGAGCGTACTCGGCACAACGGATGTACCTCTCGACCTCTTCGGCGGCATTGTCACAGACATGTCGCCGCCGGACCTGCCGTTCGGCGTCTCGCCCGATTGCCAGGACGTCGCGTTCCTGAACGGCGCCGTGAAGACGCGGCCTGGCTTGGTCTCGGTCTTTTCGCCGATCGCGGGGAATCCCACGATCAATTATCTGAAGACGTACACCGGGCCGAATCTCGCCGAAACGCTGCTCGCGCTGGATTCCAGCGGCTCGCTGTGGGGCGAAACGTCGCCGGGCACGCTGGCGCTCATCTCGTCGAAGATTGCGCCCGGCTCGCGCGGCGCGTCGTCCACGCTCTTCGGCCGCGAATACTTGGCGTTCGGCGACGGCAAGTTCGGGCTCGACGTGCCGCGCCAGTACGACGGCACAAACTTCGATCGCGTCAGCCAGTGCGGCGTGGGCGGATGGCCCACGGGCGCGGCGGTATCGGACGTCATCGCGAACATCAGCACGATTTCGCGAGCGTTGAATGTGGTGACGGTCGTGACGGCGACGCCGCACCAATTGCTGCCCGCCGATCAGCTTGTCATCGCGGGCGTTACGACGGCGGCGCCGATCGCGATCGCGACGATCGCGCGCGCGACGGGCGTCGTCACGCTCACGACTTCGTCGGCGCTGGCGCTCGCGGCTGGCGCGACAATTCTCGTCGCAGGCGTCGCCGGAAGCACGACGAGCTTCAACGGCACGTTCACGCTGCTCAGCGTGGATAGCACGCAGACGATTTTCACTTTCTCTCAGCAGGGCGCCGACGAGGCCGGCACGGGCGGCACGGCCGGCATTCCATCCGATCTCAACGGCACGTTCGTGGTCACCTCGATCGTCAGCTCGACGAAGGTGACCTACGCGCAAGGCGGCGTGAATGAGAACGGAACCGGCGGCACGGCGAATCCGCTCGGCTCGCTCACGCCGGGCGTTCACCAGGTGGCGGTGGCGTATCTGACGCGGCAGGGTTACGTCACGGCCCCGTCCCCGGCGATTTCGTGGACTTCGGCGGGAGCGTGCCGCGCGCAGGTGATGAACATTCCCCTGGTGCTGGGGCTCTCGAATATCGTCGCGCGCATTTTGATGTTTACGGCGGCGGGCGGCGCGTCGTTCTACTACACGACCGGCACCGAGGGTTCGCCGCAAATGCAGATCAACGACACGACAACGTCGACATGGGAACTGGATTTCTCCGATTCCGATTTGCTGGCGGGAACACTGGCCGATCCTCTTTTCAATCTCGTCGAGCTGGGCGAATCCGCGGGCGTGATCGGGTACGCGGATCGCTTGTTCTGGTGGGGCGAACGCAACAAGCAAAATAACTGGCAGAATCTCACGTTCGACGGCGGGTTCGATGTTGCTGGCGGCGCGCCGCTCGGTTGGACGCCCGACGCGACATTTTTCGCCGGCGGCCAGCGGGATTTCGGCGTGTGGGGCGGGGCGTACGATTTGATCGGGGACGGCGCGACGGCGACGCGGGGACTCATCACGCAATCCGCCGTGGCCGACAGCAACGGCGTGCCGCGCATCGCGAATTTCACTTCGTATTCCGTGCGGGCGCGCGTGAAGGCCTATGGCGCGCCCACCGCGGGCGCGCTGCACATTCATCTCTACAGCGCCACGGGCGGAATCAACACCACGGGTCTGCAAGTTAGCGCCGCACAAGTCACGAGTTCGTGGCAGGAATTCATCGCCACGCTCACCGCGCCGCTCTCCACGATCCCGAGCGATCTCGTGTTGCGCGTTTATGCGGATGGCACGCCCGGCGCTTCCGGCAACGGCTTCGTGGTGGACAACATCGAGATCTTCCCCACGACGCAGCCGTACAACACCGGAGTCGTGCGCTGCTCGCAAGCGGGCAATCCGGAAAGCTACGACGGCGTCAGCGGGCTGCTGGAAGTGGCGCCCGGCGACGGCACGTGCGTCCGCGCGGCGTTTGAGTTGCGCGGCATTTTGTACCTGGTGAAAGAGCGCTCGCTGTACTCCACGCAGGACGACGGCGTGAACGAGCCCGCAGCTTGGACCGTCAACGAAATCTCGCGCGTCGTGGGAACGCCGTCGGTGAACGGCGTGGACGTCGGCGAGGACTGGGCGGTGATCGCCTCGCGGCAGGGGCTCTACATCTACGACGGCAGCGAGCCCGTGAAAATCTCGCAGGAGATTCAGCCGCTCTGGGACAACATCAATTGGGATTACGGCCACACGATCTGGGTGCGTGTGGATACGCGCAATCGCCGCATTCTGTGCGGCGTGCCCACGGGCGCGGCCACGTCGCCTTCGCGCGTGCTGACGCTGGATTATCGGAGCTGCTTCACGTCCGGCGAAATCGAATCGCTCGGGCCGTATCACTTCTCGACGTACAGCGGCAAATTATTCGCCGCGGGCCGCTCGCGCCGCTGGTGCCCGTGGAACATCGTCGCGAATTG
>Ga0326728_10020294_pt1 | contig 12704 bp, 10 predicted proteins | sample MB3enrmetagenome_FD_207602 | JGI IMG/M metagenome (GOLD analysis project Ga0326728, IMG submission 207602) | Lab enriched peat soil microbial communities from McLean, Ithaca, NY, United States - MB31MN | ecosystem: Environmental > Terrestrial > Soil > Wetlands > Peat | place: USA: New York...
ATTCCTAAAACCTTATGCACCAAATCTTGATCTATTTGAATTTATCTTAGATTGTAAAAAAAGATTTTTCAAAATGAACAATTGCAACAATTTGAAACTTCATATTTTCTCCTTTGATGTCCTTTCTTGCTCAATTTTTAATAGTTCATAGATTAACGAGTCTCATGTCTAACTTCAACTACATGTTCAGCGAGTTTTCAACTGTAATGATGAATATTTAGCGTAAAAATGAATAATTTTGGTGTTTAGAACCCTTAAAAACCTTAATTTAATAGTTTGATATTAATATGCAAAGGAATATTCATATTTGATAGAAATAAAGAAGTAATAATTATGATCAAAAAATTCTCTGCCCCTTGGTCTTTATTTTTTTAAATTTTAGTCAAATTTTTGATTTTGAATTTGATAGATTATAGATATCTTAGAAAAGACTATATACTGAAGCATCTTTTTCAGCGTTTTAATTGAAAACTGACAAATTAGAGATAATTTTTATGAAATATTTAAAGCTGTAAAATAATTTTTGATGAAAAAATAAGGTTTCATCCCGAATGAAATTTACACTGTGAAAATACAGTAGCTGAATATAAATGAGCTAGCTATATGTTCTCTATGATCCAATTACTAACTATATATGGTTTATACTTAGATAAAGCCATTTACTTATCTATCATTTTAACACCTTATTTATAGGATATTTTTATATATCTCAATTGTTTCTATAGATTATGCCAAATAGATTCGAATATTTAAAGGGGGATTATTTATTATGAAGGATAAACGAAAAGTTCAATTTACTGGAAATTCCACATATATTGTGTCCCTCCCCATAAAATGGGTACGAGATATAGGACTTGAAGCCGGAGAAACGCTTACTCTTGCATCCATGCCTAATAAAACCCTGCTTGTTTCTTACAGCAAAATTTCAAGGGAACACTACAAGTCTACGATTGATTATATTCACTCAGATAGTGCGGAAGACAACCTCAGGATTCTTATATCTCATTATCTTGTAGGTTATGATTCAATCAGGGTGATCACCAAAAAAGGTTTTAATGCTTATGACCGTAAGTTTATCAAGGATGCAGTGCGTCAGAAATTGATAGGTCTTGAACTCGTAGAGGAATCCAGAAATGAACTGGTTTTCCAATGCTTGCTCAATTACAATGACCTTCCTCTTAGCCAAGTAATCAAAAACATGTCTGGTCTTGTAATCTCCATGCTCGAAGATTCTATGACTGCCCTTAAAGACCACAATTTGGAACTTGCCGAAGACGTAATCCAGAGAGATGACGATGTGGATCGCTTTTATCTTCTTGCTGTCCGCCAGCTCAAAGCTGCAATTGGAGATATCGAACTCTCTGAAAATATAGGAATCCAACATCCACGAGAATGTTTGGGATACAGGCTTATTACAAAGAGTATTGAGCGTATAGGAGATCATGCGGTCAAGATAGCTAAAAACGTCCTAAAAATGGGTGCGGGAATAAATGCTAATGATCCTATCTTTAAAATGGCTGAACTCTCTCGAAAAGTATTTGAAAGCTCAATAAACTCAATGGCAGAAGAAGACCTTCAGACCATCAACAAAATCGTTGTGGAAGCAAAAAAGGTTTCTCAGCTAGGAGTTTCTATGGAGGAACAGGAATGTGGAAGTCCAGATAACGTTGAAATTCGCATGATCCTGGAGAGCCTCCGTAGGATAGCCGAATATAGTGCCGATATCGCAGAAGTTTCAATCAATATAAATGTAAAAAAAATCTAAGCCTCAGATGTTTCATCCTGAAAAGAGTTCGCATTAGATATATTAGGGTCAACTACTCGCTAATGAATTCGCAAGCATGCATATCACTGCGAATTCGGATCATCCTATAAGTAAGCTTGGTTGACCTACAGAGAACCATTCCATAGTTTTCTTTCGGCAACAACAAACATTTATATATTGACATCTTAAGGATTATTTCGATGAGTTTGTTAACAAACTTATACCATATGTAACGTATCAATATTTAGATAGTATCCCTAATGTAGCTCTTATCTGCTTATTTCAGTGCCCTATTCCATTCTGGAAGTGCCAAGTCTATCTATTGATACATATACGCGGTGAAGTTAGATATTAACTTACAGATAGTGAATAAAGGAGCGTTTACGCAATCCTTCCATGATTAAAATTATATAAATCCTGCTTCTCTGCCTTTAATTCACTTTCTTTTGTGAATCTCAATGCTAGAAAGATCAGATGAATCATCGTTCACAAAAAGAATGAAGACAATACCTCACTATAGCTTAAATCCATGAATTTCAGCTCGTTAAGCTCTAAGGACCTTGAAGGAATACCATAATACCTCTTAGGAATCTCTAATTGGCGCGAATCTTGGCCGACCCAAAAAAAACCGCTCGATGTTGATGAAGTCAACTACCACACACTATAGCTGTGGAGCTTGCAGGCCCCCGGAGTTAGCAATTTAATTAAGTGGACTCAAAAGCTAATCTGAGTCTATTTGATCTGTTTACAAAACAGCTATCAGTTACCAGTCCAAAACAGAAGCACTTACTACTTTTCTGAGATATTAATTGCTCCATTAATATCAGCATTGATTAACTGATCCACATAACTTTTGTACAATTCCCTCTTAATTCTTCGTGATCTATACCATATTCAGGTTTTTCAATCGGATCTAGTGCCAGAGAATCCACTTTACTTATATATGCTTCATCTACAAGTTGATATTTTATACAGTTTCAACATCCAAACCAACTTCGCATACTTCTTTATGAGGGGTTGTTGATCCGTTGCAGCCTGCATTAACTTATAGCCCTCATTATCTTTACATAGATGATAGTTTGACAGATATTTCAAAAAAGAATTATTCTGAAAAAAAGTACTGTTTTTATTACACAACCTTGGGTTGTATACTTTTTTCGAGGCTCTGCTAATTGTTCCTATTACTTTAAATTTTTTCTGATGTAATCGAAGATTGTTTGTTAAACTTGGTATTATGTATTACAATGTTTTGTAAGTATATACCTTGCTAAAAGGCGAGTAGGCGATGTCTCACGGCGCTAAAACAACCTGGAATTCTCTACTCTCTGCGCTCCAAATTTCAAAAAACTCAAAAAGCGCTGTTTTCTTGAAAGAAATATTAAATGTTTAACCATCTGAAAAACTGCAAACCAAAAATGATCTGTGTCCATCTTAACGGATGTTGAACTTCATCAAGAACTTGAACATACTGATAAATACGTAGGAATAGATGTTAGTATTATTTCTTTTGCTATATTTATCTGATGGAACTTATATACAAAATCCTAAATTTTATATTCATGAAGAAAAATCTCTAGCTGAAGTTCAACGGAAGTTCTCAAAAACTGAAAAGGGAACATATGAAAAAACCAAATTCATTGAATCTTTATGTCGAATATACGAAAGAGCAGCTAATAAAAGAGGAGATTTTGCTCAGAAACTAAGTGAAAATCTTGTTGATAATTATGGTATCATTTGTTTTGAAGACCTTTATGTAAAAAATATAACTAAGAACCACAATCTGACTAAACATATCCTAGATGCTGCTTGGAGTAAACTTATAACCTACAAAACTTACAAAGCTGAAAATGCTGGTAGATGTGGAATATTTGTAGATCCAAAGAACACATCTAAGATGTGCTCAAATTGTGGTATGTTGGTTGATAAATAATTGTCAGAAAGAACTCATAATTGCCCTTTCTGTGGTTTATCCATCAAACTTGATTTTAATGTTTCTAGTAATATACTCAGATTGGGATTACAATCTGTTCGTAAAATATATCGATGCCCAATATTTTAGTCATGGGAGTAGTCACACATTTTGATTTTACACTAAGTCTTTTCTGCAGAACTTTAATGCTGAATAGACCCCACATTAATTTCCTGGATCGCTACCATTACTCCCATCACTGCCACCATTACCATTATCAGCAGTAGAACTTGCACCACCACCGAAGTTATTGTTGCCAGAGCCATAGTTACTGTTGCCACCACTGCCACCTAAACCACCACTGTATCCGCTTACTGCTGTAGCCCCAATTGAAACTACAAACAAGACTATTAACAAAACACATAATTCCTTTTTAAATCTCATTGATTTACACTTCCATAACTTTTGTTCATTTTAATACAATTTTTAAGATATGTTTATTATACAAAATCACAAACTTTTAACCTATAACTTTTAACTCGGTCTTGAATTACCACTCTTTATGACCAATGGATATTCTGGTCATTGTTGTCATTGGTTCAATCAATGTTACTAATAATACCTAATCCACCTATATCACTGATGCCACTGTTTTCACTATTACTACAAAATCTTATGCTTCTCTCACTACCACTCATCACCTATTATAGTAGTATTTTTTTGCAGTTTTATTGATAGTGATAGTAAAAGGTAAAGGTAAAAGCAACAACAATGACGAGACGGCAACGTTACTTTTTAATCTACTAATAGACAACTATGCCATATTTTAATATACAAAACGAATTAAAAAACTATAGCATTAGATCTTGGAAAATTGATAAAGTGAATGACAGATGGAATTAAAAAAGAAAATCTGATTAATCAGGTAGCTTTGTGAGCGAATGGATGTCAACTACCCCACGCTAAAGTTGTGGGCCTTGCCGTCTCCTCGGAGTTAGCAATTTAATTCAGTAGACTCAAAGGCTAAGCTGAGTCTATTATGCTAAGGTATTTAGAGTAATCAAGATTTACTACTTCCTTTGTTCTTGATAGATATATTTAATTTTGTAATATTTTCCACCATATATCGAAGAATATGTATCTATTGAATGGAAGATTTTTTGATTTTAAGAATATTTATAATCTTAAAGGTTAAAAGTTTCTTTGCATTTTGAACTCTTTTTATTAACTCTTTTGAGATTCCTAATCTAAGGTTTTCCATTTTTTAAGAGGTAAAGCATTTTTTGAAATGACAACATGAAATATTCGTCTATTTTAAAGTAATGAAGCACATTTGGTTTATTCACTTGCCCCTTTTCATACAGTTTTAACAGTCTAAACAAACATTTTATACTTTTCTCAACGTATTTGAGGGATTATTGCCCAGTTGCGGCCTGTATTAAATTAAAGTTCTCATTATTTTCTCTTCTCTCTATGCTCCAAACTCCACTAAAAGTTAATTAAACTTATTTTCTAATTTGAATTATAAAACCATTTTTCTAATTTTAATTTCATTTGTTATTTTAAGCTATTAAGTGATATTATATTTAGAGCTCATATCAAAACTTAAACTTGCTCCTCAAACTTTTGTAGATCTAAAAATGATACTACGTATTTCTCATAGTATCTTTTTTAAAATATCTATGCTGATTACAACAGTGAATGCCAGTAAAAACAGCGTCATATTGCTGACTTAGACTATAGGAGTTGGGGAAAAAGTACAAAAATTATAGTATACGCTATTGAAAAAGTAAATAGGTGAAGGACAAAATGGAATTTAAAAGGACAATGAGAATTTTATTATTAGTCTTGTTCGTAGCTTCATTGACATGTATGGCAGTAAGTGCATATGAGAATAAATTGAAAAATATAGGCAGCGGTGGCAAAGGCGGCAATGGTGGTAATACTTATGGTTGTAGCGATGTAGCCGGCAATGGCGGCTTTGACGGTGGTGGTGGTGGTGGTGGTGCATCTTATAGCGGTGGTGGAGGTGGTGGTGGTGGCAAAGCTGTTAACACCATGACAGGGAGTTGGGAAGATGGTGGTAATGGCGGTTCTGGAGGTAAGGGAGGCGATGTTCTGTAGAATTCATCCAAGCTACCGTTTAATCAATAAAAAAGAATTATTTAGTAAAAGATATATACATACGAGCTATTAATAAAAAAAGTTAATATGTGTTTTAGTTTTAATGTAAGCTCTAAACAAACCATAGAAAACAACACAAAAGGAATCAATACAAAATCTCAAAATTACTTATTTCTAATCGTTAAGATTAGAAAGTGGTAGCGACATGGCATGAAGCGCTGAAACAAGACGTGCCTACCTGAAGCGAAATTGATAAACCTCTTTAGCTTGCACTGAATAGCAGTACTAGTATTTAAATTATAATTAAGATATGATCAATTTCACAACATTAATATATTACTTAAGCACTAATAGCCATTATAATTCAAGATTTATGGGTTTTGAATTGTATAAAAAATGATGATATATATACTTATATAAACCACGGTATATTAAATATATGTGATATATAAGATATATATTAATTAAAGAGACTTTAAAAAGACTTGATTAAAGAGACTTTAAAAAGACTTGGAACGTCTTCTGGGATTAGCAAAATTTCTCATCAATTTTGCTAGCTATTGAATGTCATTAATAACAATCCCATAAAACGAATATAAAGTCTTAAAGGCCTCTTCAAATCATTTATCTTCAAATCATTTAAACTGTGTAAGTTGCAGTGTCTGCAGTGCCCTGACCAGTTAAAGTTACGGTTGTAGATCCTGCACCGACAGTACCACCACTGATAAGTGCAACACTACCGCCACCATTAATCGAGCCACTGGAAGTTCCGCCAGCGGTCTCAGTTACACCGATAGGAACACCGAAAACCGTAATTGGAGTTATTGTAGCGGTTCCACTGCCTGCATTCGTTGTTGTTCCACTACCACTGTAAGATGCTGCTCCTTGAGTTCCGGATACTACAGCTTGAAGTGTTCCGCTGCCGGTGCCTTGCCCAATGGCAGTGTGAGTTCCACTTGTTATTGTTATTGCACTTACAGCCATAGCACCAAGCGAAATTGCTACCAGAGCTACTGACAAAATAGCTAATATCTTTTTCATATGTTATTCACCTCATATTATATAGCTAAACTATTTTTTTATCAAATTTCATTCAATAGGATACAATCCCACCAGATGTCATTATCCTACTTTGGTTTTTAAGGCAGAATATTTGTATCAATCTCTTGTTATAATTCAAACAATATAAAGGTTACTGAATTACAAGATTTCTGAATTAGTACGTTTGAATTGTTTGAATTAAAACAACATTTTTCTTCAAATGCAAGTGCAATGTTATCATCAGAGTTATTTCTAATTACTGATACATAAAATAATTTCTGAATAAAAATTACTTCCGAATAAAATATTTTAGCTTCAAACAACATTTTTATATTGCTTATGTATTTATTATTCCCGAGATCTTCATAAATTTAACATTGAGCTTTTTTCTAAAAAACAGCGTGGAATAATCTCAGATTAAATTCCAAATTTTAAGACTTAATTGAAATCATTCATTGTTGAGATTTATATTTATTTTCTGTGATTTGATTAAGGATTCCAGTAAACAATATGATATATATTAAATAGTTTTTAAATTAAACTTGGTATTTAAGAAACATTTATAAAGGTTTAATTATAACTACGTTTTGGATACAATTCAAAACATAAATATCTTAAATTGAATGAACAAGGGCAGTTAATTGCTAAAGCAATAAATCAGTTTGTGAAATTTATTTTTTGAAAATAACTTTATAATGGTTAAAAAACGGTTGAAAAACTGATTTATTCTAGAATTGTATTTTAAATAAAAATTAATTAACATGTAGTGGAATCTATAAAAAAATCAAAGAGGTTCGATATAAATGGAACTCCGAAAGACTGTAGGCATTCTTGCAGTAGCTCTGTTCATAATTTCACTCGGAACTGCAGCGATAAGTGCTCATACTTCCGGAATAGGAACACATACTACCTTAATATCTAGCAACATAGATACTACCCCGACCCATGGCACAGGCACCAGCACCAGTAGTACCAGCTACATCTCAGGCAGTGCTACAGGCATCGGAACAGGTTACGGGACGGGATCTGTTTACGGTGCCGGCAACATCAAAGTAATCTTTGCTGGATCTGGGACAAGTAGCGCCTATTCTACCAGTATTATTTCTATTAAATAATTGTAGATGATTTAAATTTATAAATCGGATTTTATAGATTAGGCTAACAAAAAGTTAATGAGGTGAAGATTAATGAGATTTATGAGAACAGCATGTGTTTTATTAACAATTTTATTAGTAGTTTCAGTTAGTGCTATAGCAGTAGATGCTCTAAGTGTAGGTGGCCATGGTGGCCGAGGAGGCAACAACGCAGGCGGCGGTGGCGGCGGCAACAATGCAGGCGGTGGCGGTGGCGGTGGCGGAGGAAGTAATTATAACTCTGCTAACGCCTTCAGTAGCGGCATTGCCACTGGATCTGGCACTGGTACTGGCACCGGATATGCCAAAGTCTTAGGAACCGGTACTGACACTGCCACTGGATCTGGCACTGGCATCGGAACAGGCACTGGCCTTCTTAGTAGCAGTGCAATAGCTATAGCTGGTAACGGTGGTAATGGCGGTAAAGGTGGCACATTAATGATAGATTAATGCACGACCTCAAAAAACTAACTGCAATTAGTTTAGGGCTTATGCATACAGGTTTAATGATACTTTTTCTCAGTTAAATCGCATAAGTCCTACAATCAAAACTAAAAAATACTAGGTAATTTCAAATAAAATTATGATTGCTAGCAACCAGCTCTATTTAAGACTCTGATTATATAGTTTAACTGGAAATATAACATTAAATATTCAACTATTTAAAGCATAAGTTTCACTTTAATACATGTATTTGATTTTACACATCAAGTAGATAAATTCTATTTCAGAACTTATTTAGTCCTATTTTATAGATATATTAGTTCACTGTTTAATTCATTAACAATAAGTAACTAGTTAACAATCAGCGCTCGATATAGTTGCCAAAAATAACAGTTTACTTTCACCAACCATTCATTGCTAAGGTACTCGTCGGCACCCAGTCGGAGAAATCCCCTGTCCAGTAGCACCCATAAGGTCCGCAGACGGTACTACTACCGCCGTAGGGAGCCGGAGGGTAAAATGGTCCTATATAACTACTATTATTATGCTGATATATAGTCGGCATACCGTAGGGAAATGGTCTCATATGATTAGTATTATTAAGTTGAGATATAGACCCTGACGCAAGTGTCAATGGCGCTACTAAAAATACTAACGCAAGAATGCAGAGTATTGTTTTCGTTCTGTAAAATTGTTGATTCTCCATATTAGTATACACCCCTTAATTTGAATAACAAGGCATCTATTTTGTGAGGATAGATATACAGATAAATATCGAGATTTTGATATTTATTACGATATCTGTCTTTAAATAATCATCATTCTATTATCATTTTTGCCATATAATTCATTATGAAATATAATTAAGAATCGCTGATAACTAAAGTAACTTAAGAAATTCATGGATTGAAGCAGGATTTCTACTTATTTAAATGTGGAAGGAACGCATAATCTTATCAACTCCTATCTGAGTGCAAGATTCACACGAAAATTATAAAATATGTTTAACTGAATGTATTTTTTATGGAATCTGCTAAAATAATATAATTGAAAATAATGGATGTTGATCTTGATTTAGTAGAGACCATGAATAATATGCAAATGGAATGAATTACGCTTCTAGTGCAGCTTTTAATAATGGAAAAATCATTCCAGCTAGAAAACTACAACCTATGGTTTATGCTCATCCCCGAGGAAACATCGGTTTGGATTCTCAAGTGAGTTGTAACATTCCAAGACAAGTAGCTGGGACTTATAAAACAATAGTAGAACTTGCAAAAATAGGAATGAGTTACTGGCAAAAAGTAACATACTCTCTTACTTCTATGACATTATCATATAAGAGAGATTATACGATAACAGAAGATCCGGTGAGTATAACTACATTTAGTCATGGTAGGAAAACCTATAAAATCACAAACTATCCTTACGCAAAGCAATTCTTTCAGTTTCCTTGAAAATTTGAAGCCTGTAAAGTCGTGAAGCATAATGATGATCATCATTTCCATCTTACTGTATCACAATAACTCCCAGACCAGAAAATGAAAGAAGCTTCGACTTTTATGGATATAGATCAGATATAAATTTCTTAGCTGTAGCTTCCACAACTGACAAGAAATGAAAGTTTTTTGCCGGTGGAGAAATAAAAAACAAAAGAAATGTATACAAAAATCTGAGAGCAAGATTACAATCTAAAGGAACTTTGTCAATTAAGAGGATAATAAAGCATTTGGTTGGAAAAGAGATACGTCTAATGACAGATAGTAATCATTTATCTCCAAAGCAATCGTAAAATTTGAAGTTGAAAACGATATTTTTGTAATAGGTCTAGAAGACTTAACCGGAATAAGGGATAGAACTAACAACAATCTAAGAAAGAAACAAAAAGATCTCCATAATAGCTGGGCTTTTTACCAATTCTAACAATTCATTGAGTATAAAGCAAAAAGTTCTGGAAATAATAACAGAACATGTGGATCCAGAATATACTTCCAAGGCTTGTTGCAGGTTTAACCACATATCTAAAAATAATAGAACTGGATTGAAGTTCCTGTGTAGGACTTGCAGTCTTGAACTAGCGCCGATTTGAATGGCGCTGAAACATCGAACATAGAACATGAGATTATAAAATATATAATAGTCCCAGAGGTGTCTGTCAACTACTCATATGGATAATATAATCTTATCTATCAAATATATCCATGCCTGTTACTTCAGTAGCAGGTAGTTGACGATCAAAACCTTATAGTTATCTGACACATGTATAATGTAGGAAATGGTCCTTGAGATTTGTTTTCAGAAGAAAAAGGGTTGAACTGAGGAAGGATAATTTACTGTTACGACTTCTCAGTTCAAACCATAAGTCCTAATAGTCTTAAAATTGAATATCAAGCTTATAATGGAAATGACGCAATTGATGGAATAGACGGAAGCGTGGGAAGCGGCAGATTGAGGTCGTCGAAGCCATCGAAGCCGTTGAAGCCATCGAAGCCGTAAATAGCACCTTCTCCACCTCTTCCACCTAATCCACCGAATCCTCCTATTCCACAGCCATTGCCACCATTACCACCATTGCCACCATTACCACCGAAAAAGCCACCGGAACGGCCACCATTACCGCCGCAACCACCGTTACCACCTTTTCCGTAACTCCCAATCGCGAAGCTAAAAACGTTGCCGCCTTTGCCGCCTTTGCCGCCACTACCGCCTACGCCATATATACTGCTTCCTCCATGACCGCCATCAGCGCCGCAACCGCCGTTACCATGACTCCCAGTCCCAGCATTAACAACGTCGCCGCCACCGCCTCCACCGCCTCCACCGCCGCCATTTATACCGTCAACTGTGGTGAAGAATGTGTTTGTATCTATGGAGCTAAATGCACTTACTGCTGTAGCACAAACTGAAACTACAAACAAGGCTACGAATAAAATAGTTATTATCTTTTTAAATCTCATTTGTCTTTCACCTATTTAATTTTTTAATAGCTTACGCTATGAATTTTGGCTTTTATTAATTTTATATATTGAAATGTGATTTCGTTGCTAATTGAACAATAAAATAGTAGCTGCATCATTACCTGAACTCTAAGTTCTACTATTTTTCACCCTATCAATTTAGGACTTAAAAACTTGATTTATAAAGTGAAGCACATTTTAAACCGGCTACAAATATTATGATTTATAATGTTAAAATTTTTATGCTATCGATTTTGCATTAATGATTATATTAGTTTTACATTAGTGATTAGATAACTTAACTGCATATATCTTTCATTTTTCAACTTGTTTTGCTAGTCTTTCATTTTTCAACTTGTTTTGCTAGTCTTTCATTTTTCAACTTGTTTTGCTAGTTATTTATCAGTAGATTATACCTAAATTTTGTGGTTATTTCTGAAATATGCTAGTATCTTTCTTGAAACATACTTGTGCTTCAGCAATTTGATTCTGGATCATCCATATAATCTCTGAAAATCCCTTTTACTGATAAACTATTAAAGTATACTATTTTATATTTCAATTGTCACTATGCTAGTTCAAAAGCTCCTTCCAAAATCAATTTATTCTTAAATCAATAACTTCTCAGAACTATTTCTGATGATCAAAAACCGATTGATCATTCAGAATATAAGAATCTGATAGCAATTTTGGGTTTTGATTTAACTCTAAATGTAATAGATCTTAATAGTTTAAAGTAGCTGATGAAATTAAATTTAGAAAATAAGTTTTATAATTCAATTTAGAAAACAAATTTATTTAAATTTTGAAATTTATAAACAAAATTTCTAAAATAAGTGAAGTCTACATTAATTCCCCCCTAATAAATCTATTTGAGGCAGAACATTATCATGAAGTTTAGAAAATAGTGAGAAGAGAGAAAAACTGATTCCGTTGCAAAAACTTCAGAATAAGCATGTAAATCTATGAGTATAAAAAATCAAAAGATCCGGGGAAATAGACCAACATTATAAAATAATATCAAATGATTGATTAATATATTTGACTTCATTAAAAACAGAGTAACTTAGATTATTGACTTGTCTTTTTTAACCATATTCATAGCTTCAATTCCCTTTAAAGTCTTACTAGCATAGTGAAAAAACTGAAAACCTAGCATTGGAACAATTATCCGCTTTATAGATCGATGATATTGTTCAATAATGTTACTCAAATACCTGGTTTGTCTAATTTCAACATTTTTAAATAAGTTAGTCTCATTTTTCAGTTCATCTATAGCAGGTGGATAAGCTGGATTCTTATCAACGGTTATTACTCGTGGAATTTGGTTA
>Ga0326728_10020297_pt1 | contig 12703 bp, 8 predicted proteins | sample MB3enrmetagenome_FD_207602 | JGI IMG/M metagenome (GOLD analysis project Ga0326728, IMG submission 207602) | Lab enriched peat soil microbial communities from McLean, Ithaca, NY, United States - MB31MN | ecosystem: Environmental > Terrestrial > Soil > Wetlands > Peat | place: USA: New York...
TAGGAGTACATCTGCGCCGGATACGTGTAGTTCGTACTCAGGGCGCTGAGGACATCGGGATTGAGGGCGCTAAGCTTGGCGAACGCGGGCATGGACATGTGTATCGAATCCACATAAGTCCACTGTATGAGCCCCTCGCCGTTTGCCAGCCAGTAATTCACGTTGTTGGCAATGTGAGTGAGGCGGCTGGTCTGGGTGGGCTCAAGCTGGTACAATTCGATATACTCCTGACCGGCGCACTGATCATCCGGCGAAGTATCTGTGTCGCCATACCGCAGCCCCCAGTTGGGGAATGCCCCCCACTGGACGGCATAGTTGTAGATGTTGACATCCTGGTTGATCCGGTACAAGGCCAGGGCGCCTTCGAAGTAGGTCCCCCGGGTCCAAATGGAGCTCGGGTGGCCCCCAGGAAGGCAGTTCTGGCAACCGGCTGTCGGCCACTCGTTGGTGAAATGGTGATTGGCCAGGACCATGTCGCTCAGAATCTGCGCCGGCGAGGGCAGGGTTCCCGCCAGAGCAGGCGAGGTCATCAGGCAGGACAACAGAGAGGACAACGTCAGGATCGATACGCTCCGGAACAGCTTGCTCATGGCTCAACCACCTGGCTGGAGGCAGGCTGCCACAAGAAACGCTGTTCCGACATGGGGTGTTCACCCCGCCACGTTACCGAGCCGCGCGCACGCGGGGTAACAGGCGGCCGGGAGGAGGTCTCCCGGCGGCATGCTGCCGACGTCGCGTTGCGGAAGCAGTTAGGCCGGGTACTACACGGCAGCGTCGTCTTCGTAAAACAGGGCTGGCCACGGGCGCGGATTTTCGGTAATGGAACAGAAATGACTACGCGCAAGCTCTCGCGACGCAACGCCTTGACCCGCGCCGGTCTGCTGGCGGGCGCCGCCGTCACCGGCGGCCCCATGGCGGCCGCCACGGTCTCGGCCCAGCCTCAAGACCTCCGGCCCGCCCGCCCGTTCCGCTTTTGCCTGAACATGGCCACGATTCGCGGCCAGAAACTGGGCATGGTCAAGGAGATCGAAATCGCCGCGCAGGCCGGCTATGACGCCGTCGAGCCCTGGATCGATACGCTGCGCGATTATGCCAGCAGCGGCGGCGCGCTCCCGGACCTGGCCAAACGCATCACCGACGCCGGGCTCACCGTCGAGGGGAGCATCGGTTTTGCGGAGTGGCTGGTGGAAGACGAAGCGCGGCGCGCCAGGGGCCTCGAGCAGGCCAAGCGCGACATGGAACTCGCCGCCCGCATCGGCGCCCGCCGCATCGCCGCGCCGCCCGCCGGCGCCACCGGCCTGCCCAAGCTCGACTTCGTCAAGGCCGCCGAGCGCTACCGCGCCTTGCTCGACCTCGGCGACCAGGCCGGCCTGGTGGCCGAACTCGAGTTGTGGGGCGGTTCCAGGAATTTCTCCCGCCTGGGCGAGTGTGTCGGCCTGGCCATGGAGACCGGCCATCCCAAGGCCTGCGTGCTGGCCGACGTCTTCCACCTCTATAAAGGCGGTTCCGACTACCGCGGCATCCGCTTGCTGGCGCCCAACGTCATCCAGGTGCTCCACATGAACGATTACCCCGCCGAGCCACCGCGCGAGCGCATCGATGACAGTTTCCGCGTCTTCCCCGGTGACGGCATCGCCCCGCTGCCCGAAATCCTCCGCGCCTTGCGCGCCAGCGGCGGCCAGGTCGTCCTCTCCCTCGAATTGTTCAACCGCCAATACTGGGCCCAGGAGCCGCTCGAGGTGGCCAGGACCGGCCTGGCCAAAATGAAGGCGCTGGCCGAACGGACTGCCTGATGGTCATGACCACCTAGATGAAAATCCCCGCCGCGCCGCATTCCTGGCGCCTTACGCCCAGGCAGGCCATCGCCGTGCAACGTGAGATGAGCGGCCTGGTTTGCCGCGCCGGCTCGGGGGAAGTAGTTCGCTTCGTCGCTGGTTTGGACGGCGCGTTTTCACGGGATGGGAAACGGTGCATAGCGGGCGTGGTGCTTTGGGATTTGCGCGAGCGGCGCGTAGTCGAGCGCCACATCGCCACCGCCCCGCTTGCCTTTCCTTATATTCCCGGGCTGCTCTCGTTCCGCGAGATTCCGGCCTGGGTGGCGGCCTTGCGCAAGCTCCGCCAACGACCCGACGTCCTCCTGTGCGACGGCCAAGGCATCGCTCACCCGCGCCGCTTCGGCATCGCCTCGCACCTGGGGGTCCTCTGTAATCTGCCATCTGTCGGCTGCGCCAAGAGCCGGCTCCTCGGCGCCCATGACGAGCCCCCACTGCCGCGCGGCGCCTCCGCCCCGTTGCGCGACAAGGACGAGGTCATCGGCGCCGTGCTTCGCACCCAGACCGGCATCCGGCCGCTTTATGTCAGCATCGGCCACCGCATCGACCTCCCCGCCGCCCAAACCCTCGTCCTGGACTGCGCCCTCAAATATCGCCTGCCCGAGCCGACCCGCCTGGCCGACCGACTCGTGGCCGCCGCCAAGGCGCGAAGGAGCCGTCAAGAAATAACGTCTGCAACCTGACTGGTTCTTTTGGCGGCTGGCGGCGTTGCTCGCTCGTTACAGGTCCGTGCGGACATGCGCCTCGCTCGCGCCTGGCCAGCCGCCAAAATCCCGGCGTCATCTTGCCAACGTCATTTCCTGACGGCTCCTACTGCGCTGGATCGAAGGAATCGACTTTGGCCATCACGTCCTTGTAGCCGATGTCCACCTCGTAGATCAGCTTGAACTGTTCCAGCGCCTCCGCTTTCTTGCCCATGGCCTCGAGCACCGAACCCAGGTTGTAAATCAACTCCTTCTTCTCCTCGTCGAACACCGGCTTCTCCTTGAGGGCATTCTGGAATGAGCGCACGGCCATGTCCCACGTCGGCTTTCGCTTGGCAAAGCATTGGCCCAGCATATTCAGCGCCGCCACCCGCCGGTGCGGGTTGTTCTGCGCCTTCTGCAACTCCTGGATGGCCTCGGAGATTTTGCCCGCCTGAAAATAGAGTTCGCCCAAGTCGAACCGGAGCTGCAGGTCCGTGGGGAATCGCTCGACCCGTTTCTTGCACTCGGCCAGCAGGTAGGCCTGCTTCTCCGCCCGCAGGGCGGCCGCCCGCTCCGCCGATTCGGGCGCCGCCGGCTCGAGCTGCGAAATCTGGTAATCATACTTGCGCCCCACCGTCTCCGCGATGGCCTGGTCCAGCGCCGCGTCGCTGCCCACGTCCGTCTGCTTGATCCGTTCGTAATACCCCAGGGCGGCATCGAACTGGTTTTTCTGCCGGTAGAGTTCGGCCAGCGACCGCAGCAGCTTCACGTTATTGGGCTCGTTGGGCAGCCGGGCCTCATACTCCAGGATCAGCCGTGCGTTGACGTCCTCCGACTTCACCTGCCGGTTCTGCTGTTCCAGCGAGATCGCCTCTTCCTTGTCCTTCAAGATGTCGCGATACGACCCCGTGCCGTCGGCCAGCGCCTCATAGCCGCCCTCGTCCATCGTCTTGCGCGCCGAGACGTCCTTGAGCGCCTGCGCCAGCTCGGCGTCCCGCGGATACAAGCGGCAGATTTCGACCAGGACGCGCTCCGCGTGCTGCCCCTCGCCGATCTCCGCCAGCGCATTGCCCAGTTTCAGGGCCACGTCCTTGTCCCGCGGGGAGAATTTCACCAGCAACTCGAGCGACAGCACCGCCGTCCGCGGCATTTGCAGCGTCCGGGCGGCTTCCACGATCAATTTGTGCGCCGCCGAGCTGTTGGGATCGTGGTTGAGCACCTGCTCGGCGATCTGCAGGGCGCCGGCCGGGTCCGTGCGCAAGGCCACCTGCCCCTTCGCCAGCAACGGCGACGCGCTGGCCCCGCTGAGCATCCGCTTCAGAAAGCCCCCCCCGCCCCCGCCCGAGCGCTGCAACTGCGCGATGCGCAGCGCCTTCCGGCACTCGTAGAAACCCGGCTCCCTCGCCAGCACCTGGTTGAACAGGTCAATGGCGTAATCGATGTTCTCGCGGCTCAGCGCCTCGTTGCCCTTGTTGTAAAGCGCCCGCACGTCCCGCGGAAGTTCATTCAGGCTCTTTTCTGCCATGGCCGAATCTAATCAAACCTCGGGAAACTATGCCACAACAAACCCGGACGGTCTATGCGCCCGCCTCGGGAAACCGGTAGGGCGCGCGGTAGTCGTAGCGCAGCAGTTGATTGGCCTCCGGTTGATGCGGAAATTGCTCCGCCTGGGCGTCCCAGTCCAAGACGCTGCGCGTCTGCAAGGCGATGTTGGCCAGCAGCGTGGCGCTCGTGCTCCGGTGGCCAATCTCGATGTCGCAATTGCACTTGGCCCGGCTCTTCACGCAATCCAGGAAATTCCGCGCGTGAGGCGCGGTGTCGGCGGTCGAGGACGCGCGCACCCTCCGGGACTGGATTTGCGGCTGGCCGTCTTTGCGGTAGCGCGCCCCCAGTTGCCGGTTCAGGGGCGAGAGCGCCGGGAATTCATCCTGGGAAATGGGGTCCGCCACCACCTCGTAACCGTCGCCGTGAAGGTAAAGCGTGCCCAACGTACCCCGTAATTCGAGTTCGCACCCGGGCAGGCTCCACGGCGCCGCCGTGGCGTTGAACTGGGAGAACGTCACCAGCGCGCCCCCGGGGTAGTGCCAGATCGCCTCGAGCGTGTCGGGTATCTCCCGATTGTCCTTCATCCCGGCGAACTTGCCCCCCAGCGCCGCGACCGACAGCGGCGCCTCGGCCCCCAGCGCCCACTGAATGAAATCGAGGTAGTGGACGCCAAAATTCGTGACCTGGCCGCCGCTGTAATCGTAGAACCAGCGGAAGCGGTAAAACGTGCGATTCTGGTTGTACGGCCGTTGCGGGGCGGGACCCAGCCACGCGTCCCAGTCGAAGCCCGCCGGCGGCTCCTCATCCGGCGGATGGCCAATGCCCGCGGGCCATTCGTTGTGGATATGGAACGCCCGCGCAGCCGTCACTTTGCCCAGCCCCCCTTCCCGCACGAACTGCGCCGCCTCCTGGCACACCGCCACCGACCGCCGATGAATGCCCACCTGGCAAACCCGCCCGTGCCGCCGCACCGCCTCGACCATCCGTCGGCCCTCGAGCACGCGCAGCGACAGCGGCTTCTCCACATACACATCCTTGCCCGCCTGGCAGGCCTGGATGGTCTGCAACGCGTGCCAATGGTCCGGCGTGGCGATCACCACCGCGTCCAGGTCCTTGAGCTCGAGCAACCGTCGGTAATCCTTGAATTGCCGCGGCGAACTGCCCGCCTTGTTGGCCGCAAAATCCATGTACGCCTGCGACAAATCCGAAACCGCCGCCACCTCGGCGTCCGGCTGCTTCAGAAACGCATCCAGCACCTGGTCCCCCCGGTTGCCCACCCCGATGAAACCCAACCGCACTCGCTCCGCTGCCCCCGCCGCCCGCCCAGCCCCAAGCGCCGTCGTCGCCCCCGCCAGGATCACACTCTTGGTAAATTCACGTCGCGTCCACGCATTCATAGCCGATTCTTGTTTCCCTCGAGCCTGGGACAAAAACCGCGCGCGAATCAAGGACAAACTGGCCGCGCTGTCCAATAACGGAACAGGCGGCGCGCTTAAATGCCCTGTTCCTGGACAAGCGGGGGGCCGCGACCTCAGGGACCATCAAAGACCTTCAAGGCTCAATTCTCGATTGGCCTTCCCCCGGAGGAAGGGCCGCCGCCGCTCGCCCTTCCGAAAAGCCCAATGTTCCATTTTCCCCTGGCCTCGGACGCGGCATGGAATGTGCTCCTACCATGAACGGCCTGGCCGGACCAGCCAGGTGAGTGAAACCGTCGGTGATTGGCAATCGGTGAGTGGCGATGGTCAGTGATACCGGCGTTCTCTGTTGTGCCGTTTATTGGTCCGCATGGTTGCGAATCGGGTCGGTCTCGGAAGATCGGCCCGTTTCGTTTTCGCGCGGATGATACCGGCGGGACAGTCCCCGATTCCTGGGCGGCGCTCCCGACGTGTCAGGAGCGCTTTCGGGCGGTGACCAAATCGGCGGCGGGGCGGCGCGCCGGGACTCTGTCCATCGCCCTGAGGCGCGCCTCCGCCCCGCCACGGCGGAAATTGACGGCCCCCTGGCCAAGGGGTTAGGTTTCCCGCATGGTCAATTTGACTGAAGCGCCGGCGCTCGAAGCGGCCCCCGTCCCTGTGCGCCGGCCCGTGCCGCGCGAGGACCTCGACGCCCTCGCGCGCGAAATTGCCGTCCTGAAAAAGCAGCTCAACGCCGTCATCCTCGCCCATAATTACCAGGTCCCGGAAATCCAGGACGTGGCCGATTTCGTGGGCGACTCCCTGGGCCTGTCCCGCCAAGCCGCCCAAACGAATGCGGAGGTCATCGTGTTCAGCGGCGTCCACTTCATGGCGGAAACGGCCAAGATTTTGAATCCGAACCGGATGGTCGTCTTGCCGGACAAAGACGCCGGCTGTTCGCTCGAGGAGAGCTGCCCGGCGGACAAGCTCGCCGAGCTGCAAAAGACCAATCCCCGCTTCTATACCATTGCCTATGTCAATTGCAGCGCCCAGGTCAAGGCCTTGAGCGACGTCATTTGCACCAGCGGCAATGCGGTCCGCATCGTCCAAGCCGCGCCCCAGGACCGGGATTTGCTCTTCGTGCCCGATGAAAACCTCGGCGCCTGGGTAATCGAGCAGACCGGCCGCCCGATGACCCTATGGCGGGGCAACTGCTACGCTCACGTCGAATTCCGCCGCGAGGCCGTCCTGCGCCTCGCGCGCTCATTTCCCGACGCCAAAGTGCTCGTCCACCCCGAGAGCCTGCGCGAAGTGCGCGACCTGGCCCACGAGGTCTGCTCCACCGAGAGAATGATCCTCTATTGCAAGCAAAGCCCGGCCAGGCGCTTCATCGTCGTGACCGAGTCGGGCATCCTGCACCGCCTCAAAAAAGAGTGTCCGGCCAAGGAGTTCCTCTGCGCCCCGGTCTTTGACGCCCTGCGCGCCCCGACGGACCCCTGCCGCTGCAGCGAGTGCAAGTACATGAAACTCAATACCCTGGAGAAACTCCGGGATTGCATGAAACGGCTGGCCCCTCGCGTCGAGTTGAGCCCGGACATTCTCGCCCGCGCCCGCCGCCCCATCGAACGAATGCTCGAGCTGAGCCGTTGACCGGCGCCGATCACGGAAGCCTCCCCGCAGGGCCAGTGACAAAGTCGCTGTAACTCGTTGCGAATCAGCGGAGCGTAGCGCAGGCTTCCAAGCCTGCTGTATCGCCGATTTCCAAATCGGCGGGCGGCCGGAAGTTGCTGGCGCCCCGCAGGTTTGGAAACCTGCGACACAGCAGATTTGGAAATCTGCGCTACGACTTTGTCACTGGCCCTGAGCCCCCTCGGGTGCCGGCCAAATTTGCAGTTGACACCACCGCAGCTTTTGAGGGTATGCTCCGCTAATGCTCGGCCATCGTTTCAACCTACAACTGCCCCTATGAACAATCAACAGCAGCAGCCAGTTCCCCCTCTTCCTTCGTATATCACGAGCGCCTCGCCCAATCCGCAGGCCAACCGTGCTCCCTGGTACAAGACGACCGCCCAAACCTACGCCGGCATTTTCCTGTGGTTCGCCTTCTGGGACAAGATGTCGAGCAACGGCCTCGCCAGCGGCGGCTTGGGCGCCGTGCTGATTGGCGTCGTGCTTGGGGCGCTAATCTGCCATTACCTGTTTTTCCTGGTTCCAGGCCTCCTCGGCATGCAGACGGGCCTGCCGCTCTATATCGTGGGGACCTCGACTTTCGGCGCCATGGGGGCATTAATCATGCCGGGCTTGCTGATGGGCGTGCTGCAATTTGGCTGGCTGGCGGTCAACTCCTACTACTCGGCGGGGGCGCTGGTGGCCGGTTTCCACGCCCCGGCGTTGCGGGTCCCCATCTGCATCCTGTGGACGCTGGCGGCGGCCTTCGTGGGCCTGAAGGGCATCCAGTATGTCGCCCGCGTGGCAACCTATCTGCCGCTCATTCCGCTGGTGGTGCTGATCGCAGGTCTGGCCTTTTTCGGCGGTTCGGCCCCCGATTATAAGCCGGCCTCCGCCGCGGCCGCCTCGGGCGGCGCCTTCAACGCCATCCTGGGCATGGTCGCTTATATTGTCGGTTTCTTCGCCACGGCCGGCGCCGCCGGCGTCGATATTTGCGCCAGCAACCGCGACAAGCGGGACGTGAGCCTGGGCGGCATTGTTGGCATCATCATCGCGATTATCTTCACCGCCGGCATCTCCGTCATCGCCGTGGCGGGCGCGCGCCAGATGGGCTTGATCGATGGCTCCGTGGTCAACATGACCGATGCCCTCCAAAAGAAGCTCTCCAGCAGCACCTTTGCGGCCGCGATGATCGGCCTGACTTTGGCCGCCTTCCCCGGGGCCTGTTTCTCCTCCTTCATCGCCGCCAACAGTTTCAAGACCACCATGCCCAAGGTCAATCCCTTCGTTTCCGTCGGGCTTGGCGCCCTCGTCAGCATCATCCTGGCCGTCACCGGCCTCGCCGGCGACCTGCCCAGCGTCTTCGGCCTCATTGGCGCGTCCTTCGGCCCGATCGTTGGCGCCATGGTGGTCGATTACCTGCTCTCCGGCGGCCGCTGGACCGGTCCGCGCGCGGGCTTCAACCCGGCGGGCTGGCTGGCCTGGCTGGTGGGCTTCATCGTCGGAATTCTCCCCAACCAGATGCTTCCCGCTTCGGTTCGCGTCGAGGTGCCCTGCGCCCCGGTGGCGGCCTTTGTCGTCGGGGCGGCGCTCTATTTCCTCCTGGCCAAGATGGGCGTGCAAACCCAGGTCATTCCGCTGCCGCCCAAGCCGGCGCCGGCCCCTCAGCAAACGGCGAAGTAGGAACTGCCCCGGGTGGGGCGCGCAGTTCTGGCCGCGCCCCGGCGTTCCGCCGGGGCCAGAGACAAGGTCGTTGCGACTCGTTGCAAATCAGCGGAACGTAGCGCAGGCTTCCAAGCCTGCTGTGTCGCCGATTTTCCGCCTCCGCAGCGGGCCGCCGGAAGTTGCTGGGGCCTCGCAGGTTAGAAACCTGCGACACAGCAGATTTGGAAATCTGCGCTACAACTTTGTCAATGAGAATTGCCTTTACGCCGCACCCATTTGGCCCACAATCCGGCGCATGAAGCCAAGCGAACTGTTCGATCTTTCGGGCGAGGTGGCGGTGGTCATCGGCGCCACGGGGGCGCTGGGGGGCGCGATAGCCGAGGGCTTGGCCGAGGCCGGGGCCAAGGTGGCGGTGATGGGGCGGAATGCCACGCGGGGCCAGGCGCTGGTAACGGTCATCGAGGCCGGTGGCGGGCAGGGGGCGTTCTTTGCGGCCGATGCCACGCGCAAGGAGAGCTTGCGCGCGGCCCACCAGGCGATCGAGCGCTCGCTCGGCGCCCCGGCCATCCTGGTCAATGCCGTGGGCGGCAACAACCCCAAGGTCACGGTCACCAGCGAGCGGCCCGTCGAACAAATCGCCCTGGCCGATTGGCAGGCGAATTTCGACCTGAACCTGGTGGGCGGCGCGCTGTTACCGTGCCAGGAATTCGGCCCGGCCATGCTCGCGCGCTGCCGGGGCAGCATCATCAACATTGCCAGCGTCTCGGCGCATCTGCCGCTTTCGCGCGTGATGGCCTATTCGGCCGCCAAGGCGGCGTTGCTCAATCTGACCCGTTTCCTGGCCCGGGAATGGGCCCCCAAAGGGGTGCGCGTCAACTCCATCACCCCGGGCTTCTTTCCCTCCGAGCAGAACCGCAGGCTGCTGTTCGAGGAGGACGGCTCCCCCAGCGCCCGCGCCAAAGCGATATGGGCTCATACCCCGATGGGCCGCTTCGGCCAGCCGCGCGAGTTGGTGGGCGCGGCCCTGCTCCTGGCCAGCGATAAGGCCAGCGGCTTTGTCACTGGCGCCGATCTCACCGTGGACGGCGGTTTCCTGGCGCAGACGATATAGAGAGCAGCTTGACCTTGCCCAGTCACTCCACCCTCGCCCGTTCCCTCGAGCGGGCGGTTCGTCAAGAGATGACCGCCTGGGGCATCGGCGGCCTCGCGCTCGCGCTGGTGGATGGCCCGGAAACGGTCTATGCCGCGGGCTTTGGCCAGGCCCAGCGTCAGAGCGTCTTCCGCTGCGGCTCCATCTCCAAGCTCTTCAACGCCGTGGCCGTGGTCCAACTGGTCGAGCAGGGCAAACTGGACCTGGATGCGCCGGTGGACCGTTACGCCCCGGGCCTGCTGCCAGTCAATCCCTTTGCCCAGAGCGCGCCGGTCACCCTTCGCCAGCTTCTAACCCATCGCTCCGGCATGAGCCGCGAAACCCCAGTGGGCGGCTACTTCGACCATTCTCAGCCCGGCCTGGCCCGGACGCTTTCGAGCCTCGCCCAAACCGTCCTGCTCAACCCGCCCAATACCAAGACCCGCTATTCAAATGTCGGCCCCAGTCTCGCCGGACACCTGGTGGAGCGGGCCGCCGGCCTGGGTTTCGAGGAATACCAGCGCGAGCGCATCCTCGCCCCCCTGGGCATGGACCATTCGAGTTGGCGACTCGAGGCGGTCCCGCCCCACCAACTGGTCCCCGCCTTCATGCGCGTGGCCGATGGACGCGGCGGCTTTGCCCGCCGCCAGGCGCCCGTCTTCAACCTCGGCGCCGTTCCCGCCGGCAACCTCTTCACCACCGCCGAAGACCTCGCCCGTTTCCTTTCCATGCTGGCCGCTGGCGGCCAGGGACCCGGCGGACGCATCCTCAAAGCCGAGTCGCTGGCCCGGATGTTCGCCCCCCAGCCGCCCGGCGCGCCCGGCGCCTACGGCCTGGGGTTCGTGCGCGCAGATTTCCGCGAACTTCAGGCCGTCGGCCACAACGGCGCGGTCTATGGCCATTCGGCCTCCCTGCTCTTTCTGCCGGAGGCAAAGGTAGGTGTCGTGGTCCTCGCCAACGAGGACCTCGTCAACGCCCGCACCCAGAAACTGGCCCAGGCGGCTCTTTCCCTCCTGCTGGCGGCCAAGGGCCGTGAGGGACCGCCCCCGGCGCCGGCCCCTGTGCGGCTGTCGCGCAACGCCCTGGCCGCGTTCCGCGGCGATTATGAGTCCGAGAGCCTCTGGGCCAAACTCAGAATCCGGGACGGGCATCTGGCCGCCAACATCTCCGGGCAGCCCGCCACACTCACGCCGCTCGGCCAGGGCCGGTTCGTGGCCGAGAGCCGGGTCAACGCCTCGGCCCCCGTGGACTTCCTGCGCGATGCCGCCAGCCAAGTCACCGGCTTCACCCTGGGCCCGCAGGAGTTCCGGCGCGTTCCCTCGCGCCGGGACGAGATTCCCGAGGCGTGGCATTGCTATCTCGGCAGTTTCGGGCCGGCGTGCATCCCGCTGGTCCTGAGCCAACGCCATGGCCACCTCTATGCCATGACCGAGAACCTCGCCGATTACCGCCTCACACCCCTCAACCGCCGCGTCTTCGCCTTCCCGCCCGGCCTCTATGCCGATGAGCATCTGGTCTTCCTGGCCGAGGGGCGCGGCCAAACGCCAAGAGTCGATATGGCCAACATGGTCCTTTCCAGGGTTTCCCCATGAGCCTCGAGCCCTCCACGACCGCCGGCGGCCCGGGCCAAAGGCCAACCTGCCGCCAGCCCCGGGCCTTCCTCCCGCGGATGGGCTCGCCCGCTTATCATATCCTGCTCTCGGCGGTGGCGATTCTGATTCTGGGACCGCTGGGCGGGATTTCGGCGGCCTTCATGAATTTCTCGATCGGCTTCTTCGTGGGCGGCCAGGTCTTGGCGGGCATCCTGGGCAGCGCCGTGACCCTGCCTTACGGGCCGGAAGGCAAACACGGGGCCAACTACATGCAGACCATGGCCGCCTCGGTGGCGGGCATGTGCGGCATGTCGGCGCTGGTCCAGGCCATGGTCTGGCTGGGCCTGCCTCAACCTCCCATTTGGCGGCTCATCCTTTATTTTCTGTGCGTCGGCATGTTCGGCGTCGGCGTAGGCATGCTCTACACCCCGGTGCTGGTGGACCGGCTCCGGCTCACTTATCCCTCCGGTTTGGCCGTCGCCAACATCCTGCGCGCCCTGACCGACCCGGAGTTGCTCCGCCGCTCGATCTTCCGCCTGGGCGGGAGCATCGCTAGCGGCTATGCCCTGGCCCTGGCCTCGGCCAGGCTCCCCGCCCTGGCGGCGATGGACTTTTCCGCCTCCACCTTCGGCGGGGGCCTGATCGTCGGCGCGCGCATCGCCATCCCCGCCATGGTCGTCGCCCTCATCGGGCGGTGGCAGACTCCCCGCCTGGTCCACTTGGGCTGGCTCTCCCCAAATGACCCGTATCGCAAGATCGGTTTCATCATCTCCTTGGGCGCCATCCTGGGCGCTGCCACCCTGGACCTGGGCCTGATCCTCCTTCAAACCATCCGCCGCCTTCGCCAGCCCGCCCGCGAGCCTCGGGCGCCGCTCGAGAATTGGAAGCGCGTCAACCTGGTGCGCCTGCTGTTGTGGGTCTTCTTCTGGGCGGCCGGCAGCGTGTGGGTCGGCCACCGGTTGCTCGGCCAGCCCCTGTTTTATCTCACCGTGGCCATCGGCCTATCCTTCCTTTTTGTCCTCATCAACGGCATCGCCCTGGGCATCTCGGACTTCAATCCCATCTCGAGCGCTTTTGTAATGACCGTCTTCATCCTGGCCGCGCTGGGCCTGCACGACCCCGGCACGGGTTTGCTCTGCGCCGCCGTGCTGGCCATTGCCACCAGCGAAGGCGGCGACATGCAGCAGGATCG
>Ga0326728_10020298_pt1 | contig 12703 bp, 13 predicted proteins | sample MB3enrmetagenome_FD_207602 | JGI IMG/M metagenome (GOLD analysis project Ga0326728, IMG submission 207602) | Lab enriched peat soil microbial communities from McLean, Ithaca, NY, United States - MB31MN | ecosystem: Environmental > Terrestrial > Soil > Wetlands > Peat | place: USA: New York...
AGAAACCAAAGCCAGGCTCGTTGGAGAAAGTAATGTCATGTTGTTGGAATAAATTTGGACAGGCGAAAAATTGTTGGGGTCGAATGAGTAAACGGCGGGTTCGACAAAGCCAACGTTCCCAGTGTCAACGTAATATCCTAGGCTGCTGTTTGCAAACACTATCTGGGCCGGTGTTCCGAGGTAGTAGTATGATGGTAGTAGTTGTGTAGCGGTGTAGTGGGTTGTGGGTAGTGCGTACTCGTGCAGATGAAATTGGTTATCAATACGTCCGATCTTTGATGCAAAGATTTCTGTGAACCACAGCGAATCATCCGGTCCAACCGTAAGAGTGTAAGGGAAAGAGCCTACATTTACCTTGACCGTGCTTATCCTACCCGTGCCGGGGTCGACTGCGACCAGTTGACTACCAGCTTGATCCGAAGCCCACACGCATCCATTCCAGAGAGCGATCCCCCAAATGAAAGTCATCCCGATAAAGGAACCAGATAGAACAGAGGCGTACTGGAAAGGCCATCTGTACTCTACCAACGTCCCGTTGGCGTATAGGTGACCTACACCCGGGAGAGCTTGCTCCCCGAACCATACAGACCCGTCTGGCGCCACAGCAATTCCGTTCGGGAATCTACCGGCCGGAAGCCTATACTTCAGCACCGCTCCAAAGTGCACATGCTGCAGTTCGGATTTCTGAATTGATGCGACCACAGAGGATGAGTTAACGCATGACGGAGCGTGTGTAAAAGGAATGAAATTCACCATTACCCCCACGGCGATGAACGCGATCGCCATCAATGCCAAGACTCGTTTACGATTCATTCTCTCACCAAGTGAGGGAACGAACGGGTTTCAGTTGTGTCGTAGCCTTTCGGGTCAAACACACTCGCGTTGGTGCGACAGAACGTGGAGTACGATGGACGGTTAAGAGGTGGGAACGTATCCACTATTGGGGAGAACCGTAATGAATCCGACCATTCCGATTTCTTGGTGGTAGAAGCAGAAGTACCTGTAGACACCAGGCGCGGTAAATGGGCCAAGGGTGACTGTGGTTTGTATTTCAGCGATCTCCGTCTGATTTTTCGTGAGCATCCAAGACCCAGTGCAAGGCCCCAGTGGTCCTCCGTTAATTGAACAGCCTCCAGCTATGGTACAGCCGCTTAAGGTGCATGTCCCAGCGGCTAGATTAGTAGTTTCGTTGCAAGTAACGTTCTGCCCCATGAGGGCACAACCAACCGGTGCTCCCGCTACTTCTATTCCAAATTGTGGCCCCGATTCGGCAGGTGGGTGATACATCCATTGTCCCACCATCGACATATTCAGCTGGGTTAGCTGGAGAGCGCCTCCCGGCCCGGTTGGAGCAAGCATAGTGAATGTGTGGGCGCCGTCGGTGTCGTTAATTTCCAAAGTGAGAAAAATTGTGTCGCCCTGATTGATGACGATGTATTGTGGGAACCACCTATCCTGAGTCGAAGGAAGAGTCGCTTCCCATTCCATTACAACCACTCGTGTCGTAGGCCTCTGATTGACCATCGGAATCGAACTTGTCGCAATCGGTTGCGGTGCGGCTTGAGGCGGGCTGATGAAAGGCATCGCAATAGCGACCAAACCAACTACGAGCGCAATTATTGCCACGGCAAAAGTGGCTTGAACCCACCGAACTCTCTCTTTCTCCTTCTCTCCGCTCATGAAGATTCATCTCCAACAAGCAGAACCAAAAGCGTTCTTGCTCCCTACTAAATGCCTTAACTGATCATGTACTCGTGGTTGCGGTGGAGTTCGCCGGAGCGACGTATCCCCGGTTTGGTAATACAATGAGAAATCCGAACATTCCAAGCGCTTGGTGGTAGATACAGAAGTATCGGTATACACCTGGAACGGTGACCGTGAAGGAACCACTCGATGTCACGTTGCACGCTGTAATACCGACAGTGCAAGAACCTGTCGTGTTGCACGGTACTCCCTGTCCGTTAATCATGCACCCGGTCGCGTTTCCCGCAAACGTAGCTAATGTCAAGTGGTTGGTTTCTCCCGCCAACGAGTTATTGAGGACGAATAGTCCGGTGGGCAACAGGATCTCGAACGTGTGTCCGTCCGTGTCATTGTCTTCGAATGTGACATGAACGGTATCGCCCTGATTGATCGTGATGACGTTCGGATTGAACCGGTCCTGCCCAGAATTTCCTGTATTCTGCCAATCCAACAGAATAATTCTAGTAGTCGGCGGCTGGTCGACGATAGGAAGCGAACTAATTTGCTGTTGCAGTTGACTGACCTGGCCCTGAAGCGAGTTCACTTGATCACTTGAAGCATTGTAGGGAGAGATCAGCGGGACCGCGAAAGTTGCCAAGGCGACTATTAGCGCGACGATCGCGACGGCTAACGCCGTCGATGCTGAAACTGACCAGCCGGATTTGCTCAAGGACGAATCCCTTGTCAGAGCGATTGAACTGGTACTTAAGCTCTACCAAAAATAAATTCTTGGATAGTCTTAGAATTATCTAATTGCCGATTCCGAACAAAATAATTTAGTTTTTAAATCTTCCGATTCGCGTCCGCAACAGACGCAGTCGCTAACCCCGCAGATACCTACCCACGGGTTTTTGGATATCTTTAAGTTGTTTAAGATCCCACTCAATACTAACCTCTGGGGAACACGTGAAGTGGTTTTCAACTCCATTATTCTCCAAACTCCGCCAACCCGAGCGGGCTTTGAATCCGTTTACAACTTGTATTCCGCTTTAGGATTAGTTTCTGCGATTGTCACAATCACATTCGTAATCTACCTTTGCGTAAGATACCGAGCGTGGGCAGGATCAAAATCTGATAGTTCGAATCCTAAGACTCGAGAGAATAGGGACGATAAATGGAAGGGGCCCGTTTTAATTTACTTACTCATGGCCATAGTGCTCATAACGGTCGCATCTCAAAGTTTTGCGACCTACAACGCATTTTCTACAGTACCTAGCGCTCCAAACACGGTCTACATAACCGTCCATGCTCACCAGTTCGCGTGGACTTTCATTTACGCTAACGGTTTCGTTTCCGAAGACGTAGCCTACGTACCCGCGAACTCAATCGTCGTCTTCAATGTTACCTCAATCGACGTGTACCATCAATTCGGAATTCCCTATTTCCGTGTCAAGACGGATGCTATTCCTGGACGGATGAACCCGGTTTGGATCCAAACAACTGCCCCGGGTAACTTTACGGTACAATGCTTCGAGCTCTGCGGTGCAGGGCATGCGACGATGATTGGCAAGTTAGTTGTCGAAGACCCCGCCACTTTCAATCAGTGGTATGCTTCAACCGGAACAACAAGCTCAGGAGCTGGAACCTGATGTCTGTTGAAGACAGGCTGGATGCGATCGAGAAGAGGCTTAGCAAGATTGAGAAAGCGGTAGGCGTTCGCCGTAAACCATCCGCCTCTTGGCTGAAATCGTGGCTTCTCACCACGGATCATAAGCAAGTCGGAATTCTGTATTTTGTCACTGCGTTCTACTTCCTCTTCATAGGCGGCATTCTCGCCCTGCTCATGAGAACGCAACTCGCTTTTCCAGAAAATACACTTCTAACTTCCGCTGCGTATAATCAGGCTGTTTCGATGCATGGTCTCATTATGGTGCTTTGGTTCCTATCCCCGCTTGGGGTTGCGTTCTCAAACTATTTCGTTCCGTTGCAGATCGGTGCGAAGGATGTTGCCTTCCCTCGCTTCAACGCGTTTAGCTATTGGATGTACGCGTTCGGTGGATTAGTGGCCATATCCGGGTTCTTTGTTCCGGGTGGGGCTGCTTCGGCAGGTTGGACCAATTACGCGCCACTCAACTCTAAACTATTCCTTCCTGGAGGAGGCGAGACGTTAATCGCGTTGGGTCTACTCATGCTTTGGGGATCCCTCACTATGGGTAGTGTGAATCTCATTGCAACAATCCTCTCGATGAGAGCGCCTGGGATGACTTGGATGAAGATTCCAACCTTTACGATGTTCACCCTTGTAACACAATTAATGCTCCTCTTTTCGGTTCCATCAATCTTCTCTGGCACCCTGGCCCTGATTGTGGACCGGTCTCTCGGCTCGTTATTCTTTGTGAGTTCTGGAACATCATCAATCCTATGGGATCACATGTGGTGGTTCTTCGGCCACCCCGAAGTATACGTAGTGATTCTGCCAGGCTTGGGCGCTGCTGCGGAGATCATATCCGTATTTTCAGGCCGACCCCTCTACGCTAAGAAAGCAATTCTACTCTCCCTCGCCCTTGGCATGATCCCCTTCAGCTTCGCAATCTACGGTCACCACATGTTCCTTACCGGCATTAACGCGTTCCAAAGAGAAATCTTCACCGTGAATACCGAGATCAACACAATTCCTTCAGGTATGCTCGTGGTATGTTTTGCCGCAACTATGATCGGCGGCGCGATTAAATTCAAAACCCCAATGCTCATGGCTTTAGGAGCAATAGCGACATTCGTGATTGGTGGGATAACAGGCGTCTTTGACTCATCCCTCTTCCTCGACGTATCATTTCGTGGCACATACCAAGTAGTTTCCCACTTCCATTACATAATGGTTGGAACGGCAGAGTTTGCATTATTCGGCGCCATTTACTATTGGATGCCAAGGTGGACTGGCAGAATGTACAATGAAGCAGTTGGAAAACTTCACTTCATTCTTTCATTCATCTTCTTCAACATACTCTTCTTCCCGATGACATTCTTACTCGATATGCCGCGAAGAATCTACACGTACGCCCCAGCCACCGGATGGGGGACACTCAATTTCATAGAAACAATCGGAGCTTGGGGCTTCGGCCTCTCCCAAATTCTTCTCCTTTACGTAATGATTGAAATGGCGACGTTCGGAAAATCGGCTGGAAGGAACCCTTGGGGCGTCGCTTCACCTGAATGGACGGGGGACGTCGAATCTTATGTGAAGAATTATCCCGCAATCTACTCAACGGAGTCACACGCCTTCGACGGAGGAACGCCCGCACACGCCGCCACACCACTAAACTCAAGCCCGTTAGTGATTTCGGCTGGACTGGGGATGGCTTTCATCGGTCTAGTTACCTCGCTACCATTATTGCTGGTCGGAATCGTCGTGGGCGTATGGGGAGTAGTATCTTGGTTCAAAGACGACCTATACGGACTCTTCAAAGTTCCCGACGAACCGCCAGGAGAAAAATGGCCGTTCAACCATTTATCCCACGTGAAAGTCGGAGTTTGGCTTGCCCTAGCGGGGGAGATGATGCTCTTCACCGCCATAATCGGCAGCTACCTATTCATCAGAGAAAACGTTCCCATCTGGCCCCCGCCCGCCTCCATTCACAACATAGAGCTAGCCACATTCAACACACTCCTACTATTCTCAAGCGGCATGACGGCATTCCTAGCACTCTACTCAATTAGAAACGGAAACAGAAACGGGTTAGTGGGCTGGTTAGGTGCCACTTTCACCCTCGCCGCAGCCTTCCTTTCAATCAAAATAATTGAATGGTTCCAGCTCCTAACTCGTAACCCACCATTCACCATCGCAAGCGGGCTGCCCGGCAGCACCTACTACTTCATGACCGGCATACACGCCGTGCACATCATGGTTGGTCTAGCATTCATGGGATTCCTCATCACCAAAGGACTGAAGGGCGGATTCTCCAAAACGAACCACGACGCGGTCACTTACTTCACATTATACTGGGCTTTCGTCGACATCGTCTGGGTATTCCTATTCCCCTTGCTCTACCTCATGTAAGAAGGAGATTAGTATGCGCATAGTGAGCATGATCATAGTATGGGTCTACATACTACTCGCGACCGTCCTAGAAGTAATCGTCTCTTACATGCTCCCCAACAGCTGGGTCCTCCGCGATACAGTAATTGGAGGAATAGCGATCACCGTCGCCGCCGCTGTCGTAATGTTCTACATGGAACTCAAGTATCAGCCCAGGTGGGAGAGCTTCTTCCTACTAACGACACTCTTCTTCGTAGGCGACCTAATTCTAATCTGGACAGCGTCACTTGCTCATTAAATGGAAGGAACAAGCATGAGTGAACATGAGGAAATGAAACCAAATAAGCCCGCTTTAGCAGCTCTGTCAATTGTGGGCATCCTCCTAGCAATCTCGATCGCAACAGTCCTCGTCGTTCCCGGCCTTCAACCAAGATACATCGCAACGCAGCCGAGTGTTGGACCACCCAGCGCACCAAGCGGCGGCCCCACGCCTCAAGCGTTACCTGGTGCTCAAGTTTTCATAATTGCTCCGTCGGGAGCTGGAATATCTGAGATCAACTTTGCCCCCGCGAACATTGTGCTCGTAATCGGCGTCAACAACACGCTTGTGATGAAAAATGAAGACACAGCGGACCATACACTAACCTCAAACCCAGGAGATTCATTCAGCTTCGACACGGGCGACATATCCGGCCTATCTTCATCCGCCCCAATCGTCTTCACGACCCCGGGAGTCTACGCATATCATTGCCAGTTCCATCCAGCGTACATGCACGGCACAATAACCGTGATCGCATCTCCTTCCCCATCATCGTAAGACGCCTACGAATTTCTCTATCCGGTCACGATCAGTTCGCCCTGTTGCATGGCCCAGTGTACGGGACAGAATATGTTGCAGTACATTATGAATGTCCCATCCTCATCCGCGATGAACGAGATACGGTATGACTCATGCGGCATTAACGCAACGCCCACGTCGAAGTAATGTTGAATCGCGAACCCATGCGGCGAGTAATCATCCAAGTTACAGACAAGAATGTTGACCCGATCGCCTCTACCAACTCGGATGACAGGCCAGGGTTCGTTCGGCGAGTTTTGAATATGTTCCACGCTGTTATTGAACCCCGATAGATCGGCGACGATCAAAAAGTAGCCCGGCGGTCTCACGCAAGCTGTATTCTGTGAGGTTAGAGGTTGGTTAGCGGGTGTGTTCAGCGACGGCCAATAATAGCTAACAACAGATCCTATAACAATCGCAGCCAAGATAGCGACCACGACTACTTTATTCAACAGGGCACACCTCACTTGGCTCTGCGCGCCGCTCCATTATTTCCCTATTGGAGCGGACGCCAAGAGATTTGATAGGTGGGGAAAGTGCTGGGAAGAAGAAACGCGTATGCGATTGGATTCGCGGTGTTACTGAGCGCTTCTCTACTCTACACCGCCTTTGTGTTTACCGCCACACCATCTTGCGGCACAAAATTGGGTTCTGCAACTGTCTCGCATTTTGAGTTGCCAAGCTTACACTTCAACGGCATTACAAAATTTCGCCTGCCAGATGATGAGTTTCCGAACGGCATAGCAGTCACGTCAGATGGTTCAGTCTGGTTTGGGGAGCAGAACGTTCCCGGCTTTGGTCACTTGTTCGAGAATGGCACGATGGTTCAGTACACGTGGCCATTCAATTATTCTCCATCCACGACCGCGATCTGGGGCGTAGCCCAATGGAACGGAAGAATATGGGCTAGTGATGCTCTAGGTGCACAAATCATAAGCCTAGACCCAACCACATCAACCGTATACGCGATTAAACTCAGCAACCCTGACGCATTCCCTTACACCCTCACCGTCGGAATGGACAACGCGTTGTGGTTTACGGAGCTATATGGTTCAAACCTTGGACGAATCGATGCGAAATGCACGCTCAAGGAATACCCGATACCGTCGAATTTAGGAGGAACACCAACCCAGATCGCATTCGAGAACAGCACATTAGGATATTATGTTGATGCGGGCAACGCAACAAGCGGCCTCGGCCAAGTCTTATTTTTCAGCACAACAGAATTCGCTCCCCAACTCTTGGATGATGAAAACTTCAGGCCCCTAGCCGCATCAAGCCTCGCCTTGGTTTCTGGTGGTTTGTGGGTGGCTCAGCATGTGTCCTCTAACCTCGCCTACTACAACTTCAAAACCCATGTTTGGTCTCAGTATCCCACCACTCCCGTCAGCTACGTTGAGACCACATTACCGTATTTTGTGGCTGCGAACGGTTCGCTGGTCTGGTTTAATGAGCATTACGCGAATCGCATGGCCGTTATTGACACGGACCGCGGGCTCCTAACCGAGTATAGCTTATCGAATCCTCCGGCTAACAAGACGAGTGAGATTGATAATGCGTTGACGTTCGCGGTGGGTAGGAATAAGGTGTGGTTTACGGAACTAACAGCCAACTACGTCGGATACATAGACCCATCGTATAGGCCAAACTTTTCGATAGATGGGGGTAGGGAAGACCAGTCGATAGAGCTGAGGCCAGGGGATAATGTTACTTTGAATTTCACTCTTAGCGGCTTTTCCAACCGGCCGCTGTCAATCAGGTTCGCTGACACTGAAAACTTCACATCGCAACCCAACAGGATTATGATGAATGCGAACTTCGGTGAAATCAAACTGCTAAACAATCAGACTACCATACTCGTCAAGATTAGAACAACACCTACGCTGTCGCCAGGAAGTTACATACTGTTGGTTACCGTGACAGACGGATCAATTGATCGCGGAATATACATTCGTCTCCAAATTAACGAGTAGACGACCGTAGCAGGTAGTTAGGAAAGCCCGATTTGGTTTCGTTCTTATGGGTAGCCTGCCGGTACGTGCCCGAAAATGAATACACTGATCCATTCTAGGATTATGAAGACACCGATAGCTGCAGCGATGAGAATATAGCGTCTGGAACTTCCACTGGCCTTCGACGGCATAGCGACCACCCTAATTTTGGGGCATCTTAATTATTATAGGTTTCGTGGAAAAGCCTCTTAGAACGCCGATTTAAAGCGGCACCTGAATGGCGATTACTCTTGCACTAAGGACCACTCCAAGAATAAGCGCGAATACCGTTCCCAACACAAAGAAGAGCTGCAGACCTGAGAGCAGAACCAACACTGACGGTCCCAAACCTATGACAAGCGCTGACAGGAACAAACCGGCGCATGTTGGGCATGCAGTGAACAACCCGCAAGCTGCACCCACGCCGAACAACCAGCGACCCGAGAGCGCTCGGGGTCTATTATCGTACTGACATACGAGCATAGTAGCATTCAACCCCACGAGCCCGGAAACGATGATTAGGATTAGGATATCTGCGGGAATCAGGAGCAGCCCCAGATGGTTCGTTAGGAAAACGGTCAAAACTGGAACGAACCCTACACCACCACAACAGACAGCGACGATAACGGAAGGGATCCTTACCAGATACTCACTGGCAAAATTCTCCAAGGGACTATAAACGATCATTCCCGAGAGAAATGCGAAAATGACTCCGTAAATCAATATCACAGCAAACATGATCCGCCTATACCTCCTCTGATCAAACATACGCGCTATGACCACGAGCGTCTTAGGGAGAGTAGGCGTGACCGTTCGTGACGCAATTAGAAATCGCTGAAGTCCGAATACTCCTAACGAGACTCCTAGGAACATGAGGAGAATCACTGAATAGGCAACATATTCGAGTTGCTGGGCTGTGCGCACGTCGAGAATTGGAATTGAATTCACGTAACCTGAATATGCTGCTAGAGGCACGACGACAATCGAAAAACCAACCAGAATCTCAGCAACCCCCGCCCAGGCCCTCAAACCCACTCACAATCCCAACTGCCGACCTAATCCATACGTAGCAACCCTACTCGAGCTATTCACTCTCTTTCTTTTCAGCTAAGACAATTTTTTCGTATAATCTCTGGAAACCAGCATAATTTTCCTCTTCTCCGTATCTCTCTCGAACACCCGAAACAAATGGTTTCATGGACTTCCATGCAAGCCGCGTCAGGAACATATCCTCGATTACGTTCACGTTAACGATGTCCCTCTCAACCAGTACGCCTAGAGACTCAAAGAGTGCACCGATCTGGAAGAAAGCCACTTGGTCAGACTTAGAGAGACTCTCGAAGTCTTCGTAGGTGGAAATCTTACTGTTGAGTACGGTCAGCCACGCGGCTTGAACTTCGGCCGTGTTTGCAAATTCGTAGAGCCGCATGATTAAGTCCATATTTGCAAGTTCATGATCCTGCTTTAATTGCTCCGTCGTCAACTTGGCTTGAATCGCGGCAGCTTCCGCCTGTTTACCCGACACGCGAATCATCCGATTTGTTTGCCTGATCTGAACGACGACGAAGAGCGTTCCGAGAATTATGGCGATGGAGCTAATGATCGAAACATCATATGATAAAGTGCCCAAATCCAAGCCAGATCGAACTCCTACTTGAGGCGTTTGAAGCTCCACGTTCCGATTCCAATCATAACAACCGCGAAGGCAGCAAGCACGAACAGGTTGAGCGCTATGGGTAGCTGAGAGGAACCTAGGAGTAGACCACGAAGACCATCGACAGCGTAGGTGACTGGGTCGAGCATTGTAAAGATGCGTAGGTAAGCTGGGAGGTTCTTGAGCGGGAAGAGTGCTCCACTGAAGAAGAACATAGGGAACACTAGAAAGCTTATGATTAATTGGAAGCCCTCCACGCTCTCCATATTCGAACCAATAATGAGGCCAAGGCTTACCAACGCTGACGCGAGAACGAACATGAAAACAAACGAGAAAAGAACTCTCAGAATCGTGTAGTTTATCCCCAATACTAAGCCAAGGACGAGCATTGCGCATCCTTGGATCAGAGCATCAATAGTTCCCCCGACCATTTTGCCTGCGAAGATAGTTGTGCGCGAGAGTGGAGCGACGAGGACTTCTTTGAAGAAATCTATCTTCTTATCCCATACAATATACAAACCGAAGAAGACCGATGAAAAGAGAATTGTCATCGCGATGATACCAGGGAAGATGAAGACCTGGTAGTTTACACCAGCCAGGGACACAGCTGAGCCTAACCCACCTCCGAAAACAACTATCCAAAGGAGCGGTGTGAACAGAGAGGAGACTATCCTTGACTTCTCCCGCGTGAACACCTTAATCTCCCGGTACCAGAGGGCGTAGAAGCCTTCAAGCTCCCCCATTAGTGTCCACTCCTTGCTCGTGCTATTCGCTCGAACACGCCACCTTCACCCGACTCCTCTCGAATCTCACGCCCAGTATAGTGTAAGAAGACATCATTCAAAGTCGCCGTGTGCACCTCCACAGAATCAACTTCACCAACCACACCTAGAACCTCTTGCAAATGCACACTCGCATCTTTAACGGTCAATCGTAACGTACTTCCCGATTGGTCGATGGACAAAACGTAGTCCAGACTTTTCAAAGGCTCAAGGTTCGGCGACCTTACGTGGAGTTTGATTATCTCGCCGCCGACTTTGGATTTCAACGCAGACGGACTATCCAAGGCCGAGATTCTACCGTGGTCGATTATAGCCACGCGGTTACATAGCCGATCCGCCTCATCCATGTAATGCGTTGTAATAATGACACTGACTTTTTCGGATTTGACTAGGTTTTCAATGTAAGCCCAAATGCGCTCTCGAGTCTGCGGGTCAAGGCCTAAGGTCGGTTCGTCAAGGAATAGTATTCGCGGGTTATGTAGTAAGCCCCGTGCCAATTCGAGCCTGCGCCGCATTCCACCCGAATATTTCTTCACAATATCATTCGCGCGGTCTCGCAGGTCCACTAGTCCAAGGACGTAGTCTATGCGCTCTTGGCGCCGCTCTTTTGGGACGCCGAACATCAACGCGTGCAGGTACAGATTCTCTTTGCCCGTTAGAATATCGTCACTGCTCGGGTCCTGGAACACTATGCCAATCGAACGCCTAACATCAGCTGATTGACTTATGATATCGAACCCATTCACCCTTGCGGTTCCAGATGTAGGTTTGAGTAGTGTCGCCAACATTGAAAGGGTCGTTGTCTTCCCCGCCCCGTTAGGGCCGAGCAACCCGAAAATTTCCCCCTCGTCAATGTTCAGGTTCAATGCGTCAACGGCGAGCAAATCCCCATAACGCTTCGTCAAACCCTCCGTCTCAACCGCATACACCATGAACTATCATCCCATCAGTACAGGAAATGGACATCGCTTTAAATTGACTCAGTACATTCTGCCAAGTGTTCGTCGGGCGCCATCCTTCTGAAGGCGCACACCTGCAGGAGCGGAACCTGACTATTGGATTATGGTTTAAGTCTTGTTTGTGGCCTCTTGACAGCGACGGGGTTCGGCACTGCAGACTTCATCGCAAAGCTCACGACGAATAGAATTGGCTTTCTCCGCACTGCGTTGTTCATGCAGATTATCGGCAGTTTCTTCGTTCTGCCCTTCGCTCTACAAGACATCACGAGTCTAGCTCCGCACCCCTGGGCCGTGTTAAGCGGAGTGTTGCTTGGCGTGGTTAACGCGTTTGCCACATTGACCCTGTACAAAGGGTTCGAGGTGGGCCGATTGTCAATCGTCTCCCCGATCGCAAGCAGTTGCCCAGTCGTTTCGATAATCCTGGCCGTTTTGTTCCTGGGCGAGAGCCTTACCGAACCACGATTGCTTGGGATTAGTCTGGCAATTGTAGGGGTAATCCTAGTCTCCATTCAAAGAGGCCGGGTGGGCACTTCTGAGAGAGTAAGCCGGGGAACTATCTATGCCGTTATTTACTTGGGTCTGGGTGGATTACTATTCTTCGCGCTAAAACCAGTATCAACTGCACTAGGGGTTTTCCTTCCGGTGTTGATCATGCGCTGGGTAAGTAACCTAGTCCTAGCCGTTACTTTTCTAGCCTGGAAAACGAAAACCAAAAGCCCTACCCCGGGTGCGTTCTGGTTCGTATTTTTCGTTGCATTGTTTG
>Ga0326728_10020299_pt1 | contig 12702 bp, 9 predicted proteins | sample MB3enrmetagenome_FD_207602 | JGI IMG/M metagenome (GOLD analysis project Ga0326728, IMG submission 207602) | Lab enriched peat soil microbial communities from McLean, Ithaca, NY, United States - MB31MN | ecosystem: Environmental > Terrestrial > Soil > Wetlands > Peat | place: USA: New York...
AGGCGCTTGGTCGGGGCGGAACTTCCTGACGATGCCTCCGTGCACAGGCATAACCCTCAGGACGGAAGCTGCCGCCTGATGCCGACCAACGGAGCCGTCCTCGTTGTGACCAATGAACAGGGCGAAGAGGTCATCTTCGGGTTCTTCCAATACCCGGAGGCAGTCAAGGATGTGAATGGGCTCACCGTAGCCGAGACCGGGCTCAAGGGCGGCTGGTATCTCAGCGGTTACGTCGACAGCGCCGACCCGCGTTACCGAAGGATCGTCCGCCTGTTTGCGGCCGCTGGGTACCTGCAAAGCGAAGAGGACGAGTTCGCGGGCAGCCACACGGCCTGACAGGCAGGTGCGTGCAGCCCGGACAAGGCGGTGAGTCAAGGAATGGGAGGGCCAGAGCGAGGATACCTTGGGAATCACGCCCAAAGGCGCATGCCATGAAAGGATTGTAGTTGACAATGGTCGGCAGGAAGCCAACCGTGGCTGGGGGGCTGTGATGAGAGACCTTCCTCTCTCGAAAGTCTACCAGTTGCTCGAACCGGGCCCGGTGGTCCTGCTTACGACCGCCCGCAGGGCCCGCGCCAACGTCATGACGCTGTCGTGGCACATGATGGTCGAGTTTGAGCCGCCGCTGGTCGCCTGCGTCGTTAGCAACAGGAACCACAGCTTTGCCGCCTTGCGGGCGACGAAGGAGTGCGTGATCGCCATCCCGGCGCTGGAACTGGCCCCCAAGGTCCTGGAGGTCGGCAACTGCTCGGGCCGGACCGTGGACAAGTTCGAGAGATTCGGCCTGACCCCCGTGCCGGCCGAGTTTGTGGCCCCGCCTCTGGTGGCCGAGTGCTTCGCAAACCTCGAATGCAGGGTGGCCGACGGTCGTTTCGTCAACAAGTATTGTATCTTCGTCCTGGAAGTGCTCAAGGCATGGATCGACCCGGCACAGAAGGACCCGAAGACCATCCACCATCACGGATACGGCAGGTTCGCTGTGGACGGCGAGATGATCAAACTGAAGTCGAGAATGCGATAATCGGCACACGACAGGAACACCGGGATCCGAAAGTCTGCGGTCTGGCTGGAACGACGCCTGCTCGACGGGATAACGACCCACAAGGAGCCAAACTTATGCCCAATCTGTTCGATCCGCTCTCGATCCGGGACGTCGCTCTTCCCAATCGCATAGTCGTTTCGCCGATGTGCGAGTATTCCAGCACCAACGGGTTTGCCAATGACTGGCACCTGGTCCACCTGGGAAGCCGGGCCGTCGGTGGGGCGGGCCTGGTGATGACGGAAGCCGCCGCCGTTGCCCCGGAAGGGCGAATCAGTCCGCAAGATCTGGGAATCTGGAGCGATGACCATGTCGACTTTCTCGCCCGCATTACCCGGTTCATTCACTCCCAGGGCAGTGTGGCGGGCATACAGTTGGCACATGCCGGGCGGAAGGCGAGCACCTACCGGCCTTGGGACGGGGACGGCGCCGTCCTGGAAGGGGCGGGCGGCTGGACGAATGTGGTAGCTCCCAGCGCAATTCCCTTTGCCGATAACTACCCGATGCCACGGGCCCTTACGCCGGAGGGAATTCAATCCGTCGTCGCGGCATTTGCCGCAGCAGCCCGCCGCGCCCGCGAGGCAGGATTCCGCGTGATCGAGATCCACGCCGCCCACGGGTATCTGCTTTCGGAGTTTCTTTCGACGCTGGCCAATCACCGCACGGACGAGTACAGCGGCTCGCTTGAGAACCGCATGCGGCTGCTGATCGAGGTGGTCCGCGCAGTCCGCGGGACATGGCCGGAAAGCGCCCCTTTGTTCGTGCGCATCTCGGCGACCGACTGGGAGGAAGGCGGGTGGACCCTCGACGATTCCGTGGCGCTGGCCAGGCACCTCAAAGAATCCGGCGTGGACCTGGTCGATTGCTCCTCCGGAGGGAATGTGCCGCCTGCCCGGATTCCCGTGGGGCCTGGATACCAGACACCATTCGCAGAGAGGATCAGGCGCGAAGCACGGATCCTGACGGGTGCGGTGGGGATGATCACCGGTCCGGCGCAGGCCGACCATATCATCCGCACCGGCCAGGCCGACGTTGCAATCATGGCGCGGGAGTTTCTGCGTGATCCCTACTGGCCTTTGCGGGCGGCTCGCGAGTTGGGATATCCCGTCCCCTGGCCCGTGCAGTACCTGAGAGCCGCTCCCCATGGCGCCAAGGCGCGAGTGCTGACAAGGTCGTAACAACCGCTGTCTTCCTTCGATGCAAAGCACGGAACCCTTGATCTCAGGCTTCCAACCAAATGTTCAAACATGGCCCGCTTGACCACGGAACGGGCAACGGTCACGAAATCATCGTCTTTGCTTGACTGGGGAGGCATAATATAGCCACCGCAGAAAGGACCGCCCATGGCAAGCACCGGGTTGAGAGGTCCGTTCGTTCTCATTACGGCCACAGTAGATGGGGTAGTCACCAAGACGTCCCCGGGAGCCTACGCTCTCGGATGGGTGGATGAAAACAGAATCTTCCGTATTCAGTACGTAGGTCGAGCCGACGATGATGTCAACAAAAGGCTCAAAGATTGGGCTCCAGCCAATTACCCAGAATTCAAGTTTGAGTACTATGGTTCAGCGGAACTGGCATACAGGAAAGAATGCGACCTGTACCACGATTTCAACCCCCCGGACAACGTTAATCACCCAGCATGTCCTAAGGGGTCAAACCTCAGTTGTCAGCGATGCGGGAAATGATAGGTGCGAAGTCTATAGCGGGAACAGAGTCTACTTGGGAATTGGGCAGGAGTCGAGATCACTCGGCACAGCAAAGGAGCGACAGGTTGGCTCTCGTCCTGGCACAAGAAGGACTGGGCCAGATGCCGTACTGTTGCCGATCCTCCCGCGTCAACGAGGGCCCTGATCAAGAGCGGCTGGTACACGTGACTCATGCTCATCGTCTTCTCTATGAACTCAATTAGTTCTGGGTACGTCATTTTTCCACTCCAAGAGCAGAGAATCCGCCTTTAGGCGGAGCGCTGAATATCGCAGAGGTTCAGTTCTGGAGGAGTTGACGCACACGGGAAAAACGAAGCAGCTCCTGCGCGCCCAGTACGGGATTGTCCGGCCAAGGATCTTCCCCGGCTTCCTCGTCCAGATCATCCATCTCCAAGTCTGGCTCTGCGGGGGCGAGGAACTTGGTCCGCTCCAGACGGTCAAGATAAGCGCGAATCTCTCCGTCAGTAAACAGCCGCCGGATTTCGGCGACGAATGCCGGCAACTCCTCGGCGAACTGGGAATCTTGCTCGGAGGCCGCGACAAAGCTGAAGAGTTTCTCCCCGATCAGATAATCCAGGGCGCTTTCCAATCCGAAGCATTGGCGGATGTCTTCCGTCGCCGCGCACTGTTCGGTCCAAATCTTATGGAATTCCGTGGAGGGTTTGCTCATCGTCCAATCCTTTCCTTCAGAATGCGGCAGATCTACCCTGGGCATTCAGGATTCTAGCTGGGGAATGCCCTTGCGCATCTTTATCCGGGTCGGTCCAAGACAGCTATCCGTGGACCGGCGCGCAATGAGCACGTTAGCACGCAACGGTCGAACTGATCCCAGTCTTTTTGGCGCCTTCGGGCGGTGGTCCAAAGGGTTGGCTTCACGGCAGGAGCTAAGTGCCGTATTTTGAGCGGGGCTTGCGGCAAGGAGGGATGGTCAAATGAGTGCAGTCTGCAAACCACCGGGTTGCCGTCTGGCCGGTCAAGAACAGCGTGGGGCCGAGCAACGCGGTTCACACGGCTTCTCCTCAATTTAGGCGCGCAAGGCGTCGTATTCGTTGAGGAAGTAGTTCACCGCCTTGCCCAGGGTGCTCTTTGGTAAGAGCTGGGGTTGCAGTCCCTCGGCGTGTTTCTTCATCGCTTCCCAGAGGGGCGGCGCCTGCTCCTGGCGAAGGCAGTAGCGCTCGGCGGGGCTCAACTGGCGGATTTGAGCGGTGAACCAAACCGCCTCGCTGAGCGATTCCTTCAGCGCCTAGTAGAGACCTCGGCGTGCATGCGACGAACCCAAGGCGCGCCAGGGCTGGGTCCTCACGTTCCAAGGCCTAGTAAACTTCAATGGATGCACATGCCGGGGCCTGGGACGATCGACGTCGAGATGCATGTGCAGATCAGCCCCTTTTGAACGTCAGCGGGACCGAAGATCCTGCGAGCACATCAATCTTGCGGCAATTCCAGAGGGCATTCTCCCCGAGCGGCTTGCGCATGTCATGTGAATCCTCCACCAACAGCTTCACAGTCGCCGGGAATTTCGTAGGGTTCGTGACTCGCACTCGTAGGGACTTCTCGCCCAGTTCTTCCACGGTTGCGTCCAGGTGATCGAAGGCGCAAACCAGGCCTGTGTCCGGTTGAACGTACAAGCCTGGAATCTCGATGCACGTGAACATCAGTGAGACCTCGCACCAGCAAGATCCGTGAAAGATCTCGCCTTTCGGCTCGTTCCAATCGTTGATCTCGACTCGTTCGTTCATCCAGCCCGGAGGCATGTTGCCGACCGGGCGATCAGCGCGAGAAAGGTACTGGGGCAAGTTGTGGGCGGTTTCACGAATGAGGTCCAGGAAGAATCGATCCCGGGTGGCGCGGTACAATTTGAAGAGCGCGACGCCGGAATGAGTGCAGACGCCCGGAGATCCGTGCTTATTCTGAGCGTTGGCGATAATTGCGCCGGCGCTGCGCATGTCCAACCGGCCGAAGGTTGTGTTCGCCGGGAACGGATAGTCGTACGGGATAATCCAAGTGGCAAATTGGTTCGCCAGTTGCGCTGCCATGTCGAGCCAGCGCGAGTGCCCAGTGATTTCGTAGAGCACAACGAAAGACTCGAGCAGCGCGTACGCTGATTCCTGGTCAGGGCACTGCAGAATTTCGCCCGGCCCACCGGTCGTGATGCCCTTCCTCACGAATTTGGTGTAGTAAGACTCGGCCGATTGCTCTGCCACGTCCAGGTACTCGCGGAGGTGAAAGTATTCTGAAGCCAGAGCCAAGCCTGCAGGAGCCGGAGAGCCGCAACAGGAACCCCCGACCAGGATGTCACCTGTGTCGACATCGACAAACTGGCCGAATTGCCCATGTCGCTTCCACAGCCGAACAAACGCGTCCGCGCAGGCCAGCGTGCCCTTGGCCCATGGTTCAGGAATCGTCCATCCCGGCTCCTGCCTGTCGAGGAGCATATATTGTCTGATCAAGGAGCCGAGTGTGTCGGCGCTCTTACGAATAAGGTGCCAGTTCCTGGTGTGCGGGCGCCCGAAGCCGTCACCGTAGATTTCACCCTTGTAAATGATGCCGTGGAAGAAGCCGGATTTCCCCGTCCCCTTTTCGAAAAGAAAATCGAAATTGCGCAGCGCCCGCTGGCGCGAAAGCGAGGAGCCTTCGAAAATGAGCGGGTGGGTGGCAAGCATGCCGCTCTCCCAGCCTACCTGCCAGTCATCATAGGGCGAGTCGCTGTCGCCCACCCTGAAGTAGCCTCCCGCTTCCTTCCAGTTCTCGCGGTTGTACTTCTCTTCCAGGATGCGCCAGGCCGCGGAGAATGGCAGTTGCTGCACCAGCTTGCCGCTGCCGCTGATGTCCTTGCGGATCTCACGAAAGCGATCGAAAAGGTCTTGGATTTCAGAACATTGAAAAAAGTGCAAGTGAAAGCGCAATTGCACCCGATCGCCCGTCTCGAAATCCTGACCCCGGTCTTCTGACTTGTGAGCGGTCGACATTGCGTAGTAGCGCCAGTCCTCGCGCACACACGGCGCCACGACGGCGAAGGTGACCCGAGTACGGGAATCGTTCTCCTCGACCGTCAGGCCAACGTCGCCCAGCGGAGTTACCGGATTCGTCAGCAGCCAGAATCCGCTCCCGTTTTCCGGCGATTGAAAGCCCATCGCGGCAGTCGCCACATCTCCAGCTATCAACTGGATCTTTGATGGGCCGTTATGGATGTTCAGGCGCGGGATGTCCGTGATAACGGTCGGCGCGTTAACGCCCATGTCTTTCGGGTCGGACAATAACGGTGGATACTTGATCGGCCTGGATTCGAACCGGTTGCCGTTATAGGCAGCGCCAGGAAGGAGAACGTAATCGCGAGTCGACCAGTTATCCCAGATCAGCTCCAGTCCGACGCTTGACTCAGGGCTGGGACCTCTAACCAGCTCGAAGCTGAGCTCCAAATCGACTGCATCCGCCCGATTGAGTTCCGGATGAAAATCCCAGCGGCAAGTCCACTTGGCGCCCTCCATCTCGACGTCTGCGGGCGTACCACGGGGCGTGATGGTGAACCTGCGCGAGGTGCGCAGGTGAGGGCCATCATAACGGCAGACCCGGCTTGCCAGGCGACAGGAACTCGGAAACCTAGGCCACTCGCTCGCTTGCAGAGCCAGGGGCATAGCGGTCCCGGCCAACAGGAACCCACGGCGACTGATTTGTCTATTCATAAAACCCGCGCGTAGGGACAACCCTCGGCCGTGACATAGCACTTCCTCCTTTCGCAAATTGGGATGCACAACCCGACGCAGAAGCACAGCCTTTCCCCCGGAGGGATACGGTCTGGGCGGGCGCGTGAGGCGCCCAGATAGTCGGCGCTCCCGGATTCAGAATTCGAAAGACTTCGTTGTGCCCGCTCCAATAAGGCAGATTTGAGATTCACCTTTCGGGAACACAACACGAATCGGCCGTGCTGCGCCCTCTGCCCCATTTATGCTAACGGTTAATCTCCCGCCACTACGGCTGTAGTCGATCGCGATTCGTGTTCCTCGAAGCCAAACTTGGGTCTGAGCGGAAGACCACTGTTGGGGGAAGCGTCCCGGGTGCAGTGTCGCCAGCGCTTCTTGATCGCTTTCCAAGCTGAGGCCCAACGGACCCTCAACGAGCGCCCAGATGAAACCCCCGCAATGCTCTGTGTAATTACCCCATCCGAGCGTGCCCGGCGCGATCTTGCCGGCCATGGTATACGCTTCGTAGACGTTCTGATCTCGCGCGAAGATCTCGCTGATGCGTTTGAGCAATTCCAGCCCTCGTTCGGGGTTACCGGTATCATAGCGCGCCAAAATATCCCCGGCCCCAATCCGCCCGAACCAAGTTAACGGCCCCAGCTCCGGCCCGCTGGAGGCACACCAAGCGGTGGGCACACCCTCAAGCCGCGCAGCGTCTTTGTCGGTCCACGACCAGATCATCCGGGCTTGTTCAGGGCTCGCTATGCCAAAATGGATTGCCCACATTTGATCGTCGAGCCATTTCTGGTCGGCGATTTTACCACCGAAGTCGATGTTGGTGACGAAGTGATCGCCAGCCCAATAGAATCGGGCCAGAGATTCTTGAACTTGGTCTGCGCGGCTCCGGTACCGGCGGGCTCGGTCGAGGCTGGCGAAAGGACGGTTCTGTTTCCCGAATTCCTCATTCAATGCGGCGGCGTGCCGCAGCGCACGCACGTACCATTGGTGGAAATTGAAAGTCTTGCCCTCCATCCGGGTGGGGTACCAATCCACCCAGTCAGCGCCCTGGCCGATGCGCCACTTTCCGTAGTCGACTAGGCGCACCAGGCCGTTTTCGTCGGCCCGTTGATTCACGTAGTCCAAGGTTCGATTCGCGATCGGGAGCATTCTTGCAAGGAATTGCTCATCCCCGGTGAAAGAGAATATCTCGTCCACACCGAGCATAAACAGGACTTGGCACATTACGCGCTGCGGCAGTTTTCCTTCCGGAGTTGCTGAAACGCCGAGAGTTTCCCATTCTTTCTCGAAGACTTCCATGTACTTGCGTTGCCCTTGGCGTCGCACGCCGTACAAGCCAAAGCTGAGATCTGGAACGATATTGCTTGAGTCTGTATATCCGTCGCTATCAACAAAGGTTCCGCTCAGCGAGGCATTATGGAGACCATTGGCGACAGTATCGATCGCCGATTGGATGATAGGGTCCGAGACTCCAATGGTTGGGGGAAGAGGGGAAGCGCGTTCGCCCCTCTCCCAGCGAGGGTTTTTGATCCACACTCGACCCCGAGCCCGTCCGCTGACCTGGGGCCGCAAATCGTCGGCATAAGGACCGTTGGCTGCGTAAGCTAAGAACAATTCCGCGCTGCGGGCAGTAGTGGGGCTTGTCACGGTGGCTGAGACTGTATGCCAGTCTGAATCCCGGGGCGTGCGACGTCCCGCCGCTGACGCAATCGCCGCCCTGAAAGCGGATTCAGCCGACTCGGCCACGCTCCCAACCGGCTGATATCCGCCTTGTATCGAGTGCGCATCCCAGAACTGGACGTAAGGGGCCGCGGTAAGGTCCGCGTCAATTGCTTCCAGACCTTGCGTTTTGACGTCGAGGCGTACCGTGTACCGCCGGTTCGCCTCCACGGGGATTCGTTGACTGTGGAGGGCCGCGGCCATGCCTTGATCTCCCTCGGACCACATCTCGACAACATCACCCGTCGCGATTTGATGGATTTCCATCTTTCCCTTGCCGCGGTAGCACTCGAATTTCCAATCCGAGGAGTTGGGGAATTTCCTGAGTGCGTCCGCAGTAGGGTCATCTGAACCTGCCGCAATAAGCGGAGCACACATTAGAAGGAGGCAGACCATCAGTGCGATTCGGGAAGCATTTCTAATGACCATTCGCCAATCCTTTCCGTAGCAAGCATCACTTCATCACCAGCTTTCGAATATGCTCCAGAACATCGCGGAAGTAGCGGCTGTCACGGTCATCGCCGGCTGGGTCGAATATCCGGAACGGGAACACCTGGGCCTGCAGCCACGGCATATAGCCCCAGCTTCCACCGGACTCAAAGACGCCATCGCAGCTCGCCAGTTCGCGTGCCAGGACCCGCGGCGTCGTTTGTTCGCGACCATTGTCATCTTCATCCATGTAAATGGGCCCGGGCACTTTGGGATTGGCAACGAGCTCGGCCACCCACTCCCGCTTCCTCTCGGGCGAGCGCTCATTGCCGTGGATCGTAAATAGATCGCCGTGTTCGATAACAAAGGGATAGAGCTGCATGTTCTTGTCACGCAGCGCCGAGGCCGAGATCGGCAAACGGAAGGCGGCCTTCTTCACCTTGAATCTCTCCCGTGCCACTTCGATCAAATCACCCATTCCGTTGATGATGTATGGATCGTTATCGAAGATGTCGTATTCGTTGGCGATTTCGATCATGACGTTGCGGCAGTTGTGGTCGATCAGCCAATCGGTCATGTTGCGCACTGCCTGGTCGATTGCCTTCGGACCCTCCAAACCTTCGACTTGGGACAAATAGAAGTAGATGAGGTTGAGTACCATACCCCGCTTGTCGAGAGCCTGTTGCAACATCAGCAGGCGATCCATCCACTCCGCTTTCAGTGAGCCGTCCGGGCGGAACGCGCTCACCAGCGAGCCCCTGCCCGGACCCGGTTTGGCCGCCACTTCGCGCTTGACTGCACCCTCATGCTCGTAGTGCATGTGGCCTCCCTGCAGAGAAACGTTGATGGCAAGGATGCCGTTGCGCTGGTAGGTGTCCAAAGCCTGGATAACGCGCCTTGTGTTCGCCATGGGATCGAACTGGACTTCCGTCAGATACTCATCCTGAAACAGCGCTTGAGTGATGCGCAGGTTCATCAGTCTGCCGGCAGCTTCGGGCCGAAAGGTAGTTCCCGTATAGGTCTTGCGCCACGGTGCATTACCTTGGCGCACGTAGAATGAGCGCTGGTCGTATCCCCGTCCGAGCATCTTGCCAGTCGCGATCTCGACAGCGTGAGCACAGCCCGTGCCCACCAGAAGGCAAACTAATAACAGTCGCATATGAGTTGAAACACCACTTACGAGTGTAGGGCCAGCCCTACCCCTGCAACTATTCGCAGAATGGCCAGCCGGTTTGCGTTGAATACGGAGAATGAACTACGCAGTTCCGGGGCTGCGGGGGGATCGATGGCGGCGGCATCTTCGTTTCCGGCGGAGTAAGACGTTCTTCGGCGGCCGCGTCCCAAATGTTGCCACTCTGCCTGAGCGGGTCGCATCCGCCGCCGTACCAAAATGAGCTATAAGTTCCCTCCGAGACTATTTCTGTCGCGATGTTGTGGGTAACGGTCACCGGGCCGCATGCCTCCGTGTATTGGTTCCAGACGTAGATGGCGGTGTTTCCGCCTCCGCTTACCGGGGTTCGATTCAGAACCTTGTTTTGCTCCACCAATTGATGCGTGCCACTGGCAATACCAATGCCGCATTGGCCGGTGTCGAGCAATTGGTTGTTCATGAACAGGACGCTGTTGGCAGCCTCGTCCGCGATTAGCCCGCATCCTGACGGGCTGTGACCGCCGGTGATGTAATTGAAGATGGCGACAAACCCGGATCCAAACCCGAAGTTGAGAGAGTCCTCCTGTGTGTCCGGGTAGAGATATTTCCTCGTGTCTTGGCTGCTCAGCGTGTAGTTGTTCTGCACCACAACATTGGTCGAATTCCAGGCCTGAACGTTCTGGCCTCTGGAATTATTACCGCCAAGAGGATTAAGGAGGAAGTTTCCGATCACTATTAGCCCGTTCACGCTTTGCGGCGCTTCAACGTTGGATTCGCCATAGGCAATCACATTACCTTGGACTGTGATCTGGGATGTATACTGCGCCAGCACCCCATCGTTGTAGTCACAGCACATGTTCTGGTAAGTTTCGGGATGGATGTAATTGTCGTAAACGTGGATGCTGCCGCCACCGCTGATGTTAATGCCGTTTCCACCACAGGGGCCTATCTGGGAATCCTCTATAGTGATATTGGTCGAGTTTGTAATTACGACGCAGTCCTGCCCTGATTGCGAGCCGGTGGATATGTTCAGGCCTCTATAAACTTTGTTGCTCTGATTCTCTATGATCAGTTGGCCGCGGGTTTGCGTCCGCGGCGCCGCCCCAACGAGGAGACAACAGCCCAAGACGACCGGCATGCGAGCTGACCAGCGTTGCATTAGCACGATGATGCCTCCTTTGGACGAAGCGCTTTGCCGCGAAGGGCGGCCACAAGGGCCGCCCCTACGGGTCTAGAAGCTGATCTTGGCTCCGATCTGAAGGTTTCGTTGCGTGAGAGCCGAGGAGATGACCCCAGTGCCCGCCACGTTGATCGAGGCATTGGGCATCCCGAAGTTCGGGTGGTTGAAGACGTCGTAAGCGTCCGCTCTTATCTGAAAGCGGCCCCCATCACCGAGTTGCCTGATCCGGAAGTCCTTTGCCAAGGCAACGTTCATATTTCTAAAGCCCGGTCCCCTGAGAATATGGCGCCCGGAATCGCCGAATGTGAAATCGGCTGGCTGAACGAATGCCGTGGGATCAAACCAGAGATTGATCGTTGGGTCAGGAAGAACTCCCGAACTCAAGCGATTCGGATACCAACTGCCGGCGAGTGACGAACTCAGGTTTGCCGTCCCCATCGTGGGCGTAAAGGGAAGTCCCCCATGCAACTGGTAGGTGCTCGAGAGTTGCCAGCCGCCGAGGATGCTGTTGAGCACGCCATGCCGGTTCAGGAATGTCTTCCCGGCGCCAAAGGGCAATTGGTAAATAAATGATCCGTTCAGTAATTGTGGAATATCGAATGCCGTAAGCCCGTAGTTGGCTCGCCAATCGTAAGCATTTTGATACGTTTCGGCGACATTACCGGACCAGCCCTGGGTGGTATTCGTGTCTCCGGACTTTGCCAGCGTGTAGTTGACGATGAAGCCCAGGCCGTGTGAGAACTCTCGTCTCGCACTGAGCTGGAATGAACCAAAATTAGAGACTCCGTCGTCGAGGTTGGTGCCGATCCCGTAGTATTGTGGATACGGTCGCAGCAATTGTGTGTTGCCCGGTCCTAGCAAATTCGCGGGGACCTGATCGATATCCCGAGGGAAGAGCAGGTGGATTCCTCTGCTCCCCACGTAGCCCGCATCAATAACGATGCCGCCTTTGAGTTGATGCTGAATATCGAGATGCCATTGTTGGATATAGGGCGCCGGAGTGTTATACGGCAAGTATGTGATACCTTGCCCGTTCAACAGATCGGGCGTCCGCGAGGCAGCCGTGGGGTAAATGATGGATCCGGCCGGCGGCCCCTGGGCCAATTGGAAAACGGGCGTCAACTGATCGGTAGTCTGAAGATTGCCTTGGATAGCCCAGCCCGGGGTCCACCCACTGGTGTAGTTGTTCGCGCCCCACATCAAATTGAATAACCCGTATCCGCCGCGCACCGACCAGGCATTCCTTGGGGACCACGCAAAACCGATACGGGGAGCAAACATGTCCGGAACCGTCTTTTCCTGCGCGGTGGGGCACTTGCGGCCGCCAAAGCTCTCCCCCGCATAACATATGGCCCCGAGAGTGCCGGTGCCGGGGTTGATGAGATTAGGGTCGAAGTTGGCAAAGCGATTGTGAATTTCGCTCCATCCCGATTGGATCTGGTAACGCACGCCGAGGTTCAACGTCAAGCGAGGGGTGATCTTGTAATCGTCCTGAGCGAATGCTTGTGCGTTCCACGCCCGCAAGCCCGTCTCGGGTGACATGCTGACTCCCCAACTGTCCGGCAGGCCGAGCAGAAAGTCTGCATAACCCAACCCCGTGGGATTCGTGTCGTTCGGATTGGGATCCGTGGTGAATATTCCGCTGAAATCGTAGTCGCCGGCGTCGATATCCGCCCACGCCTGGTTGTCCTGCCACCGGTTATACTCCCCGCCGAACTTCAGGATGTGCTTGCCTTTCACCCAAGTCAGCGTGTCGGAGGGAGTGAAGGTAGCGAAGCCAA
>Ga0326728_10020302_pt1 | contig 12701 bp, 8 predicted proteins | sample MB3enrmetagenome_FD_207602 | JGI IMG/M metagenome (GOLD analysis project Ga0326728, IMG submission 207602) | Lab enriched peat soil microbial communities from McLean, Ithaca, NY, United States - MB31MN | ecosystem: Environmental > Terrestrial > Soil > Wetlands > Peat | place: USA: New York...
AAGCGGCATTGCGGAAGGCCACCGAAATCGCCAAGACCGACCTCACAACAGAATTGGTGAAGGAGTTTACGGAACTGCAAGGCATCATCGGCGGACTCTATGCGCGCGCACAGGGCCATGGAGAGAGCGTGGCGCAGGCCATCTACGACCAGTACACGCCAGCGTCGATTGAGGATCGCATCCCGAAGACCGTTGAAGGCCAATTGTTCGGCATTGCCGATCGCATCCAGACCATCGTGGCCATGTTCGGCATTGGCATGGCGCCCACAGGTTCGAAGGATCCCTTCGCGCTGCGCCGTGCAGCGAATGCCATTGTGAAGATTCTGGCCGAAAGCGGGTTGCCGCTGACCTTAACGAATGTGTTGGATTCGTATACCGGGATTGTGTATGCGGATAAAGACAATAAGAGGATAGACATATTAAGAAATATCGATTCGGATGAAACTCTGCTATCTGTCCGCGCCTTCCTGCGCGAGCGGCTGAGCTTCTATTTGAAGGACGTTCGCGGCTTCGCCTACGACGTTGTGAATGCCGTGCTGGCAGCAGGCGCCGACGATGTCCGCGATGCCATCGCCCGCGCCGACGCATTGACGGCAGCGCGCGAGTCTGCGGATTTCGCTGCGATATCGGCGGCCTTCAAGCGCATCAAGAACATCCTCCGCCAGGCCGATGAGAAGGCGTTTGCCATCGGCTCCGCGGAAGGCGTGAAGCTTTCTCCAGAGGCGCAACAACTATCCTATGCAGCGGTGTGGCTGGCTCCGCGGGTCGCAAAGCTGCGCAGTGAGCGGAACTATGGTGAGGCTCTCGCTCTGATCGCGACCTTGCGTCCAGTCGTGGATGCGTTCTTCGACAAGGTGATGGTGCTCGATCCCGATCCCGCCGTGAGGGGAGCGAATCTGGGCCTGATCGACGGTGTCCTGCGCGGCTTCTCCGGGATCGCCGACTTCAGTGAGATCGTCACGGGATGAGCCGCACGATCGGCCCATTTGGCCTGGATTGCCCGCAAGAGTAGCCAAGGCTGCTTACGGCTTGAAACTGAACCGCTGGATATCCTTCATTTCTACACCGCTACGAGTACGGGCATCTGCCCCGCCGGCAACGAGTCCGCAGCCTTCTGGTCTTCCGCCCAAAGCCAGCCTGCGATGGCCTCCCGGATATTGACGAGCGCCTCTTTTTCGTCCTTGCCCTGGCTCACGCAGCCCGGCAGCGCGGGGCATTCAGCCACAATCCAACCATCTTCTTCGGGATGCAGCACCACATGGAACATCATAGCAACGCTCCTTCGCAATGCGGATTGCCCAGGTTGGACCCCGCCGGATTGCGCGCCAGACCATTGTACGAGTGCAGGACGCCCAATACCAGCCTACCACCAACGAGCATTTAGACTGTATAGGTTATGAGCACATTGAAAGCCGTTCGCGGCACGCGCGACCTGTTGCCGCCGGAGACGGCCCTCTGGAACCGGATCGAGGCTACCGCCCGCGCCGTCTTCGCCCGCTACAACTTCGGCGAAATCCGCACCCCGGTCTTTGAAGACACGGCGCTCTTTGCCCGGGGCGTGGGCGAGGAGACCGACATCGTCTCCAAGGAGATGTACACCTGGGAGGATCGCGCCCGCGCGCAATCGGAGAAGTCGCAGTCGCTTACCCTGCGCCCCGAAAACACCGCCGGCGTGGTCCGCGCCTACATCGAACATCAGTTGGGCGAGACCGGCCAGTTGCAGAAGCTCTACTACATCGGCCCGCAGTTCCGCCGCGAGCGCCCGCAGAAGGGCCGCTACCGCCAGTTCTACCAGATTGGCGCGGAGGTCCTCGGCCCGCCCTCGGCCGGCAGCGAGAGCCCTTTGCGCGACGCCGAAGTCCTCGAAATGCTGGCTACGCTGCTCGACGAACTTGGCATCGCCGGCTGGACCCTGCACCTCAACTCCGTTGGCTCCTCCGCCGACCGCGCCCGCTATAACGAGGCCCTGCGCGCCGCCCTCGTTCCGGTCGTCGGCCAGATGTGCGCGGACTGCCAGCGCCGCGCCGTCACCAATCCGCTGCGCGTGCTGGACTGCAAAGTCCCCGCCGACCAGCCCATCATCGAGACGCTGCCGGTGATCGCCGACTTCCTCGACGAGAACTCGCAGGCCCACTTCGCCGCCGTCACCGCGGCTCTCGACGCCGCCGGTGTTCCTTACACGCTCAACCATCGGTTGGTGCGCGGGCTGGATTACTACACCCGCACCACCTTCGAGTTCACCCACGGCGGATTGGGCGCGCAGAACGCCCTGCTCGGCGGCGGCCGCTACGACGGCCTCTCGGAGATGCTGGGCGGACCCAAAGCTCCGGGCATAGGCTTTGCCATCGGCCTCGACCGGCTTGTCCTTACGCTGCTGGCCCAGGAGTCCGCCGCGCCGCAGGTGCTGGCCGACGCATTCGTTGCGCCGCTGGGCGACGCCAAGGATAAAACCAAGCTGGCAAGGATCAACGCCGCCGCGCTCGTCCTCGCCCGTGAGCTGCGCCACCAAGGGCTGTGGATCGAGCTGGGCGACGGCGGCTTCCGCTTGAAGAAGTCCTTTGAAACCGCCGACAAGACCGCCCGGCGCATCGTCATCCTGGGCGAGGACGAGCTCCAATCCGGTATTCTGACGGTGAAGACCTTCTCGACCGGCATACAGACAAAGGTTCCGCGCGCGGAGCTGGCTGTCTTTCTTTCCAATTGAATGAGGCGGGTTGAGGTTCGCGGTTTCCCACCCTGGCCGCAAAGACAAGAACGCGGCGAGGGTGGGGCACCCAGCTGTGGTTTGAGATCTGTGGTTTCCCACCCTCGCACGGAGCGCGAAGGATGGGGCACGGAGCTTCTGTGGAAACATTCGGACCAAGATGCATTGCGCGGGAATATCCGCAAACAAGTAAAGGACACAGGTAGTGCTCGATTTTCTAGGAACTCTCGAACGGACGCATCTTTGCGGCGAACTGCGCGCCGCCCACGCCGGACAATTTGTTGTGTTGATGGGCTGGGTCAACCGCCGCCGCGACCACGGCAACCTCATCTTCCTCGATCTGCGCGATCGCTCCGGCATCTGCCAGATCGTGCTGGACAAGGAGTTGACCCCCGACGGCCATCTGAAGGGTGAGCTTGTCCGCCCCGAGTACGTCGTGGCCGCTGTGGGCAAGGTGCGCCTGCGCGACGAGGACGCTATCAACCCCAAGATGCCCACCGGCGAGATCGAGATCGAGGCAGCTCAGTTGCTGGTCTTGAACGACACGCGCCTGGCGCCCTTCTCGCCCGCTGAAGAAGCCATCCAGAACGAGGAAGTTCGGCTGAAATACCGCTACGTTGACCTGCGCCGCGCGGAGATGCAGCGCAACTTCCGTCTGCGTCACGACATTGCGCTCGCCATCCGCGAGAGCCTCAGCCGGCAGGGCTTTCTGGAGATCGAAACCCCCATCCTTACCAAGTCCACGCCCGAGGGGGCGCGCGACTTCCTGGTGCCCAGCCGCGTCCATCCCGGCGAGTTCTACGCGCTGCCGCAGTCGCCGCAGATCTTCAAGCAGATTCTCATGATCTCCGGCTTCGACCGCTACTTCCAGATCGCCCGCTGCTTCCGCGACGAGGACCTGCGCGCCGACCGCCAGCTTGAGTTTACGCAGGTCGATCTGGAGATGAGCTTCGCCCGCCAGGAGAGCGTCTTCACCGTCGTCGAGCAGTTCCTGGCCGCGGGCTTTGCCGCCGCCGGGGTCACGCTGCCCACGCCCTTCCCGCGCCTCACCTACGACGACGCGATGCGCCGCTTCGGCAGCGACAAGCCCGACCTGCGGCTGCCCGGACTCGCCGACGTCCGCTCAGCCTTTACCGATGAAAACCTGGCCGCGCTGCAAATCGACCCCGCCCTGCCTGTGGTTGCCTTTCGCATTCCCAACGTGGGCGAGCTAAGCCGCAAGGAGCGCGAGGAGAATCATCCGCTCTTCGACCTGAAGAAGGGCGCCAAGTTCATCGACGACTTCAAGCGGCTGGCCAAGGGGTTTCCTGAAGCCGCCGTCAAGGTCCGCGAACTGGCGCAGGCAGGCGAAGCCGACTTCGTTCTCATCGTGGCTGGCGATCCGGCGCACCCCGTCAAAGCCAGCGACACGAAGTTTGAAGGCCGGCTGAGCGAGCGCGAGATCAACGTTTACTCGGCCGCAGGCAGCTTCCGCACCGAGTTGGCCAGGAAGTATGCCGACCGCCATGGAGCATTCGCCGTAACGCAGAAGACGGTCGAGGAGGCTGCCGCGCGCAGTGACGCCGGAAGCGCCGTCGACGGCTCAGCCGCTTTTCAGCCGATCTGGGTGGTCGACTTCCCCATGTTCGAGTACGATCTGGCCACCGCCAAGTGGATGCCCGCTCACCACCCCTTCACCTCGCCGCACGAGGCCGACATGGCCAACCTGGTGAGCGATCCAGCCAGTGTTCGCGCCAACTGCTACGACCTGGCGATGAACGGCCTTGAACTCGGCTCCGGCTCCATCCGCATTCACCGCAAAGACGTGCAGCGCCAGATCTTCCAGTCGCTCGGCATCAGCGACGAGGAGGCCCGCGCCCGCTTCGGCTTCTTCCTCGAAGCTCTGGAATACGGCGCACCGCCCCACGGCGGCATTGCCCTCGGCCTGGACCGCATCGTGATGCTGTTGGCAGGCGCGCCCAGCCTGCGTGAGGTCATTGCTTTCCCAAAGACCGCCAAGGCCATCGACCTCATGGCCGACGCCCCCACCACTGTCACCGACCAGCAGTTGAAGGAACTCCACATTCGCGTTGCGCTGCGGAGTTGAGTTGCAAGGAAATTAAACGATTTCTTGAAGAGTTTTGCGCAACCGGCTGTAAAATATAAGCCTTGAAGATCGCCGGTAGGAGGCTTTGGCTTGGCTGCGCTTCGGGGAGGTGAATCCTGTGACTCGCGCATCGCTGCTCCTGTTCTCGACCGTTACCGTTCTCTTTCTTACGGCGCCTTATGGCGCGGCTCAGGTCCCAATCGGCCAGGCGCCGGCGAAGCCCTTGACAGTGGAAGCGATCTTCGCCCATGGCCCGCTGATCGGAACTCCGCCCGACGAGCTGATCTGGTCGCCGGACGCCAAGCATCTGACGTATCTGGACGGAGGCGAACTGATCGACTTGGACCCAGGCACGGGCAGGCCGCACGTGCTGGTGAGTCGCGCCAAGCTGGCATCGCTCAACGGCGCCAGCGACTCGGAGACGGACCGCGACCACCGCGAGCGCTACAAGATGGCCGATTACCTGTGGGCGCCGGACTCTGCGCACCTGCTCTTCGACTCCAACGGCCGGCTTTGGTTCTACGACCTGCACAACGGCACGGGCGTCGAGATCGGCTTTACCGGAGCGGCCTCCGGCGACGATCCCAAGTTCTCGCCCAACGGCGAATTCGTCTCCTTCATTCGCGACCACGGCCTTTTCGTCCTGCGGCTGCGCGATGCCGGCAGCCCCGCGGCGGCGGTGGCGCCGGCGCCCAATGCGCTTACCCTCAACGGCGAAGTGGACTGGGTCTACGAAGAAGAGTTGGATACGCGCAGCAATTACTTCTGGTCGCCGGACTCGAAGCGCCTGGCCTACCTGCGGATGAATGAGGCCAACGTGCCGCGGTATCCGATCGAAGACTGGATTCCCACCCATGCGAAGGTCGATTTGCAGAACTTTCCGCAGCCCGGCGATCCCAATCCCGAGGTCCGGGTCGGCGTGGTCGGCGCGCACGGCGGTAAAACGGTGTGGATCGACCTACCCGTCGTTGCCGGTCAGGATTACATTCCTCGCTTTGGCTGGGCAGACCCCAGGACGCTGTGGATCGAGACCGTCACCCGCGATCACAAGCACAGGGACCTCTATTTTGCCGATGCCGCCACGGGTCAGGCGCTCCCGGTGCTTCAGCTTACCGACGAGAAGTTTGTCGACGATAACTACGACGTCTGGGTCGACTCCGGCGCGATCGTTCTGACCGACTGGACTGGCGGCCACAACCATCTCTATCTCTACAGCTACAACCCGGCAAATCCAACCGCGGGCGCCGCCAAGCAGGAGCGCCAACTCACCCAAGGCGAGTTCGAGGTGGGCGATATTCTGCGGGTGGATCGTAAGAACGCTTTGATCTACTACGAATCGAACGAGGGCAATCCGCTGGAGCGGCAGTTATGGCAGGTCAACTTTGACGGCGAGCGCAAGCAGTTGAGCGCCGGCGCGGGACGCCATGAAGGCAACTTTGCTCCCATTGGCGGCGCATTCGCCGACAAGCATTCCACCCGCCTCGATCCGCCCACTCTCAGTCTCTGCCCGGCCCCCGGCAAGTGCAACGTCTTCTGGCAAACGAGGGCGCTCGAACCCTACCGCCTCCGCGCGCCGGAACAATTTGAGGTGAAGGCTCATGACGGCGTTACGCTCTATGCCACGCTGCTGTTGCCCGAGGGCGCCTCAAGTCCAGGCTCCGTGCCGTTGATCGTGAATCCCTACGGGGGTCCGGGTGTGCAGGCCGTGGCCAACCGCTGGGGCGACGGCCTGCTCTTCGACGAGTTGCTGGCCCAGCATGGCTTTGCCGTGCTCCACGCCGACAATCGCGGCATGGCCATGCGCGGGCGCGACTTTGCCCAGGCCGCCTGGCACAACTTCGGCCCCGTCCAATTCGAAGATCAGCTCACAGTGCTGGACGCGGTGCTGGCCCGGTATCCGCAACTGGACCCGAAGCGCCTGGGTTGGTGGGGCTGGAGCTGGGGCGGCACCTTCACGCTCTATGCGCTCTCCCACTCCGACCGCTTCCGCGCCGGAGTCGCCGTCGCACCGGTGACCGACTGGCGCAACTACGATTCCATCTATACCGAGCGCTACCTGGGCCAGCCGGCGGAGTTTGCCTCCGGCTACCGAGACTTCTCGCCCGTCGACTCGGCTGCCAATCTGAAGGGGCGTCTGCTGCTGGCGCAGGGGACGGGCGACGACAATGTCCACATGGAGAATATGGTCCAGTACGTGCAGAAGCTGATCGACGCCCAGAACCCCTACGACCTGCAAATCTATCCGCGCAAGACCCACTCCATCACCGGCCCGGATGTGCGCACGCATCTGTACAACCGCATTCTGGCCCACTTCGAGGAGTATCTGAAGCCACCGGCCTGAGGAACCTCAATACAAGTCCAGAGGGTGAAAGGGCACGGCGCATCCGTCGCGCAGTCAGGCCAAACAGAGGACGCGACAAGACGCAGCCCCTTCGCAGCCGGCTACAGCGCGTGGTGGCGGAAGATCTCGTCTTTTTCGCGGCTGGAGCAGTCCGAACACTCCAGGCAACTGACCAGCAGCACTGCCACTCCCACCGTCACCAGAACGGCGAGGACACTTCCGTTGATCGCAAACCAATGAATCAGGTCCTGCATACTCGGCGATCCTATCCGCAAGGGACCCAAAACTCTGTAGCGAAGTGACCATCCGGGCGCATACTTCACCATAGAGTTCGACGTATCCCTGCTCGATAGGTTTATTAGCGGCAGAAAATCAAGAAAGATCAGTGAATCTTCTCAGTTCATACTTGATTTGCAGAGAACAAAAAGCGAAACTGGTTCTGGCATGGCCGCTGGCCCCAATCCGCCGCTGACTCCGATCATCAACCAAGGTCCGCGGGAATTCCATACCCCAAATTGGGAAGCCCTCGATGCCTCGCAAGTTTCAGAGACGGCCTTGGCGTCCGGCCAGGCGAGGGAGCCCGCCCTGAACTGGCTCTTCGTCGATCTGAACTCCTACTTCGCCTCCGTGGAGCAGGAGGTCCGTCCCGAGCTGCGCGGCCGCCCGGTGGGTATTGTTCCCATGATGGCCGACACAACCTGTTGCATCGCCGCAAGTTACGAGGCCAAGGCCTACGGCGTGAAGACCGGAACCATAGTCGCCGACGCCAAGCGGATGTGTCCCGGCCTGGTGCTGGTGGAGGCGCGCCACGAGATCTACGTCGATTACCACCACCGCATCGTCGAGGCCGTGGAGAGCTGCCTGCCGGTGACGGCCGTGCTCTCCATTGACGAGATGGCCTGCCGGCTGATGGGCCGCGAGCGTCCGCTGCTGGCGGCTCTCGACCTGGGCCGGCGGGTGAAGGCGCGCATCCAGGAGCGCGTTGGTCCCATGCTCCGCAGCTCGGTGGGCCTGGCGACGAACCGTTATCTGGCCAAAGTAGCCAGCGACATGGAGAAGCCCGACGGCCTGGTTGCGCTCCCGCTCGACATTCTGCCCCAGGCCTTGCGCCAGCTCAAGCTGCGCGACCTGCCCGGCGTCGGCGCGCAAACGGAAAAGCATCTCAACGAGCGCGGCATCCACAGCATGGAAGAGCTTCTGGCGCTGGACTGCGAGCAGGCCGGCCGGCTCTGGGGCTCGGTGTGGGGCGAGCGGCTCTGGCACTGGCTCCGCGGCGAGGACTTCGACTGGACCGAGGCCGAGCATCTGAAGTCCATGAGCCACCAGCACGTGCTCGCGCCCGAGATGCGCACGCCGGACGGTGCCTGGGCGGTAGCGCACAAGCTGCTCCACAAGGCGGCCATGCGGCTGCGCGCGGGCGGCTTATGGGCCGGCAGCATCGGGCTGGCCATCGGCTTTGCTGTCCCGCGCGGCCGGAAAGCGCCGGCAAATCACCCCGGCGGCGAAGACTCTTCCTCCCTGCGCGGCGAGCGGGAATCGCTAGCCGGAGGCTCCGAGGCCCCAATTGCCCGGCCGGTTAGCCACCCCAACGACGAGGACCTGCCGCCTCACCCCAGCGAGCAAACGCCGCTCGCCGGGGACCCCGAGCCGCCGGGGACCCCGGTCAACCACCCCAGCGACGAGGACCTGCCGCCGGGGACCCCGGTCAACCACCCCAGCGACGAGGACCTGCCGCCGGGGACCCCGGTCAACCACCCCAGCGACGAGGACCTGCCGCCGGGGACCCCGGTGAGGCGCTTCGGCGTGCCCACGCGGGGATGGAAGGCCGAGCTGCGCCTGAGCGAGTGCCAGGACAACCAGACGCTCATCGCCGCCCTGAGCCGCTTATGGGCCAGCCGTCCCGCGGGGCCGGGCTTCGACCATCCCTACTTTATCGGTGTTCATCTGGGTGGCCTGGTGCCCGACCGCCTGCACACGCTCAACCTGTTCGACGCGACCGAGGACGAACAGAGCCGGACGCGGCTGCTGGCGGCCATGGACGCGCTGAACTCGAAGTACGGCCTCGGCACGCTGGCTCCGGCCACCATGCTCACCGCCTTCAAGGCCGCGCCCACCCGCATCGCCTTCCACAGCATTCCCGAGCTGTTCTGAGCGCAAGCCTCCGTCTTCTCCGGCTCTGAGCGGGAAGCTTCTGGCCTAAAGCCTCCGTTCAGACCTGAACGCCCCGCATTCCCGCGAGCCCGCCTCCGTTTGGCGCACTTTGACGAGAACGATATCGTTGTCCACGCCCGAAGCCGCAGCTGATTTGGAAAGCTTGCACGGGAGTCGTCTTCGGGAGCAGACTTGGAGACAACCGGAATCTGAGAAACCAAGGAGCATGGGTATGTTCGCTTTGAGGCGCGGCGCGGCAGCTTGTATCGGCATCGGACTGAGTCTGTTGATGACGGCTTGCGGCGGAGGCGGAGGCTCCACTACCCCGCCCCCTCCAACCACTTATACGCTTACCGTGAACTCGACCAACCCGGCCAGCGGGGTAACGATCGGCTACAGCAATCCCCTCACCGGCCTGGTCATCCAGGGCACCACGAGTTTCTCGGTAACCGAATCGGCCGGCACGACGCTCATGCTGACGGCGCCGGCAACCGTCGGCGGCGACACCTTCGCCTCGTGGAGCGGTTGCACCACGGCCGCCACCGTCATTTGCACCGCTACTCTGAACGGCAATATGACGGTCACGGCCAACTACGCCGTGCCATTGATCACGCCGGCGGTCACGGTGACTCCCGCGGCAACGAGTATCGCAGTCGCGCAGTCGCTGGCCGTGACGGTCGCCGTCAGCGGCGGAAGCGGCAACCCCAAGCCCACCGGCTCGGTCACGCTGAGCAGCGGAACATATACTTCGGCGGCGGCGACGCTGAGCGGCGGCAGCGCGCAGATCACCATCCCCGCCAATTCGCTGGCCGTGGGATCCGATACCTTGACCGCCGCCTATACGCCCGACGCGGCCAGTTCCTCCACCTACAACAAAGCTACGGGCACATCCGCTCCGGTGTCGGTTGCCGTGGCGAGCACGGTGACAGTGAACACGACGAGCGCCGGGCCGGCTGTGACCGACCAGATTCTGGGCATGAATATGGCCGTCTGGTACGACATAGTGACCAACCAAGCCGGAACTGTCGATGCTCTCCAGGCCGCCGGCATCAAGGCGGTACGCTGGCCGGGCGGTTCGGCCTCCGACGTCTACCACTGGGCGACCAACTCCGAGTGCGACGGCGGCTATACCGATGGGAATTCCACCTTTTCGAACTTCGTCAACGATCTCGCCATTCCAGCGGGCCTCGATGTGGCGCTCACGGCCGATTACGGCACGGACGCGGCCTGCACCGGACCGGGCGACCCCACCGAAGCGGCTAAATGGGTGACCGACGCGCTGAACCTCGGCATCACGGTAAGCCATGTGACGGTGGGCAACGAGGAGTACGGCAGCTGGGAGACCGACATGCACACTCTCCCGAACAACGCCGCAACCTACGCCGCCGCGACGGCGGGAACCGCCGGCTACTATGAGTTGATCAAGGCTGCCTCTCCGAACACGCTGGTCGGCGTTTCGGTCAACCCCGGCAACTCTCCAGCTTGGGATCCGACCGTACTCGCCGATGCGCCCTATGATTTCGTGGAATACCACTACTATCCGGAAGCGCCGGGCAGTGAAAGCGATACCTTCATCACGCAGCAGGCGGCGCAGGGGCTGACGACGGAGATCAACACCATCAAGTCGGAGCTGAAGACAGCCGGGAATCCGAACACCCCCATTTACGTGGGCGAGATCGGAGGGCCTTATAGCAACCCGGGCAAGCAGAGCTGGTCGATCACCCAGGGCTTGTACGCCGGCCAAGTGCTGGGCGAGATGATGAACGATGGAGTCTCGCGCCTGACCTGGTGGATCGGGTTCGGCAACTGCAACGGCACCGGCAGCCCTAGTGGTTCGGCAAATCTCAGTGCCTCGCTCTATGGATGGCAGGATTTCGGGGCCTACAATGTTTTCTCCGATGGGCCTTCCGATACCGGCTGTCCGGGCGCCGGTCCTCTCGGCACCATGTCTCCCACGGCGCGTGCGTTTCAGCTCTTCAGCAACGTGGCCGTCAGCGGCGAAAAGGTGCTGACCGCGACTGTAGCCGGCGATACGACGGATGTGCGCGCCTACGCGGCTACCCATAGCGGCGGCCAGGCGCTGGTGCTGTTCAATGTGAGCGAAACCGCGAGCCAGCCGGTTACGATTACGCTTTCGGGCAAAAGCTCCTCTGCGGGCGTCACCGTAATCACCTACGACAAGGCCATCTATGACCTGTCGGGATCGCCGACGGGCACTCCAGCGGACCCGGCGGGAACCAGCACCTGGGCCGGCCCAACCACCACCAATATGGGCGCGCAGACCCTGCCGCTTTCTTTGACTCTCGCTCCCTGGAGCATGAACGTGGTCCTCATCGAATAGCGGCTGCGGAACTCAGGAATGGTCAGCCTCTCTCCATCGCCGCTGCCGGCCTATCGCGGCCGGCTTGCGCCCTCGCCCACCGGCTATCTGCATGTGGGCCACGCGCGCACCTTCTGGACGGCCTTCGAGCGGGCGCGCGACGCGGGCGGCGCACTGGTGATGCGCATGGAGGATCTGGACCCAGACCGCAGCCGCGGCTCCTATGCCGATGCGGTGATCGAAGACCTGCGGTGGCTGGGCATCCGCTGGCAGGAAGGCCCCGGTCGCGAGGGTCCAGGAATTCTGGGCAGCCCGGCCAGTCCTCAAGAGGAAGGACCCTTTGCGCCCTACGAGCAGAGCCGCCGCCGAGCCTTCTATCTTGATGCGTGGCGCACCCTCCGCCAACGCGGCTTCCTCTACCCCTGCCGCTGCTCGCGCAAGGACCTTGAAACAGCGCTCGCCGCGCCGCATGAGGGCAACCCGGCCGGCTCGCAAAGCAACGGGGAAGCTGAGCCGCTGGACGACGAACCGGTCTATCCCGGAACCTGCCGGCCCGGCGTCAGCCGCGGCTCCGGGGACGCCGACGCTCAACTTCCCTGCCCCGATGCGGGCGAGATTGACAAGCCCGATGGCGTCAACTGGCGATTTCGCGTCCCCGACGGCGAGGTGATCGAGTTCGAGGATCGCAACCTCGGTCCGCGGCGCTTTGTGGCCGGCCGCGACTTTGGAGACTTTGTCGTCTGGCGGCGCGACGGGTGCGCGAGTTACCAGCTTGCCTGTGTAGCCGACGACGCGGTCATGGGCATCACGGAAGTAGTGCGGGGCGCCGACCTGCTCAAGTCCACCGCGCGCCAGATCCTGCTCAACCGCGCGCTGGGATACGACAACCCAGCCTGGTTTCACTGCCGCCTGGTGGTGGACCCGGACGGCCGCCGCCTGGCCAAGCGTCACGATTCGCTGAGCATTCGCGCCCTGCGCCAGCGCGGGCTAGCTCCCGGTGACATTCTGGCTGAGGAGCTGCCGGCCGAGCCCTAAAGATCCTGTCTGCCGCCTCCAGCGTCACGCTCCCAGGCATCGGGGTGCGGAGCCTGCGGCCGAC
>Ga0326728_10020303_pt1 | contig 12701 bp, 7 predicted proteins | sample MB3enrmetagenome_FD_207602 | JGI IMG/M metagenome (GOLD analysis project Ga0326728, IMG submission 207602) | Lab enriched peat soil microbial communities from McLean, Ithaca, NY, United States - MB31MN | ecosystem: Environmental > Terrestrial > Soil > Wetlands > Peat | place: USA: New York...
TGAAACTGCAGCAAGGCGAGGTACTCGAGCCACAAATCATCCTCTGGCTCAGTTCAACCTCTACGATGATGGAAGGCCAGTCGGCAAGCTGGCGCAGGATTCTCCTGGACCAGCCTACGCGTAACTCCCTTGGCGCCGCAGGCAACGACCTGCCGGCGGTTTATTTGCAGGATGCCAACGCTGGCATCGAAACCATGATGTACTTCGACATGAGCGCGATGGGCTGGATGTCGCTCGACAACATTCCGCGCTTCCTCGGCTACCGCTGCGCGACGGTCTCCGTGCTGGAGCGAGGCGGCAATCAACGGCTGGGGATCGGATTAATCGCCCACCAGGCCACCGGAGACCTGCTGACGGCGGGTGAGGTGCGTTTCACCTACTATCTTCGGCAGCGTAGCTCGAGGGACCTGATCACGGAACAGGAAGCCGTGAGCCGCTGGATGGGGGCATTGCTCCCCCTCTTCGAGGAAAAACTCGCATGGCCGAAATGCGCCACCAGTTGGAAGGAATTTGCAGCGGGAACCGTCCGCGACATCCAGCAGGAAGATGTGGCGCTGATCAGCGTCAATGGCCACCGCGGGCTGCGCGCCTATGTGAAGTCGACCTCCCAGCTCTGGCACGAGGCCGGAAAGAATTTCGAGCTGATGACGATGGCCGATGTCTTGTGGCCTTCGTTGCTCTATCTGAAGGTGCATCCTGACTCTGCGCACCAGCAAGTCATGAATGAATTGCTCGAGAGCATGCCACTCTTTTACCATCAGGACACGCAGAGCATCAGCAACGACTTCATCCGCCGTGAAAACGAAATGGCGGATTCGTGGTACCCATTTGAAAACAGCCTGATCAAATATCCGGTGATCGGCGCACTTTCGCGCTTGAAAGTCCTGACCGACAACTTTCTGCATGCTTACCAAACGGCTATTTGCCTTGCGCACCGTTACGATTACCTCTTTCCAATCTACTACCGTACCGGCAGCTTGGATCAGAAGGGCGCGGGCACGAATTACGCCGTGGGCGGGCTCTACGCGTGGGGGGGTGTGATCGCGCACCATCTGACGGGCGACGCGAAATACCTGGACGAAGCGCGCCGGGCGGTTGAAGTGCTCACCACGGTCCGAGCCGCGAGCCTCTTCCATGAGCCCCAGGAACTGGCCTTTGGAGCTCTGGCTGCGGCTGAGCTGGGAATGCAGGATGCCGCGCGCTACCTCCTCTACGAGCAGTTGCGGATGCTCTACTGGTACAGCGACCCCAGCCAGAAGACGCACGACATTCGCGGCATGTTCCAGGCCGCCGCGTCCATCCTCTATCCAGCCTTCAAGGAAAATGTTGAAGCCATCCTGCCCTGGACGGGCGTCTTGAAGCGCGGCGTGATGGTCGACGGATTGCTCCCCTTCATGGACCAGCAACGGCGCAACAATTTCTATTACTTTGACGCTTGCCATGATGCTTCGGCGAAGCAATCGCTACTGCCGTTTATCCCCTATGAAAACCTGGGCACATTCGAGTTGGGCGGCCAGACAGGAGTGGTCGGAAAGGAAATTTACGGCAGCGGAGAAGTCCTGTGGCTGTACCTGATGTTCGAAGCTCTGGGCACGACGAGTGACCGCGAACTGATGCTCGTCAACCTGGACCTGCTCGACGCTTTTGACTCCAACAAGTTTCCGCCCCGGGAGCTGAATTTCATTCTCTTCAACCCCACGGATTCCGCCCGGACCGCGGAGGTTTCTATTCCCGTCGCTCGAGGTGCTCCAGTGAAGCTCACGGTTGGAGACGAAACGGCGAGCGGAGCGATTCGGGTTGCGGCGGGGAAATATGTTCGAATCAAAGCGGAGTACTGAGGCGCAACCTCGGGCGGCGTCCCTCGGTACGCAGGCAAGCCCGCAAGGAAGGAGATCGCAATCGATGACCAGGAGCGAGATTCGTTATCTTTTCCGTACCAGCGCCACACTCCTCTTCACGGTTGGTCTATTCGCTGCCGCTCAGTTCAGCCCACCGTTCGGCTCCTGGAACCGACTTTCGCCTGAACCGGTCATATCTCCGCAGGGCACGGGCTATGAATCCGCCGGCACCTTCAATCCTGCCGTTGTGGAGAAGAACGGAAAGATTGTGATGCTCTATCGGGCTCAGGATAAAAAGGGAACTTCGAGGCTCGGATATGCTGTGAGCGAGGACGGGGTTCACTTTCAGCGCTCGCCCAACCCAGTCTTCGGCCCCGAAGCACCCTATGAGAAAGGCGGCGGGACTGAGGATCCCCGCATCACCGAGATCAATGGAACGCATTACATGACTTATACGGGCTACAACGACGTTGACGGTGTGGGGCCAGGCAAGAGAGACGCACAATTGTGCCTAGCCACGTCCACCGACCTGATCCATTGGGTCCGGCATGGGGTCATCCTGCCAGCTTACCGAGGTAAGTGGAACGTTGGCTGGACCAAGTCCGGGGCAATCCTCCCGGAGAAAATTAACGGGAAGTATTGGATGTATTACCTGGCCGATGCCAACGACACTTCAGGACAGATGGGTGTGGCTTATTCGGAAGACCTCTTGCATTGGAGCGATGCACTTGACCACCCAGTGATCTCCACGCGTCCGAAGCATTTTGATTCCAAAGTGGCGGAACCAGGACCACCTCCTATGGTTACTCCCGAGGGCATTTTCCTGGTTTACAACGGGGCTGACGACAACCTGGTGTATTCCACGGGCTGGGTTCTGTTCGATAAGACCGATCCGACGAGGGTGCTGGCTCGCGCCGAAAAGCCGATGTTCCATCCCCTCGAGACCTGGGAGAAGATTGGGCAAGTTCCTAACGTGGTCTTTGTGGAAGGACTCGTCCGGCGCGGGAACCGCTGGCTCTTTTACTACGGTGGCGCAGACAAGTATATTGGAGCCGCCGCGGCCGATTCTCGTTAGCTTCGTAAGCATGTGAACGGTGGCTTCAAGCCTCGGTCTCGATTTGGATAGTTCCTCCGGTTGCACTTCTGCCTTCTACACTCCTGATGAATGGAACCAGGACTAACTTAGACGTCCACATTCGCCCGCTGCAATCAGCAAAGCCAGCGCGGATGCTTCCCGCTGGCCTTGTTCCCTTTGGGGCACGGTGATGATCGTCTTTCAGACATTCAGACCCCAGGAAGCGCCTTCACGGTACAGTTGCCTATTCGTCCCCTGGTCCTGCTGGATCGGTCGCCACCGGCCGGCCGCCTCTATGCTGGCATCGGGGAAAGCGAATCGAAGGATTGATACAATAAACGGAGCCGGCTATTCACCATGAGATTTGCGGACTCAACCGTTTCTGCTTATTATTCCTGCATGCTTGGTTTCTATTCTGGAATATCTTATAGACGGATGTCGGTTCCTTTTGCCATTTCCTTTTTGCTTATCATTCTAACGATGCCCATCAGGGGGCAGGAATCGAATCCGGATTCATCCTTGTCTCCCGTTGTCGAGGCCCCCTGGGCTGCGGCACAGCAGGCCCAGCAGCAAAAGGACTACGCAACTGCCGAGCGGGAATATCGCAAGGTTATTAGTCTTTCTCCCGCGTTCGCGGAAGCATACATGAATCTGGGGCTCGTCAATGAGCTCCAAGGTCGCCGCCAGGATGCGCTCGCCATGTTTGAAAAAGCTGTCCGGTTAAAGCCCGGCTTGGCGGGCGCGCAGTTCTTTCTGGGGGTAGACTACTGCAAGCTGGGAGACGCGAACAGGGCCACACCACACCTGGAGGCTGCCGTTCGTGCCAGGCCGGATCTCCCCGACGCCTGGACGTGGCTGGCATCAGCGTACCAGGTGACCGGGCGCACTTCCAGGCAGGTGAATACCTTGCAGGCAGGGCTGCGTGCGAACCCTCATAGCATAAATCTGTTGTATCTGCTGGGCCAAGCCTACCAGCAACTCGGCAAGAACGCTGTGGACCGGGTTCAGCAGAAGGATTCGGAATCGAGCTTTCTTGCGCAACTGCTCGCGGAGAATTACGCGGCGAGCGGTTATCCGTCCGTCGCCCTGTTGCACCTTGAAGACGCCCTCAAGGCATCGCCCGCCCGCGCCGGCCTGCACATCGAGATGGCCGAGGTGCTGCTGCACGCTGGCAATCTCAAACGCGCCGAGGAGGAGATCGCTGCCGAGTTGCGCGTCGCGCCTCACAGCCTAAGAGCCCTGGTGCGGCAGGGTGAGGTTAAGCTCCTCAGGGGCGATGTCCCGGCGGCGTTAGCAGACTGGTCCCAGGCGGTTGCGTTGGACCCCGCGCGCTCGGAAGCGATCCTCGGTGTGCGAGAGTTTGGATTCGGTGACACTTCCCAGGAGAAGCTTACAGAGAGTTTGCGTGCCCAATTAACTGGGCTACGCTCCCAAATTGAATCCCAGGCCGGGCCCGCAAGCCGGCTGGCCTTGGCGTTCATCTCCACGCAGGAGGACGCCACGCGGGCGGTAGCGAGCGCGACCGGTGTTGGGGATTCAGATTCGGTCGAATCTGTTTCGCCTTGCACCGTGCGGCAAATCCGGACCTGGCTTGCAGCGGACCTCCTCCAACCGGTTGGTGTCTGTTCGACTCAGAGGCTCAAACAGCCGCTGACCGCAGACCTGCGCCTGGGAATGGCGCGAGCCCTTTGCGAGACAGGTCTGCCGGAGCGCGCGTTGGCCGCGCTGGACGGCTTGGCCCCTGCGCAGGTGGACTCGCCCGAAGCTCTGTACTGGAAAGCCCGGTGCTACAAGCGCTTGGCGCTGGCGGCGTACTTGCGGCTATTCGATGTCGACCCGGATTCGTATCGGGCGCTCCAGGTTCTCGGGGACATGGACGAAGCGCGGGGAGAGGACTCCAAAGCGATTCAAGAGTACGAGAAAGCCCTCGTCAAGCGGCCCACCCTGCCCAATCTTCATTACCAGATCGGCCATCTGGAGTGGAAGTCATACCAGACCCAGGAGGCGCGAGAACAATTCCAAGCGGAACTCGCCGTGAATCCTCGTCACACCGGAGCGCTATTCGATATGGGAAGCACCTATCTGCGGGAACACCAGGCGGACGAGGCGCTCGTATACTTGAAGAGGGTCTACGATTTGGATCCGAAGTACCCTGACCTTCACGAGTTTATGGGAATCGCTTATAACCAGTTGAATCGCTACGCCGAGGCTGAGAAGGAACTGAAAATTGCCGCCCCCAGCGATAAGGATGGGACAGTTCACTATCAGTTGGCGCGAGTTTACCGGGCGATGGGGAAGTCCGCGGAGGCGCAACAGGAGTTCGCATTGTCTGATCAACTCCGAGTTGTAACTCACCGGAACAACGAAGACCGTGTTCAGCGCATTGCCGCGGCGGAGGCGGCGCTGAAACAGCCTTGATGAGACGTCCAGCCATTATTCTTATCTTCGCTGCTCTTTCCACCGTGTCAGGATCCGCACAGACACTCTCCCTGTACCAGCAGGGCTTGACGGCGTTGCAACAAAACCGTCCGGCTGAGGCGCTCGCGGTTCTCACGGCTGCCGAGCAGGAAAACCCAAGCGACGCGGCTATACGCAACTTCCGCGGGATCGCCCTGGCTCAACTGGGCCGCGGTGACGATGCCGCAGGGGAGTATCGCGAGGCCATTCGCCTGGATCCGCAGATGGTTGATGCTTACCGCAACCTCGGCCACCTGGAGTGGACCGAACGGCATCCGGACCCAGCACGCGCGGCGCTGAAGAAGGCGCTCGATCTATCGCCGGATGATCCCTACGCGCATTATTACCTTGGCCGCGTAGAACTGGATTTGAAGAACTACGCGGATGCCATGGAGCACCTGGATAAATCGAGGAGTGTCTGGCCCCAGGATGCGGAGTTCTACCTTCAGGCTACCGCGGGTTATGCGAGTTTGCACCGGACGGCCGACGGCCACGGCGTGCTGGCGCGTGTGCAGCACTTTGATCTCACCGACACGCAGTCGGTTCGACTCGGCGCGCTGCGAATTGCCTGCGAGCAACCGGGAGAGGGCATTGCGGTCTTCCAGCGTCTGGAGACACACTATCCGAACGCGGACTGGGCGCAGTTCGACCTCGCGCTCGCCTACCTGGAAGCGAGCCAGCCGGCGGAGGCGGAGAGGACGGCTCGCTCCATCCCCGAGTCAAAACGTTCAGGGGCAGCCTGGACTGTCATCGCCATCGCCGAGGCCGAAATGCAGCGCCACGAAGAAGCCATCAGGGCGTTCCGGAGGGCGGCCGAAATCGCGCCCCAGGAGGAAGACCGCTGGCTCGACCTGACCCGGGAGTTGATGGAACAGCTACATTATGTTGACGCCGTGGCTGCCGCGCAGCAGGCTCTCGAACACCTGCCGCGTTCCTACGCGCTGCGACTGCGCTTGGGCGCGGCTTACATGAAGTCCGCGCGTTACAAGGAAGCCGAGGAGGTGTTCCGCGATTTGATTGCGAAGGGAGATCCTGAACCTACCAGCGCCATCGGACTGGCACAGGTTTTCATGCGAGAAGGGCGGCCGGAGGATGCTGCCGAAGTGCTGGAGGAGGCTCAAAAGCGGCTGGGCTCGAGCTTCCTCTTGATTTACTTTCGCGGCATTGTGCTTAGCCGGACCGCCCGGCCGGAGGAAGCGGTGCAACAGTTCCGGGAAGCGGTCCGGCTGAATCCGCGAAGTGCTGAGGCGCACCAATGGCTGGGAAAGGCGGAGTTGCGCGCCGGGCAGGTCGATCAGGCAATTGTAGATTTGAAAGAGGCCCTGAGGCTCGATCCCCATAATCAGCCCGCGGCGCGGCTTTTGGCACAGGCCTACGCGATCCGCAAGCAGCCTGACCAAGCCGCACGGTATTTGCGGAAGATTGAACCGGGGGAAGTCCCCAAGACGGTGGGGGATGAGTCTGCGGATTTCTTCTTTCCCGCCTGGGAATCGCCTCCCACCGTTCAGTGATGTTCTTCCTGCGGGCTCTTGAACGCCCGTTGAGCCTCCTCAGATTTCTTCGACTTTGCGGAGTTCGCGAGCTTCTCAAAGACTGCCATCTCGCGGCTGCTTGAATCAGCGTCGTTCGCCTCACGATATAAATGAGCCAGAAGGTAATGAGGTTGGGCGTCCGTGGGATCATCCTCCACGGCCTTCAGCAGCTCTTCTTTTGCCTTGTCGGGTTGCTTCAAGCCGTTATAGCACTTCCCCAGCAGCAAATGGACCTGCTCCATGCGCGGCTGCCCGGCCGCTGCCTTCTGAAGATAAGGAAGAGCCTCGTCGAATCTGCCCTGCTTCACAGAAATGTCACCGAGGTAAAGATTCGTCAGCGCACTGCCGGGGTCTTCCTTCAGAGCGAGCAGGAATTCATTTTCGGCTTCGGTCAGTTGGTTCTGAATCCAGTAGGCGATTCCGATGGCGTAATGAATCCCTATCGCCTCAGGTCGCTTCCCGAGCGCGGCCCGATATTGCCGTATGGCATCGGGATAACGCTCCTCGTCGGCGTAAACCTCTCCCATCAGGGCGTGAAGTTGAAAGGAATCCGGATCTAAGTCGTGGAGCATTTGGATAGCACGAAGCGATGCGTTCTTGTGAATCCGCGCCAGTTCGTAGAGCGCATCAGCGTCTTTGCGGTTTTCCCCCACCAACTTGTCGAGTTGCGTGATGGCCTCATCTATGTGGCCTTCCGATTCCAGGGTCAGCGCCAGGTAGTAGCGGCACTTCGGATGTGGATGAGGAGTAGCAAGTTCCTTGTTGAAGCCGCTGACGGCGCTCTCGAAGTTGTTTAATGCGAAGTAAGAGACACCCATAAAGAAATTCGTCTCCGGATACTGCGGCTGCGATGCAAGGACCTTCTCAAACGCCGCGATAGAATCTTGAAACTTCAGCTCTGTTTGATAGAGGATGCCCAGTCGTTTGAGGATTTCGGGATTGTCTGGAGAGATTTGCAGCGCCCGTTTGTACTGTTCCTCGGCGGCGGCGAAGTTCTGCTGCGCTTCGTAGTTTCGGGCATGCTCCAGGAGGGGATCGACTGCAGCCTGCCCTGGCAGTCGGCCCTCGGCCGAAAGAACAAGCAGCAGAGGCAGGCAACATCTCAACGGCAGAGTAATGAAAAGGCGAACCGTTTTCGGCATTCAGCACGCCCCCTTTGGGCGGAAGGTGGAGCCAGAATTTGTTTCGCGCGACGCCGAGCCAAGTGGATTATACGGCGAATTTGGTGAACCGGGGGTGGCCGCGGAAAGGGCAGAGTGAGTGATAGCGTATATTAGCGGATTAGTCGCGCGGCCACGATAGCCTCGGAGTTTGGCGTCCCAGCAATAGCCTTGGTGCGAATGAGGGCCTCAAACCAGACCTTGCTCTTCGGCTCTGAGGAGATGCCGAGGGCCTCGCGGAGTGCGCGGCGCTGGTTGGGGTCGGCCAAGAAGCGCCCAGCGGCTTCTGTCCCTTCTTGTTGCAGCCCTTGCAGAACCAGGATGGTGGTCCCGTATGCAGGGTTCGGCACGAGAGCGATATCGGCGTAATCTTCCCCGGCCGTACCCGTAAATCGAAGGCCAACATAAGCCTTCTCCTCGCCGGGGTGCGGGTCCTTGTTCACGAATTCCTTGGGTCCCGCTCCCACCAGCCCTTCGGCCTCCTGGAAGTTGAGCCGACTCTGAAACAACTGTACCCAAGGATTGGAACCTGGACTTCCCAGAAATATGTAATTCCCCTCGTCCAGATCCCTCAACCTGATGTCTCGGGCGAAATGAACGGATACCCTGTCCCGATAATCGCCGGCGAGATTGGTGAGGGAAATAAGCACAGACACATCTGCATAAGAGGTAAGTGCGGAATCGGATATGTAATTCATGGTTGAGGTTTCTTCCTTGGCAACGCGGGCTGGGATGAAGCTTCGCGGGAAATCTGGCTTAAGGTAATCCTCCAGTGAACCCGGCTTATGGGCAATGATGCGCATCATGCCGTAGTTCACATCCGCGACGACGAAGTGCGTGCGATGCTCGGAATCGAAAACCTCTGAGAGTGGCCAGGGAGGGTAAGCAGGAGCTTGTGAAGCGACAGTGTTCCGGGAAACGACGACCTTTCTCCCCAAATAGGCGCACGCCGTGGCAAGAATCGCGCAGAGGATCCAAGGGATGACACGCCCGGCGGCGGAACGTAGGGAGCGAATCCCCTTTCGGGGGGTGCTGGGCGCCGTCGTGTCAGCAGTGACGCTCCGGAATACCGGGACGTAGCTTCCTTTGGGGATCTCCACGACCAGTGATTCGGAGCGTCCGACCGAATCAAAATACTCATGCAGGCGGAGTCTCAACTGCCGGACATGCACCCGCACCGAACTGTCTTCCAGCGGGCTGTAGTCAGCGGGTTTACCGAAGACCGTATGGCCTATGTCATACTCTGTTAATTGGCTTGCGCGCCCATGGAGGGTTCGTTCGGTGATGTAGAGTAAAAGTTCGCGCAGGTGCGCAGATTTCTGAAACCCCGGGCTGGCAGCGATGCGCTCGACGACTTGCCACCTTCCGTCTTTGGCCAGATCGTTCTTGCGATCTACTGGGGGGACATGCTCGCGCATCTTCGTTCGCGAATATGAAATGCTGAGTCGACCCGAAGTCAATACTATTATAGCACAGAATCTGTGCATTCTGAGATGATAATTGTCGCCAAGTCTAGAGCTCCTGATCTCTGCTGGTGTTTTTGGTTAGGCAAGGAAGATCGCATGACCCACTTCGGCGAGTGGCGCAGACATCGGTTCGAAGCTGTGAAAAAATTATGGAACAAACTTCTCACCACAGCGGCACAGAGAACTGACAAAAAAAGGGGCTTTTCTCTGTGCCTCCCTCACCGACTTAGTAGCTTCTTCGATGCAGTTTAAATTGTGGCGAGACACTGTTTGCGGATCACAACATCCCCCCAGGGCCTGCCTACTCGTCGAGCTCAACCATGACTTTCATAACCTTGTCGCGGTTCTCCTCGATGAAGGCATATGCTTCAGGGTAATGGCGGAAGGAGAAGTTTCTCGTCAAGAGGGGAGCCACGGTAATCCCTCCCTCGGTCAGACAACGGATGGCATCCACGTAGTCTAGGCGTTGATACATCAACGTTCCTCTCATCTCCAGTTCGCGATCCTGCACGAGCCCCAAGTCAATCTCGGGGCGATCCCCAAACACTCCCACAATGACAATCGTGCCTCCCTTTCTGACGTTGTGGATTGCCTGGTTCACGGTTTCTGCGGCTCCTACACATTCAAAGGCCGCGTCCGCGCGATTCGGGCCGAAGACCTCTGCCACGTAACTTTCGAGAGATGCCTCGCGGGAATTGACCGTGCAATCTATTCCGCATTGCCGGGCGATTTCTAAGCGCGGGTCGCTGATGTCGGAAATCAACACCCGGCGGGCTTGGCGCCACCTTGCCACTTGGGCAACCAGGTTGCCGATGGGCCCCGCACCCAGGACAAGCACCTGCCGTCCCGCCACGCTGCTTGCACGGCTAACGGCATGGATGGCGACCGCCGTCGGCTCGACAAGTGCTCCGCATTCCAGCGTGAACCCCGCCGGCAGTTTCAACAAGGCAGATTCCGGGAGCGCGAAGAACTCCTGGGCGACTCCCGGGGCTTGAAACCCCATCACCTTCAGGTTCTCGCAAATGTGATTACGTCCCTCACGGCACGGTACGCACTCGCCACAGACGATTTGCGGGGGAGCCGTGGCCAAGTCGCCCTGGCGGAAGGATCGGACGTTGCGGCCAACCTCGGCAACCTCCCCGCAGAATTCGTGGCCCTGAACAACCGGATAGGAAGTGTACGGATGCTTGCCGTGATAAACGTGAATGTCCGATCCGCAGATCCCAATCCGGCGGATGCGCAACAACACGTCCTGGCCGCCGAGCGCGGGTTTCGGCACTTCCGAGAACTCAATTTTCCCTGGACTTGTCATGGTGGCGCGAAGCATATCGACCCTCCCCGGTCCGCTGGATTACCACGTCAGTTGTCAAAGCCGCGAGTAAATAATACAGTGCATGTTTATCACATTAACAGCCGCAGAGTGTGAAAGGCACACAGTCCGTCTGCTTACAAGTTATTCTCCAACGCGCATCTCAATTCCGATCACACTTATCCTCTCAGCTTTCACCGTAGCTTCCCGTCGGCATGGCTGCTGTTGCCATGGCCCATAATCCGCACTTTGACGGCAATTTGCAAGCAGCGCTCCCCGTGATGTAGACTCGTGTTCGCGGTGCGATGAGCAGCTTGCGGAAAAATGGGTAGTGGCTCAGATTGCTGTAGCGGCGAGTTTGCCTCGCCAAATGGCGGCGTAAAGCCCCCTCCACATCAAATTGAACCGCCACTGAAAAATGACCGTGCCCATCCCGATATGTCCTGACCACCGCGCGGGACGAGTGCCGATCACCCTTCGATGGAATTCGCAAAGCGGACTTGGAAAACCCTTGGACTGTTGCTGGGCGCGGCGCTGCTGGCGTGGATTCTCTATCCGCCGCCTTCACGGCCGGAGCTCACCATCGCCACCGTGAACAACGCTGACATGATCTTGATGCAGCAGCTTTCCCAGGAGTTTGAAAAACAGAGCGGCGTCAAGCTGCGTTGGGTAGTCCTGGGCGAAAACGTCCTGCGGCAGCGATTGACAATAGATATTTCTACCGGTAGCAATACCTTTGATGTCGTCACCATCGGCTCCTACGAAGCGCCTCTTTGGGGGGAGCGGGGCTGGCTGGTGCCGGTGGATGATCTGGGCGCGGACTATGGATACGACGACATCTTCAAGGTGATACGTCAGGGCCTTTCCTATCAAGGGACAATGTACGCGGTGCCCTTTTATGGGGAGAGCAGCTTTACCTACTACCGGAAGGATCTTTTTGAAAAAGCTGGCCTGGCGATGCCCCTCGAACCCCGTTATGAGCAGATCCGCCAGTTTGCCCAAAGGCTACATGACCCGGAGCACGGCGTCTACGGCATCTGCTTGCGCGGCGAGCCGGGCTGGGGGCAGAATATGAGCTACATCAGCACCCTGGTCCATACGTTTGGCGGCCGGTGGCTGGACCTCGACTGGAAACCTCAGCTCACCAGTCCAGCCTGGATCGAAGCGGTGAGTTTTTATGTCGACCTCCTGCGGAACTACGGGCCACCCGGGGCCATTACCAACGGCTACAATGAAAACCGCGCTCTGTTCGCCAACGGAAACTGCGCCATGTGGGTGGACGCCACCTCGGCGGCGAGCTACTTTCTGGATCCGAGTCAGAGCCGCGTCGCTACGACCACCGGCTTTGCCAAAGCCCCCATCGCCAAAGTGCCCAATGGCGCCGCTTGGGTGTGGAGTTGGGCGCTGGCCATCCCCACCTCTTCCCGGCGCAGCGCGCTGGCCAAACAGTTCATCAAGTGGGCTACTAGCCGGAGCTATATCGTCAGGGCGGGCACGCGTTTCGGCTGGTTGTGGGTCCCCCCGGGCTCGCGGCAATCCACTTACGACAATCCCCAATACCAACGCGCCGCTCCCTTTGCGCCTCTCGTTCGCGAGTCCATTCTGAACGCGGATTATATGAAGCCCAGCGCCTTGCCAGTTCCATACGTGGGGATTCAGTACGTGGGCATTCCGGAATTTCAGGCCATCGGGACAGAGGTCGGGCAGGAAATCAACGCGGCGTTGGCAGGCCGCGTAACGGTCGAGCAAGCGCTGGCCCTGGCGCAGGCGGACGCCGAACGCGCCATGCAAGGAAGGCAACTCAAGTGAACGGGATCAGTACCGCGAAATCACACCGCCGCCTTCACGCTGCGCCGCTGCTTGC
>Ga0326728_10020304_pt1 | contig 12701 bp, 10 predicted proteins | sample MB3enrmetagenome_FD_207602 | JGI IMG/M metagenome (GOLD analysis project Ga0326728, IMG submission 207602) | Lab enriched peat soil microbial communities from McLean, Ithaca, NY, United States - MB31MN | ecosystem: Environmental > Terrestrial > Soil > Wetlands > Peat | place: USA: New York...
ATGCCCCGCAGGACGGTGCAGCCGGGAAACCCTTTCTTCTTAAAATAGTCCACCAGGTACTTGTACGCCGGCCGTCCTTCGATCGTTGCCGATTCCGCGATATAGATCTTGAGTAACAATCCATCCATAAGCATGCTCCCATCCACCCCGTCACAAGGGGACCTGCCCGCCGCAGGCCAGGTATCCTGCAGTCACGGCAAGCAGTCCTCCCCCGATACTGATCGCAGTATATGTTGCAAGGGTGCGATAATCATGATCCTCCAGCATCCTGAAGGTCTCGTACGAGAAGGTTGAAAAGGTTGTAAATCCCCCGAGGCCGCCGGTGCCGATCAGGTAATACAGGTCACCCCGTACCTGCGAGAAGACGAGGAGGGAGAACGCAAAACTCCCGGCGATGTTTACAAGCAGTGTCCCGGCCGGGATGCCCCGGAAGGGCTGGATGCGCGAGGAGACAAAGCGCAGCACCGATCCGGCTGCGCCGCCGATACCGACGAGGATAACCGGGTCCATCTCAGCCAAACCTCCCATGGAGGATGACCAGCCGTCCGCACCAGATCGCGGCAAAGCCAAGCAGGAACGTGGCCGTGAGGTTTGCCACACCCATGACCGGCCCCACAGCAAAGGACTGCACCTCGAGTGCCGAGAACGTGGTAAACGACCCGATGATCCCGACCGCGCAGAACTGCCGCGTTGTCCGGGAGAACCGGCCCAGGTACATTGATTCGTACATGAAGATGCCCAAAAAGAAGCAGCCGATCGTGTTTACGATCAGCGTGCCGGGCAGGGGTAGAACGACCGCGGCGTCGACAAGGTACCGGAGCACAGCGCCGATAAACCCGCCGACCGCTACCGCGGCAAACGGCATCCATTCAGAAGAATCTACCATGCCGGACCCTCCGTCACTGGTGCCGGAGGGTTCCCTGCCCGGATAGATCGTGCTGCAGGTGTGTACTTCCCGGTGCGGGCCGCAGAAAATAAGAATGCCTTATGCAGGCTGTATAACGACAAAGATCCCAATCCCCCAATCACTGCCTGTTTGTAGAAGTCATCAGTCACGCGATTGTGACGGTTGGAGGCGAACTTCATCGCCGTTAAAAAAAGTTGGCGTTCATGGTAGTTGAAGGTAACGGAGGTGAGGAAAAGAGATGACGCGCTCAGGGGCAGGCCTGATGTGATTGTGATCGATCATCATTCCTGGTTAAAACAAAATTGCTGTTATCTTCTCCGTATAGACGGACGCAGCGTGCAGATCGTTTATCGTTGCGGTAATGTCCTCCTTATGGTGTGTCCGCCGCGTTAATGCGGATTCAATCGCACCATGGGTTGCATCGATGGTAAGGCCAAGGTTCGTGTCGAGATCGGCGCCAAACTTCCTGAATGCGGCATCGATGTTCTGCAGGGTCTCCCAACGGAGGTTCTCGAGATTCCGCATCACCAGTATATCGATCTGCTTTTTGAGGCGACCCCGGGCCCGGCCCGCACGCAGCGATACCGGCAGGATACGCCCGACGATCCCGGCCGGGATAATGGAGAAGGTACTGTCCCAGTCATGTTCAACCCAGTAAGGAGTTCTCACCTGTTCATAGGCGCGTTCTCCCCCGGGTGCATGATAGGGAATTTCAAAGAGTTCCGATGCTGCTTTCCGGATGGATTCAATGAGCTCATCGGTACGCTCCCGGTGATCCCGGAGCAGGACCGTAACTTCCTGATCTGTCATCGCAGAGATCCTCCCGTATTCACGTTCGAACCATCCGGGGATCTCAGCTGATACGGCCCGCTGCGCTGCATGCTCCGGATCCTGCGGCGATGCTGCAATGGCAGCTTCGGCAACCTTCGTGAGGTGCTCGCGGAGAGGGGCACGGCACTTTTCTATGTGCTCTTCAAGGTGTGCATGCACCCGTTTCCGGTCGCCCGCGAGAATATCCTGTGCATGAATCCGCTGCTGTTGTGCCTCTGCGATCTTTTTGTCAAACAGGGCAAGCCGGCTCTCCAGTTCCGCGAGAGGGAGATCAAGGGCCCGGATCTCAAGACTGATCCGCAGGCCGGCCCCGGTAAAAACATCGAACGCTTTTCTCCCGATGGCTTCTTTCAACACCTGGCTTTTTTCGTGGGCGAGAAATGCAATAAGATGATCAAAAACTTCCGCAAGACCGCTCTCCAGCCATCCTCGCGTATCCCCGGACTCTCTTGCCTGCAATCCTTCCTTCGCGGAGACGGCAAAGATCCGGGTACCTGCATCGATTCCCGCATCCCGGGTGAGCACCGACCGGTAGAATGCAAAGGCAGTCCCGCGGTCCGCTTCGTTGAGGTAATCGATCTTGTTGAGCACGAAGAAGAGTTTCGCGACCCTGTTTTTGATCTCTTTGAGGAACGCTACCTCGACCTCCGTGATGGGCGGGTCTGCGGAGACTAAAAAGAGTGCTGCGTCGCACTGCGGGAGGAAGTTCATCGTTGCTTCCGTGTTGTGCCGGTACGTTGATCCTATCCCCGGGGTGTCGATAAGCACGACATCGCGAAGAACCGGGGCCGGGTGGGTTATCTCCACGTGGAGCACGCCTTTCTGGTTCCGGGGGTTCTCCTCTTCGGTCACAAATCCCCGCAGCAGTGCGTTCAGCCGCAGTGCCGGCTCCCCGGTAAACACTGCATCCGGGCGGCGGTCATTGTACCTGACCCGGATCCCTTTTTCCGTCCCGTACCGGATGAACGTGGGAATCGCGGTGAGCGGAACGACCGAGCTTGGCAGCACATCCTCGCCGAGCAGGGCGTTGATGAGCGTGCTCTTGCCCCTTTTTACCTGCCCAAGTACGGCAAGATGGAACCGCCCCTCCAAAAGCCTCGTTTCCAGCCCGGCAAGATGGTCTGCAAACACCGCATACCCGGGGCCCCTTGCCGCAAGAAACATTTGTCCTTCTGACAGGATCCCGGCAAGGTCTTCAGGGATACAAACCCCCAAAACTTCTTCCGGCAGATGACTCCCTGACGGACCTGCATTCGTATCCAGAATTACTCCTCCTCCCTGTGAATGGCCGGGACCCGTATAACGACAGAACGGGAACCATCTGGTAGGAGTTATCAGCACAAAAGGCGGTTTACCATCGGGTGAACTCCATCACCGTAATAAGAGAGAAATCTGCAACAGCAGGTAATTAATCCTTTGCCGGATCCGCACATTTAAAAAAAGTGCTCTGTTGAAATCCTGTTTTGAGAAATATTCGCCCCCTTGCGCCAGCCCTGCTCCCGAGAGGGCGGGGGCGTATGCGATGTATCCGTATTACCTGTATCGGGATGCGGACATAAGGACAGGTAATACAACACTATCGCAACCGGGGGATGCCACAGCGGCCGGGGCAAAGGCGTGCCGGAGCCCCCAAGAGCGTTCGTACAATTCTCTTCTGGGATTTCAACCGAGCAAAAAAAAGAAAACTATTTGTGACACCAACCGTCATCTCTGATCTGTCAGGGGCGATGAAGTCCGCCGTAACCGCCTTATCATAAAGGCTGATGACTTCTGTTTTATGCGGGGATACACGTCTGCTCCCGCAGCCGGGCCCGGCTGCGGTCTTCTTTCGCGGCGTGACCGACAGGCCGTTTCGTGCATCTGGAAAAAAATAACGGAGTGAAACAGGATGGACTCAGCGATAAAAACGATCCATGCCCGGGAGATCCTCGATTCCCGGGGCAACCCGACCGTTGAAGTGGATATCGTGCTCAGTGATGGTACGCGGGCGCGGGCAGCGGTCCCGTCCGGGGCATCGACCGGAACCCATGAGGCGGTCGAACTCCGGGACCGGGATAAAAAACGGTTTGGCGGGAAAGGTGTCCTTACGGCGGTTGCAAACGTGAACACGATCATCGCCCCCGCCCTTGCAGGGCTCGATGCCGGGGACCAGGAACGTATCGACAGTACGATGATCGCACTCGACGGCACACCCAACAAAGCCCGGCTCGGCGCAAACGCGATCCTCGGGGTCTCTATGGCAGCAGCCCGGGCCGCTGCACGGTCACGGGATATCCCGCTCTACGAGTACCTGGGTCGCGATCACCGGTATCTCCTGCCGGTGCCGATGATGAACGTGCTCAACGGGGGGGTGCATGCCCAGTGGCAGGGCGCTGATTTCCAGGAGTACATGATCGTTCCTTTCGGCGCTCCCGACTTCCACACCGCACTGCAATGGGGTGCGGAGACGTACCACGCGTTGCAGGATCTCTTAAAAAAGAAAAACTACCCGACCGCGGTCGGTGACGAGGGAGGATTTGCACCGAAGGTCGCATCAAACGAGGAGCCGCTCGAACTCATCACCCGTGCCATCGAACAGGCTGGATACCGGCCCGGTACTGATATCGGGATCTCACTGGACCCGGCATCGAGCGGGTTCTGCCATGCCGGGAAGTATGAACTGAAGCGCGAGGGAAAGACCCTGGCACCGGAAGAGCTGATCAGGTATTACACAAAACTCGTGGGTACCTACCCGATCCTGTCCATAGAGGATGGTCTTGCCGAGGATGACTGGGCAGGCTGGAAACTGCTGACAGAGGCGCTGGGTACAAGGATCGAACTGATCGGCGACGACATCTTTGTTACCTCTCCGGCGCTTGTGAAGCGGGGCATTGAAGAACGGGTGGCAAACTCCGTCCTCATCAAGCTCAACCAGATCGGGACCGTAACCGAGACGTGTGCAACGATCGATCTCGCCCGGGGCGCCGGCTGGGGCACCAACGTCTCCCACCGGAGCGGCGAGACGACAGATTCGTTCATCGCCGATTTCACGGTCGCAACCTGCGCCGGCAAGCTCAAGACCGGCGCTCCCTGCCGGGGCGAGCGGGTGGAGAAGTACAACCAGCTCCTGCGGATAGAGGAAGAACTTGGCAGCAGGGCGGTCTATGCCGGCCGGAAAGCGTTCGTGCGGTGACCGGTCCTTCCCATGACGCCCGGTGCCGACCCGTCAAACGAATTCCTCGCAAAGCACCTCCGGGTCACCTGCCAGCACATCGACAGGCTTCTTGGCGAGATCGAAGGCGTCCTGAACGAGTCCTCATCCCGGACCGCATTTCCGGCGTACGTCATGGACATTACCCCGGCGCAGCAGAAGACGATCGAGGATTATATCGCACGCATCCGTGCCCGTCTCGTCCAGGTCATGGAAGGGCAGGGGATGAGCGGCAACCCGCCGGGCATCCGTGTATCGAGAGCTGTTCATGGCAGGCTGTATACCATCGATGTTGCAGCCGAAGAACTCAAACCACAATACATGATGGGGTTTGGCAATATTTCCGATACCGCCGCGACAGAACTCAATGGCATCGCGGGGGAGCTGCAGGCGCTTGTCTCACGCCTCGGCCAGTATCTTGAGGAGGGAGCCGGGCAGGATTTCCGGGAACGGCTGCAGCGGTTGGAAGGGGCCGGTAATGACCTCGGCCTCCTCTCCCGGATCGAACGGGTTGTCGCGGAACGGGGACTGGTGGAATTCCGGGGGACGATCGACTCGATCCTCGACCGGGCCGAGGACCGGAGTTTTGAGATTGCGGTCTTCGGGCGTGTCAGCTCCGGCAAGTCGTCGCTCCTCAACGCCGTCATCGGTACTGACGTGCTCCCCGTGGGTGTGACCCCGGTTACGGCCGTCCCCACGCGCATTATCCACGGGGAAGAACCGTCACTTACGGTAGCGTTTGCCGATGCACCGGCAAAAACGTTCGAAATTCAGCAGCTCGCGGAGTTCGCTACCGAACAGCACAACCCCAATAACGCAAAGCATGTGACACGCGTCACCGTAACTATCCCGGTATCACGCCTTTCCGAAGGGGTTTCCTTTGTTGATACGCCGGGGCTTGGTTCCCTTGCGACAGGGGGCGCTGCCGAGACCCTGGCGTACCTGCCCCGGTGCGATCTCGGGGTGGTCCTGATCGATGCAGGATCCACGCTGACCGAAGAAGACGTGCGGACCATCCGTGCATTGCAGGAAGCTGCCATTCCCTCACATATCCTGCTCAGTAAAGCAGATCTTCTCGACCGTCCTGACTGCGAAAAGACCATCGGGTACATCCGGCAGCATATAGTCTCAGAGACCGGCCTTGACCTGCCGGTCCACCCGGTCAGTGTCCACCCCTCGCACCGGAAGCTGCTCGACCGGTGGTTCGAAGAGGAGATCCTTCCCGTCATGAGCCACGCGCAGGATCTCCGGGCTGCGTCGTTACAGAGAAAGATTGGTGCGCTGCGGGAATCTCTTGTGTATTCCCTGCAGAACCAGATCCGAAGGAGCCGGCACACACCTGCAGGAAATGCAGAAACCGCCCGGGATGTCGAGATCCGTTTGCGAAGGGCGACCGGTCTTATCGTCGAAACCAGTAAAGCCTGCCGGGAAAAGGCCGAAGCGATGAACGGGAAGGTTTTTGAAACCTGGATCGCAGCTGCCTTAGGCACCACAAACAACGGACCGGGAGGCACTGACGGAAAAATTTCCGTTGAAGATGCGGTCCGCGCCGCTGTTCTCCAGACCGTGCAGGCAGGGGTAAATGATATCCAGGACCGGGTCGAAACCCTTGCCACGAGCCTGCAGGACGAGCTGGTAAAAAGCGCAAGAGACCTCGCCATTGCCGATGTGCCCGGCGATAAGGAATTTCTCCTGCTGGTCCGGGATATGCCGTCTTTTGATCCCGGAAAGATCCATGTTACGGTGCCCCCCTACGCATTCACTGCAATGCTCGGGACGCACTTTGGAGAAAAACTGGTGGCACGGAAGATACACCGGCAGTTCGACGAATCTTTCGGATTTGTCATTGCCGGTTACTTCAGGATCCTCAAGGAATGGTCAAGCCAGGTGACGTACCAGATGGGCCGGAAATTCGAGACCTATGCAGAACGATACCGGGCACAGGCGGTACAATCACCCCAGGGCCAGGATCTGACGGCGGATGAGGTGAGCGCTGTCGAGAAGGATCTGAAAATGCTCGGGGAGAATTCTTAAAAAATGCCTCAGTCACAGCAGCACAGGGGACCGGCCGGATCCTGCGGTGTCTTTGTATCCTGCATCTGCCGGATCATCTCCAGCGTATCCAGCACCAGGTACGTGTTTTCAAGTGTTGCAGCACCCCCGAAGATCGACCGCACATACCCGCCATTTCCGCTCTGGCAGCGCCGGATAAATTCCCGGCACCGCTTGTGAGCTGGCGATCGGTACCCGAGCACGGAACAGGCAAGCACACCGGCATAGATATGTTCGAGATATGACGGTGTCGCCCCCGGCACCGCGAGAAATCCATACGACGGATCTTCGCATTTTTTTATGAATTCGGTCGATCCGGTCAATGACGCGGGATACCCCAGCGCTGCAAGGATGGCCAGCGCATGACTTGTCTCGATGAGCGTGGAGCGGGGATGACCAAAACCGGTGTCCGGGTGTTTATACCGGAGCACGGCGCTGACAATCGCGGCCTTTCTGTCCGAGGGGATGGCAATGCCAAGCCTTGTGCAGAGATCCACGCAGAGGAACAGGTTCGAGAAGAGCGAGACCGATTCGACCGGCCGTTCGTCAGCGCCGGGGGGTATCATCGCGGCTAGCAGCCAGCCGGCAGGATCGCATGCCGGGCGCTCGCTAAGGATGAGCAGGCTCCGGCATACCGCGTACCCGACATTCACATTCGAGAAACTGCCATCAGTCCGCTGGAACTCACGGAGGTAGGAGAGGGTGACGGGATCGTCAGGTACCGCGTCAAGCAGGTCAAGAGAGGCAAGGGCATAAAACGTATCTGCGGCATTGGGCTCGTCGAGCCGGTAAAAACAGTAGCCACCCGATGCGCACCGCCGCTCTGATATATACCGGATCGTTTGTTGATCGTCGGTCATCGGCATCATCTACCTTGCATGGGTAGAAGTCATCAGCCGGGAAAAGGGCGGTTTATGGCGGACTTCATCGCCGTTACAAAAGTTTTTGTGTGTTCCCGGTAGTTGAAGATAACGGAGGTGAACCTTTCCCCGGTTTATCCGGTTGTTATGGCTGCCTTTCCGGGACCGGATGGCCGGCCTTAATGAGAGTGTTTCAGCCCCAAAACGAATTTATTTATAAATCGCCGGATTATGCTAAAGAGAAGGATAGTTCTTCTTATCCTGGCAGCTATGGTGATAGCATGACACAACCCGGCAGGAAATACCGGTTTTCATGGAATCTTCTGGGAGATATCAGTGCCGGGAGGCCAAGCCTTGGCCATGAGACACGCCTTGAGGTGTACCGCCTGATGGAGTTTACCTTCCGCGATGTGCTGGAAGAGGAATTCGGGACGGAAAAGACCGACAAAATCTTTTACCGGGCCGGTTTCCTGGCGGGGACACAGATCTACAAAAATGCCATGGGAACGCCGGGCGACTTCGCTGCATTTGTAAAAAAACTCCAGGACCTGCTCGCGGAGATGAAGATCGGTATCCTCAGGATCGAGAAGGCAGACACGGAGAAGGGTGCGTTTGTGATGACGGTCTCAGAAGACCTGGACTGTTCCGGCCTCCCGGAGACCGGCTTTGGTGTCTGCACCTATGACGAGGGGTTTATCGCCGGCATCATGGAATCGTATACCGGCGTGCCGTTTGAGGTAAAGGAGATCGACTGCTGGTGCACGGGCGACCGGACCTGCCGGTTTTCCGTTACAAGGGTACCGTCATAATCCTGAATACGCCTGGAGTTACAACCGACCATGGCTGGCAGACCACGGAAAAAAATCCCGGCCGATCCGGGAGCTGCGGCAGTACTTGAGGCGATCGAGCATACGCTTATGGAGGGGACGGCGCCTCCAGCCCGGGAATACCCCTTCGATGAAGAGACCCGAAAGCGTCTCGACATGGTTATTTCTGAGATCCTTGCCACCCAGCAGTTTGCCCTTGCCATGGCCCAGGGCGATCTCTCACGGGATCTCGCCATGAAAGGGTACCTTGCCGGGAGCCTCAAGTCACTCCAGGCAAGCCTCCGGCACATTACCTGGCAGGCCGGGCAGATCGCCGGCGGCGACCTCTCCCAGCGCGTCCACTTCATGGGAGAGTTCTCGGATTCGTTCAACGCGATGACAGAAAATCTCGACGCACACGCAGTTGAGAGGATGAGAAAAGAACAGGAGCTGCTGGCCGCAAACACTGCCCTTGCCTCGGAGATTGTCGAACACCGGCGTCTGGAAGATGCGCTCGCCCTCACCAACCGGAAGCTGAGCCTGCTTGCAAGTATCACCCGGCACGATATCAGGAACCAGCTGGTGGCGCTTGATGGCTACATCAGCCTTGGCCGGGAAAATACCGGGGACCCGGCAGCGGTCCGGTCCTACCTCGACCGCGGGGAGCGGGTCGTGGCAACCATCATCAGCCAGATCAATTTCACGAAAGATTACGAGGAACTCGGGGTCAAAGAGCCGGTCTGGAACAAGCTTGACACGCTTGTCGCAGGGGCCTCGGCCGCCCTTCCGTTCGGGAATATCCGGCTGGTTGCCAAAACCGGCGGAGCGGAGGTGTTTGCCGACCTGCTCATCTCCCGGGTCTTCTATAACCTGATGGACAATGCCCTGCGGTATGGCGGCGCCTCCATGACGGAGATCCGGATTACGGCGGCGGAGGGCCCGGACGGTCTTGTGATCACGGTGCAGGACAATGGCGCCGGCATTTCACCGCAGGACAAGGAGAAGCTCTTCATCAAGGGGTTTGGGAAAAACACGGGCTTTGGCCTCCACCTCTCCCGGGAGATCCTCTCCCTGACCGGGATCACGATCGTGGAGGACAGCGAGCCGGGCGCGGGAGCCCGGTTCCGGATCACGGTGCCGAAAGGGGCGTACCGGTTCGGGTAGAAGTGGGTTTGTGATCAGGAAAACCCGTCCGAGAGCCCTTCACGGATATCCTGCTTCTTTTCCATATTGAGCCGGGAGATATATTCCTCGTACTCGTGGATCCTCGTGCTGACCGGGAACGGTATGCCGATGGTCGAGAGGATCGCCTCTCCCTGGTCAAGCGTCTGGATCTCGATCTCCATCTTACTGAGATCCTGCTTGGCGCTGCCCATGATGATCTCGCGGTCGCCCCGGTCGCCAAGGCCCATGACGACAAACGTGTTGATCTGGGCGAGCACCTTGGGGTCGATGTTCTTTGGCTGCTGGGTTATGACACAGAGGCCCACGCCAAACTTCCGGCCCTCCATGGCGCACTCGCGGAAGATCTGGGTGGACGAGCCACCGGCGCCGAGCACCCTCTGCGCTTCTTCTATGGTTATGAGCACTTTTTTCTGTTCGGCAGGTTCGCTTTCAATGCCGAATTCCTCGGAGGACGTGCGGTGCGCCTGCATGATCCGGCGGGTGATCATGGAGAGGACAAAGAGCTCGCTCCTCTCCCCCATACGGGGGATATCGATCAGGACGACTTTGTTGTCATGGAGGTGCCTGAGGATCTCCGGGATGCAGGAACCGGATTCACGGAAGAATTTCCGATTGCCCTGCACGATGTACCTGAGCCGGCGCTGGATGACACCGAGGGTTCCCGGGTGGAATGAGCCCAGTTTCTGTGCAATCTCCGGGTATGGCCCGGTGTACCGGTTGTCCTTTACTTCATCCGGCAGTGTCTCGACGTTTGCCTCAAGGAAGAAGGGGATGAGATCTTTTCCTGAAATTTCATCGAGCGTCTCGATCAGGTCGCGCTGGGCCTGCGAGGAGTCGTACAGCAGGTTCAGGTCCGACATCCGGAAATCCTCGTAGTCCAGCCAGAGGCTGGAAAGCGAGTACTTTTTGCGGTCGCTCTCGCTGATGGTAAAGACCACAAGGCCGTCCCTGCCATTGGTATAATGGAGGAGCCCGAGCGTCTTTTTGCCGGTGCTCGAAAGGCCGCCCCTCACATATTCACCATGGGGATCGACAACTAAAAGGCCGAACTGCTGCATTTTCATACACGAGGCGCAGAAGGTCTTCATGAAATTGGACTTGCCCATGCCGGTGGTGGCAAAGACTCCCATGTGCTGGGGGAGAACCTTGCTGTGGATCTTGACGGGGACCTCCTTAAGTACTCCCTGGCCGGTCCGCATGACCCCGACTTCGATGTCCCCCATGACTTTGGTGAGAAACACAAAGTCCTCAGCTTTCGGGATCGTTACCGGGGAGAACTTGGTCGGCACCGTGCGGGGTTTCCTGAAAACCCCGTTCTCATCGATAAAACCGAGCGGTACTGCCTCGACTTCAATAAAAACATCTTCGCCAAGGTCATAGAAGTGCTCGGAAAACGGGCGGGTGTCCCAGTTTTCATCGGCAAAATTGCTCTCGTGGATAAGGTCGCTCACCTTGGCATAGAACGAATATCCCTTGGCCTTGTCGGTGATCTTCAGGATGTCACCGACAAAGAGGGTCTCCGTGTGGGGGATAATAAACCGGTACGAGAGTACGCTCCGGCCGATCAGCCGGAATTTGGTCGTATCCTCATGTTTAGTATCGTTCAAAGTCATCATGTAAATCACCAAAGAGGTCTTCAAAGAGCCGGTTACGGATTCCCTGTTTTAAAAGGCCGGCTTTTACGTCCTGCTGGACCCGGGTCACCAGTGCTTCATCGATGAGCACAGCACGGTGTGCATCGAGGAGCGGGTAGGGATACCCGGGGATTCTCCCATCATCGGCACACGCGGCAAGGGCCTGCATGGTGGCCGCTGCCGTCTGTTCGTCAATTCCTTTCGGCAGCTCTATCTTCATCGGCTTGTTCAGATGCGGGTGGAGCGATGCCACATAGATCTCCCCGTGCCGCCCCTGCCGGTACTCGGTGTTGTCGAGGAGGTGGGGATCGATCTTCGTCCACCACGGGCCGGTGATACCGAACTGTCCTGCAAGTCCCCCTGTCGCGGGAAGGAGCGGGTGCCCTCCGCCCCACGTGGCCCGGGTCCTTTTTGCCACGGCGGCAAGAAGAATATCGCGTTCCCCTGCTTTTTTTATGATCTCAGCAAGGACCGGTTCGTGGTTCTGGCTGGTGACCCTGAGTGCACCGTCTATGAGGAGGAGGGAGCCTGCCGGCATGGTTGCCGCAGTCTGCAGGGTGACCCAGTACTCCAGCGTGTCGCGGAGGGCGTCTGAGGCACGGTCAGGATCGCTGTTGTCCAGGCCCTTGTGCGGAGGCGTGCCGAAACACTCCCGGTACAGGTCATCGAAGTCGTTGTTCCGGTGATGGGGGCCGATGGTCACCAGCGTGAGGGGGGTTATGGCCCGGCCTGACCTGACATTGCCGGCAAAGGTGGTCCGGCCGGCCCGGATCGCAGCAAGGGCGATGCTCCCTCCTTCCAGCACCATCGCGTTGCTCCCGTCGACTGCACTCACGGTACCGGAGGGCCCGGGGGGAATTACACGGAAATCGTCCTTGTGGAGAGCGCTCTTCTCCGCAAACCGTGCCACGAGGTCTTCCGGGACATGAGCAGCAATCTTCCCGAGTGCCAAATCCACCGACACTTCATACAGCTTCCGGTTGTCCATTTACTCCACCACCTTTACCCGGCTCGAAAGGTCGGTGCCCATCTCAACGATGAGTGTATTTGAGAATTCTCCCTGGATATCCGGTATGTGGGAGATGAGGATGATCTGCGGGAACCGTGATTCCTGTGTCCGCAGGGCGGTGAGCAGGTTGTTTCTCCTTTCTTCGTCCTGGCTCCCGAAAATTTCGTCGAAGATGAGGAGCGTGCTCTCGTGGACATTGTGGAGCTCGGCGAGGTACCGCGAGAGGG